>Ga0316604_10000093_pt1 | contig 151004 bp, 153 predicted proteins | sample OWC_soil_day20_C_FD_207650 | JGI IMG/M metagenome (GOLD analysis project Ga0316604, IMG submission 207650) | Wetland soil microbial communities from Old Woman Creek delta, Ohio, United States - OWC_soil_day20_CT | ecosystem: Environmental > Terrestrial > Soil > Wetlands | place: USA: Ohio... | reverse complement strand
CAGCCCGAAAACCATTCTCCCCGCGAGCTGCCGTGGTGACTCATAACAATCCAGTCAACCGGACCGCCGGCAAGCGTCATCGCTTTGGCTGCCAGCCTCGCGCGGCGTCCGGTTACTTTCATCGTTAGCCATCATGAAGAAACTAATCACCTCTATTGGCGTAGCGCTCGGCCTTGTTTCTCCAGCCATGCCTGCGCCACCTGCTGTCCAAACCGCCTTTGAGTCTGTACTTTATGCATCCAAGAGGACCGGAGAGCTAATGCCTGTCTGGGAACGGTTCGTTAACACTCAGTTTTTTGTCGTTGTAATTCGTAATGACAGCGGGCAACAAACAAAGGATTTTGGTTTTGCTGTTTTTAACAATCCCGTAGATCAGAAGCCTTATGTTCTTGTCTCCGAGCATTTAGAGCGCCTCGAAAATGTACAAAGCGGTGAAGCCATTAAGGTATCTGGCGCACAACTTGTTCAACTTCTTCGACCCGAATTAGGCGTCGTTATCGGACTCAACGACCCCGAAAAGGGCGCGTTCGCCATCCCTAATCGGCAACTGCAATGGCTGCGCGACAGCATTCAGCCAAATGGCTAACCCAGCGCTCGCCCTCACCCCCTCCGGTCGCTGGACGCTGCGCGATAAAGCCGCGCAGCGCCGGTCACCTCTACGTTAGGCCTATAGGAGAGTTTGTTGAATATCACATCGCAACAAAACAAAGCCACAGGAGAGCTGGTCGATCTGGTGGCAGCTAAAGTCGGTAGCAATCGTGCAATTCACCCCGAGACAGCAATCTCAACATCGGCACGCTTGGCTGGTAGTCTTCTACTGCGCTCCTTCAACTTTCAACTTGAACGCTTAACCCCTGGCTCTGTGCTTCTTTCAGATGAGGCAAACGAAAAAGGCCCAATACTCATTAATACGCTAGCGGCATTTCTTTCGGCATCAAACATCTCTCTGGATCAAGCCAAATTGGGTGGCCAACAAGATCAAAGGGGACAAGAGCCACAGTTGGATATTTTGAATGCGCTGTCAAAATTACAAGAAGAAGCCATAAAGACATGCGTGGAGAATGGCCTAACTATGGAGCAGGCAGCGCAATCAGCAGCCTTGGCTACCGCGTTTATAGTTAAAGAGTGCGCCCCTCAAATTGGGGCTGAAATAGGCTTCAACGTTGCCGTATATGGGTTCATTGAGGGTAGTAAAACAGTACCACCAATTGTTGCCACCATGCCTAAATCGCCTGCCTCTGCAAAACCTTGGTACAAGTTTTGGCAGTAATGCCTAACCTTTCGGTCAAGCGGGACGGTCCGCCGGCTAGCCGGCGGAGCGCCACTTACCTCCTACGCTAGCAGCCAACAGCCCTTCATCCAATTGAACATGACCGCAACCATCCGCCCCGAAAAACCTTCAGACGAAGCCGCCATCGAGCAAGTCACTCGGCGCGCTTTTCTCTCCCATCCGTACAGTCTTCAAACCGAGCAGTTCATCATCCGTGCGCTGCGTGCAGACGATGCGCTTTCTGTCTCTCTCGTGGCCGAAGAGGCCGGCCGCATCGTCGGGCATATTGCGCTGTCTCCTGTCACCATCAGCGATGGTAGTGCCGGCTGGTATGGGCTGGGCCCGATTTCGGTCGAACCGGAACTGCAGCGCCGTGGTATCGGCCGGGCACTTATGGAGAGAGGTATTGTCGAACTGCGCAAGATCGGAGCAGCGGGGTGCGTGCTTGTTGGCGACCCGGCGTTCTACATCCGTTTCGGATTTGCGAACAATCCTGCACTCGTGCTTGAGGGGATTCCTCCAGAGTTTTTCCTCTGTCTGCTCCTTGGCACGGCTTCCGCTCATGGCTCCGTTCAATTCCATCAGGCGTTTCAAGCCACGGCTTGAAACGTTCGAGGCAACCTTCGCAGGTGCCTCAGTTGCAGACTAAACAAACATCGCACTTATCGACGCTTTCACCTTCAACCCTATCGGAGGCCATCATGAACCCAGTCGTACACTTCGAGATGCCATATGACGATCGGACGCGAATGTCTGCGTTCTACGAAGAGGCGTTCGGTTGGCAGACCCAGGCACTTGGCGATGACATGGGCCAGTACGTGCTGGCGACCACGACAGAGACGGAGGATGGTCGCCCCAAAGTGGCCGGTGCAATCAATGGCGGCTTTTTCCCCAGGAAAGCCGATTGGCCGGCACAGTACCCGTCCGTGGTCATTGCCGTGGAAGATATCGGCGCGTCCATTGAAAAATTGCAGCGGGCGGGCGGCCAGGTGCTTGGTGAGCCCATGGAAATACCGGGCGTCGGAACGTATGTGGCCTTCATGGACACCGAGGGCAATCGGGCCAGCCTGCTTCAGCCCTCACCGCGCCCAAAGTAAAACGCCTCACGCATCCGGTCACCCGGCGCATTTCGGCGCCGATTGTGCGAAGGGCCGGACTTTATTTTGCTCACCTCTTGTCAAACCTTGGCCTGCACAACATGACCATCGAACCGATTTCCTCCATCGAAGAAGTCTCAGCGCTGCTGGCTGAATGCGCCTTGCCTGTTTCTGATCTCTCAGTCCCGGAACCGCTTCAGTTCTTCGGCATCCGCGAAGGCGGTGCCTTGGCAGCAGTCGTCGGGGTTGAGCTTTATCCGCCAGTTGGCTTGCTACGCTCCCTCGCGGTTCGTTCTGGCTGCCGTAATCGCGGTTTTGCCCGCGAACTGGTTTCATTCGCGGAATCATTTTCAGCGGCCCGTGGCGTGACGACCTTGTATCTTCTGACCACCACCGCTGATCGGTTCTTTATTGGCCTTGGCTACTCGGCAACCTCCCGTGGCAGCGCCCCCCCCGCTATTCAGGCGACCACCCAGTTCTCCAGCATTTGCCCGACCGCTTCAGCATTTCTTTCCAAGCATCTCGGCACCTAGGGCAGCGCGATAACACCGAGCCTTATCCCTGGTGAAACAAAAACGCCGCCCGGGTGAGGCGGCGTTGAGTTTGGGCAAGGCCTGTTTTAGTGCTTCTTGCCCATCCACTGGGCATTCTTGCCGTCACTGGTCTTTTCGCAGACGACTTCGACGCCGGAAATCTTGGCGACCACACCGACATCCATGAAGGCGCCGGCATCGCCATTCCAACACTGGGGAGCTTTCGGCGCAGCGGCAGCAGGCGCCGCAGCGGCCACTGGCTGGGCAGGCGCAGGCGTTTGGCTGGCACAGGCAGTCAGGCCAAGAGCAATGGCGGAAGTGGCGAGGAAGGTACGCATGAGAATCTCCAAAATGAAGTTGTGACAACGATGGGATAATTCTCTTACGCGGATGTTTCAGCTTCGTTGCAGCCAGCCACGCTATCGCTTGGTCTGAACTGTTTTGAAACGCGACGACCTAAGCCAATAGCCCGGCGTTCAATCTGAACGCGCTCGCCTATTTTCAGCGCTTTTTACCGGGGGGAACCCCGGGCTTCACGATAACACCGCGTGATTTCTCTGAAGGAGATCAAGACATGGCACCGATTGGGAAAGAGGCCGTCGATAAAATAAGGCGAGATCATGAGCACATGTTGCAGTTGATTGAGCGAATTCAGTCTCTTTGCGACCAGCGCGACAAGATCGACGTTTGCACCGGCTGCCACTCGAGCCAGCAGTCAGTTTGTCATAGCAATGTTGAACAACTGATTCGAGCCTTTGTCGAAGCGACGCTAAAACACAACCTGATCGAATCGATGTTCATGGAAGGAATCGTGCCATCGGCACATCGCATGGCCCACAACAAAGCGCACATGGAAATCGCACAACAATTGAAGGAGATTCGGGTCGTGTTCTCCAAAGACGGCGATGGCATCCACGCCATTGAGGGCGTCGACCGTGTTCAGAAAACCTTGCTCGCCCACTTCATCGAATATGACCAGCAGCTTGAAACACTGCTGACTCCGGCGCTAGCCAACAGTTGATTCTGGCCTGAATTACCCTTATGACCGGGCTGCAGATGGCCCCAAGGCAGGAAACCGATTATGTACCCTGGAGAACGCTTCAACGCCTGGACCCACCTGTGCGGCGCCCTGCTGGCCTTGACCGGGGCGATCTGGCTGATCGTCGTTGCAGCGGCCGGCGGCGATGTACTGAAAACAGTCAGCGTGACCGTTTATGGCGTGACCCTGGTCATGCTGTACAGCATCTCGACGATCTACCACAGCGTACGCGGGCGGGTGAAACGGGTCTTGCGCAAACTGGACCATCTGTCGATCTACCTGCTGATTGCCGGCAGCTACACACCGTTCTGCCTGATCAGCCTGCGCGGCGCGTGGGGCTGGTGGCTGTTCGGCATCGTCTGGGCACTGGCTGCGATCGGCATGTTGCAGGAGATCAAGCCGCGCTCGGAGACTCGTATCCTGTCGCTGGTGATCTATGCGGTGATGGGCTGGATCGTCCTGGCGGCGATCGAACCCCTGCTGGCCAGCCTCGGCCTGGCCGGTTTTTTGTGGCTGGCGGCGGGGGGTGTTTTCTACACCGTGGGCATCATCTTTTTTGCCTTTGACGAACGTTTCCGGCACTGGCACGGCATCTGGCACCTGTTCGTGATTGCCGGCAGCCTGATGCATTTCATCGCCATCCTGTTCTACGTGGTCTGAATCGTGGAAAATGCCATCGGGTTTTATTGAGCACAAACAGGCATGCGACTTCAGGGAAGAATCACCAGCTGGAAGGATGACCAAGGCTACGGTTTCATCACCCCCAATGGTGGTGGCGAGCCGGTTTTCCTGCACATCAAGGCCTTTACCCGGCGCCAGCCGCGACCGGTGGGCGAAGAGATCGTCACCTACGAACTGCAACAGGACAAGCGTGGACGCTGGCGGGCAGAGTCGGTCGAATTCGTGCGCGGCACCGGACGCAAGCGTGTCGTTGCCGAGCGAGGACCAAGCCGTTGGCCACTGGCGCTGGTCGGGTTGTTTTTCGCCTTTTTAGGCGCCTCAACCCTCACCGGCAAGATGCATCCGCTGCTCTTCGCCTTCTACGCCGGCATCAGTATCAGCACCTTCATTGCCTACCTGTTGGACAAGTCCGCTGCCCGGAACGGAAATTGGCGCACGCAGGAAAGAACGCTGCACCTGCTGGCATTAGTTGGCGGCTGGCCGGGAGCGCTATTGGCGCAAAATCGCCTGCGCCACAAAACAGCCAAGGACTCGTTCCTGATGATCTTCTGGACCACCGTCCTGCTCAATTGCGGGGCACTCGGGTGGTTGCTGACGCCTGCCGGTGGCCATGCCCTGCGGACGGCGTTCAGTGCCGCCTGAGCCCTGGCACGGAGAATCCACCATACGCCTGATCACCCCCCTGCTGCTCGCTGCCTTCACCACCTTCGCCAACGCCTCGCCTTCCTTGGTCGATGCGTCCTACGGACCTGAGCCCGAACAGCGTTTTGACCTCCACGCCCCGCCAGGAAAGCAGGCTGCGCCGTTGATCCTGATGGTGCACGGCGGCGGCTGGACTCGCGGTGACAAGGAGATGAGCCGAGTCGTCGATAACAAGATGGAACACTGGCTACCGCGTGGCATTGCCTTCATGAGCATCAACTACCGCATGCAGCCCAAGGCAGCACCACAGGAGCAGGCGCGGGATGTGGCCCAGGCGCTGGCCTATGTCGAGAAAAACGCGGCCAGACTGGGCGTCGACCACAACAATATCGTGCTGATGGGCCATTCAGCCGGCGCCCACCTGATCGCCTTGCTCGCCGCCCGGCCTGAGTTGCTGGCGGAGGTTGGGGCGCAGGCACCACGGGGCTTCGTGCTGCTCGACAGCGGGGCGCTGGATGTCCCGGCGATCATGAATGCCCGCCACTTCAGGCTTTACGACCGCGCCTTCGGCAGCGACCCGGCAGAGTGGGCGGCGGCCTCGCCCTTCCACCAGTTGCGGCAGGCGACGGCGCCGATTCTCGCCGTCTGCTCTACCCGTCGCGAAAATGCTTGCCCGCAAGCCCGGGCCTTCGCCGGCAAGGCGGTCGGGCTGGGCACCCATGCCGAGGTCCTGCCAGTGGACAAGACGCATGGCGAGATCAATGCGCAACTTGGCGCCGACCCGGTTTACACCGCGGCCGTCGACACCTTCCTCGGGCGGCTGTCGCCAGCATTTGCCGAACGCTGATGGCGAGCATTGCCCGAAGTTGATTCTTCTCGAATAGCCAGCCAGGCCTTGCTCAACGCCTGAAGCGGGCGAGCTACCCGGGGGCCCGGGAGTGCTGCGCTAAGCCACTGGAAGGACTCAGGACATTGGCCTGTTCCAGATAGGCCATGAATTCGTCGCGTGGCAGCGGCCGAGCATAGTAGTAGCCCTGAATCAGGTCGCAGCCGAATGACTGCAGCAGATCGCGTTGTTCGGCCGTTTCCACCCCTTCGGCCACGGTCTTCAGGCCCAATTGGCTGGCCATGAAAATCATCGCCTGGGCGATGGCCCGATCACCGGAATCCGAAACCAGGTCACGGACAAAAGTGCGGTCGATCTTCAGGTAATCGATCGGATACTTCTTCAAGTAAGCCATGGCGGAATACCCCGTCCCGAAGTCATCCAGGGAAATCTGGATGCCGCTGGCGCGGAAAGCGGCAAGGCGTTCGGCGACATGCAATCGCTCATCGAGCAGCAAGCCCTCGGTGATCTCCAGCCCAATGTGACGAGGATCGAGTCCGATCGATTTCAGATAGTCCAGCCATCCTGCCTCGCTGCCATCCTTGACGAACTGGCGTGGCGACATGTTGACGCTGATCTGGCAGTCGGCCGCCCCGGCCGGCATCCGGGCCGCCCAGTCGCGCGCGGTCAGTGCGGCCTGCTGGAACACCCAATCACCGATGGCATGAATCAGGCCGGTTTCCTCGGCCAGGTGGATGAACTGGTCCGGCGGTACCATGCCACGCTGCGGATGACGCCAGCGCAGCAGCGCCTCGGCCTTGACGACCCGGCCACTTTCGACTTCGACAATCGGCTGATAGTGGAGTAGCAACTGCCCGTCCGCCAGCGCACTGCGCAAATCGTGGGAGAGCTTCAAGCGATAGTCGGCGGATGTCTGCATCGATTCGGTGAAGAAGCAGAAACCGTTACGTCCCAGTTCCTTGGCCACATACATGGCCTTATCGGCACAGCAGAGCAGGATATCGGCATCTTCAGCATCCTGCGGATAGCAGGCGATCCCAACGCTGGCTGAAACGTAGGCCTGATGACCATCCAGCACGAAGGGGACGACCAGCGCATCAACAATCGCCTGGGCCAGAAGGCCAAGATGCTCGGGGGCACGGACGTCAGGCAAAACCACGACAAATTCGTCCCCTCCCAGGCGAGCCACCAAATCGGAAGCTCGCACCTGGGCGCGGATTCTTTCCGCCGCTTCGACCAGAAGACTGTCGCCAGACTCGTGTCCGAGCGAATCGTTAACCTCCTTGAAGCGATCCAGATCGATGAAAAGCAGAGCACCGCCATGCCCCGTTCGGGCAGCCCTGAGCATTTCGTCACGCAGGCGGATATAGAACAGGCTGCGGTTGGGCAGTCCGGTCAGCGCATCGAAGCTGGCCTGGTATTTCAACTTTGCCTCGATGCGATTGCGCTCGATGGCGACCATGGCGAGGTGGTGCGCCTGCCGGATCGACTCCAGCTCGGCCTCACTAGGCAGGCCCGGCTCGCGCCGATAGATGCCGAAAACCCCCAGCACTTTGCCGCCAGAATCGGCAATCGGAAAGGACCAGCAGGCCCGTAGCCCGCACTTCAGGGGCAAGTCACGATATGACGCCCAATAGGGGTGCGTGGCGATGTTCTCGACAAACACCTCCTTGCCCGACCAGGCGGCGGTACCACAGGAACCTATACCGTCGCCGATCCTGACCCCCTCGATCGCCCGGCAGTATTTTTCCGGCAAGCTCGCCGCGGCGGCAATGTGCAAGCGTTCACCGGCCTCGTCGAGCAGCATGATGCTGCACAGGTAGCCAGGGCTTTCCTGCTCCAGAAGCGCCGTCACCAACTCAAGCACCTCCGACAATTCCGCCCCCTGCCCGAGACGTTCGAGGATATGGACCTTGGCCCGCCCCAACGCCTCCTGGCGCTTGAGCGCGCTGACGTTGTGCCCGAATCCGAGGACGCTCTCAACCCGGCCATCCAGCCCGAACTCCGGAACCAGCCGATAGTTCAGGCAGACCAGGCTGCCGCGCTTGTCCCTGAACTCGAGAAGGCACTCCTCCGGGCGACAGCTAGCAAACACCCGCCGCAGGATCGCCTCGAACTCATCGACACTGATGTTGCGTGGCGCCCAGCAAGAGGACACCTCTTTGCCTCGCGTTTCACCCGGCAAAACTCCGAGCAGTTGATCGAATGCCGGATTGCTGAAAACCCGCCGCAGATCCCGATCGTAGCGAATGATCACCTCGGGGGAATTTTCCACCAGCGTGCGGAATTCACGTTCCCTCGCCGCCAATGCGACCTCAAGCTGCTTGCGTTCGGTGATGTCGCGATGGATGCCGATCACCCGAAAAACCCGGCCGGCACCATCGCTCATCGGCACCAGCATGGAGTCGAAATGGCGAACGACGCCGCTGCGGCAGAACTCGGATTCATAATGAATGGGGTCGCCCAAGTCGACGCAGCGCCGGTAATTAGCCTCGGCCTGGCTCGCGAGTTCCGGCTCAACCAGTTCGCCAAACGTTTTCCCGATGGCGCTCTCGACAGGAACGCCGACGATCTGCGCCATCGCCGCATTCGCACCGGCAACCCGGAAGCTGGCATCGTCACGAACATCAATCAGGATCAGGCCATCGGTGATGTGGGCAAAGACCTCCTGATACTCCTGCGCCGCCGCACGGAGCGCCCCCTCCGCCGCCAATTTGTCGGCCATGATGGCATGCTGCAGGCGTTCGTTATCCAGGCCAACGGCGATGCTGTTCCAGAGCATGCGATGACCACGCCGAGCCGCCGCCCATAGCAACAGCAGAAAGCCCAGTACCGCCACACTGGCGTAACTGCCGATATGTTCGAAAGCATACATGCGCACGGCAACAGGAATCAGGACCAGCGCGATGAACGGAACGGCCGTTGCCGGCAGCGAAGTGTGCAGGATGCTGGCGCTTGCCGCCACACCGGTCAGGACAAGAAGCAGGAACATTGCCGCGCTGACATTCTCGGGCGACATGAACAGGAAGGCGGTTCCCCCCCAATGCAGGCCCGCCAGCAGCAAACCATAGGAAAAATGCCGAATCCAGGCTTGCAGCCCCCCCCGACCGGGCGCCGACACCAGAAGTCCCTTCAGTCGGTGCGCCTGGATGGCCCGTCCGGCAACAATCGCCTGCATGCCGATCAGCCAGGCCAACAGCGTGGTATGACTGAAATGAGGCCAGAGCACGAAGACAAGGAAAGTCGCGGCCAGGACAGTCCCGAACGCCGCCGACCGGAAGCTGCGGTAGAGCATGACGGCCTGGCGCCGCAGCACATCGTTGGCAGTTTCGCCGGCGGTCGATGGCGACAGCTTGTCCTCCAGAATATCCATCGCCATTGCCATGACTTAAAAACCTAACAATTTTTCAGATATGAAAACTTTACTGCAGCCAAGCTGAGGCATCCTGAATCAGGCCCAGATGCGCGTTGCACCTACGGTCAGCAAACCGAGATAAGTCGCGGTCAGCGAGCCGGCCAGATGCACCGACGCCAGACCGATGGCCCAGGCTGGCTGGCCAGCCAGCAGACGCTCGACCACTTCCGCCGAAAAGGTCGAAAAGGTCGTCAATCCGCCCAGAAACCCGGTGATGGCGAACAGCTTCCAGGCCAGAGGAACATGCGCATTGAGGTGAAAAATACCAACCGCCACGCCAACCAGATAACCACCGATCACATTGGCGGCCAGCGTCCCGAGTGGCAGCGCGACGAACAGTGGATTCAAGGTCAGTCCGAGCAACCAGCGGGTCCAGGCGCCAAAGGCGGCCCCGAGGCCGATGACGAGAAAATTGAGCGCAGAAAGTTGGTGCAGGGCAGACATGGGTGAATTCTACTGCCTTGGCTGTCGCTGGCGGTTAAAATAGCGCGCTTAATCAACGAGGTTTCAACGTGAGCAGCCCCAACCAGCCCGCCAACACCCCGGCCCCCGCCGCCAATTTCATCAAGAACATCGTCGAAGCCGACCTCGCCGCCGGCAAGCACGCCCAGCGCCACTGGGCCGGCCATCCGGGCACGGCGGCCGACCACGCTGCCGCCCCCCTCGATCCGGCCAAACTGCGTACCCGCTTCCCGCCCGAGCCGAACGGCTACCTGCATTTCGGACACGCCAAGTCCATCCTGCTCAATTTCGGCCTTGCCGAGCAATACGGCGGCCGCTGCCACCTGCGCTTCGACGACACCAACCCCGAGAAGGAAGATCAGGAGTACGTCGACTCGATCGTCGATTCGGTCAAATGGCTCGGCTGTTCGTGGGAAAAAGACGGCGAAGCCAACCTTTACTACGCCTCGAATTACTTCGACTGGATGTTGCAATGCGCCGAGGCGCTGATCGCCGCCGGCCACGCCTACGTCGATAGCCAGAACGCCGAAGAAATGCGCGCCAACCGCGGCACGCTGACCCAGCCCGGCAAGAATTCGCCTTTCCGCGACCGTTCCGTCGCCGAGAACATGGATCTGTTCAAGCGCATGCAGGCCGGCGAATTTGCTGATGGCGCCCATATCCTGCGCGCCAGAATCGACATGGCTGCGCCGAACATCAACCTGCGCGACCCGGCCATCTACCGCATCCGCCACGCCACGCACCACAACACTGGCGACAAGTACTGCGTCTATCCGATGTACACCTTCGCCCATCCGATCGAGGATGCGCTGGAAAACATCACCCATTCGATCTGCACGCTGGAATTCGAAGACCAGCGCCCGTTCTACGACTGGCTGCTCGAGCGCCTGGCTGAAGCCGGCCTGTTGCAGCGCCCGCTGCCGCAGCAGATCGAGTTCTCGCGCCTCAACCTGACCTACGTCGTGCTCTCCAAGCGGAAACTCATTCAGCTGGTTGAGGAAAAACACGTTACCGGCTGGGACGACCCGCGTATGCCGACGCTGGTCGGCGCCCGTCGTCGCGGCTATTCGGCCGAAGGCTTCCGCCTGTTTGCCGACCGCATCGGCGTTTCCAAGAACGACTCGCTGATCGACTACGTGCTGTTCGAAGACGCCATGCGCGAAGTGATGAACGAGTCCGATCTACGCCGTATCGCGGTACTCGATCCGGTCAAGCTGATCATCGACAATTACCCGGAAGGCCAGGTCGAAGAGTGCTTCGCGCCGAATCACCCGCTGCACCCCGAACTCGGCCAGCGCAGCATCCCGTTCAGCCGTGAGTTGTGGATCGAAGGTGAAGACTTCATGGAAGTGCCGAGCAAGGGCTTCCGCCGCCTGTTCCCCGGCAACATGGCGCGCCTCCGTTACGGCTACGTGGTCGAGTGCACCGGCTGCGACAAGGATGAAAACGGCAAGGTCATTGCCGTCCATTGCAACTACCTGCCGGAAACCAAATCTGGCACGCCGGGCGCCGATAGCGTCAAGGTCAAGGGCAATCTGCACTGGGTCTCTACCGCCCAATCCTATCAAGCCGAAATTCGCCTCTACGAGCGCCTGTTCAAGGTGCCCGCCCCAGGCGCCCGGCGCGAAGGCGATGCACCCGATCTGGAGCGCGATTTCCTCGACGACATGAATACGGATTCCGCCAAGACCATCACCGCCCAGCTCGAACCCTGCCTGCGCGATGCCAAGCCGGAAGAGCGCTTCCAGTTCGAACGACACGGCTACTTCGTGGCCGACCGCGTTGACTCCAAGCCTGGCGCCCCGGTCTTCAATCGGGCCGTCACCTTGAAGGATTCGTGGGGCAAGGCGGGCTAAGCGACATGGCTGGCGGATGGGGCTGCCCGCACGAGGTCAATGATCACTGTACCAAGATCAACAACCTGCCATGCGATCCAGGCATGAAGGGCTGTGAGCTCTATGGCCGCTTCCGCTTTGCCGACGAGAGCAAAAACACCCGCTATTGGGAAAAGAAAGAACGGGCGCAACAGCCGAAGACGGATGGCGCCCAGCCTTCGAGTCTCGACCAAGACAGCGGCGCCGATTGAGCATGAGTCGCAACGTCGCCCAACTCGGCCAGGTCTTTACGCCCCCCAATGTGGTGGCCTTCATGCTCGACCTGTGCAGGAACAAAGGTCGCTCACTGGAGCCATCGGCTGGCGACGGCGCCTTCTTCAGCACGCTGCGCCAGCGCGGGGCCGATTGCGTCGGCATTGAAATTGACCAGCGGGTCGCTCCGGAAGGGTCGCAGGTTCGCGACTTTTTTGATTATCCGTTGAGCGAGCAGTTCGACACCATCGTCGGCAATCCACCTTACGTACGCCTGCAGGATGTTGCCGCTGGCACAAGAAAACAGCTGAATTCGGAACTCTTCGACGGCCGCAGCAACCTCTTCCTGTTCTTCATCGAGAAGTGCATCCGCCACCTGAAGCCAGGCGGCGAACTGGTTTTCATCGTGCCTCGCGAGTTCATCAAGCTGACCGCGGCCAAAAAGCTGAATGCCTGGCTGTACGAGCAAGGCAGCATCACGCATTTCTACGAGACCGGCGACGTGCGCGTCTTTGGCGACCACACACCGAACTGCGCCATCTTCCGTTTTGAAAAGGGAAGAATGGATCGCCACATGGAAGATGGCCGCACCTTCACTGAAGTCGACGGCCAGCTGATGTTCCTGCGCGATGACTACAGCGTGCATTTTGCCGATGTATTCGATGTGAAGGTCGGCGCCGTTTCCGGGGCGGACAAACTCTTTGTGCACCCCAAGGGCAACATGGAATTCGTCTATTCGAAAACGGTGGACACCGGCGAAACGCGGCGCATGCTCTATGGCATCAAGCATCCTCACCTGGACAAACACAAGCCCGAATTGCTCGCCCGGCGCGTCCGCAAGTTCGACGAAAGCAACTGGTGGCAATGGGGCCGCGCCTTCCCGATCAACGAACACCCGCGCATCTACGTCAATGGCCGGACACGCAAACCGGCGCCGTTCTTCCTGCATGACTGCAACGCCTTCGATGGCTCGATCCTCGCGCTGTTTCCGAAGAACCGGAAAATCTCCCGGCGCGACCTGATCGAATGCACGATGATGCTGAACAACGAAGTCGACTGGCAACAACTCGGCTTCATCTGCGACGGCCGCTTCATCTTCACCCAGCGCAGCCTGCAGAACTGCCTGCTGCCGGCCAAGTTCTCCCGCTATCTACCCAAGGATTCCAGATGACCTTCATCGACCAACTGAATGCCGCCTGGCAAAAGAACAATTCCCTGCTCTGCGTCGGGCTTGACCCTGACCCCGCCAAGTTTCCCGCCCATCTGAAGGGCTGCGATGACAAAATTTTCGAGTTCTGCGCCGCCATTGTTGACGCCACGGCCGACCTCGTCTGCTCGTTCAAGCCGCAGATCGCCTACTTCTCCGCCCGCCGTGCCGAAGACCAGCTCGAAGCACTGATCGCCCACATCCACAAAAAGCATCCGGGCATCCCGGTCATTCTCGATGCCAAGCGCGGCGACATCGGCTCGACGGCCGAGCAATACGCCGTCGAAGCCTTCGAACGCTTCAAGGCCGATGCGGTCACGGTCAATCCGTACATGGGCCGCGACTCGGTCGATCCCTACCTCGCCTACCCAGACAAGGGCGTCATCCTGCTCTGCCGCACCTCCAATCCTGGCGGCTCCGACCTCCAATTTCTCGATGTCGGTGGCGAGAAGCTTTATGAACGTGTTGCCCGCCTCGCTTCCGGCGAATGGAATAGCTCCGGCCAGATCAGCCTGGTCGTTGGCGCCACCTTCCCGGCCGAAATCGCCCGCGTTCGCGAAATCGTCGGCGACGTGCCGTTGCTCGTCCCCGGCATCGGCGCCCAGGGCGGCGACATTGAAGCCACCGTCCGCGCCGGCCGCACCGCCAATGGCACCGGCTTGATGATCAATTCATCCCGTGCCATTCTCTATGCCGGCAAGGATGAGCGCTTCGCCGCAGCCGCCCGCCAGGTAGCCCTCGAAACCCGCGACGCCATCAATCTCTATCGCTAAGGACAACACCATGCGCCTCGACGACCAACGCGAAAGCGACAACATCGAAGACCGCAGGGATGGCGGCGGTGGAGGCATCGGCCGCGGCGGCGTCGGCATTGGCGGCATCGTGCTGGCGCTGGTCATCAGCTACTTCACCGGCATCAACCCGATGACCCTGCTCGGCATCGTCGAGCAAACCCCTCTCGGCCGCCAGGAGGCTCCTGCCGCCCATAAGCCGCCGGCCAACGATGACACGGCGCGCTTCGTCTCCAAGGTTCTCGCCTCGACCGAAGACGTGTGGACCGACACTTTCCGCCAGAATGGCCGCCAGTATGAAGTACCGAAACTGGTGCTCTTCACAGGCGCTACGCCGACGGCCTGCGGCACGGGCCAGACCGCGATGGGTCCGTTCTACTGCCCGGGCGACCACAAGGTTTACATCGATCTCGCCTTCTACCGTGAGCTGAAAGACCGCTTCAAGGCACCCGGCGAGTTTGCCCAGGCTTATGTGGTGGCCCACGAAGTCGGCCACCACGTGCAAAACCTGCTCGGCATTGCCGACAAGGTTCATCAAGCCAAGCAGCGCGCCGGCAAGGTCGAAGGCAATGCCCTGTCCGTGCGCATGGAACTGCAGGCTGACTGTCTGGCTGGCGTCTGGGGCAAGCGCACCGACACCATGAAGCATGTCCTCGAACCGGGCGATCTCGAGGCCGCGCTGACGGCTGCGACGGCCATCGGTGACGACCGCCTGCAGCAGCAGGCCCAGGGCCGCATCGTTCCCGAAAGCTTCACTCACGGCAGTTCCGAACAGCGCGTCCGCTGGTTCAAGCGCGGCTTCGAAAGCGGCGACATGAATCAGTGCAACACTTTCAAGGCCGAGCGCCTCTAAGCCAGCGACCGCTTGACTGAAACTCCAACCCCAAGCAAGAAAGTGCCTCGCTGGCGGCGTTGGGCGCTCGAGGTGCTGATATTCGTCATTCTGTTCGCAGCCTTTCAGGCCTGGCAGACGCGCAATGCACCACGCGGGCCTGCCCCGAATTTTTCAGGGCCACTGATCGACGGCCAGCCCTTCGACCTGACCGCATGGCGCCAGCAACATCCGGACAGGGCTGGGTTGATCTATTTCTGGGCGGAATGGTGCGGCATTTGCAGGACAACGGCCGGCACCGTTAGCAATATCAGCGAAGACTGGCCGGTCATCTCCGTCGCGATGCAGTCCGGGCCAGCCAACAGGGTCGCCGAAACCATGCAGCAAAGGGAATACGCCTGGCCAACGCTGGCCGACCCCGAGGCGCAGGTATTTCTACAGTACGGGTCGCGTGTCGTTCCCGCCTTCTTCATCCTCGACCCAGCCGGCAACATCCGCGCGGTTTCGGTCGGCTACACCAGTGAAATCGGCCTCCGCCTGCGCTTGTGGTGGGCCAGCCACACAAACACATGAAACTATCCCACTTCGCCCTGGCCTTGCTCATCAGCCACGCCACCATGGCCATCGCCCTGCCGAAAAACTCGGCGGTCCCCGGCGGCGTTGCCGTCATCGACCTCGGCCCGGCCAGCCAGACAACGCCGACCGCCCGCTGGGGAGAACAGCCCATCGCGGTCGTTCGCGACAATGGCCGCTGGTTCGCCCTGCTCGGCATTCCGCTCGACACCCTGCCCGGCGATCTGGAAATCAGGATTTCAAGTGGGGCAGCGACAACGACCAGGCAGGTCGCCGTGCAGATCAAGAATTACCCCGAACAGCGCCTGACCATCAAGGACAAACGCAAGGTCGAACCGAACGCCGAAGACCTCGCCCGCATTGAGCGCGAACAAAAGATCACCGAGGCAATCAAGAAACATTTTGCCAATTCCGCACCGGCCACCGATTTCGCCCTGCCAGCCAGCGGGCCGCTGTCTTCACGCTTCGGCCTGCGCCGAATCTTCAACGGCCAGCCGCGCAACCCGCACGCCGGACTTGATGTTGCCGTTGGCACGGGCACGCCAGTCAAGGCACCGGCCGATGGGGTCATCGCAAATACCGGCGATTATTTCTTCAACGGCAACACCGTCTTCATTGACCATGGCCAGGGCCTGATTACCGCTTACATGCACCTATCGCGGGTCGACGTTCGCGCCGGACAGACGGTCAAAAAAGGGGAAGCTCTCGGCGCCGTCGGCTCGACCGGGCGAGCCACCGGCCCGCATCTGCACTGGGCCGTAACGCTCAACAATACCCCGGTCGATCCGGAGCTTTTCCTCAGCAAACCATAATATGTCCGGGCAGATCATCCATCTGCACCATGCAGCGCCAAGCAAGCCAGCGGAGGGCCAGCCCTGTAACGGCTGTGGTGTCTGCTGTACGCTGGAAACCTGCCCGGCTGCCCGGCTCCGCTTTCTGCAAATCAAAGGGCCATGCCCGGCACTGGAATGGTCCGCCGCGCAGGAGCGCTATCTGTGCGGCCTGCACGTCCATCCCGGGCGTTACCTGACCTGGCTGCCGCCGAAAAGCACGGCACTAGCCAGTCGCCTCTTCGCCCGCTGGATTTCGGCCGGCAAGGGCTGTGACTGCAGCGCCGAGATTCAGGCCTGATTGACCGCAGCGGTCAAAACCATTTCGATCCGATAGCCAGGGTTGGCCAACCTGGCCTGCAAGCAAGCCCGCGTCGGGGCATGCCCTTCCGGAACCCAGGCATCCCAGACCATATTCATTGCATCGTAATCAGCCATATCGGCGAGATAGATGGTCACCATCAGGAGCCTGGTCCGGTCGCTTCCAGCCTGAGCCAACAGGCAGTCGACACTGGCCAGCAGGTTTTCGGTCTGAGCCGTGACGTCGCCCTCGAGATTGGATGGCACTTCAACTAGATAGACCGTACCGTTATGGGCAACACTATTGGAGTAACGACGGGTCGTCCCGTGACGTTGAATCAGCATATTCATTTCCCAAAAAACGTGAAGCCCATGCGTTTCAGGCATGGGCTTCGGTTACTGCAACCCTGACACTCGGTCAAGGCATTCGGCTATTCGCCGTTACGGAGTACTACACGGTAATCTCAAGAATGCTTCCTGTGACAACTGCCATAAAGTCTCCTGCAGCGCAGCGAGTACCGCCACTTCGAATCAGGCTTGCTGCAAACCTGACACGCTTTCAGCTTACCACTCCCAGACAAAAAAGCCAGCGGCTTTTGTTCCCGGCTAGCGCCTATAGATCACGTTGGTACCGGGCGGCACCTTTGACACAGGAACGTAGCCGACAGCCCCTGGGGTCGCAATCACGTGCTTCACAACCTCGTCAACGCTACCGAGTTCCTTCGGTGGCGAGCCCTTGCCAACATAGCGACGAACCAGCCAGTAACCGGTGTATTGTTCCTCGTTCTGGTCCATGACCATTTGCAGAAAATCGTCGCGCACGGGTGAACCTGCCGGCAGGTTCACCGGCATGACCGTCTGCTGGCCAATGGATACGATCCGTCCGGTGTACAAGCGCTGCAGCGTAATCTTATCGGTCTTTGGCAATCCCGAATTTCCGATGACGACAACATCATCCCCCGCTGCTCCCGCCTGCCCGAGCAGCAACAACAGGAGAAGAGGGAGCCAAGGTTTCATCGCTGCGTCTCTCAGAAGCTGAAACTGTAAGAGAGTGAGAAGATATTGATGTGCCGATTGCCGCTATCGCTGCCAGCAGGTGCATCAACGAAACTGGAAGCAATCCCGGTCCTGACTTGGGATAGCTCCGCCTTGATCACACTTTTCGACGTCACCCAGAACGATGTTCCTAGCGCCACGGTCGACTGGTCGTAGGGTGACGTCAGATCGGCCATCAGCGTTTGGCTGCTGCGCAGCGGTGCGGGAACGGCGCCAGCATTGGCGTTGATCTGTTGATAAAGACCCAGCGCACCATCGGTCGACTTCGTTTTCGCGTAGTAAACATAGGGTGTCCAGGCCCCCATACGTTTCATCAGCGCGACATAAGCCCCCCAACGGCTCAGGCCACGGCTGGCACTTTCGATCTTGGCCTTGGCATATTCACTGGTCAGACGAAAATCAGCCGGCAACATCACGCTAGCCCCAAGCGTCAGGATAGGAACGCGGAGCTTATCGACACCACCCGGGAGAAGTCTGTACAGCCCTGGCGGATTGAGATATTCAAATCCGGCCCCTGTCTTCTCTCCCGGCCGCGAAGCCTCCCCCTCGTGATAGCCCACGCGGAAAGTGTTTTCGAGGCTACGCGCCGTCAGCACCAGACCGCTGCTTTTCATGTCGATCGGCAAAAACCAGCTCCCCGGCGAGTTGGCATTATCTATCGTCCGGTCACGCCCGTAATATCGCCAATACGTGCTTGTCTCGCCGGTATAGGCCTCGGCGACCAAGTCGAAGGAGTCGCCCAGCCATGTCTTGCTGATGCTGACGCCAACAACATCAGTGGTCGGCGCAATCGAATAGACCTCGAGCGGCAGACGCGCCATGTCATAGGTCGCCCCAACATCGCTGTTTTCCGTATTGAGCATCAATGGCAGGCGGATCTTGCCCGCGCGGATCAACCAGTCATCGTTCGGTCGCCAGGACAGGAAGGCCCAAGCCACGGAAGCCTGCCATTGGGAATCGGAATGATCCGACGGCGCCGCCTTGGCCTGAACGGTCGCGCTCCATTCTTGCGAAAACCGCGCATCGACTTGGGCGCCGACGACGGTATCGCGCTTGACGGTGCCGCCATTGTCGATGAAGCGTTGGTAATTGAAGGATTGATCAGAACGGGCATAGCCGAATGTACCGAAGCCGGACCACGTCAGGTCGACCGCCTGCGCCGGCATGGCCATTGCCGCCAGTAAGGTGAGTAGCGCAGTATTCAACAGTCTTTTTTGCATATTGGCGGCGCCCAATCAGGACATGACAAGGTTATTCATCGGCAAGTTTAATGGCAATTTCGGAGAAAATACCTTCCTGAGCGAGAAAAGCATCAATCAGTAGCGGATCGAAATGCTTGCCGCGCCCTTCTCGCAGGATACCAACCGCTTCTTCGTGGCTGAACGCTTTTTTGTAAGGTCGCCGCGAACGTAAGGCATCATAGACATCGGCAACTGCCATCAGCCTGGCCGCCAACGGGATCGACTCGCCGGCAAGACCATCGGGATACCCCGTGCCATCCCAGCGCTCATGGTGACTGCGGGCGATCTGCCCGGCAAAATGAAGCATGACATTATCATCGCCAAGTTCTACCCGGGTGCGCAGCAGCATCCCCTCCCCCTTGATACTGTGCGTCTTCATGATCTCGAACTCTTCCGGAGTATGCTTGCCCGGCTTGAGCAGAATGTGATCGGGAATCGCAATTTTGCCGATGTCGTGCAAAGGCGCGGCCTTGGCAATCTGGTCAATCTGCTCGGCCCCCAGGAGCTCGCGATCACGCTCCTGGCGGCTGATATATTCGGCCAGCAAGCGGACGTAATCCTGAGTCCGACGAATATGGTTACCGGTGCACTCATCGCGAAATTCGGCCAGGGAAACCATGACCCGGATCGATGCCTCCTGAAGACGCAACACCTCGTTGACCCGTCGCTCCACCTCACCCTGCAGCCAGGCACTCTTGTCCTCGAGGAAGGTTTGCCAATTCCGGATCTGCAGGTGGGTGCGCACCCGCGCCAGAACAACAGACGGCGCAATCGGCTTGTGAATAAAGTCGACCGCCCCCAAGGCCAGTCCGTGCTCCTCATCCTCGGCCCCCGCCTTGGCCGTCAAAAAAATGACCGGGACATCGCGCGTCACCCGCTCGGCCTTCAGACGCCGGAATACCTCATAGCCGTCCATTTCCGGCATCATGATGTCAAGCAGGATCAAATCCGGCGGCGCGCCAAACGCCAGCTCCAGGCCTTTGACGCCACTGTTGGCAAGCTTGACGCGATAATGCGTACGCAGGAGCTGGTTCAAGAGGCTAAGGTTGCCCGGAGTGTCATCGATTACCAGAATATTTGCCCGTTTTTCGCGCTCTGCTTCACTCACGATTGACCTCCTCCACCCTTGCTGACTTGATCGATAAGGCTGAGTGCCTCATCAAAATTCCATTGGCTGATCGCATGATCAATCGCCGCGATCTGTCGCGCCGGATAAATCGTGGCCATGCTTTCCTTTATCTGACGCCAAACCTCCTCCGCCTCACCATCGCCCTGACGCAACAGCTCACACAACTTCGTCAGTTCAGCATCAAGCGCCCCCAGCGACGAAATGGCGACCGGCTCGGAACAACACCCCGGCAAACCCTTAAGACCGGTGAGCAGCGCTTGCAACTGGGTATCGACTTCAGCGATTTCACCGGAAAATTCGGCCCCACCGGCCTTCATGGCGAGCTCGAGTTCGATCAAAGCCGACTGCAAGCGAGCCATCGCGAACGTTCCGGATAACCCCTTAAGGGTATGCACTTGCCGCTGGGCCGCCTCAAGTTCGCCCCTGGCCAGCATTTCATTCAGCCGCCCCGACCAATTCCGGCAATCTTCGACAAAACGACCGAGGGCCCTGGCAAGAAATGGCAACCGCCCAGCAAAGCGACGAAGCAACACGACCGAGTCGATCTCGAACAGCGATTCCAGGGCCAAAACAAACCCTTCATCCACATCGGCCTCTGGCGCGGTGACAGAGGCCAGATCAGCCGACTGAAGGCCGTGCCAGTAGGGCATCAGAATTGCCTGCAGTTCTTCAGGCTCGAACGGTTTGGCAATATAGCCACTGACCCCGGGCACCAGACGATCACGCATGCCATGCCCGGCCACATGCGCCGTCATCACGATCACCGGCAAGTCATGAAACCGCTCGTCATCACGCAGACGACGCGTTGCCTCCCGGCCATCCATCACCGGCATTTCCAGATCCATCAGCACTGCCGCGTAATAGTCTGCAGCATGTGAATACAGCAAATCGAGGGCAATCTGACCATTGGCCGCAACATCCACGCGCGCCCCCCAACTTCTGAGAATTTCGCAGGCGACCTGCTGGTTAACCTCATTGTCCTCAACGAGCAATACCGACAATCCCTGCAGGCTTCCCGAACTCTCTCCCCCGTGTTCGGAAAAGGAGCCCCCGGACTCCGCTAGCTCGGCAGCACAGATTCGGCGCAGCACACTTGGCAACAGTGGCTTCTGGATCACTTCGGAAACACCAGGGTGCACTGCCTCCTGGCGCAGGACTGCGGAATCAGCGGCCGAAACCACAATCGTTCTCGCCGGCAAGGCGAGACCTTTGGCCTGCAGCGCCTCAATGACCTCTCCGCCACTCATGTCAGGCATCAGCCAGTCGAGCAGAAGCAGGTCGTAGTCCTCCCCCTTCGCTGTCGCCGTCGCCAGTCGGGCAATGGCCCCCGCGCCATCAGCCGCCTGATCGACCTCCTGGCACCCCATCGACCGCAACATGGCGACCATACTGTCCCGTGCTTCCGGATAATCATCGACGACAAGCGCCCGCTGACAAGCCAACACCTCCGGAGCAGACTCCTCAGCAGCCTCCTCGGAGGCGAAAGGCAACTGGATGGTGAAATGAAAAACGCTGCCTTTACCCAAGGTGCTCTCGACGCCGATTTCCCCGCTCATGGCAGCAACCAGGCGCTTCGAGATGGCCAGCCCCAATCCGGTTCCGCCATATTTTCTGGTCGTCGACCCATCGGCCTGGGAGAACTCCTGAAAGAGGCGCCCAACCTGCTCAGGACTCATGCCGATACCGGTATCCTCGACCCGAAAGGAAATCGTAGACGTCGCCCCGTCACAAGCCGCCTCGCTGACCACCAGTCGGACATGCCCTCGCTCGGTAAACTTGACCGCATTGCTCAGCAAATTGATCAGCACCTGCCCCAGGCGCAAGGGATCCCCCAGCAGAAAACGCATGGAGCGCGAAGGTTTGAAGTCCAGGATCAACTCGATCTGCTTCCCCTCGACCTTCTGCTGCACCATGAACAGGGCGTTCTGGAGCACCGTCTCGATATCGAAGAGCACCGCTTCGAGCGCCACCTTGCCGGCCTCGATCTTCGAAAAATCAAGAATATCGTTCAGGATGCCCAGCAACGAACGGGCGGCCGAATGAATTTTGGAGACGTAATCATGCTGCCGCGGTGGCAGTTTCGACTTCAAGGCCAGATAGGCCATCCCGAGAATCGCATTCATCGGCGTCCTGATCTCATGACTCATATTGGCCAGGAATATCGACTTTGCTTCAGCCGCCACCTCGGCCCTGGCTCTGGCCTGCCGCAATGCGCGCTGAACCAGCTCACGCTGCTCAAGATCAGCCTCGATGGCCGCCGCCATGCTGTCAATCGTCGCGGCCAGTGCCCGCACCTCTTCCACCCCCTGCAGATCGCCGACTCGCTGGTTAAAGGCCTTTTTGGACAACGCAATGGCGGTCTGATGCAAGACAGTCAGCGGAGCGAGCAAGTGTTTCTTCAGGTAGTTGTAGCTGATCACCAGCACGGCGCCAGCACCGACCAGCAAGAGCAGTGCGGCAATAATCCAGCCCCGTAGCATCTCCCCGGCCTGAACCAGATCCCTTATCGTCCGCAGATCGACCTGTTTAGCCAAGTCTTCGACCGACATCGCCAGTTCCGCCCGTAACTTCAGGTAGTGCCCCTCGTGCAGCAAATTATTGGCGAACTCGCGTTGCGGCTCGGCCTCGGAAACCACTTCGCGCTTAACCGGGTCATACAAGCCCTGTGTCGCTGCAAAGGCGATCTGCTCGACCTCCTTCATCTGTTCGGTAATCAGGAACACCCGGCGGAGAAGGGTCTGCTCCTCGGCATCGAATCCCAGGCGGCTGGTTCGCTCGATCAGCGCAACCCCCGGTCCGGGCGGCGAGGGAACGTACGTCCGAACGCCGCCGATAACCTGTTCCCAATAGGTCGCCGAGCCAGCATCGGGCGACGCCTTGCTACCTTCGCGAATAGCCAGAATATCGTAGTAATAAATCAGAAAACGCGGATTGGCGGTAGTGACATAAGAACTGACCAGGCGACTCAACAAGTCGACCTCCTGACGTATCCCGTTCATCAGGACCAAGGATTCCTGGCGATGCCTGGCCGCGTTATAGGCCTCGTTGTACGCCGACAAGGCGCCCACGGTCACGCCGCCGATCAAGACCAGCCACCCGGCCAAAGCCAGCAGAACGCTGAGAAAGACCTTCCGCAGGTTCATTCCGCCACCACGCAAAGGGATTCTGCCAAGCCATCTTGCCACTCACGACCAAGACTCGGCAAAGCCCCCAGCGCGCATCTCCTGTCTGGAAAATTATGTAAATTCAATCATATTCGAGTTTGAATATTTTTGCGTCATGTCACGTACCGTTCGCCAAGCGTCGATTGGCCGAACTCGCCCAATCAGTCACAATAGCGACATTCACTCCCACCCTTAGGTCCATGGACAATCTGATCAAGGACACCGCAACGCTGGAGCTCTTCTGCTGGCTTGAGCCTGGTGCCGAGCTGCCGGGCTGGGACATTCTGAAAGGCAGTCCGTTCGGCGCCACGCTGGCGGCGCCCGAAGGCGGTGCGCCAACCCCCGGCGACCAGTTGCTGTCGGTCCAGAATTATTTTGCCGAGTACCATCTGGAATACTTTCGGCAGCGCCGCTACAACCACTTCCCGAGCCGCCTGCACGCGCTGCTGCAATTCGCCACGCGGACCGATGCGATGACCTTCCGCACCAAGCACCCGCAACGCGTCTTTGGCAAGAACCTGAGCTGCTCAAAGACAAAGGGCGCCTATCTCTGCTCCTTCCACGATGCGAGCTGGCTTGATTATCTGCGCCTGCCGCACAGCCTGTCCCTGGCAGCCCTGGACGAAGTGGCCGAACACTACTGGTCCGGCCGCACGGTCGAGGAAATCGGCCTGACCTTCATGAACGAACCCTGGGAAGAACCACCGGTCATCGAAGCCCTTTATCAAGGTACACTCGAACCGGTCTGGGGCCACGAGCAATCGGGCTGGTTGCCCGGTTTTCGCTAGGAATCTGCATGCGTCGCACTGTCATCCTGGTTGCCGTCATCGCCGTTCTCGGCCTTGGCCTGTTCTGGTTCAGCCGCCCGAAGCCGATCCCTGTCGTCCTCAAGGAAGTCGCCGAAGGCAAGGTCGAGGCGACGCTGGCCAACACCCGGGCCGGCACGGTCGAAGCCTGCCAACGCACCAAGCTGTCGACGATCATCGGTGGTCGCATCGAATATCTCGGCGTCAAGGAAGGCGACAGGGTCAAAAAGGGCCAGTTGCTGCTCAAATTGTGGAACGATGACCAGCAAGCCAACACGGCACTGGCCCAGGCCCAGATCACGCTGAGCGCCAAGCGCGCCGAGGAAGCCTGCATTGCTGCGCTCAACGCCGAAAAGGAAGCGGTCCGCCAATCCGAGCTGCGCGCCAGGGGCTTTGTTTCACCCAGTCGTGAAGAGTCCGCCCGAACCGATGCCGAGGTACGTCGCGCTTCCTGCAACACCGCCAAGGCCGACATTGCCCAGGCCGAAGCGAAGCTCAAGGCAACCCGTGTCGAGCAGGGTCGCGTTGCGCTCTACGCCCCCTTCGATGGCACGGTCGCCAAGATCGTCGGTGAGCTTGGCGAATATTCCACCCCCTCGCCCCCTGGCGTGCCGACCCCACCCGCCATCGATCTGATCGACGACTCCTGCCTCTACGTCAAGGCACCGATGGACGAGGTCGACGCCCCGAAAATCCAGACCGGCCAGCCGGTCCGCATCACGCTCGATGCCATGCCCGGAAAAATCCTCCCCGGCAAGGTCCGGCGCGTCGCCCCCTACGTTTCTGCCGTTGAAAAACAGGCGCGCACCGTCGACATCGAGGTGGATTTCGATCGACCGGACGATGCCGGAAAATTGTTGGTGGGTTATAGCGCCGACGTCGAGATCATCCTCGCCGGCCACGACAAGGTGCTGCGCATCCCCTCCTCGGCAATCCAGGAGGGCGGCAAAGTGCTGCTCTTCAATGCCGATAGCGGCAAGCTGGAAGAACGCCAGATCAAGGCCGGACTCGCCAACTGGGAACACACCGAGGTACTCGACGGCCTGAAGGCCGGCGAGCGCATTGTCACCTCGCTCGACAAGGAAGGGGTCAAAGCCGGTGCCACGGTGACGCCAGACGAGAAAACCCAGGTCAAGGCGAAATAGGCGCATGGCGCTGATCGAACTCTCCGGCATCGAACGCAGTTTCCTGCTCGGTGACACCACGGTCCATGCTTTGGCCGGGCTGAATCTGCAGATAGCGGCCGGCGAATACGTCGCGGTGATGGGCCCTTCCGGCTCCGGCAAATCGACCTTGCTCAACCTGCTCGGCCTGCTCGACCGGCCCAACGCCGGCACCTACAAACTGGAAGGTCGCGACGTCACGACACTGTCGCCCGAAGAACAAGCCACCGTGCGCAGCACGCGCATCGGTTTCGTCTTCCAGAGCTTTCACCTCGTACCGCGCCTGAGCGCCGCCGAAAATATCGCCTTGCCGATGACGCTGGCCGGCATTCCCTCCGCCGAGCGCGACAAACGCGTCAGTCAGGCACTCAAGGACTTCGGCCTGGAAAACCGCGCCGACCACAAACCGGATCAGCTCTCCGGCGGCCAGCGCCAGCGCGTCGCCATTGCCCGCGCCACGATAATGCAACCGGCCCTGATCCTGGCCGACGAGCCGACCGGCAACCTTGATCGCCACACCGGTGAAGAAGTCATCAACCTGCTCGAAGCACTGAATGCCCGGGGGGTCACCCTGATCGTCGTCACCCACGACCAGAGTATGGGCGCCCGTGCCCGACGACAACTGGTCATGGAAGACGGTCAGCTGAAAAGCGATTCGCGGACGACAACGTGACCACGTCAGCCCACGGCACAGCCCTTCCCGTGACAGAGGGCATAACGACCAGGTCCGAGCATGCGCCTCGCTGACACCCTCCGCTTTGCCCGCGATGCCGCGACCGGTTATCCGATGCGCACAACGCTGTCGATACTCGCCATGTCGATCGGGGTTGCCGCGGTCGTCATCCTGACCGCGCTGGGCGATGGTGCGCGGCGCTACGTCGTTGGCCAGTTTTCATCGCTCGGCACCAATCTGGTCATTGTCCTTCCCGGCCGCTCCGGCACCGGTGGCTTCAATCCAGCCAACGCCATTACCTCGACGCCGCGCGATCTGACGGTCGACGACGCAGCGAGCCTGAAGCGCCTGCCCGGCGCCCGCCGTGTCGCGCCGCTCGCCGTCGGCACATCGGAAATCAACTACGGTGGCAAGCTGCGCGAAGTCATGGTCGCCGGTTCAACAGCCGAATTCATCCCCATCCGCAATTTTGAACTGGCACAGGGCAAGGCACTACCGGAAGAAGACTGGAATCGAGGCTCATCGGTCGCCATCATCGGCGCCAAGATTCGCGACGAACTATTCGCCAGCGAAGCAGCCCTCGGCCAGCTGATCCGCCTTGGCGACCGCCGCCTGCGTATCATCGGCGTGCTCAAATCGACCGGCCAGGGGCTGGGCATGAATACCGATGAACTGGTCATCGTCCCCGTGTCGTTGGCCCAGTCGATGTTCAACAGCAACACGCTGTTCCGCATCATGATCGAGGCCAATACCCGCGACGCCATCCCGGCAACCAAAGAACAGGTGCTGGAACTGCTCAAGCAGCGCCACCGCGGCGAGGAGGACGTCACCGTCATCACGCAGGATGCCGTGCTTGCCACCTTCGACAAGCTGCTCGGTGCGCTGACCCTCGGTGTTGCCGGCATCGCCGCAATCAGCCTGGCCGTGGCCGGCATTCTGGTCATGAACGTCATGCTCGTCGCCGTCACTCAGCGCACCGGTGAAATCGGCCTGCTCAAGGCGCTTGGCGCTACTGCCAGGACCATCCGTTTCGCCTTTCTGGCCGAAGCGGCGATGCTTTCCGCCGTCGGCGCGCTTGTCGGCTACCTGCTCGGCCAGCTCGGCGCCTTCGCGCTACGCCAGTTTTTCCCGGTCTTTCCGGCCTATCCGCCAGACTGGGCCGTCATTGCCGGCCTGAGCACGGCGCTCGCCACCGGCCTGCTCTTTGGCGTCATGCCGGCCCGTCGTGCCGCCCAACTTGACCCGGTGCAAGCCCTGATGAAGCGCTGACGAGCGCCCAGATGCGAAAGGCCGCCTTTTCCGGCGGCCTGCGTACTACGTACTACGGTATTGCTTGAACGACTATCAGCAAGCTACGGCGTGTTACGTCCACCGACAGGGCCGAGGCGGGCTTCGATATCGCGAGTTTGCATTTCCAGTTTTTTCGCATCGTCATCGCGCATCGGGCCTTGGGCACCGCGCTTAGGTGCCATCAGAGATGCACTCAGCGAGCCGAGATTGATTTTGTCGTATTGACTATCGTCGATAGTGGCACCTTGTCCAGCGCCAAAATTCGAAAAATAGCCGCTTCCGGAAATGCCTGTTTCACCATAAGGATTCGCCCAATCGGCGTGGGCCATACTAACCATACCGATAGTTGCAAACGCGGTAAGAGCGATGCCGCGACCAAGAGCAGAAATGGTAGTTTCTTTCATGATCATCTCCTTGGGGAATGCCCATATTGTGGGGGCTTGAGGTAGACCTCGGAGGCACGCCAAGGGTTGCATATAAATTCTGAATATTTTATCCGGTCCGTTATGGTGCTGAAGCCATCTTGGTCGGCGCGGCGGATATTACATCAGCATTCAGCAGCAGCGCCGAGAGCTTGGCGACAAAAGGGCGGTCTCGTTCCGGTGCATTGGCATGCCAGTGGCGCATGAACTCATCCAAGCTGGCCGAGGGATCATCCGGATGAAGATTCAGGTAGTTGATGGCCTCCCAGCCCCGCGGATCGGCAAAGAACAAGGGGAGCACCGTCTTGGCCACCAGGTCGTTCTGATCCCGCCGATAGGGGTCGGCTGACAATTGCGCCTGATGTTCCCTCAGCCATTCCCGCAACTCGGTATCCTCCGGCAACTTGCGATGGCGTTCTGTGATCAGAAAACGGAAGAAACGCCGCAAATCGTCGGCATGACTGGCCAGACTGGGTTCAGGAGGGGCTAGCGACCATTCGGTAGCAAGACTGCCGAGGGCGTAGAGAGAAGCGGTCTCGCAAATTGTTTCTTCGAACCACTGGTTCTGCCGGGAAATCTCTCCGCCCGCCCGGTCGTAGTTGGAGAGAATATGGCAGAACTCATGCGCGAATTCGTAGACATAGAGGTGCCAGCGCGTCCGGTCGGCATGCAACCTGATCAGATACTCCCCGTCCGGACCGCGCTCATAGAGCGCCACGGGATTGGCCTCGGTATGACTGACCCTGACCTTGATAAGCCTTTCGGGCTGGTCGTCCAGCAATAGATTCGCGACAGAATGGAGAACCACCTCGACCTGACGGGTATCGACAGCCCCCCACCCCTGGTTATCGACCTGAATCGTGACCCCGGCCCGTCGCTTTCCATTTGTTGCGGGCGAGGTGTCAGCACGGGCCGCCAAGGAGACCATCATGCCCAACGCAATGGAGGCAACAACAAACGGCAGGCGCACGAGCAATCCCCCTCTTCAACCGAAAAACTGACTCGTTGATTAGATCACCATCGACTTGATTGGTTCGCTCAGATGCAAGGTTCCGCATATATCATTGCTCAACAATTCCAGGAATCTCAATCGCGGTCTCACGTAACAGACACCAACCCCGCCAGCTACTTTCCTCGACATCACAACTCAATGCTCTGGTCCGATGCCATCCAGCTTGCCCTGCGCGCCATTACCGCCCAGCGCCTGCGCAGCTTCCTTACCCTGCTCGGCATTGCCGTCGGCATTGCAGCAGTGATCCTGCTTACCTCGATCGGCGAAGGCATTCACCGCTTCGTGCTCGGCGAATTCACCCAGTTCGGGACTAATGTCATTACCGTCGCTCCGGGCAAGACCAAGACTGGCGGCTCTCCCTCCGGCCTGCCGTCGAGTGCCCGCCCGCTGTCACTAGACGACGCCAAATCGATCGAACGCCTGCCCCATGTCGTTGCCGTCACGCCCAATGTCCGCGGCAATGCCGAAGTCGAAGGCAATGGCCGGACACGACGCACACTGATCTACGGCGTCAATTCAAAACTCCCCCTGATTTTCCGGTCGACGGTGCAGAGCGGCCAGTTTTTGCCCGCGGACGATGAAGGCAGCGCCCGTCCTTTCGTCGTCCTCGGTTCCAAACTAAAAAACGAATTGTTCGGCAGCGAAAACCCGCTTGGCCAGCGCCTGCGCATCAGCGGTCTGCACTTCCGGGTCATTGGCGTGCTGGCCCCCAAAGGCCAGTTCCTCGGCATTGACCTCGACGACACCGCCTTCGTGCCCACCGCCCGCGCCCAGGAGTTGTTCAACCGCGAAGGGGTCGATGAAATCAACATCGCTGCCGAAGAGGGCATTCCCTCCGCCATCGTCGCCAACCGCGTCAAAACTCACCTGATCGACCGCCACAACCGCGAGGATTTCACCATCGTCACGCAGGAAGAGATGCTGAAAACCCTGTCCAATATCCTCAACGTGCTGACCATGGCCGTCGGCGCGCTCGGCGGCATTTCGCTACTGGTCGGCGGCGTCGGCATCGTCACCATCATGACCATCGCCGTGACCGAGCGCACCGGTGAAATCGGCCTGCTCGTCGCCCTCGGTGCCCCCCGACGCACCATTCTCGCCCTTTTCCTTGGTGAAGCCGTCGCCCTGTCGGCGCTTGGTGGCATTTTTGGTCTGGCGCTTGGTTTCGGCCTGGCCCAGCTCATCCATTTTGCGCTCCCCGCGCTGCCGGTCCACACCCCGCTCAGCTTCGTCCTGCTCGCCGAAGGCATCGCCATCACCATCGGCCTCGCCGCTGGCGTGTTGCCCGCCCGCAACGCTGCCCGACTCAATCCCGTCGATGCCTTGCGCACCGAGTAAGCCCCCTGTCACAACCATACGCTAACGTATGCTAGAGTTCGCATTCCAATTTCAATAAACCACGCAAGGAGTCCAGCCATGGCGTATCACATCGACCAACTCCAACCCGGCATGTCTGCCAGCATCGCCAAGACTGTCACCGAAACCGACATCATCCTGTTTGCCGGCATTTCCACCGACGTCAATCCGGCTCACCTCGACGAGGAATACGCCAAGACCACCATGTTCGGTGGCCGCATCGCCCACGGCATGCTGTCGGCCGGCTTCATCTCCGCCGTGCTGGCCAACCACCTGCCCGGTGCCGGCACCATCTATCTTTCCCAGACCCTGAAGTTCAAGTCCCCGGTTCGCCCGGGTGATACCGTACGTGCCACTGTCACCGTCAAGGAAGTCAACGTCGAAAAGAACCGCGTCACGCTCGACACCGTGTGCACGGTGGCCGGCAAGACCGTCATCGAAGGTGAATGCGTCATGATGCCGCCGGTTCGCGCCAAGGCTGTCGGCGGTACCGCCTGAGTTCGAGTTGCTGCAAATAAAAACGCCGGCAAAAATGCCGGCGTTTTGCTTTCCACGGGATTCCTAAAAACAAGCCGGAATCAGAACGCCTCGTCAGCCCGCAGGAAGCGCCATTGCCCCATCGGCAAATCGCCCAGTCTAATCCGCCCGATGCGCACCCGCTTCAGGCCGATCACTTGCAGACCGACCAGTTCGCACATGCGGCGAATCTGGCGCTTCTTGCCTTCCTTCAGGATGATGTGCAACTGGTCTTCGTTCAACTGCTTGACCCAGGCCGGCTTCAACGGCTTGCCATCAAGTTCCAGACCATGGCGCAGCAAATCCAGACCACCCTTGATCATTTCGCCGGAAACACGAACCAGATATTCCTTCTCTGCCTCGCTATCCTCGCCAATCAAGCGCTTGGCGACACGACCATCACTGGTCAGCACCAACAATCCGGTCGAATCGATGTCCAGGCGACCGGCCGGTGCCAGGCCACGCAACATCCACGGCTTGAATTCCGGACCACCCGATTGCTCGACCTGCGTTTCCGCCGTAATCAAGGTCACCGCCGGAATACAACCCGGCTCGGGCTGTCCGGAGACATAACCGACCGGCTTGTGCAGCAGAATGGTGACCGCCTTGGCCTGATCCTTCTTGGCTTCCTGCGAAACGGTGATCTCGGATACCGATGGGTCGATCCGCGAACCCAGCTCGCTGACCTGCTCGCCATTGACAAACACCCAGCCACGCTCAATCCACAGATCAGCCTCGCGGCGCGAACACATGCCGCGCTCGGACATCACCTTGGAAAGCCGGACGCCTTCCGGGCTCGGCCCAGGCGGTTTCGCGGCCACCGCGGGGGTTCGTGACGGAGGTACAGGCGCGGCCTTCTTCCACGGATTTTCACGTGGTGCATCAGCGCGCGTCTTGGCAGTCGCCGGTCGAGCCGGCTTGTCTGCCAAGCGCTCGGCGATCGCCACCTTGTCCGCCATGGTCGTCCGCTTCGGCACGGCACCACCCCGGATCGGTTTGCGGTGACCCGGACGCTCTGCTACCGTCGCCGACTTCCGCACCCCCAAGGTTCCTTCCGGCTTGACTGCAGGCTCGCTCGGCGGATCAGCCTTTACCGCTTCAACCGGTTTGGGTTTCGGCTTGGTTTCAGCCTCGACCGCAGCAGGGACTTCCGGCTTTCGCCATTTGGCCCAGGGATCGTCTTGACCGGCGTTATCGCTCATTGCACGCCAAGCAGTTCAACCTCGAAAACCAGTGTCGCATTCGGCGGAATGACGCCGCCAGCACCGCGTGCGCCGTAACCCAGTTGCGCCGGAATGGTCAGCTTGCGCGTGCCCCCGACCTTCATACCTTGGACGCCTTCATCCCAGCCGGCGATCACATGGCGCTGGCCGAGCGGGAATTCAAACGGATCATTACGATCCTTGCTCGAATCGAACTTGCTGCCGTTGGTCAGCCAGCCGGTGTAATGGACAGTCACAAAATTGCCCGCCTTGGCCTCGGCGCCTTCGCCGACGACGGTATCTTCATAAACCAGCCCGGAGGCAGTCGTGATTTCAGCCATGGAGAACTCCTTTTTCAAAGGCGGGCAGTTTAACACATCCCGTAGACAAGGCTTTGACTTAGCGAAACTTTTGCGTATAATGCGCGGTTCTTTGTAGCACCTTTTTGTATTGTTTTGGAGTCCAACTCATGTATGCGGTCATAAAAACCGGCGGCAAGCAGTATCGCGTTTCCGCTGGTCAAAAACTTAAAGTAGAACAGATACCGGCAGACGTTGGCGCAGAAGTTACCCTTGACCAGATCCTCATGGTAGGCGAAGGCGAGTCGGTAAAGATCGGCGCCCCCTTCCTTGCTGGCGCCACCGTCAAGTGCACCGTGGTTTCCCACGGCCGTCACGACAAGGTCAAGATCTTCAAGATGCGTCGTCGTAAGCATTACCAGAAGCGTCAGGGCCATCGTCAGAACTACACCGAACTGCGCATCGACACGATCGCTGCCTAAGTTCAGACAAGGAGCTAACAAATGGCACACAAGAAAGCAGGCGGTAGTTCACGTAACGGCCGCGACTCACAAGCCCAGCGACTGGGCGTCAAGCGCTACGGCGGTCAATTCGTCCTGGCTGGCAACATCATCGTTCGCCAGCGCGGCACCGAATTCCACCCGGGCGACAACGTCGGCTGCGGCAAGGATCACACCCTGTTCGCACTGAAAGACGGCGTTATCCAGTTCTCCATCAAGGGCTTGAAAAAGCGCCGCGTGGTGACCATCGTTCCGGCTGCCGAATAATTCGGCCAAGCGGAAGCAAAAGCCCCGTCCGCTGGATGGGGCTTTTTAGTTTATGCCGCCAGATTTCTGGCGGCGGCGGGGTGGCCTTGGGCCATATCCCAGGATATAGAGGCGGAAAAAATGAAGTTCATCGATGAAGCCAAGATTTATATAAAGGCTGGTGACGGCGGCAATGGCGCCGCGACTTTCCGCCGCGAAAAATATATTCCCATGGGCGGCCCGAACGGCGGCGATGGCGGCCGTGGCGGCAGCATCTACGCCGTGGCCGATCGCAACATCAACACGCTGGTCGACTATCGCTACACCCGAAAATTCATCGGAAAGCGCGGCGAAAATGGTGGTGGCGCCGATCAGTATGGCGCCGGTGGCGACGACATCATCCTGCGCATGCCGGTCGGCACGGTCATCTACAACCTGAATACCGAAGAAATCATCGCCGACCTATCCGAACATGACCAGAAAGTCATGATCGCCAAAGGCGGCAAGGGTGGCCTCGGCAACATTCACTTCAAGTCCTCGACCAACCGCGCCCCGCGCCAGAAAACCAACGGCGAACAAGGCGAGGAGCTCGAGCTGCGCCTCGAATTGCGCGTACTGGCCGACGTCGGCCTGCTTGGTCTGCCCAACGCCGGCAAGAGCACATTGATCCGCGCCATTTCCTCGGCTCGCCCCAAAGTTGCCGACTACCCCTTCACCACCCTGCACCCGAACCTGGGCGTCGTCCGCGTTGATGACGAAAAGAGCTTCGTCATGGCCGACGTCCCTGGCCTGATCGAAGGCGCCGCCGATGGCGCCGGGCTCGGCATTCGCTTCCTGAAACACCTGCAGCGGACACGCATTCTTTTGCACCTCGTCGACATTGCCCCCATCGATCCGGATTCCGACCCGGTGCGCGATGCCAAGGCCATCGTCGGCGAACTGATCAAACACGACCCGGATCTGGCCAACAAGCCTCGCTGGCTGGTCCTCAACAAGCTCGACCTGATCCCCGAGGAAGACCGCGAAGCGGCGGTCAAGAATTTCATCAAGGCCTACAAGAAAGCCACCAAATACGACGGCCCGGTCTTTCCGATTGCCGCCATAAACGGCGAAGGCACCAAGCCGCTGATTTATGCGATCAGCGAAGCACTTGAGCAGATGGCCCGCCCCGAAATCGGCGACCTGGACGACAACGACGAAGACAGCGACGAAATCATCCGCGACACCGAATAACCATGAATCCCACCCGTCTCGCCAACGCCAAGCGCCTGGTCGTCAAAGTCGGCTCGGCACTCGTCACCAACAACGGCACCGGCCTTGACCTCGGCGCCATCAACGACTGGGCGCGACAAATCGCCGTCCTGCGCGAACAAGGCAAGGAAGTCGTACTCGTCTCCTCCGGCGCCATCGCCTGCGGCATGCAGCGCCTGGGCTGGGCCAAGCGACCGAAGAGCGTCCATGAGCTTCAGGCTGCCGCCGCAGTGGGTCAAATGGGCCTCGTCCAGGTCTATGAAGGCGCCTTCGCCGAGCACGGCCTGCACACGGCACAGATTCTGCTGACCCACGACGACCTTGCTGACCGCAAGCGCTATCTGAATGCCCGCTCGACACTGAACACCCTGCTCGAACTTGGCGTCGTGCCCATCATCAACGAGAACGACACGGTCGTTACCGACGAAATCAAGTTCGGCGATAACGACACGCTGGGTGCTCTGGTTGCCAACCTGATCGAAGCCGACGCGCTGATCATCCTGACCGACCAGCAAGGCCTCTATACAGCCGATCCGCGCAAGGACCCGAGCGCCACACTGATCAGCGAAGCCACAGCCGGCGACGAAACACTGGAAGGCATGGCCGGCGGCGCCGGCACCCGCATCGGTACCGGCGGCATGATCACCAAGGTCATTGCCGCCAAACGCGCCGCCCGCAGCGGCGCCCACACCGCCATCGCCAGCGGTCGCGAAATCGACCCGATTATTCGCCTGGCCAACGGCGAACCGGTCGGCACCCTGCTCGTCTCGCAAACCCAGCCGCTGGCTGCCCGCAAACAATGGCTGGCCGATCACCTGCAACTTGCAGGCCGCCTGATTCTTGACGCCGGCGCTGTAGATGCCCTGCACTCCGGCAAGAGCCTGCTTCCGATCGGCGTCATCGCAGCCGAGGGTGAGTTCGAACGCGGCGCCGCCGTTGCCTGCATCAGCCCCAACGGCCGAGAAATCGCCCGCGGCCTGAGCAACTACGGCAGTGGCGAAGCCCGCCTGATCGCCCGCAAGACCACTCAGGAAATCGAGAATACGCTGGGCTACGTGGACGAACCGGAAATCATCCACCGGGACAACCTAATCCTTTCCTGAACCTCAAGTCAAACCAATAAAAAAGCCTCGGCAACCCCGAGGCTTTTTTATTGGATCTTGCGGATAGCAAGACCACCAAAGAAAAACGGGAGCCGAAGCTCCCGTTTCTTTTTCTGAATCTAGCTAAGCCAGATTAGAAAGCGTGACGCAGACCGACGCTGATACCAGACACGCTCGTGCCGTTGGTCATGCCAGCGGTAGAAGCAGTGCTGTTTGCGTTAGACACACCGTACAGGTAGTCGTAGTTGGAATTGTCCTTGTTGTTGATACGGCTGTACAGAGCCTTCAGGACAGTACGCTTGGACAGATTGTACTCGTAACCAAGTTCGTAGTGAGTAGCACCTTGGTTGTCGACGTTGTCACCCTTAACTTGACCGGCACGACCAACCTGAGCAATGACAGCACCGTTGCCGATGTTAGCCTTGCCAGAGAGGTAGTATACGTTTTGCTTCAGATCAGAACCGGAAGCCGGGTTCAGACGAGCACGATCCCACAACAGACCAACTTGACCAAAGGAAGCCTTGTACATGGCGCCCAGACGATGGTCGTCCAGCTTGTTGATGTTAAGACCAAGACCATCGGAGGCCAGGGAGCCGTTACCGGATGCATTGACTGCAGTGTAGGCGTAGCCAACATAGATCGGACCAGCTTCGTAGTTCAGGCCACCAGTCCAAGCGGTATTGCCCTGGGTGTTGGAGGAAACCTTGCCCATGCTTTCGTTAGCAGTGCCACCGGTGGTGGTGAAGCCAGTCGAGTAAGCGAGAACAGCACTTACACCAGAAAAGGTCGGGGAAACGTAAGCGACAGCGTTGTTGATACGCTGATCGAAAGCGCCAGCGCCAGCGCCGCCACCGAGCTTGCCGAGCAGAGCGGTGTTAGCACCGATACCGGTAGCACCGGAGTTAACGTCGAAACGGGCACCCATAGCACGGGTCGGGCCGGTCAGATTGCCAGCAACAACGGTACCGAAGCCACCAGCAATACCAACGAAGGAATCACGATTGTTCCAGACACCAGCAGCACCGTTTTCGGTAGCCAGACCGTTTTCGAACTGGAAGACTGCCTTCAGGCCGTTGCCCAGATCTTCAACACCCTTGAAACCGATGTAGGAAGAGTTGGCGGTAACGCGGTTACGGTTCTTGAAATCGTTACCTTCACCAGCAGTTGCATTGACAGCCTTGACGCTGTCGAAGGTGGCATCAGCAACACCGTAGATGGTGACGTTGGATTGAGCGAAAGCAGCGGTAGAAGCCAGACCAGCGATGGCCAAAGCGATAATCTTCTTTTGCATCAGAAAAATCTCCTTAGTGGTTAGTTTTTAATCTAGCGGTGAAGCCGGACTAAGCTTTACCTCTCGGATCGAGAAGTTGCATCGATTGTCGCAAAGAGCAAAACGCCCTAGCAACCTGTGTTTGCGTTGTCGCGACGCTTCTTTGACGTTTTGTTGTTTCGGCGCAACAGCCGTCAGGCGAACAATCGGGCCAACTCGGCACCTGGCTCGGGCACGCGCATGAAGGCTTCGCCGACCAGGAAGGCATTAACCTGGTTGGTGCGCATCAGGGCGACGTCTTCCGGCTTCAGGATGCCGCTTTCAGTGACCACGATGCGGCCAGCCGGAATCCGGGATAGCAAACCGAGCGTTGTTTCAAGCGTCACGGCAAAGGTGCGCAAGTTACGGTTGTTGATGCCGAGCAGCGGGGTTTTGAGTTGCAAGGCGGCATCGAGCTCTTCGCCGTTGTGCACTTCGACCAGCACTGCCATGCCATAAGCGCTGGCCTGCGTTTCAAGGGCCTGCATTTCTTCCAGCGTCAGCGCCGCAGCGATCAACAGGATGGCGTCAGCCCCCATGGCTCGTGCTTCGGCCACCTGATAGGCATCGACCATGAAGTCCTTGCGCAGCACTGGCAGCGCACAGGCGGCCCGGGCAGCCTGGAGATATTCAGGGCAACCTTGGAAATACTGGCGATCCGTCAGCACCGACAAACAAGCCGCACCATGCTGCTCGTAGCTGCGGGCGATATCCGCCGGCTGAAAATCGGGGCGGATGATGCCCTTCGATGGGCTAGCCTTCTTGATTTCAGCAATCACGGCCGGCCGATCATTGGCGATCTTGTTGCGAATGGCGCCGACAAAATCCCTGGGCGCTGGCTGGACGGCCGCTTCGGCCTCAACGATAGCCAAGGGTTTGGCGAGCCTTGCCGCAGCAACTTCTTCGCGCTTGGTGGCGATGATCTTGTTGAGGATGTCGCTCATGCGAATTTCTTCGTGGCATTGATGAATTGATCAAGCTTGGCCCGCGCCGCGCCGCTGGCAATGGCTTCACGGGCCCTGACAATGCCGTCACCAATGCTGTCGGCCACATTGGCGACATAGAGCGCGGCACCGGCGTTGAGACAGACGATTTCGCGGGCCGGGCCTGGCTGGTTGCCGAGCACGCCGAGCAGCATTTCCCGGGACTCTGCGGCACTACCGACGCGCAGATTGCGCAACGACTGCATCTGCAAGCCGTAGTCTTCAGGGTGAATCTCGTATTCGCGGATTTCGCCGTTGTTCAATTCGCCGACCATCGTGGCGGCGCCGAGGGAGATTTCGTCCAGACAATCCTTGCCGTGCACAACCAGCACGCGCTCGGCACCGAGGCGTTGCATGACGCGCACCAGGATGCCGACGAGATCGGGATGGAACACGCCCATCAGCGTATTCGGCGCGCCGGCCGGATTGGTCAGCGGACCAAGGATATTGAAGATGGTGCGCACCCCCATCTCGCGGCGCACCGGGGCGACGTGCTTCATGGCGGTGTGATGATTCGGGGCGAACATGAAGCCGAAGCCGGTTTCATCGATACAGGCGGCAACCTGCTCGGGTGACAGCATGATATTGGCCCCCAGCGCCTCCAGCACGTCGGCCGCACCGGAACTTGAGGACACGCTGCGCCCACCGTGCTTGGCAACCTTGCCACCGGCGGCAGCGACGACGAAGGCCGCAGTCGAGGAGATATTGAAGGTGTGCGCCGCATCGCCACCGGTACCGACGATGTCGACGAAATTCCTGTCGTAAGGCACCTTGACCGGCGTCGCCAGTTCGCGCATGACGCTTGCGGCAGCAGCGATTTCGCCAATAGTTTCCTTCTTGACGCGGAGGCCGGTGATGATGGCAGCGATCATGACCGGCGTGACTTCGCCGCTCATGATCTGGCGCATCAGGGAGACCATTTCGTCATGGAAGATTTCGCGGTGTTCGATGACACGCTGCAGTGCGGCTTGCGGGGTCATTGCTTGTGTTCCTCGAGGAAGTTCTTCAACAGATCGTGACCGCACTCGGTCAGGATCGATTCCGGATGAAATTGCACGCCTTCGACAGCCAGGGTCTTGTGGCGGACGCCCATGATTTCACCATCGTCGGTCCAGGCGGTGATTTCGAGGCAATCGGGCAACGTGGCACGCTCGATGGCCAGCGAGTGGTAGCGGGTGCAGGTCAGCGGGTTGGGCAAACCCCTGAAGACGCCGATATCCTTGTGATGAACCGGCGATACCTTGCCATGCATCAACTGCTTGGCGTGCACGATCTTGCCGCCAAAGGCTTCGCCGATCGACTGGTGGCCCAGACAGACGCCGAGTAGCGGGATCTTGCCGGCGAACTCCTTGATCGCTGCCAGCGAAACACCGGCCTGGGCCGGCGCGCAAGGGCCGGGGGAAATGACCAGATAGTCGGGTTTCATCTGCGCGATCTCGGCCAGCGAGATTGCGTCGTTGCGAAAGACCTTGACGTCCTGCCCCAGCTCACCGAAGTACTGGACGAGGTTATAGGTAAAGCTGTCGTAGTTATCGATCATCAGCAGCATGCTGGCGATTCCTTGATGGCGTGATTTGCAGGTCTGAAATTTTACCTTAAAGGCAGCGAAACACTTGGCATTCAGAGTTTCGGTTATTTCGCCGAAAGCTCAGATGTTCGAGACTTCATGCCCCCCAGCCACCAGAACTTTGCTCGGTCCTAAAAAAATGGGCATGAGCGTACCAACCAGGCCACCAGGCCAGATCGGCACGCTGCTGGCCCTGTTCATCGCCGTCCTTGCCTGGCGGGCGATTGCCTTTTCGTTATCGAACGCGACCTTGTATGTGGACGAAGCGCAATACTGGTTCTGGTCGCAACATCTGGCGTGGGGCTATTTTTCCAAGCCACCGGGCATCGCCGCCCTGATCCGTCTGTCGACGGCACTGTTTGGCGATGGCCCGCTCGGCGTCAAGGCGCTGACCATGCTGTGCTATCCGTTGAGTGCGCTGATCTGTTGGCTGATCGCCCGGCACCTCTACGACGCCTCGACTGCTTTCTGGGCTGCCATCGCCGCGCTCACGCTGCCCATCTATTCCTGGCTTGGCCTGTTCGCTTCGACTGATGCGCCATTGACGTTACTCTGGCTGCTCGGCCTGTGGTTTTATCTGCGCGCCATTGAACATGGACGCTGGATGGATTGGCTGATGCTTGGCGCGGCCTGCGGATTGGGATTGCTGTCGAAATACACGATGGCAGTATTCATCGCTGCGCTCTTCCTGCACCTGCTCTGCTTTCACCGCACTTTCCTGGCCAGCGCCAAGCCCTGGGCGGCTGCCGGACTGAGCCTGGCATTGCTTGCACCCAACCTGCTCTGGAACCTTGCCAACGATTTCCCGACGCTTCGCCATACCGCCGATATCACGCTGAATCGCCACAGCGCCGGCGGCTTGAAATCGCTGGCGGAGTTCTGGGCGGCCCAATGGATCAGCTTCGGACCGCTACTCGGCAGTGTCGTCGCACTGATCCTGTTCCGTTTTCGCGAGACCTGGCGCGACACACCAGCCCGCCTGCTGCTCTGGTTCTCGCTGCCGCTGTGGGCCGTCGTCTCGGTGCAGGCGCTTCAAGGCAGCGCCAACGCCAACTGGGCGGCACCCGCATTCGGGCCGATGGCCATCCTGCTGGTCGCCTGGTTACGCCAGCGCGAACAGCAAAAATGGCTATTGGCCGGGGTCGCCACCAACCTGGCCCTCATCGGCGTGATCTACCACGCCCCCGGCCTGCTGGCAGCCGCCAATGTAAGCAGCCAGGCGAAACTGAACCCGTTTATTCGTGCAACCGGCTGGGATGAGCTCGGACAGCAGCTTCGCCCCCTCGTACAGACCCACCCCAATGCCGTGCTGATCGCGAACAACCGCACGCTGCTCGCGCACATGGCTTACGAACTGCATGACCAGCAGCCGCGCATTGCCAGCTGGAACCCGGAAGGCGTGGCCAGCGACCACTTCAAATTGACGATGAAGCTCGACGCTCACCGTGGCGGCGATGCGCTGTTGCTGACCGAGGCTGCACCAGACCAGGAATTCACCGAAAGGTTCACGCACGTCGAAAAGCTGGCCTCGCTGGCAGCGCCACTCGACACAATCAATTCACGCCATATCGAGGTTTATTTACTCCATGAATTCCAGGGATATTGAATTCCGACTGGCGGTGATCATCGCCAGCGCATTGGCCGTGCTGTTCGTTGCCTTTCCGGAAACGGATCTATGGGTCTCCCGCCTATTCCAACAGAACAACTGGCAGTGGCTGCTGACTCCGAACAGCCCATTGATCAGCATGCCCTACCACGGACTCCCCAATCTGGGGCGAGCGCTGATTGTCGGCTTGCTGCTGTGCTGGCTGAGCAGCTTCATCTACCGGCACCCGATGTTGAAATCACGGCGTTTCTTTTTTGGCTTCCTGCTGGCCGCTGCAGTGATTGGCCCCATTCTGGTCGTCGATGCCGGCCTGAAAAATCACGTCGGACGCGCCCGCCCGGCGCAAATCGAGGCTTTCGGCGGAAGCATGCTCTTCACGCCGGCCTTCACCCCGAGCCATCAGTGCGAGCGCAATTGTTCATTCGTCAGCGGACACGTCGCCACAACAGCCTTTGTCATGGCATTCGGGTGGCTGAGCAGCGCGGCCATTCGCCGTCGCTGGCTGCTCGCCAGCATCGCGGCCGCCGCCTGGATGGGGCTGGTACGCATGTCGACAGGCGGGCACTTCCTGTCCGATTGCCTGTTCGGCTGGTTCGCCACCTACTTTTGCCTATGGCTGACCGAATGGGCATTTTTGCAGCTCTCGTGGCATCGCGAAGCGATTCGATCCTGGCGACGCTTCCCTCCGCTGGCCGCATGGCTTCCCCTCCCCACAAGGGAACCCGGCGCCCAGTGGGCAAGCCACTGAGCAGGCACGCACCACGGAAGCAAGGAGCCAAGTTCGGCCTTTGGCCGCCTTCTCGATTAAAATGCCAACTTTCCCGCCGGATTGACTCATGACCGCAGCCATCTCGATTCCCCCGCACAGCCTTTCCATCGTCGTCCCGTTCTACAACGAGGAAGACAACATCGCACCGCTGGTCAAGCGGGTGCATGAGGCACTGGTCGGCTACGAGCATCCGTGGGAGCTAGTGCTGGTCGATGATGGCAGCAGCGATGCGACGGTCGACCGCGCCATGCAATGTTCCCGCGAATATGGCGCCCATGTTCGCGTCGTCGAGCTGACCCGCAACTTCAAGCAGACCGCGGCCATGCAGGCGGGTATCGATGCCGCCCGTGGCGATGTCATCGTGACCATGGACGGCGATTTGCAGAATGATCCGATCGACATTCCGCGCATGGTTGCCCGGCTGCTCAACGAAGACCTCGACCTGGTCGCCGGCTGGCGCCAGAATCGCCAGGACGGTCTGTTCCTGCGCAAGATCCCGTCGAAGATCGCCAACCGCCTGATCGCCCGGATGACCGGCGTGCATCTGCGCGACTACGGCTGCAGCCTGAAGGCTTTCCGTGGCAGCGTGATCAAGAGCGTGCGCCTGTATGGCGAAATGCACCGCTTCATCCCGGCCTGGCTGGCGACGGTAACGACACCGCGCCGCATCGCCCAGGAACCGACGACGCACCATGCCCGGACGGCCGGTGTTTCGAAGTACGGCATTTCGCGCACCTTCCGCGTCATTCTCGATCTGATTGCCGTCTATTTCTTCATGCGCTTCCGCGCCCGTCCCGGCCACTTCTTCGGCGGTATCGGCCTTGGACTCACCGCGCTGTCCGGCCTGATCATGACCTGGCTGGCCTGGGTCAAGTTCGGCCTCGGTGAGAATATCGGCGGCCGTCCGCTGCTGATCGTCGGCATCGGCACGCTGATCGCCGGCATTCATTTCATTACGACCGGTGTCCTATCCGAACTGCTGGCCCGCATCTATTTCGAGTCGGGCACTGTCCGCTCCTATTCCGCCCGAATAGCCACACCGCTGGCGGCCGACGAAGCCTGGCACAAGCCGAATTAATCTAGCCTCAACCAAACAAAAAAGCCGCTCATTTCGAGCGGCTTTTTTGTTTGTGCGACGCGATGCAATCAGTCGATCCTTGTATCCAGACCCTGCTCGGCCAGTTCGGCCGCACGCAACACGGCACGCGCCTTGTTCAGGGTTTCGGTCCATTCCGAATTCGGATCGGAATCGGCGACGATCCCGGCACCGGCCTGCACATAGAGCTTCTTGTCCTTGAGCACAGCCGTGCGGATGGCAATGGCCACATCCATGTCGCCGTTGAAACCGAGATAGCCGACCGAACCGGCGTAGATGCCACGCTTGACCGGTTCCAGTTCGTCGATGATTTCCATTGCCCGGACCTTGGGCGCACCGGAGACGGTGCCGGCCGGGAAGGTGGCGCGCAGCACGTCAAGCGCATCCAGCCCCGGCTGGAGTTTGCCCTCGACATTGGAAACGATATGCATCACGTGCGAATAACGTTCGACGATCATGTTTTCGGTCAGCTTGACTGAACCGACACGCGCGACACGCCCGCAGTCGTTGCGGCCGAGGTCGAGCAACTGGGTATGTTCGGCCCGTTCTTTTTCATCGGCCAGCAGTTCGACGGCCAGGGCTGCATCCTCTTCCGGCGAAGCACCGCGCTTGCGGGTGCCGGCAATCGGCCGAACCGTGACGCGCTCGCCTTCGAGGCGGACCAGAATCTCCGGCGAGGCACCGACCACGTGAAAATCCTCGAAGTCGAAGTAGAACATGTAGGGCGACGGATTCAGGCTGCGCAGGGTGCGATAGAGCGCCAGAGGGCTGGCCAGGAAGGGCTTGGTCATGCGCTGCGACAGCACGACCTGCATGATGTCGCCTTCAGTGATGTAGGCCTTGGCCTTGAGCACCGCCTGCTTGAAGGCCGCTTCGCCAAAGACGGAAACGGCCGCTTCCGAATGCACCGGCTGCTCGCTGGGCAGGGAGACTGGCGTGCGCAGCTTCTGCAGCAATTCCTTGAGACGGGCGCGGGCCTTCTGATAAGCACCGGGGAAGCCGGGCTCGGCATAGACGATCAGCGTCAGCTTGCCGGACAGGTTGTCGACGACAGCGATTTCTTCGGAAAGCAACAGGCCGATGTCCGGCGTACCGATTTCATCCGGCTTGTTGGTGCGGGTCAGACGGGTTTCGACGTAGCGCACGGTGTCGTAGCCGAAGCAACCGACCAGGCCGCCGCAGAAGCGTGGCAGGCCGTTCGCCGGCGGCGCCCGGAAGCGCTGCATGAACTTGCCGATGAACTCCAGCGGGTTGGTGTCATTTTCACGCTCGGCGATACGGTTGCCGGTCAGCACCAGCACCTGGTGGCCATTGACGACGATACGCGTCTGGGCAGCCAGACCGATGATCGAGTAGCGACCGAAGCGCTCACCGCCCTGCACCGACTCGAGCAGGTAGGTGTAGGGGGTGTTGGCCAGCTTCAGGTAGATGGAGAGCGGCGTGTCGAGATCGGCAAACGTTTCCAGCGTCACGGGAATACGGTTGTAGCCTTGCGCGGCAAGCGAATTAAATTCGGTTTCAGTCATGGGAAAGCCTCGAAAATGACAATGATGTAGCGTTCTGGGCGCGCCGCTTGGGCGCAAAAGCGAAAAGGGTTATGGACGCCAGGGGCGCCAACCTTGCCATTCGTTCCAGAGTCGCTGAGTCGTCATTTGTGTTTGAGGTCTTTGAAAGTGAGCGCCTGCTGATAGCCAGCAAGCAGGTCTGATACTAGCGCATCGCAATCGGCACTGTCCACCGGCTTGCCTTCGTTGTAGCCGTAGGGCACGCAGAAGGTTGGCGAACCTGCAGCGCGGGCGGCGTGAATGTCGTTTTCGGAATCGCCGATGTGCAGGTTTCGATCCGGCCGCACATTGAACAGGCGGCAAGCGTGCAGGATGGGCTCCGGGTGCGGCTTCTTGTTCGGTGTTGTATCACCGGAAACGATCACGTCAAAGTAATCGGTCATGCCCATGCGATCAAGCAAGGCTTCGGTGAACATGCCCGGTTTGTTGGTGACAACCCCCATTTTGAGGCCGCTGGCTTTCCAGGCTTTCAGGCCTTCGATCACGCCCGGATAAATCTGGGTATATTTCCCGTTGACCACCGCATAGTGCCGCTTGAAGGATTCAATGGCCAAGTGCAACTGTTCGGCACTCGGTGGATGCTCGTGCGTCAAACAACGCTCAACCAGCACCGCCATGCCCTTGCCGACAAAGCTGTGCACTTCGGCCGGAGAGCGAGGCGGGGCGCCGATTTCATCGAGCATCAGGCGACAGGCCTCAGCCAGATCGGCAATGGTATCGAGCAACGTGCCGTCGAGATCGAAGGTGACGGATTCGAAGTGCATCAGACTTTGGCCAGTTCGCTGCGCAGGGCGCCAATGATCGAATCGTAACGATGCGGATCGCTGTCCTTGCCGGCGCCGTAGACAGCCGAACCGGCGACAAAGGCATCGACACCGGCACGAGCGATTTCGGCAATGTTGGCCGTGTTCACACCACCATCGATTTCGAGGCGGATGCGGCGGCCGCTTTCCTTTTCGTAGGCATCGAGCTTGGCGCGCGCCTGTTTCGCCTTGGCCAGCGTGCCGGGAATGAACTTCTGGCCACCGAAGCCGGGGTTGACGCTCATCAATAGGATGACGTCGATCTTGTCGAGGACGTAATCCATGTAATCAAGCGGGGTCGCCGGGTTGAAGACCAAGCCGCCTTTGCAACCGGCATCGCGGATCAGCGACAGGCTACGGTCAACGTGTTCGGAAGCTTCCGGGTGAAAAGTGATGATATTCGCCCCGGCTTTGGCAAAATCGGGGATGATGCGATCGACCGGCTTGACCATCAGGTGCACGTCGATCGGCGCCGTGGTACACGGGCGGATTGCCTCGCAAACCAGCGGCCCGATGGTCAGGTTGGGAACATAATGGTTATCCATCACGTCAAAGTGAATCCAGTCAGCCCCCGAGGCGATGACGTTGGCCACTTCTTCGCCCAGCTTGGCGAAATTGGCTGAAAGAATGCTCGGTGCGATAACGTAATCTTTGGCTGACATGATGCTTCCCTGAACAATAACAGACGAAATTATCCCATGCCCGACGCCAACAAGTACCGAATCGAAGTGCAACCCATGCCGCAGTACATTCCGGAGCAGTCCGACCCGGAAAACGACCGCTACATCTTTGCCTACACCATCACCATCAAGAATATCGGCGAAGTGCCGGCCCAACTGGTTTCCCGGCACTGGATCATCACCGATGGCAACAACGAGGTGCAGGAAGTGCGTGGCCTTGGCGTCGTTGGCAAACAGCCGCTGCTCCAGCCCGGCGAAAGCTTTCAGTACACCAGCGGCTCCTCGCTGACGACCGCCATCGGCACCATGAAAGGGACTTACCAGATGGTGGCCGAGGATGGCACCCACTTCGAAGCCGAAATCCCGGAGTTCGTTCTGGCCAGTCCGCGCGCCCTGCATTGAGGCCCCTTTGAGCCTGAAGCACAGCTATACGCTGATCGCCCCGTTTTACGACGCGGCAATCGAACGGGCTACGCGGGCCGCACGCAAACGTAGCCTGGCGGCCCTGCCGGAAACGCCGGGATGCGTGCTGCTGGCCGGTGTCGGCACCGGACTGGACCTGCCGCACCTGCCACCGCAGCACCATTACGTCGGCCTCGACCTGAACCGGGCCATGTTGCGCCGAGCCTTGCCACGGGTTGGCAAGGCCGAATTCGCCCCGGTTCAGGGCGACGCCCAGCGCCTGCCTTTTGCCGACACCTCATTCGACAGCGCCGTGCTGCATCTCATTCTTGCCGTTGTGCCGGAACCCACCCACTGTTTTGCCGAAATCGCCCGCGTACTCAAACCGGGTGGGCAAGTGCTGGTTTTCGACAAATTCCTGCGTCGTGGTCAGCCCGCCCTGCTGCGCCGAATGGCCAATCCGCTGGTACGCAGGATAGCGACTCGGCTCGATGTGGTGTTTGAGGATTTGCTCGCCGAAGCCCCGAGCCTGGCGCTGGAGCACGACCAGCCAGCCCTAGCCGGCGGATGGTTCCGGATGATCCGGCTCAGGAAGCTCTGAGGGCAGCGGTTCAGGGATAGATTCAGGCTCGTCCTTGCCCAGCGCATCCTCGATCCAGGCCAGGGTCAGCGTGTAGGTGACGGCCAGAACGACCGGACCGACGAAAATGCCGATCAGGCCAAAGCTCAGCATGCCGCCGATCACACCGGCGAAAATCAGCAGCAGCGGCAAATCGGCACCACGCTTGATCAGCATCGGCCGCAGGAAGTTATCGAGGCTGCCGACGATCAGGCTCCAGACCAGCAGGAAGGTCGCCCAGCCGCTATCCCCCATCCAGTACATCCAACCCACTGCCGGCAGCAGCACCAGCATCGGGCCAATCTGGGCGATGCACAGCATCAGCATGACGGCCGATAGCAATGAGGCGAACGGCACGCCAGCCACAGCCAGCCCGACGCCGCCAAGCACGGTCTGGACGATGGCGGTCACCCCAACCCCCAGCGCCACGCCACGAATCGCCTGCCCGGCCAGAATGATCGAGTTTTCGCCCCGGTCGCCGGCCAGACGACGGCCGAAACGACGGGCCGTGCGCGCCCCTGTTTCGCCACCGGAATAGAGGATGGCCGCAATGGTCACGACCAGCAGGAACTGGATCAGCATGCCACCAACACTACCGGCCTGAGCGAGCACCCACTTACCCGTATCGGCGGCGTAAGGCGTCACTTTCGTAACAATACCGCTCGTTCCGGCCGCATCCAGCTGCGCCCATGCGCTCGCCACGCGGTCACCGACCAGCGGCAGCGTTTTGACCCAGGCCGGCGGAGGCGGTACGCCGTTGAGGGCCAACGACTTGCCGGCAGCGGCCAGCTGCCCAGAATGTTCCAGGATGGTATCGACCGCCAGCCAGAGCGGCAGCACCAGCAACAGGAGCATGGCCACCGACATCAGCACCACCGCCGGCGCCCGTCGATTGCCCAGACTTGACTCCAGCGACTTGAACAACGGCCAGGTCGCCACAACGATCATCACCGCCCACACCGTCGCCGCCAGAAAAGGCAGCAGCACCCAGACCGACAAGCCGATCAGCCCGAGGATGCAGAGGATGGCCAGTGTGTTTCTGGCCGGGTCGCGGCGAATATCCATCAGGAACGATAGTCGGCGTTGATCTTCACGTAGTCGTAGGAAAAATCGCAGGTATAAACGCTGGCTTTGGCCGCACCGCGCCCGAGATCGACGCGCACGGTGATTTCAGCCTGCGCCATCACACGGGCGCCGTCCTCTTCCTTGTAGGCGGCCGCACGACCGCCCTTTTCGGCGACCAGCACATCATCGAGCCAAACTCTGACGCCGTCGACATCGAGGTCGGTGATACCGGCATAGCCGACGGCGGCCAGGATACGGCCGAGATTCGGGTCGGAGGCGAAAAAGGCGGTCTTGACCAGCGGCGAATGGCCGATGGCGTAACCGACCTTGCGGCACTCTTCGATGTCCTTGCCGCCTTCGACGGCGACGGTGATGAACTTGGTCGCACCTTCGCCATCACGAACGATGGCCTGGGCCAGTTCGACCGAGACGGCGATGATCGCGGCTTTGACCTCGGCCCAGCCGGCATCGGTTTCCGCGACAAAGCAGGCGCCCGACTGGCCGCTGGCAATCATTACGAAGGAGTCGTTGGTCGAGGTGTCACCATCGACGGTGATGCAGTTGAACGAGGCATCGGCCGCTTCCTTGACCAGCTTGTCGAGCATGCCCTGGGCAACCCCGGCATCGGTGGCCAGGAAACCGAGCATGGTCGCCATGTTCGGCTTGATCATGCCAGCGCCTTTGGAAACACCGGAAATGCTGATTTTTTTGCCGTTGACCGTGACCACGCGCGAAGCCGCCTTGGCGACGGTATCGGTGGTCATGATGGCGTGGGCTGCGGCGTGCCAGTTATCCGCCTTCAGATCAGCCTTGGCAGCGGGCAGCCCAGCCTTCAGGCGCTCAACCGGCAAGGGCTCAAGAATGACGCCCGTCGAAAACGGCAGCACCTGTTCAGCCTTGATGCCCAGCAGTTCAGCCACCGCGTCGCAGCTGGCCTGCGCCGTCTGGCGGCCTGGTTCGCCGGTGCCGGCATTGGCGATGCCGGTATTGATGACCAGCGCACGGATTTCATTGCCGCCAGCCAGATGGTTGCGACAGAGCTGCACCGGTGCAGCGCAGAAACGGTTCTGGGTAAACACGCCGGCCACCGTGCAACCGGCGTCGAGCGCCACCAGAGTCAGATCGCGGCGGTTCTTTTTGCGAATTTCGGCTTCGGCAACACCGAGGCGGACGCCCGCCACCGGAAACAGTTGGTCAGCAGCGGGGGTAGCGTAATTGACAGGCATTCTCTTGGCTCCAAAAGCATCAAGGCACCTCGCGGGTGCCTTGGGGGAAATCAGCGAAAATCAGGAAAGTTTTCCGTGGCAGTGTTTGTATTTTTTGCCCGATCCGCAAGGGCAGGGATCGTTGCGTCCGATCTTCGGCCCGGCATCCGCCGGCTGCTGGCCAGCAGCTTCGGCGCCTTCGCCCTCACCCAGCGCCTCATCGTAACCGGCGTGCTGATACTGGACGTTCTGCACTTCGGCGTGCGGTGCGGTCTCCTCGACATCTTCCGGCGTACGGATCTGCACGGTGAAGACGACGCGGGTCACTTCACGGCGAACCAGATCCAACAAGCCTTCGAACAGTTCAAAAGCTTCGCGCTTGTATTCCTGCTTCGGATTTTTCTGGGCATAACCGCGCAGGTGGATGCCCTGACGCAGGTGATCCAGCGCAGCCAGATGCTCACGCCAGTGCGAATCGAGGCTTTGCAGCATCACATTGCGCTCGAACTGATGGAAGGTACCGTCACCAACCAGATCGATCTTGGCCTGATAGGCTTCGTCCGCATTCTTGGTGATGCGCTCGAGGATTTCCTCATCAGACAGGGTCGGCTCGTCCTTGAACCACTGGGCGACCGGTGCAATGATCTGCAGGTCGGATGCTAGGGCGCGCTCAAGCCCTTCCATGTCCCATTGCTCCTCGACCGACTCTGCCGGCACGTAAGTGCGGAAGGTTTCGGCGATGACGCTCTGGCGCATGGCAGTGATGGTCTCGGAAATATCATCCGTTTCCAGCAGTTCATTGCGCTGCTGGTAGATCACCTTGCGCTGGTCATTGGAGACGTCGTCGTATTCGAGCAGCTGCTTGCGGATATCGAAATTGCGGGCCTCGACCTTGCGCTGCGCCGACTCCAGCGAGCGGGTGACGAGCGGATGCTCGATCGCTTCGCCTTCCGGCATTTTCAGCTTGTCCATGATGGCGCGCAGACGCTCGCCGGCAAAGATGCGCAACAAGGGATCGTCGAGCGACAGGTAGAAACGCGAGGAACCGGCATCGCCCTGACGACCGGCGCGACCACGCAACTGGTTGTCGATACGGCGCGATTCGTGACGCTCGGAACCGATGATGTGCAGGCCGCCGGAGGCGAGCACGGCATTATGCACTTCCTGCCACTCGGCCTTCATCGCCGCAGCCTTCTGCTCGCGTTCCTCCACCGGCAGCGACTCGTCATCGCGAATGGCAGCCAGTTGTTTTTCGATGTTGCCGCCGAGCACGATGTCGGTACCGCGACCGGCCATGTTGGTGGCGATGGTCACCATCCCCGGCCGACCGGCCTGGACGACGATTTCTGCTTCACGGGCATGCTGCTTGGCGTTCAATACCTGATGCGGCAGGCTTTCCTTGTCGAGCAAGCCGGAAAGCAACTCCGAAGCTTCGATCGAGGTCGTACCAACCAGCACCGGCTGGCCGCGTTTGGCGCAATCCTTGATGTCGGCAATGATCGCCGCGTGCTTCTCGTCGGCCGTCTTGTAGACCAGATCGTTCATGTCCTTGCGAACCATCGGCCGATGGGTCGGGATGACGACCGTTTCCAGACCGTAGATCTGGTGGAATTCGTAGGCTTCAGTGTCTGCCGTGCCGGTCATGCCGGCCAGCTTGTTGTACATCCGGAAGTAGTTCTGGAAAGTGATCGAGGCCAGCGTCTGGTTCTCGGCCTGAATCTGCACGCCTTCCTTGGCTTCGACCGCCTGATGCAGGCCGTCGGACCAGCGACGACCGGCCATCAGACGACCGGTGAATTCGTCGACGATGACGACTTCACCGTTCTGCACGACGTAATGCTGATCCTTGTGGAACAGCGTCATGCCGCGCAGGGCGGCATTCAGGTGGTGCATCAGCGTGATGTTGGCGGCGTCGTAAAGGCTGGTGCCTTCCTTGAGCAGGCCATACTCGGCCAGCAGTTGCTCGGCGTGCTCGTAGCCGGTTTCGGAGAGATGGACCTGATGGCCCTTCTCGTCGACCCAGTAGTCGCCTTCGTCTTTCTCTTCCATCGCCCGCGTCAGATTGGGCACCACGTCCTTCATCCGCAGGTAGAGATCGGTGTGATCTTCGGCCTGGCCGGAAATGATCAGCGGGGTGCGCGCCTCGTCGATCAGGATCGAGTCCACTTCGTCGACGATGGCGAAATTCAGGCTACGCTGGACGCGCTCACCGGCCGTATAGACCATGTTGTCGCGCAAGTAGTCGAAGCCGAATTCGTTGTTGGTACCGTAGGTGATGTCAGCCGCGTAGGCCGCCTGCTTGGCCTCGTGGTCCATCTGCGACAGGTTCACGCCGACGGTCAGGCCGAGGAAGCGGTGCAGACGCCCCATCCAGTCCGAGTCGCGGGTCGCCAGATAGTCGTTGACCGTGATGACATGGACGCCCTTGCCGGAAATGGCATTGAGGTAGGCCGGCAACGTGCCGACCAGCGTCTTGCCTTCGCCGGTCCGCATTTCGGCAATCTTGCCGTCATGCAGCACCATGCCACCGATCATCTGGACGTCGAAGTGGCGCATGCCGAGCGCCCGCTGACCGGCTTCGCGAACCACCGCGAAAGCCTCCGGCAACAGATCGTCCAGCGACTCACCGTTGGCGTGACGCTGGCGGAACTCGTCTGTCTTGGCCCGCAACTGTTCATCGCTCAGGGCCTGCATGGCAGGTTCCAGCGCGTTGATACGCTTGACGTTCTGGGAGTATTGCTTGATCAGCCGGTCATTGCGGCTGCCGAAAATCTTTTTGAGTAGGCCGGATATCATCGCGATGCAGTATGGTTCCGCGGGTGGCGGCAAAGCGCGGATTCTAGCACGCCCCGCTCTTCGATGATGACGACCTAAATCAAGGCATCGGTTATCGCGCTAGCGACGCTTGACCTGAGCAAATTCGTCACCCTGCTTGAGGAAATGCGCCGGATTCTGCGCAACGCCCAGCATACGGACTTCAAAATGCAGGTGCGCCCCGGTCGAACGCCCGGTAGTGCCGACAGCGCCGATTCGCTCACCGCGCTTGACCAAGGCGCCAGCCTTGACATCGACACGAGACAAGTGAGCATAGCGCGAGGTAAGGCCGTCGCCATGATCAACGTCGATCAAATTGCCGTATTCAGGGTGATAAGTGGCTGACAGGACGACGCCATCTGCGGCAACAACCACCGGCGTACCGATTTCAGCAGAGAAATCGAGCCCCTCATGCATGGCGCGCAAGCCGGCAATTGGATCGGTCCGGTAACCAAAGACCGACCCCAGGGCAGCATCCTTGACCGGCAAGATGGTCGGCAATAAACGATCCTTGACCCGCTTTTCAAGCAATTTGAACTCCAGATAAGCCAGATCGCCGCTATGCCACTCGACATCTCCGGCCAAACGGTCGATTTCAGCCTGCAATTCACGGGGGGACATCGGCGCCGGCAGGTACGGCCCGCCCTGCCCGGGCTTTGCACCTTGCGGAGCAGATTCGCGCTTGACGCCTGCCAGACCGGATATCCGGTCTCCCAAGGCATCCAGTTGCAGCACCCGGCCTTGCAATTCGCCGAGGCGCGTCGCCATCAGTTGCAAATTATTGTCGAGGTAATCCTTGGTCTTCTTGCTCTCCTGCAACTGCAATGACAGCAACAAATCCTCCACCAGCGGCAAGCGCAAGTGGACCGACAACCAGGAAAAGAGCGCCGAGGTCGAAAATACCAGCGCCAAGAAGACAAACAGCGAAATAACCACATGCCGAGGCATAATGGTGATTGTCCGCGCTGCCTTCAGGTGACGCGAAACCAGAATAATCTGCACGAAACACCTCCTATGTACAACGGGCCTGAGCACTACCTCGACAAAGACGCCGCCGCTGGCCGGGTCATGGCCCACGCACGTCTGCTCCTCAAGCTCACACGTCGCTTCGAAGCGGTTGCTCCAGCCGGACTGCGCCACGCGGCGCACGTTGCCAATTACAAGTCGGGGAGAATCATTATCCACGCCGATAATGGCGCGGTCGCCGCCAAGATTCGCCAGATGAGTCAGCGATTGAGCGACGAGTTATCTAAGGGAGGAGCGGAGTGTATCGGCATCGAGGTAAAAGTTCAACCCCGTCAAATTCCTTACCAATCAACGAGTTCAACTCAGAAGCCGATCTCTGACAAGGCTTGCGGGGCGCTTCAATCGACCGCGGACAAGCTGCCCAAAGGCCCGCTCCGGGACGCTCTGGATACGCTTTTGAAGCGCGCAGCTAGAACGGAATGATCGCCAGGCGCTCGACAAACATCAGCGCAAAAACAAGCAGGGCAAAGACGATTCCGACCTTGAACAGGCGCCAGCTCAGCGCCAGATAATAGCGGTTGCCGCTCAGCGCATAGACCACTAAACCAACGCCGATCGCCACGACAAGAATTGCTGCCAGCAGACGCAGCAACCACATGGAGTATCAGGCTGCCGCTTGGGCCAGCCAGCGAGTCACGCCACTCGGCGCATGCTCCGCCTGCTCGAAGGTGGCGATTTCCCACGATGACTGCTGTTCGAGCAGGGCACGGGCCAACTGGTTGTTCAGCGCGTGACCACCCTTGTGCGACGAATAGGCGGCCAGTAGCGGATGACCGAGCAGATAGAGGTCACCGATCGCATCGAGAATCTTGTGTTTGACGAATTCGTCGCCATAACGCAGGCCATCCTGGTTGAGGACGCGGAATTCGTCGAGCACGATGGCGTTTTCCAGACCGCCACCGAGGGCAAGGCCGTTTTCACGCAGGTATTCGACTTCCTGCATGAAGCCAAAAGTGCGGGCGCGGGCCACTTCACGGACGTAGGACTGCTCGGCGAAGTCGATTTCAGCCTTTTGGGCTGACTTGTCAATGGCCGGATGATTGAAGACGATGGAGAAAGCCAGACGATAACCGTCGTAGGGCTCGAAGCGCGCCCACTTGTCACCCTCCCTGACTTCGATGGTTTTGGTGACGCGGATGAATTTCTTGGCGGCGTTCTGCTCCTCGATGCCAGCGGACTGGATCAGGAAGACGAACGGTGCGGCCGAACCGTCGAGGATGGGCACTTCGGGCGCATCCAGATCGACCCAGACATTGTCGATGCCAAGACCGGCGAGGGCCGACATCAGGTGTTCGATGGTACCAACCTTCACCCCGTCCTTTTCGAGACAGGAGCACATGCGCGTATCGCCGACCATGAAGGCCTTGGCGGGAATATCCACCGGCTCGGGCAGATCGACGCGACGGAAGACGATGCCGGTATCCGGGGCAGCCGGGCGCAGGGTCATATTGACCTTGACGCCGCCATGCAGCCCAACGCCCGAGGCGCGGATGACGGTCTTCAACGTGCGTTGCTTAAGCATGCTAAGTATCTGAATGATTGGGGAAGGTGACGGATTGTAACACAACCCGTCACCACCCTTTTTCAGAGATGGAGCTTTTGTTACATCAATCCGCTTGCTTGCGCAGGAAAGCCGGAATGTCGTAACGATCGACGCCGCTGTTGGCCAGGGCCTCGACGGTGACATTGCTGCCACCACGCTGACCGCGACCACGCAGCACAGCCGGCACATCCAGATGCGAATAATCCGGAGCCGAACCGAAGGCCACGGCATCGTGCGTACCGGTCGCCTGGGCCTGGACCAGCACCGGCTGGGTAAACACTTCCGGCTTGCTGCGCACGGCGGCCGCTGCCTGACCAAGGCCAGTGGCGACGACGGTGACGCGCAGGGCATCGCCCATCAGTTCGTCGTACACGGCACCGAAGATGATGTGTGCGTCTTCGGCGGCGAACGCCTTAACGGTGTTCATCACTTCGTTGACTTCCTTCATCTTCAGGTTGCCCTTGGCGGCGGTGATATTGACCAGCACGCCCTTGGCACCGGACAGGTTGATGCCTTCGAGCAGCGGCGAGGCAACGGCCTGCTCGGCGGCGATGCGCGCGCGATCGACACCGGCCGCAGCAGCCGAGCCCATCATGGCGCGGCCCATTTCACCCATGACCGTGCGGACGTCTTCGAAGTCGACGTTGACCAGGCCCGGGTAGGTAATGATTTCAGCGATACCGCCGACGGCATTCTTCAGCACGTCGTCAGCCGCCTTGAAACAATCGTCGACATCGGCGTCGTCACCCATGACTTCCATCAGCTTGTCATTGAGGATAACGATCAGCGAATCGACATGCTTGGCGAATTCGGCGATGCCGGCTTCAGCCGACTTCATCCGCTTGCCGCCTTCAAAACTGAACGGCTTGGTGACCACGCCAACGGTCAGGATGCCCATTTCACGGGCAATTTCGGCCACCACCGGGGCAGCACCGGTTCCCGTACCACCGCCCATACCGGCGGTGATGAAAGCCATGTGGGCGCCTTCCAGCGTCGCACGGATTTCGTCACGGTGCGCATCAGCCGCTGCCTGGCCGGCTTCCGGCTTGGCGCCTGCGCCGAGGCCGGTCTTGCCGAGCGACAGCTTGCTCGCTGCAGCATTACGGCCGAGGGCCTGAGCATCGGTATTGGCGGCGATGAACTCAACGCCGCTAACGCCTTCGCGAATCATGTGCTCGATGGCATTGCCACCAGCGCCACCGACCCCGAAAACCTTGATGATCGTACCGGATTCTTCGTCTTTCTCGATGATCTCAAACATGACTACCTCCTCTGAAAAAACTGTTCAATGACAAATCAAAAATTCTTGGCAAACCAGGACTTCATGCCGTCGAAGACGTCCTTGAAACCCTGCTTCTCCTGGATCTTCTGGCCGCGCTTGCGCTGAGCCTGGGCTTCGAGCAGCAGGCCGAAAGACGTCGAGAAGCGCGGGCTTTGCACGACGTCGGCCAGACTGCCGGTGTATTTCGGGTTGCCGAGGCGAACCGGCATATGGAAGATTTCCTCGCCCAGCTCGACCATGCCCGGCATGACGCTGGCGCCGCCGGTCAGCACGATGCCGGAGGACAGCACTTCCTCGAAGCCGGCACGGCGCAATTCGTTCTGGATCAGTTCGTAGAGCTCCTCGACACGCGGCTGAATGACATCGGCCAGCGCCCGGCGGCTCAGCTTGCGGCTAGGACGGTCATCCACGCCAGCGACTTCCATGTTTTCGGCAGCATCGGCCAGTTGCGACAGGGCGCAGCCGTACTTGCACTTGATGTCCTCGGCCTCGCGAGTCGGCGTCCGCAGCGCCATCGCGATGTCGTTGGTGATCTGATCGCCAGCGATGGGGATCACCGAGGTGTGGCGGATGGCACCCTGCGTCCACACGGCGATGTCGGTCGTCCCGCCGCCGATATCGATCAGGCAGACGCCGAGATCCTTTTCGTCCTCGGAGAGCACGGCATAGCTGGAAGCCAGCGGCTGCAGGACCAGATCATTCACTTCCAGACCACAGCGGCGGACGCATTTGACGATATTCTGCGCTGCAGAGACGGCGCCGGTCACGATGTGCGTCTTCACTTCAAGACGCATGCCGCTCATGCCGATCGGCTCGCGGATGCCATCCTGGCCATCGATGACGAACTCCTGGGTCAGGATGTGCAGGATTTCCTGATCGGCCGGAATCGGCATGGCACGAGCCGTTTCGATCACGCGCTCGACGTCGCTCGGCGTCACTTCCTTGTCCTTGATCGCCACCATACCGTTCGAGTTGAAGCTCTTGATGTGGCTGCCGGCGATCCCGGTATAGACGTTGCTGACCTTGCAGTCGGCCATCAGCTCGACTTCCTGAATGACCCGGCTGATGGTGTGCACGGTGTCTTCGATATTGACCACAACGCCCTTCTTCAGACCGCGCGAATCCTGCGACCCCATGCCGATCACGTTGAGGTTGCCCTCGTTGTTGATCTCGGCGACCAGCGCCACGATCTTCGACGTCCCGATGTCCAGACCGACGACCAGATCCTTGTTGTCCCTGCTCATATGCTTACTTTCCCTTCCCCTCGCCTGCGACTCGCATGGCGAAACCATTCGGATACCGCAAATCCACGACCGCCGGCCGTACCGCCCGTTTGGCGACCGTTTCCGGATAAATCTCTATAAAACGTTGCAGACGCACGCCGACCGGCGATTTCGGCTGTTCGCGACCGATATCCAGCAGCATGCCGTTCTGCAATTTCAGCTGCCAGGCCAGCCGCGGCGACAGGGTCACCTGCACCGGCTTCTCGCCGACCGCCTGAAACGAACCAGTAAACTCGCCGTAATGCTTGAGCACCTCCTGTGCGGTGCCCTGCGGCCCGAACAGCAACGGCAAATCGGGGCCATCCTCGGCCGGCAACATGGCGGCGAAGACCTCGCCGTAGCTGTTGACCAGCTCGCCCCGCCCGTCGCCCCAACGCGCCACCGGCTTGTGTTCCTCGACGCTGATTTCCAGACGATCCGGCCACTGACGCCGCACTTCCACCTTGCGCACCCAGGGCAGCTTCTCCAGTGCCCCGCGTACCGCTTCCAGATTGAGACTGAAGAAATTCCCCTTCAGCGCGGCCGGCAGCACCTGCTCCACCTCGCCGCGCTTGGTGTGCGGCAAGGCCTCGGCAAAAACCACATGGCGCACCGGCAACGAAGGGACGCGCACCAGCCAGACCGCCGCGGCGGCCAGCAACGCCGCCGATGCGACCAGCATCAGCAGGTCGGCAAGCGCGTTGAGCAGGTGCGGTTTGTTCCACATTCATTGCCTCAGTCGTTGGCAGCCAGTTCGAGGACGCGACGAACCAGCGTCGGGTAGTCCATGCCGTTCACCCGAGCCGCCATCGGCACCAGCGAATGGTCGGTCATGCCCGGCGCGGTATTCACTTCCAGGAAGTAATACTTGCCGTCCTCGTCCATCAGGAAATCAACCCGGCCCCAGCCACGGCCGCCCAGAATACGAAAGGCTTCCAGTGCGCCCTTGCGGATTTCCATTTCCTTGGCTTCCGGCAGGCCGCACGGGCACAGGTAACGCGTATCGTCGCGGTTGTACTTGGCTTCGTAGTCGTACCACTCGGTGGCCGGCTCGATCTTGATGATCGGCATGGCTTCGTCGCCAATGATGCCGACCGTGTATTCGCCACCCATGACGCCCTTTTCGGCGATGACCAGCGGATCGTGCCGGGCGGCCTCTTCGTAGGCGGCCTTCAGGGCGCCGCGTTCCTTGACCTTGGTCACGCCGATCGACGAGCCTTCGCGGGCCGGCTTGACGAACAGCGGCAGACCGAGCTCTTCCTCGATATCGGCAAAGTCGGAATCGGCCGTCAGCAGGGCATATTCGGGAATGGCCAGACCGGCCGCCTGCCACATCAGCTTGGTGCGGAACTTGTCCATGGCCAGCGCCGAGGCGAGCACGCCGGAACCGGTATAGGGAATGTGCATGACTTCCAGGGCGCCCTGGATGGTGCCATCTTCGCCGTGGCGACCATGCAGTGCGATGAAGGCGCGGTCATAGCCCTTCAGCGCATCAAGCGGCTGCTCGGCCGGATCGAAGGCGTGGGCGTCGATGCCCTGCCCTTGCAATGCGGCCAACACGCGCGAACCGCTGTTCAGTGACACCTCGCGCTCGGCGGATGTGCCGCCAAAGAGGACTGCAACTTTTCCGAAACTGCTCATTTGAACTCCACCACCTTGCCCGGCACGGCACCGATCGAACCGGCGCCCATGCACAACACCACATCGCCATCGCGGGCGACATCCATAATCGTCTGCGGCATGGCCGCGATATCCTCAACAAACACGGGCTCAACCTTGCCACTCACCCGCAGCGCACGGGCCAGCGAACGGCCGTCGGCAGCAACAATCGGCGCCTCGCCGGCAGCGTAGATCTCGGCCAGGCAGAGCGCATCGACGGTGCTCAGCACCTTGACGAAGTCTTCAAAGCAGTCGCGGGTCCGCGTGTAACGGTGCGGCTGGAAGGCCAGCACCAGGCGGCGGCCGGGGAAGGCGCCACGGGCGGCGGCCAGCGTCGCAGCCATTTCGACCGGGTGATGGCCGTAGTCATCGACCAGCGTAAAGGAACCACCAGCCGGTAGCGCCACTTCGCCGTAGCGCTGGAAGCGGCGGCCGACGCCCTTGAATTCGGCCAGCGCCTTGACAATGGCGGCATCAGAGACCTGCACTTCGGTGGCCACGGCGATGGCGGCCAGAGCGTTGAGGACATTGTGCATGCCCGGCGTGTTCAGCGTAATCGACAGCCGCGAGGTCGTGCCATTGACGCGCACGCAGTCGAAACGCATTTGACCGTTGTCGGCGACGATATTCTCGGCATGGAAATTACATTCATTCGACAGGCCGTAGGTGATGATCTGTTTCGGCACTCGCGGCAGGATGTCGCGGATATTGGCGTCGTCGCCACAAACCACGGCCACACCGTAGAACGGCAGACGGTTCAGGAAATCGACGAAGGCGGATTTCAGACGCTCGAAATCGTGGCCGTAGGTTTCCATGTGGTCGGCGTCGATATTGGTAACCACCGAAATGACTGGCGACAGGAACAGAAAGGAGGCATCGGACTCGTCGGCCTCGGCCACCAGGAAATCACCGCTGCCAAGACGGGCGTTGGCGCCGGCTGCATTCAGGCGACCGCCGATCACGAAAGTCGGATCAATGCCGCCTTCGGCCAGGATGCTGGTCACCAGGCTGGTCGTCGTCGTCTTGCCGTGGGTGCCGGCAATGGCGATGCCGCTCTTCAGGCGCATCAGTTCAGCCAGCATCTGGGCGCGCGGCACAACCGGAATCTTGCGTTCGCGGGCGGCAATCACTTCCGGATTGTCAGCCTTGACCGCGGTCGAGATCACCACAGCATCCGCGCCGGCAATGTTTTCAGCGGCATGGCCAACCGTTACCTTGACACCTTCGCCTTCGAGTCGGCGGGTCGTCGCGCTGGCCGCCAGATCGGAACCGGTGACCGTGAAGTCGAGGTGAGCCAGCACTTCGGCAATGCCGCTCATGCCCGAGCCGCCGACGCCGACGAAGTGGATGTGTTTGACCTTGTGTTTCATTTAGCAATTTCCGAACAAATTTGGGCCACTGCTTCGGTGGCATCGGGTTTCGCCAGGCTGCGGGCCTTTTCGGCCATTTCCAGCAGCTGGCTACGGGAGTAATTGCGGATCAAGGCAATGGCATCCGGCGTCAGCTCGGTCTGCGGCAGCAGGAAAGCGCCGCCAGCATGAACCAGGAATTTGGCGTTGCCGGTCTGGTGGTCATCAACGGCATGCGGGAAGGGGACCAGGATGCTGGCCACGCCGGCCGCCGCCAACTCGGCAATCGTCAGCGCACCAGCGCGGCAGATGACCAGATCGGCCCACTCGTAGGCGCCAGCCATGTCTTCGACGAACGAAACACAGTGCGCCTGGACACCGACGGCAGCGTAGTTGGCCTTCAGGGCTTCGATATGCTTTTCGCCTGCCTGATGGACAATTTGCGGTTGATCGCTTTCACCGAGCAGCGCCATTGCCTGCGGCACCATTTCGTTCAGTACCTGAGCACCGAGGCTGCCGCCAATGACCAGCAGGCGCAAGGCGCCGGTCCGCTCGGCAAAACGCTCGGCGGGCGCAGCAATCGCTGCGATCTCTGGACGCACCGGATTGCCAACCCAGGTGCCGTTCTTGATCACGTCCGGGAAGCCGGTCACGATGCGGTCAGCCACACTGGCCAGCACGCGATTGGCCAGCCCGGCCACCGAGTTCTGTTCGTGCAGCACCAGCGGCACGCCAGTCAGCGCCGCCATCATGCCCCCCGGGAAGGTGATGTAGCCGCCCATGCCAAGCACGACGTTCGGCTTGACCTGGCGGATGGCCTTCAGCCCTTGCCAGAAGCCACGCAGCAGATTGACCGGCAGCAGCAGCTTGCGCAGGATGCCTTTGCCGCGCAGGGCGCTGAACTTGATCCACACCATTTCAAAACCGTGCTGCGGCACCAGTCTGGCTTCCATGCCTTCCGGATTGCCCAGCCAGACGACACGCCAGCCGGCATCGCTCAATTTATGGGCAACCGCCAGGGCCGGAAAGATGTGGCCGCCAGTACCGCCCGCCATGACCAGAATGGTTTTGCTCATAGCTTGCCCCCGCGCATCAATTGGCGATTTTGGCTACGGCCGGGCATTGCCCTTAACTTGCTGCGCAAGTTAGCCTTCGCCGAAACAGGTAGCACAAAAGTGGTCATAGCTTTCCACCTCTCATCAGCTGCCTGTTTTCCCAATCAACCCGGAGCAGAATGGCCAGCGCAACGCAGTTGGCCAGGATGCCTGAACCGCCAAAACTCATCAGCGGCAGGGTCAGCCCCTTGGTCGGCAGCAGCCCCATGTTGACGCCCATGTTGATGAATGACTGAACGCCGAACCAGATCCCCATGCCCATGGCGACCAGCGCCGGATAGAGGCGGTCGAGCTGCACGCATTGGCGGCCGATAGCGAAGGCGCGCTGGACGACCAGCGCAAACAGGGCGATCACCGCGACGACGCCGAAGAAACCCAGTTCCTCGGCAATGACGGCAAGCAGGAAGTCGGTATGCGCTTCCGGCAGGTAAAACAGTTTTTCGACGCTGGCACCGAGACCGACACCAAACAATTCACCCCGACCGAAGGCGATCAGCGAATGCGACAACTGGTAGCCCCGGCCGAAGGCATCGGCCCATGGGTCCATGAAACCGAACACCCGGTCACGCCGGTAGGGGGAGACGATGATCATCACCGTGAAGGCAATCAACAGGCCGACGATCAGCATGGCGAACAGCCGGGCCTTGAGGCCGCCGAGGAAGAGAATGCCCATGGCGATCGAGATGATCACGACGAAGGCGCCGAAGTCCGGCTCTTTCAGCAGCAACATACCGACGATGGCCATGGCGCCGAACATCGGCAGGAAAGCCTGCTTCAAGTCGTGCATGACGTTGATCTTGCGCACCGTGTAATCGGCGGCATAGAGCACGGCGAACATCTTCATCAGCTCGGATGGCTGCAGATTGGCAAAGCCGAGCGGCAGCCAGCGGCGGGCACCATTGACGTCACGACCAAGACCTGGAATCAGCACGATGGCGAGCAGCGCGACGCCGATCATAAACAGGTAGGGCGAGTATTTCTGCCACAGCGACAGCGGCACCTGGAAGGCCACGGCAGCGGCGACCAGGCCGATACACAAGAAGACGCCCTGGCGAATCAAAAAGTAGGCCGGTTGATGGCCGGTGGCCCGCCCGCCCTCGGCAATGGCAATCGAGGCTGAATAGACGAACACCATGCCGGCAAACAGCAGGATCAGCACGCTCCACAGCAGCGCGTAGTCGATCTCGGCCACTTGGCGGCGCGGGGCGTCGAGGGCGCCGATCATCATGATTTCAGCCCCTCCACCGCGTCGATGAAGGCCCGGGCGCGATGCGCGTAGTTGCGGTACATGTCGAGACTGGCGCAGGCCGGCGAGAGCAGCACGCAGTCGCCAGCTTGGGCTTGCGCCGCCAGCCAGAGCACGGCAGCTTCCATATCGCCCAGAATCCGGGTTGGCACGCCGCTGCCTTCGAGCGCCATGCCGATGGCGGCAGCATCACGGCCGATCAGCGCCACAGCACGACCGTGCTTTTCCAGCGCTGGCTTGAGCGGCGAGAAATCCTGCCCCTTGCCCTCGCCGCCGAGGACGATCGCAACTTTGCGGCCCATGCCTTCGATGGCCGCCAGGGTGGCGCCGACATTGGTCCCCTTGGAGTCATCAACGTAGAGCACGCCGCCAATTTCAGCGACGGTTTCGACCCGGTGCGGCAGGCCGGAGAAGCCCTTCAGTGGCTCGATCAGGCGGAGCGGATCGACGCCGATGGCCTCACACAGCGCCAATGCGGCCATGGCATTGGCGGCATTGTGCAAACCGGACAGCTTCAGGGTATCGATCGCGACCAGCTTGTCCTTGCCGCGCCAGATAGCGCCATCGGCGTAGCCGTAATCGACACCACGCGGTGCGGCATTCAGGCCAAAAGTCACCATCTTGCGGCCGCAACGGCCATTGGCCATCGACCAGTCGTCGTCGCGGTTCAGGACCATGACGCCCTTGCCCTGGAAAACTCGTGACTTGGCGGCGGCGTAGTTGGCCAGGCTGCCCTCGTAGCGGTCGAGATGATCTTCCGAGACGTTGAGGACAGTCGCGGCAGCGGCATTCAGGTGATGCGTCGTTTCGAGCTGGAAGCTGGACAGTTCGACAACCCATACTTGCGGCAAAGCGCCGGCATCCTGGGCGTCCATCAGCGCATCAAGCGCCGACGGAGAAATGTTGCCGCAGGCGATAGCCGGTACGCCAGCACCGTTGAGCAGATGGGCGGTCAGCGCCGTGGTCGTGGTCTTGCCGTTGCTGCCGGTGATGGCGATGATTTGTGAATTCGGCACCTGTTCGCGCACGCCGTCAGCGAACAGTTCGATTTCGGAAATCAACGGTATCTCAAGCGCGGCAATCTCTGGCGTCGCCTTGGGCACGCCCGGCGACAGCGCGACGAAATCGGCACCGGCGAAAGTGGCCTCGGCAAAGGCACCGGCCACCAGTTCAGCCCCTGGTGCGACGCGCTGCAGCGCGTCAATATTCGGCGGGTTGTCGCGCGAGTCGGCAACGCGGACGAGCGCGCCCTGGCGATGCAGCCACTTGGCCATCGCCAGTCCGGACTCACCGAGTCCGACGACCAGAACGCGTTTGCCCTTGAGTTCCATTTAGCGCAGCTTCAAGGTAGAGAGCCCGATCAGCACGAGCATGATGGTGATGATCCAGAAACGGACGACGACCTGCGTCTCCTTCCAGCCGGTTTGTTCGAAGTGATGGTGCAGCGGCGCCATGCGCAGGATGCGCCGGCCCTCGCCGTACTTCCGCTTGGTGTATTTGAAGTAGCCGACCTGCAGCATCACCGACAGGGTTTCGATCACGAAGACGCCGCCCATGATCAGCAACACGATTTCCTGACGAACAATCACGGCAACAGTGCCGAGCGCCGCACCCAAGGCGAGCGCGCCGACGTCACCCATGAACACTTCAGCCGGATAGGCGTTGAACCACAGGAAGCCGAGCCCCGCCCCGGCGATGGCGCCAAGGAAGATGCACAGTTCGCCGGCGCCCGGAACGTAGGGGATCAACAGGTACTTGGCGTAGACCGCGTGGCCGGTCACATAGGCGATCAGCGCGAAAGCGGCGGCAATCATCACCGTCGGCATGATGGCCAGACCATCCAGACCGTCGGTCAGGTTCACCGCGTTGCTGGTGCCGACGATGACGAAATAGGTCAGCGTGATGAAGCCGATGACGCCCAGCGGATAGGCCATCGTCTTGAAGAAGGGGATGATCAACTCGGTCTGCGCCGGACTCTTGGCCGAGAAGGCGATGAACAGCGCGGCGCCGATACCGAGCACCGACTGCCAGAAGAATTTCCAGCGGCTGGCCAGCCCGTTCGGATCGCGATAGACGACCTTCTTCCAGTCGTCGTACCAGCCGACGATGCCGTAGCCGAGCGTAACGACCAGCACGGTCCACACATACTTGTTGGTCAGATCCCCCCACAGCAGGGTCGTGATGCCGATGGCGATCAGGATCAGGACGCCCCCCATGGTCGGGGTTCCGGACTTGACCAAATGGGTTTGCGGGCCATCATTGCGCACCGCCTGGCCGATTTTCTTGGCCGCCAGCCAGCGGATGACGGCCGGCCCGGCGGCCAGCGACAGCAACAGCGCGGTCATCGCGGCGAGTACGGCACGCAGCGTGATGTAGTTGAAGACGTTGAAAAAGCGAACGTCCTGGGCGAGCCATTGGGCAAGAGCCAGCAGCATCAGTGTTTCTCCTCGGGAGCGACGGGTGCTGCCAGCGCATCGGCCACCCGTTCCATTTTCATGAAGCGCGAGCCCTTCACCAACACGGTGGTTTCCGGGCCCAATTCCTTGTCGACAGCCGCAATCAGCTTGTCGACGTTGCAGTAATGCTTCGCCCCTTCGCCGAAGTTACGCACAGCCTGCTGCGCTGCCTCGCCCAGCGCGAACAGGCGGTCGATGCCCTGGCTCTTGGCGTAGCCGCCGATTTCGTCGTGATACTGGCCGCTGGCTTCGCCGATTTCCCCCATGTCGCCGAGGACGAGCAGTTTGCGGCCGATGGTCGCGGCCAGCACATCGATACCAGCCCGAACCGAATCCGGATTGGCGTTGTAGGTATCGTCGAGGATCTCGGCGCCCTGCTTGCCGGTACGGCGCTGCAAGCGCCCTTTGACCCCCGAGAAGGCTTCCAGGCCGGCGATCACGGCAACCATCGGAATACCGGCGGCGAGACACGCAGCGGCAGCTGCCACGGCATTGCGGGCGTTATGACGCCCCGGAATCGACAGGGTCAGCGCGGCGTCACCTTCCGGCGCTGATAGCTCGAGGCCGATCTCAAGACCGTGCTGACGTACCTTGGCGCTGACGTCTGCCGCATTATCGATACCAAAAGTCCGTACCGGACGGCCGCCGGCCATGCCACGCCACAGTCCGGCATAGGCATCGTCGGCATTGATCACCGCCACGCCATTCGCCGGCAGACCGAGGAAGATGGAACCCTTCTCGCGGGCGACTTCGTCCAGATCGCCCATGCCTTCGAGGTGCGCCCGCTGGGCATTGGTGATCAGGGCCACGGTCGGCGCCCCGATCGGCGCCAGATAGCCGATCTCACCGGGGTGATTCATGCCCATCTCGATCACCGCGGCGCGGTGCGAGGCGCGCAGGCCGAGCAAGGTCAGCGGCAGACCGATGTCATTGTTCAGATTACCCCGGGTTGACAGCACCGCAGCACCGAAGGCGGCCTTCAGAATAGCGGCCACCATTTCCTTGGTCGTCGTCTTGCCATTCGACCCTGTCACGGCGATCACTGGCAGATTGAATTTCGCGCGCCAGGCGGCGGCCAAACACCCCAAGGCCAGCCGCGTGTCGTCAACGACGACGGCGGAAACCCCGGTCGGCACCTTGCTCTCATCAGCCACCATCAACGCCGTTGCACCAGCGGCAATGGCCGGAGCCAAAAAGTCGTGGGCGTCGAAATTCTCACCGGCCAGCGCGATGAACAATTGACCTTCGGAAATCGCCCGCGTATCGGTCGATACGCCGTCAATCGACACGTCGGCACCAATCAGGCGCCCCTGCACTGCCTGGGCTACTTGCGAGAGCAACCAGTTCATGCTGCCTCCTCCTGTTTGCTGCGCCGCAGGGCCAGCGCCGCTCCGGCCTGTTCGACATCGGAGAATGGCAGCCGAACGCTGCCCATATCCTGATAAGGTTCATGCCCTTTACCGGCCAGCAGGATCACATCCTGATCACCGGCTTCGAGCACGGCGCGGCGAATGGCAGTTGCCCGATCGGCCTCCACTTCGGCCCGCGTCATGCCACTGGTAATTTCATTGATAATGACGTGCGGCGCTTCGCTGCGCGGGTTGTCGTTGGTCACCAGCACGCGATCAGCCAGGCGCTCGGCAAGCGCCCCCATCTGCGGACGCTTGCCCTTGTCGCGATCACCGCCGCAGCCAAACACCACCGAGAGACGACCGGCTCGCGTTGTCGCTACATCACGCAGCGCGGTCAGGGCATTTTCCAAGGCATCGGGCGTATGAGCATAGTCGACGACGACCAGCGGCTCGCCATTGCCCCCCAGCCGTTCCATGCGTCCCGGCGGTGGCGTCAGTTCCGACAAGCGAATCGCCACGTCGGCAGCCGCGAGGCCGGCATCGTGCAGCACCGCAGCCACGGCCAGCAAGTTGGAAATGTTGTAGCGCCCAACCAGCGTTGTATCGACGGCGACCCGACCATTCGGCAAGACCAAGTTAAAGCGCTGCCCGAAGGGCGTATCGACCAGGTTTTCGGCGCGCACCAGCGCCGGGAAATCGCGCCGAGCTTCGCCAATGGCGTACCCGAGAACCCGCATGGCGGTCGTTTCGCGCATCAGATTCAGGCCGAATTCATCGTCCAGGTTGATGATGGCCGTACGCAATCGAGGCCAGTGAAACAGTTTTTCCTTCGCCTCGGCGTAAGCTTCCATCGTGCCGTGATAATCGAGATGATCGCGGGTGAAATTGGTGAAGATGGCGACATCGACGCGCGCCCCGTTCATCCGCCCCTCTTCGATACCGATTGAACTGGCCTCCAAAGCGCAGGCAGCGGCATTCCGGGCGCGGAAGTCAGCCAGATAACGCATCAGGGTCGTCGCTTCCGGCGTCGTGAAACCGGTTTCGATCAAGGAATCCGGGAAGCCAGCCCCCAGCGTGCCGATGATCGCGCAGGGCTTCGGGTAGGCCTGGGCAATGCACTGGCTGATCGTCGTCTTGCCGTTGGTGCCAGTAATGGCGATCAGCGACAGGCCTTCGCTCGGGTGGCCATAGACGGCATGGGCCAACGGGCCGGCCAGCGGGCGCAAGGCGGCAACCGGCAGATTGGCCGCGGCCAATGTCGAATCCCAGGAGAAATCGGCGCTCGGCTGCCACAGCACGGCGACTGCGCCGCGCGCCAGCGCATCAACGATATAGCGGCGCCCATCGGCCATATCGCCGGGGTAAGCCAGGAAGAGATCGCCCGGCTGCACCTGGCGGCTGTCATCGGCAACACCGCTTGGCTGGATGCCCATTGCCGCGAGTTGATCAAGGAGTTCACGCGGTGTGGTCACAGCTTGCCCTTTCCGGAAGCCGCTTCGGCCACCTGAATCGGTGCATCCGGCGGCACACCCAGCGTACGCAAGGCGCCGCCTGCAATCTGCGAAAAAGCCGGACCAGCCACATCGCCACCGTAGTGAGCACCGCCGGACGGCTCGTCGATCATCACGGCAACGACCAGGCGCGGTTCGCTGATCGGCGCAATGCCGACGAAGGAAGCCACGTACTTGCGGGCATAGACGCCGCCTTCGACCTTGTAGGCCGTGCCTGTCTTGCCGCCGACGCGATACCCGGGAACCCTGGCTTTGGGCGCGGTCCCTTCGGGTTGCACGGCCATTTCAAGCATGACGCGCAACTCACGCATGGTCTGCGGCGAGAAAATGCGGGCGCCATGGGGCGGCGCATCATCAATTTTGGTCAGCGAAAGCGGCATCAGTTCGCCATCACGGGCGAACACGGTGTAGGCGCGAGCCAACTGGATCAGGCTGACGGAAATGCCGTGGCCGTAGGACATCGTCGCCTGCTCGATCGGGCGCCAGTTCTTCCACGGCCGCAGGCGGCCATTGACTTCCCCCGGAAAACCCAGATTGGGGGCCTGGCCAAAGCCCAGACTGTCGAACAGCTCCCACATTTCCTGGGGCGAAAAACCGAGCGCGATCTTGGCGGTACCGACGTTGGAAGACTTCTGGATGATTTCGGCCACGCTCAACGCACCATGTGGGTGAGCATCGGAGATCGTCGCAGAGCCAATGGTCAACCGGCCCGGGGCGGTGTTGATTACGGTATCGAAACGTACCTTGCCTTTTTCCAGTGCCAGCGCTGCCGTAAACGGCTTCATCACCGATCCCGGTTCGAAGGTGTCGGTGATGGCACGGTTCCGCAATTGCGCCCCGGAAAGGCGCTCGCGGTTGTTCGGGTTATAGGTCGGCCAATTGGCCAGCGCCAGCACCTCGCCGGTTCTCGCGTCGATGACGATGGCGCCGCCGGCCTTTGCATTATTGGTCTCAACTGCGTTTTTCAGCTGGCTGTAGGCCAGATATTGGATTTTGGAATCGAGTGCCAGACGGACATCCTTGCCATCCTGTGGCGGCTTGGTCGCACCGACATCCTCAACGATACTGCCGCGGCGATCACGAATCACCGTCCGGCTGCCCGGGTGCCCGAACAGGCTGTTCTGGAAAGCCAGCTCAACCCCCTCCAGGCCTTTGTCGTCAACACCGGTAAAGCCGACGATGTGGGCGGTCATGTCACCGGTCGGATAGAAGCGGCGATATTCCTTTTCCTGGTGAACCCCCGGGAATTTGATGGCGGCAATACGGTCGGCCGTTTCCGGGGAAACCTGACGCTTCACATACGTAAACGTCTTGTCAGAGGCGAGCTTGCCATCGAGTTCACGCACATTCATATCGAGCATTTCGGCCAACTGACGCTTCTGCGAGGCATTCATCGTCCGCGCATCGCCCGGAATGGCCCAGATCGACTTCATCGGCGTCGACACCGCCAGCATGTCGCCGTTGCGGTCGACGATCTTGCCGCGCGAGGCAGAAATCTCGATATCCCGGCGGTAGCGGGAATCACCCTTTTCCTGCAGGAAATCGTTATGGATCACCTGCAGGTAGAAACCACGCGCGACCAGCGTCAGGAACGCTGTCATCAGCAGCAAGCCCACCGTGCGCGAGCGCCAGCCCTGGAGCGCCAGCTGCAACACCGGACTTTCAGTAAAGCGATGACCACGCTGCGGACGACGCCGAACGACCATCAGCGAGCCCCTTTCTTGGCCGGTGCCTGAGCCTGGATCACCCGACCCACCGCATCCGGCGTCACCATGTGCAGACGATCACGGGCAATCTTCTCGATCCGGGGATGGGTTGCCCAAGTCGACATTTCGAGCTGCAACTGGCCGTACTCCACATCCAGCTGGCGTACCCGCTCCTGCTCCGCCTCCAGAGCCTGGAAAAGCTTGCGCGCGCGGTGCTGGGAGGTCACCACACCCAACGCACAAACAACAACGGCCAAAAGAAGGATCATGTTGAATCGGAGCATTTACATCTTCTCGGCAATGCGCATGACAGCACTGCGCGCCCGAGGATTGGCATCAATTTCGGCAGCGGAAGGCTTGATTGGCTTGCCAACCAGACGCAGCTTGGGCTTGGGCAATTGGTCGGCCCGCAAGGGCAGACTCTTGGGCATCGCGTCGGCGATCGACTGGTCGCGCATGAAGTTCTTAACGATGCGGTCTTCCAGCGAATGGAAGGAAATCACTACCAGTCGGCCACCCGGCTTGAGCAGCTCAAGCGCCTGCGGCAGGGCTACCTCCAGCTGGCGGAGCTCTTGATTGATATGAATCCGTAGAGCTTGAAAGCTGCGCGTCGCCGGGTCCTGCCCTGGCTCACGGGTGCGCACGGTCTCGCGTACAAGGGCCGCGAACTGACCTGTTGTGACAATTGGTTGTTCGAGCCGAGCAGCCACAACCTTCTTTGCAATCTGGAAAGCAAACCGTTCTTCGCCATAGTTTCTAATAACCTCCGTTATGTCTCTTATCTCGGCCCGCGCCAGCCACTCGGCCGCCGTCTCGCCCTGCGTCGTATCCATACGCATGTCGAGCGGCGCGTCGTAGCGAAAACTGAAGCCGCGCTCCCCGTCGTCGATTTGCGGCGACGACACCCCCACATCAAACAAAACGCCATCTACATCGCGAATCCCTGCCTCATCGGCAGCCTCGGCAAGCTCACCGAAAGCGCGATGCACCAGCAAAAAACGGGAATCATCAATTTCCGCACCCGCCGCAATGGCTTGCGGGTCACGGTCAACCGCCACCAGGCGGCCGTTCTGATTTAGCTCGGAAAGAATCCGGCGGCTGTGACCACCGCGCCCGAAGGTAGCGTCAACGTAGACACCGTCGGCCTTGATCGCCAGGGCACCCACCGCCTCTTCGAGCAGCACCGTCACATGGGCGGTACTGCGGGTCACAGGACAAGGTCTCCAAAGCCCGGCGGAAGATCGCCGGACAGCGCCTCCGCTGCCAGGTCATTCTGCTGCTTCCAGCCCGCCTCGCTCCAGATTTCGAAGTGCGTCCCCATGCCGACCAGGTAGACAGTTTTTTCAAACTTGGCGTACTCGCGCAATTCAGGAGCGATCAGGATGCGGCCAGCAGAATCAGGCTCCTCGGTGCGGGCATTACCAACCAGCACGCGCTTGATCGAAGCCGCCCGTGGATCAAGGCTGGATGCCTTGAGGATCTGGTCGCGAATCGGCTGCCAGGCCGGCGACGGGTAAAGCAGCAGACAGCGATGCGGATGCGCAGTCAGGACCAGCGAACCTTCACTGGCGGCGAGCAGGGCGTCACGGTGCCTTGCCGGTATGGCAAGCCGTCCCTTCGCATCCAGATTCAGTGCTGCTGCGCCTTCAAACATCCCTCGCCTCGCTCCCCGTTTACCCACTTTTCAACACGTTTACCCACTTTAGAGGAACATCCCCGCACAGTCAATAGTGGATTTACGGTTTTTTTCTTATGCAACAAGGACTTACGAAGACTTTTCTCGACGAATTTAGAGTCAAATTTCCCTTAAAAATCAACACAAGGAAATAGAGACTTAAAGTGACTTATAAGGAGTTGGCTTGAGCCAAAAACGCACCTCGGCCGATCATGCCGACGTGGTAAAAAGTGGAATGAAACGAGAGGGGCTTCCCGAATCCAGCCCCGAGCCAGCCACTGCCAGATCAGTCGAAAAAGACGGATACCTGGTTGCGGCCTTCGTTCTTGGCCCGGTAGAGCGCCTGATCGGCGCAACGCGTCAGGTCGTCCGGGGTTTTGCCATGCTCAGGATACGCAGCAACCCCCAGCGATATTGTGAAGGTAATCTGGAAATTGCCATGCTTCACCGATAGCGCCTCGACGGCACTCCGCCACCCTTGGGCACGCAGCATCGTTGTTTCAAGCGGCATATTGGGCAGCAAGATCAGGAACTCCTCGCCACCATAGCGGCAAGCGACGTCCTCAGCCCGAATGTCGGCCGACAGGGTCGAGGCAAGGATACGCAACACTTCATCGCCGACCTGGTGTCCGTAGGTATCGTTTACCTGCTTGAAATGGTCGATATCCAACATCACCAAAGAGAGTGGAATGCCTTCACGACGAGCCCGGGAAACTTCTCGCTCCAGGGTTTCGTCGAGATAGCGCCGGTTGTACAAGCCAGTCAGGCTGTCGCGCACCGCCAACTCCTGCAGCGCCACCTGCAAGCGCCCAATTTCTTCAATACGCGCATGCAACTGACGGTTGGTTTCCCGCAAGGCACTTTCTACAGCCTTGCGCTCGCTGACATTGCGCGTAATGCCAAGAATCGTTTGCGCCACACCATCCGCATCCAGCAGGTAACTGGAAACCACTTCCGTTGTAATGACCTCACCATCCTTACGCACCTGTTCCAGTTCACTGACGACGACGCTGGCCGCCTTGTCACCCGCCGCGATCCGCCGTAGCCGCTGATCAATATCGCGTGCCGCGCGAGCCGCAGAGTCCGGCGTCAGCCGCACATCCAGCGGTTGCCCGACGGTTTCTTCCGGCAAATAACCGGACATTTCCTTAATAGCGGGACTGACGTAGGTATAAGTTCGACTGGGAATATCGAGCGTCCAGATAACGTCATGGCTGTTCTCGGCCAGCATGCGGTAGCGCGCCTCGCTTTCCATCAATCGGCTAGCGGTCAACTCCGCCTCTCGCTCGGCACGCAGAAGGCGGATCAGCAGCAACGATAACGACAGAAAAAGAAGTAACGCCGCCACCCCAGCCATGGCAAAGGTCTGATGCCAGCCAGCCAGGAAATCCGCGGTCGCCAAGCCGGTGGTCACGTACAGCGGGTAGTCGCCGACACGCCTAAATCCATAAATACGCTCGACGCCATCGATTGCCAAGCGAAGCCGGTTAGCCCCAAAGCGCTCCCCTGCCGCCAACCTCATTTGCAGCGGATTGTTCAGTGCCGGCTGATTGAGCAATTCGGGCACAAACGGCCGACGCAGAACCAGCCCCCCGGTATCGATTCGACGCACTGCGACAGCGCCATTTTGACCGATATCGAGTGTCTCCAGCATTTGCGACAAATTCCCAATATCCAGCGGAGCCGCCACCACACCGAGCAAGCCTCCGGCATCGTCGCGTACGGGCAATGCCAACATTAGCGAAGAGCGCCCGGATAGACGATCAAGCTGTACCTCCGAGAAGAAAAGCGACCTGTCCGAGCTCTCGACAAAGACCCTGAAGTAGCTACGGTCACTCAAGCTTACAGGCGACAGTGAGGCATCCTGCGCATAGAGCAAATTACCTGACGCATCGATAACTCGATAGCCGAGAATCTCCGGAAAGCGTCCAGAGTAATAGGCAAGCTCACTGACAATACCCTGGCGAAAACGAGCACCCGCACCCGGTTTCAGGGCATCGTGAGGCAAGGAAGCAGCGAGATGTTCCAGATCGCCCTGAATCCGCCGCATTGTTACCTCCAGACGCCCCACCAGGAGGGCGGAGGCCCCCAGAGCATCCGACTCGGCCTTTCGTTCAGCCTCGTGGCGCCCCTCGTATAGCAAAAAAACCAGCAACGAGGCGACACCGAGCCAGGTCAATGCAAAAAACAGTAGCAGTCGCACCCTGACGGAGCTGAAAGCCCGAGCAAAGCGAGCGCAGGAGGATTGTGCGACCATCAGGCAATCACACGCCGGAAGCTCCGACGCGGCAAGCGACAAGCGGCTCGGTCAAATAACGCCCGAGCCCGCCGGCTTTATCTGACCTGACCAAGCTTCTGCTCAATACGCGCCAGCGGCATGGCGCCGGGCACGCGCTCACCATCGCCGAAGAACATGGTTGGCGTACCGGTAATATTCAATTTGCGCCCGAACTCCTGATTCTTGGACAATGCGGAAGTATCGCAATCCTCGCGACCGGCCGGCGCCTTGCCGTCGATCATCCAGTCGTTCCATGTCTTGGCGCGATCAGGCGAACACCAGATCTGCCGGGACTTACGCACCGAATCCTCGGAAAGAATCGGCAGCAAGAAGGTGTAGATCGTGACATTATCGAGCTTCTGCAACTCCTTGGCCAAGCGCTTGCAATAGCCGCAATTGGGATCCTCGAAGGTTGCCATGACCCGCTTGCCATCGCCCCGCACCTGCTTGATGGCGCGCTCAAGAGGCAATTCGCCGAACTTGATCGCAGTCAGCTTCTTCATGCGCTCTTCAGTCACATTTTTCATCGTCTTGCCATCGATCAGCGGACCGACAAGGATTGCCGTTCCCTTCTCATCCGTGTAGACGATATTGCCATCAGCAAAAACTTCATAAAGACCGAGATAACCAGACTTGGTGACACTCTCCACCTTGGTGCCCAGTTTGGACTCCATCGCTTTCTTGATATCAGCTTCGTCGGCCATGGCTTGCGCCCCGAAAGCAACGGCCAAAAGCAAGGGCAACAACTTCTTCAACATTAAATTCTCCTAGAGGGCGCCAAGCGCATAACGCACCAAGGCATTTTTGACGAAGGGCAGGCCATTCGTCACATTAAGACCAAAATTGCGCAAAGGACTCAGCCCAGGCTGAGTTCCCTTGAACAAGCGCCGCAAGCCATCGGTAGTCGTCTGCATAAGCACAGTCTCCTCACGACGGGCGCGCTGATATCGCTGTAGCAAACGCTCCTGCCCGATATCTTCCCACGGTTGCGTTTTAGCCAGCAGAGAAGCAAGTTCCCGAGCGTCCTGAAAACCAAGATTGATGCCATGCCCGGACAAGGGATGAATACCATGCGCCGCATCCCCAACCAAGGCCAGACGTGGGGCAACTGTCTGCGGCACACGCATCAACCGCAACGGAAAGGCGGCCGGTTGAGTCAGCACCTCCAGCTTCCCCAGAACGCGCTCGCCAGCCTCACTGACCCGCTCACAAAGCAACTCGGGAGATAGCGAACAAAGCTCGTCAGCGTGCACATCTGACGTGGACCACACCATGGAAATATGGTTTCCCGGCAATGGTAAATAGGCCAGCACGCCATCATCGCGAAACCATTGAAAAGCAGTATTGCGATGCGACTTCTCGGTAGCAAAGTTAGCCACCACGCCTTTTTCATCGTACGGCGTATTCACCGCCGAAAGACCGGCTGCTGCACGCACCCAGGAATCCCGACCATCCGCGCCGACCAGCAAACGAGAAGACAGAACCGTACCGTCGCTCAGCCGCAGAACAGACGCATCATGCCTAAACTCAAGCTGTTCCGGTCGCGCCGGACAAAACAGGGTGAGATTTCCTTGGCGCTTGGCACTTTCCCAGAATTCACAGGCCATCAAGGCCGACTCAAGGATGCACCCCAACTCGGAAACACCGGTTTCAAAAGCCGAGAACTCAAGCCGTCCTCCGCCATCGCCACAAATCTGCATGGCACGAATTGGTGCAATACGCGTGGCATCCAAGTGCCGCCAAGCACCGATTGATTCAAGGAATGCTACATTGGCTGGGCTAATGGCATAAATACGCGCATCCCAACCTTCTGGCCGGCGCGGCGGCTGGCTTTCAACCAAGGCGATGCGCAACCGGCTGTCGCGCAGAGCCAAAGCCAAACTGGCTCCAGCCAGGCCTCCACCAACAATAATCAGATCAAACTGCTGCATGCCGGCAATTATGCCGCTTCAAGGAAATGAAACAAGCACTCAAGCAGCAGGATTGCCGCCACCGCCACCAGACTGCGGCTTATTTTGGCGTGGACGACGATTGTTGTTCGTGCGTGGCCGATGCTTCTTCTGTTGCGCCCCAGCCGCACCACCGGCATTACCACCGCCGGACTTGCCATGCTGAGAGGGATTGTGACGCCCTTGATTGCCGCCACCAAGCGGCTCATTGCCGGATATGCGGTTACCTGGCGCCAACTGGATTTCCAGCTCAATAATCTCGTCCCACTGCTCATCCGTGCGATCGCGCTCCGGAATAGACAAGAGCTCGCGCAAACGGCGACGGGTATCAATCTGCGGTGCTACAGCAACAGCAGGCGGGTTTTCTGGAGGATTTTCTGGATTGGTATCGTTCATTGGAAACCGAAAAAACGGAGTCCGTCAAAAACGAACTCCGCATTCATTAACACCGGATTATTTCTTCTTTGCAGGGCTTTTCTTGGCTGCAACCGAAGCCTTGAAAGCCGTGCCTGCGGTAAATTTCGGCACCGTGGTAGCAGGAATCTTCAGCGTAGCGCCAGTCTTCGGATTCTTGCCGGTGCGCGCTGCGCGCTTTGCGGACTTGAATGTCCCGAAACCAACGAGAGTAACTGACTCCCCTTTGGTGACGGTTGCAACCACAGCGCCGATGATGGCAGACAACGCCTTGTCAGCAGCAGCCTTGGTGATACCAGCTTCTTTTGCAGCAACTTCGACCAGCTCGGATTTATTCATCTAAGTGCCTCCTGTTACCTATCAATGTTTAAGAAAACTGGCCGTCGGAACGGCAGCACTGTAAAAGTAGCACACCTTTTTGAATAAGTGTTGCCCCCAAAGGGCCTATTTACGGGCAACTAGGTGAATATTTGTATTATTCATACGCCTGCAACAACAATCTGTACCGACAAAACAAACCCGGCACGGAGCCGGGTCTGTTTCAAGGCCACCAGAAAGGTGCTTACTTGCTCTCTGGCTTGCCTTCTTCCTTGGCCGGCTCAGCCGGTTTTTCGCCGTGGGAGATCGCGACCGCACCGTCATTTTGCTTGCCAATATGCTGGTCAATCGCCGGCAACTGGTGAGCAATACCCTTGTGGCAGTCGATACAGGTTTTGCCTTCGTCGAACGCCTTCGGGTGCATACGCGCAGCACGATTACCCTGCTCGGTGTAGTCCATGTAGTCGAAACGATGGCAGTTGCGGCATTCACGTGAATCGCTGGCCTTCATGCGATCCCATTCGTGCTGCGCCAGTTCGTGACGCTTCTTGTTGAACTTCTCCGGCGTATCGACGCTGCCCAGAATCTTGTGCAGCACTTCGTTGGAGGCCTGCATCTTGCGAATCATCTTCGGGCCCCACTCCTTGGGCACGTGACAATCCGGACAAGTGGCACGCACCCCGGTCCGATTCGTATAGTGGATGGTGTTCTGGTATTCCTTGAAAACGTTCTCTTCCATCTCGTGGCAGGAAATACAGAAAGCTTCCTTGTTGGTTGCCTCCAGCGCCCAGTTGAAACCGCCCCAGAAAACAATACCTGCGACGAAAATCAACAGCACAGTGACCAAGCCGATCCGCTTGACCCAAGCGGGCATATATTTTTCGAGACTCATCATTCCCCCCTCTTGGCTGCTGGCTTATAGGTATTTTCGACCAGTGGCTTGGCGTCGAACTGCGGTACGTGGCACTGCATGCAGAAGTAGCGACGGGGAGAAATATTGGTCAGCTTCTTGTCTTCCCGATCGAGATAGTGCGACTTGGCAACCTTGGTTGCCCCGGTTTCCTCGGCACGCTCTTTCGAGTGGCAGTCCATGCACTTGTTAAAGTTCTGCGTAATGTTGTACCCCTTGATGCTGTGCGGGATCAGCGGCGGCTGCTTCTGGAAATTACGCGGAATACTTTCCTTGTCTTTCTCTGGGCGGAACATGTCGACCTTCGAGTTCCCCTCGATCGACACGTGACCGATTTCATTCACCAGTTCCTGCGCGCCAACGCCGCCAACTCCTCCCAGGAGCATGCCTGCAGCCAAGGCCAGTGCAGTGATCAATCTCATTTTATTACCTCCGATGGACGGCCGGGGTTGTGCCACCGGCCGTTTTTTCGCTCATTTTTGTTGTCAACCGCGTCAGACCTTGGTCACCTTGACGGCACACTTCTTGTAGTCCGTTTCCTTGGAAATCGGGCAAGTCGCATCCAGCGTCAATTTATTGACCAGACGGCCAGCGTCAAAGAAGGGGATGAAAACCAGGCCGCGCGGTGGCTTGTTACGACCACGCGTCTCAACACGCAACTGGATTTCACCGCGCCGCGACGCCACCTTGACCTCCATGCCGCGCTGCAAACCACGCGCCTTGGCGTCATCCGGGTGCATGAAGACAACGGCATCCGGGAAGGCCTTATAGAGCTCCGGCACACGACGGGTCATCGTACCGGTATGCCAATGCTCAAGGACGCGACCAGTAGACAACCACATGTCGAATTCCTTGTCCGGCGACTCGGCGGGCGGCTGGTAGGGCAGCGCAAAGATCACTGCCTTGCCATCCTTGTGGCCGTAGAACTTCACGCCCTCGCCCTTCTTGACGTACGGGTCATAACCTTCACGGAAGCGCCACAGCGTTTCCTTGCCGCCAACCACCGGCCAGCGCAGGCCGCGAGCCTGGTGATAGGAATCGAACGGTGCCAGATCGTGGCCATGGCCGCGACCAAACGAGGCGTACTCCTCGAACAGGCCCTTCTGAATATAAAAGCCGATCAGTTTGGAGTCGTCGTTATCGAAGCCGGCAGCCGTTTCATTCAGCTTGTACTTGTTCACCACGCCGTTGGCGTAGAGCACATCGAACAAGGTCTTGCCCTTGAGCTTCGGCGCCTTGGCGACCAGTTCGGCCGGCCAGACTTCCTCGACCTTGAAGCGCTTGGAGAATTCCATCAGCTGCCACAGATCGGAGCGAGCCTCACCTGGCGCCTTGACTTGCTGACGCCAGAACTGGGTGCGCCGCTCGGCATTGCCGTAAGCACCTTCCTTTTCGACCCACATGGCGGTCGGCAGGATAAGGTCGGCGGCCATCGCGGAGACCGTCGGGTACGGGTCGGACACGACAATGAAGTTCTCCGGCTTGCGCCAGCCCGGATAGAGTTCTTCATTGATGTTCGGGCCGGCCTGCATGTTGTTGTTGCACTGCTGCCAGTAGAAATTAACCTTGCCGTCCTTCAGCGCCCGCGCCATGGCCACGGCGTGGTAGCCGACCTTGTCGGGAATCGTGCCTTCCGGCAGGCCCCACAGCTCTTCCGTATGCTTGCGGTGCTCCGGATTGGTGACGACCATGTCGGCCGGCAGGCGATGCGAGAAAGTACCGACTTCGCGCGCCGTGCCGCAAGCGGAGGGCTGGCCGGTCAGCGAGAACGGGCTGTTGCCCGGCTCGGAAATCTTGCCGGTCAGCAGGTGGATGTTGTAGCAGAGATTGTTCGCCCAGGTGCCACGGGTATGCTGGTTGAAACCCATGGTCCAGAAGGAGATGACCTTGACCTTGGGGTCGGCATACAACTCGGCCAGCGCCTTGAGATCCTTCTCGGCCACGCCGGACAGCTTGGAAACCTTCTCGACGGTGTACTCGGAAACAAACTTCTTGAATTCGTCGAAGGTGATCGGGTCGGACTTGCCGGTATCGCCCTTCGGCTTGCCATCCGCATCCGGATAACCATTGCTCGTTGCATTCTTTTCCAGCGCATGGGTCGGACGCAGGCCGTAACCGATGTCGGTAGCGCTTTTCTTGAAATTGACGTTCTTGTCGACAAACGCCTGATTCACCTTGCCGTTCTGGATGATGTAGTTGGCGATGTAATTGAGGATCGCCAAATCGGTCTGCGGCGTAAAGATCATCGGGATGTCGGCCAGCTCGTAGGAGCGGTGCTCGAAAGTCGACAGCACCGCGACCTTGACTCCCTTATTCGACAGCTTACGGTCGGTAATGCGGGTCCACAGAATCGGGTGCATTTCGGCCATGTTCGAGCCCCACAGCACGAAGGCGTCGGCATGCTCGATGTCGTCGTAGCAGCCCATCGGCTCATCGATACCGAAAGTGCGCATGAAGCCTGCAACGGCCGAGGCCATGCAGTGGCGGGCATTGGGATCGAGGTTGTTGGTCCGGAAGCCGGCCTTCATCAGCTTGGAAGCAGCATAGCCTTCCCAGATGGTCCATTGGCCAGAACCGAACATGGCCAGACCATTCGGCCCCTTGGCCTTCATGGTGGCCTTGGCCTTTTCTTCCATGATGTCGAAAGCCTTGGTCCAGGAAATCGGCGTAAATTCGCCGTTCTTGTCGTACTTGCCGTCCTTCATGCGCAACATCGGCGTCTTCAGGCGGTCGGCACCGTACATGATCTTGGACAGGAAGTAGCCCTTGATGCAGTTCAGGCCACGATTGACCGGGGCATCAGGGTCACCCTGGGTGGCGACGACGCGCCCGTCCTGGGTACCAACCAGAACACCGCAACCGGTGCCGCAAAAGCGGCAGGCTGCCTTGTCCCAGCGAATCTCGTCCTTGCCCTGGGCCACGGCTGCACCCGGCGCGGACAAACCTGCCGCAGAAATCGCCGCCGCTGCTGCGTTGGCTTTGATGAAATCGCGTCGATTGAGCTTCACGCCTCTACCTCCTCGGTATCTTTTGATTCGTCGTCGCTGTATTGATAGACCATGGCCACCGATGCGACGCCGGCAACACCATGCAAGGCTACGTATTTATCAGCAGCCGAATTTGTATCGTCATCCTCCAGAGTAACGACGACCTTCCCCTCGGGACTCCGGGCATGTATTTCCACCCCCGGCATCTGGAGCAACGCCACACATGCCTCTTCGAGGCGCTCTGGCGCAATGTACATAATGGCACTGGATATGTTCATCCGGCCCATCTCCTCAAGCTTTAGCAGCCCAATGCCGCCACGGGCAGTAATCTCACCGATCAGTAGGGTTATTCAATTGATTTGAATCAACTCAATCCCCCCGGACAATTCAATCTAGTACCAACGCCACATGTTGTTTAGTACTTTTTAACTAGCATTCCTGATAAATCCAAGCCTCCAGACATTTCCGCTAACTATCGCCGACATTGAAGTAATCAATTGGATCAATGATCTTTCATTGCCTACTATTCAATTCGTGTTCAACACTCAACCCGCACAGGAGAAAAGAATGTCGCTTATCAACACCCAGGTTCAACCGTTCAAGGTTCAGGCTTTCCACAACGGCAAGTTCATCGAAGTCACCGAAGCCAGCCTCAAGGGCAAGTGGTCCGTCATGATTTTCATGCCGGCCGCCTTCACGTTCAACTGCCCGACTGAAATCGAAGATGCCGCCAACAACTACGGCGAATTCCAGAAGGCCGGCGCCGAGGTTTACATCGTCACCACCGACACCCACTTCTCGCACAAGGTCTGGCACGAAACCTCCCCGGCCGTCGGCAAGGCCCAGTTCCCGCTGATCGGCGACCCGACCCACCAGCTGACCCGCGCCTTCGATGTGCATATCGACGCAGAAGGCCTAGCCCTGCGTGGCACCTTCGTGATCAATCCGGATGGCGTGATCAAGACCGTTGAAATCCACTCCAACGAAATCGCCCGCGACGTTTCCGAGACCCTGCGCAAGCTGAAGGCCGCTCAATACACCGCCAGCCACCCGAACGAAGTCTGCCCGGCCAAGTGGAAGGAAGGCGAAAAGACCCTGGCTCCGTCGCTGGACCTGGTCGGCAAGATCTAAAAACACACGCCAACCGCAACAGAGAAGACTTCCCGCCGCCTCGGCGGCGGGATTTCAGTGAAAAGCGGCGGACAACCGCCGCTTTTCACTGAAATTCAAAAATACCCATAGGGAGAGACGCCATGCTCGACACCGCCATCAAAGGCCAACTGAAGGCCTATCTCGAACGCCTGCAACGCCCCATCGAACTGGTTGGCACGCTGGATGACAGCGCCAAGGGCCAGGAAATGCGCGCCCTGCTCAACGACATCCTCGAATGCTCGGACAAGGTCAGCCTGCGTGAAAACGGGGGCGCCACGCGCATTCCATCCTTCGCGGTCGCGCTGCCCGGCGAAACGCCGCGCATCCACTTTGCCGGCCTGCCAATGGGCCACGAATTCACCTCGCTGGTGCTCGCTCTGCTGCAAACCGGCGGCCACCCGCCCAAGGTTGAGCAATCAGTCATCGACCAGATCAAGGCGCTGCCCGGCAGCTTCAAGTTCGAGACCTACATCTCGCTGTCCTGCCATAACTGTCCGGATGTCGTGCAAGCCCTGAACCTGATGGCCGTGCTCAACCCCAACGTGACCAGCACGATGATCGATGGCGCGATGTTTCAGGACGAGGTCAACGCCCGCCAGATCATGGCCGTGCCGACCACCTACCTTAACGACGCCGAATTCGGTGCCGGCCGCATGCTGATCGAGGAAATTCTCGCCAAGGTCGACACCGGCGCAGCTGCCCGTGCCGCCGAAGAACTCGGCAAGAAAGAACCCTTTGACGTGCTCGTCGTCGGCGGTGGCCCGGCCGGCGCGGCTGCGGCCATCTATGCTGCCCGCAAGGGCATCCGTACCGGCATCGTCGCCGAGCGTTTCGGCGGCCAGGTGATGGACACACTGGGCATCGAGAACTTCATCTCGGTGCCTTACACCGAAGGCCCGAAACTGGTCGCCTCGCTGGAGCAGCACGTCAAGGAATACGCGGTCGATGTGATGAACCTGCAACGCGCCAACAAGCTGACTCCGGCCAGCGAGAATGGCGGCCTGATCGCGCTCGAACTCGAAAACGGCGCCAAGCTGCAAGCCAAGACCATCATTCTCTCCACCGGTGCCCGCTGGCGCGAAATGAACGTGCCCGGCGAGAAGGAATACAAGGCCAAGGGCGTCTGCTTCTGCCCGCACTGCGACGGCCCGCTGTTCAAGGGCAAGCGCGTGGCAGTCATTGGCGGCGGCAACTCCGGCGTTGAGGCGGCCATCGACCTGGCAGGCCTCGTCGCCCACGTCACGCTGCTCGAATTCGCCGACACCCTGCGTGCCGATGCTGTGTTACAGAGCAAGCTCAATAGCCTGCCCAACATCACAGTGATCAAGTCAGCGCAAACCACCGAAGTCACCGGTGACGACCAGAAGGTCAACGGCATTACCTACAAGGACCGCATCACCGGCGAGGAAAAGCACGTCGAACTCGAAGGCATCTTCGTGCAGATTGGCCTGTTGCCAAACACCGACTGGTTGAAGGGATCGTTGGACCTGAGCAAGTTTGGCGAAATCATCATTGATGCAAAAGGCCAAACCAGCGCCCCGGGCGTCTTCGCCGCCGGCGACTGCACCACGGTGCCGTACAAGCAGATCATCATTGCCATGGGCGCCGGCGCCACCGCCTCGCTCAGCGCCTTCGACCACCTGATCCGCAGCTCGGCCCCGGCCTGATCTGCCCTTGCCTTAAACTACGGCCAGCGACGGCTTACCGTCCCTGGCCGTTTTTCTTTCGGGAAGCACAAAATGGATTTACCCAAACACCAACTCGCCATGACCGTGTTGATGACACCAGACATGGCCAATTTCTCCGGCAATGTCCACGGCGGCACCATCCTCAAGCTGCTCGACCAGGTCGCCTACGCCTGCGCCAGCCGCTACGCCAGCCAATACGTCGTCACCCTGTCGGTAGACCAGGTCATGTTCCGCCAACCCATCCACGTTGGCGAACTGGTTACCTTCCTCGCCTCGGTGAATTACACCGGCAACACCTCGATGGAAATCGGCGTCAAAGTCCTGACCGAAAGCATCCGCGACCAGGTAGTCCGCCATGCCAATAGCTGCTTCTTCACCATGGTCGCGGTCGATGACAATGGCCAAACCACGCCGGTCCCGCCGCTTGCCCCCAAGACCCCGGACGAAATCCGCCGCTACCAGGCCGCCCAACTACGCCGCGAACTGCGCAAGGAATTCGAAACGCGGCAGAAGCAGTTGAACGCTGGCATCTCCATCTGATCGAAGAACGTAAACGACAAAGCCCGCTGACGAATCAGCGGGCTTTGAGTGTTACTGGTGGTGATGGGCAGAGAATGGATTCGCCTCAATCACCATCACAAAATCAGTAACTTACACACCGTCTGGCACCTGCTTGTAGTGTAGCTTGTGTGAAAGTCCGGGGCAAGTAACCAGCATATCAGCCACCGAACAAACCAAGCTAGAATTGCGTCATATTCCAAACCAATCAAGGGGGGCGCAGTGAGCGAAACTACATTCTTTGAGTACGAAGGCGTTCGGGTAACAAACTCTCGATTCATCGTAGATGGCCAGACGTTTGCCATGAACAACATCACGTCAGTAAAGCCTATGGAGCAGAAGCCCAGCAGGATTTTGCCGATACTGTTCGTTATCCTTGGCGCTCTTCCGGCCCTCAGTGGTGCCTATGGTGGTTTGGTGCTATCGGTTGTCGGCGTGATCTGGCTTGCCATGCAGAAGACTGTCTATCACGTCATGCTCCATACAGCAGGGGGCGAAACTAGCGCCCTCAAGACACACCAGAAGGAATACCTTCAGAAGGTTGTCACGGCGCTGAATAACGCGATTGTTCATAGAGGATAACTTTTACCAACGGAAGAGCCGCCTTGGTGACACGGACGGAAGGCAATCATGCGAGACAGAAGCATCGCCGCCCCAGACCTAATGGCAGCCATGCGTTGGTTTGTTGCCAACCTAAGCAACCCGGCTCTGTCTCCGCTCCTGATGTCGATAGACCACTCCCCATCCGAACAAGTTGATGGCTCGGAGTGGCACCACTCGGTGCTGGTCATTTCCCAGAATGTGGAGCACCAAGCGCTAGCTGACGAACTTGGAGCAATGCTCAACCCATCCACTCGTACCCTGAAGCAATGGAAGAATGCTAACCAAACCTACAAGAGGCACTTTCACCAAACACTCTTCCATGCCCTGAAGAATCACCCGGTATTGGTACTGGCATCCTCCATCAAGGAAAGTGCAGTCATTCAACATGAGGCAACATTCGCCGACGCCTTGGGAATCACTGGATGCTACAGGCGAATAATGGACAACGGGAAAGCCAAGGTAGAGTTCGGCCCTTACACATGCTCAGATGACGGTGCACCACAGACTCTCGTAGTCTCAGGTAGACATGCACCAATGGCAATCCATGTGTCTCACTACATGCTGCGCATCCATACACACCTACAGGCAGCAGTAAGTGAACGCATGGGACGACCAGACGTTCCGGTGTGGTTTCAGGTCATGTCAGACAAGCCACCAAACGACTTCATCGGCCCCTATGCTGAGTTGATGTGGTTGCTCCTTGGTGGCCCTGCAACTCACGGAAAGTTCACCTGGGGCGGATTCACGGGCACGGACGATCAGTCGATAGACCTCCTCGCCGATAATCTTGCGGGGCTGATGAATGAGGTAACTCAACGGCCCGACCATTACACCTACCAAGGCCCACCACTACAGCCGCCTATTTGCGGAGTGTTCTATTGGGAACGCCTTGAATAGTGGCCAACATCCTTGAAGTTGAACAGTTGAACGCTCGTGGAGGCTTGGTGGCCTTCTCAGAATGGCGAAAGTTTCACATCGGCAACAAAATACCTCAAACCAAGGGCACGGCGGAGCTTTAATAGTTGCCAGTGCGGGATAGTTGCCGGTAAGCACTTAATCCATTGAATCAACAGTAAAAAACCGCTGTTCACGGTGGTGAGAATCCGTTATGGTGCCGACCTTTCAACACAAAGGGAGTCATCAAAATGCTGTTACGTGGTCGCCAGTTCTTCGCTCGTGTTGGTCGTTATGAGGTCTTCGCGGAAGACTGGAAGCGTGAGGCCGGGGAGCCTCTGGTCCTGTCTATGCGAGGGGGCAGTGATGTTCAAGAGTGGGTGCCGGAGCTGCACCTGATCGTGTCACGGAAAGTGTGACCGAAAACGGACAGATACTGACGCATCAATAACAAGAATCGTGCCAGCTTTGCGAAAAAAGCCCGTAGATACCGAAGTGAATCGATATGTACGGGCTTTCGTATTACTGGCTTGGCACTCTAGCTGTCATATCGCCCAAACATAGCGCAGTGTGTTTGGATTACTTGCGCTTGCAGACCATCGAGGCCATCGACCACACGGCGGTATCTCGCTCCCTGCTGTCCTGAATGCCCTCCCAGGATGAACGAAAAGGCATAATCTCTTTAACGATCTCTCCCGCCGCTGGCTTCATTGACCCATCTTGCAGGTTGGATTCGATCAGTTTGGCTACCGTGTCGTCAGGATATCCAGCCAAGGCATAGACATGACGTTGGATATCGTGCTTCATGGCATCACACTCAATAAGTCGCTGCATGTGTGCCTTGGCGCGATAGTCGTCGTACTTTGCGATGCCGACGCTTGCTGCGCCGATAGCAATTACGCCAGCGATGATCGCAAGATTACGCTTAGTTGGCTTCATATGATCTCCCTCTCTGTTTGGCTGGACGCCCGACCAAAAAACGCGGAGGGCTCCGAGTGGTTAAAACGTCCCGTCGCAGCTCCCCCGCAAGCCGCAGGCGTACCAAGATGGCTCAGTTTGCAAGAAGATCAGCAGCAAGCCCCATCAAGCCAGGCTCAATCTCACAACGAGCCAACTGTTCTGGGTCTGACTTGAGTTTGTGGTACCGCTCGCGCTCACTTCCGGCGTAAGCATGACCGAGGGCGGCCTCGCTCAGCTCTGCCGAAATTCCCGCTCGCCCCAAGCACCCAGAGAATGCAGACGCATGCTGTGAAAATAAGCGAGCTTCCTCTCTTCATCGGCAATTATGCCATCTGACACTAGCTTCTTCAGCTCCCTGCCACCCCAATTCGTGATGTAGTGACTCCACTTCAGAGCCGCGCCATTGTCGAATTCTGCTGGTTTCCAGCCAGACTCGAATGGACGAGAAAACCCCTTCTTACGCTGTTCGATCAGGTAATCGACAAACCCATGCCGAACAAGTGCGGAATGAATTGGAATGCACCGCCAGCTTGCCTTGTTCTTCACCGATTTGCGCTTCAAACCATCAGAATCTGCCTTCGCATTCACATCGAGATACCAAACCTTGGCCACCTCGCTTCGAAGTAGGTCGGTATGTAAATTGACCTGAGCCAACTCCTCAATCCGGCACCCCAAGAACGGCATTGCAACTGTGACCCAATATTTGTGAGGCTCTTTTGCACGATATTTTGCTGCGTTGATAAGCAACGCTTTCAACTGCACAGAGGAAAACGCATCACGTGCCTCCGAATCCGGCGTCTCAGCCTTCTCGATTAGGCGCTCTGTCGTCAGCTTCCCGCCCCACCCTTCTGTTAAACGAAAGTGATTTAAAAGCCCACAAAAGGTAGTGATGTAAAACCCTGCCGTGCTTGAATCCGCAACATCCTGATTTACGAATTTGGCGTACCTTGAGAGTTCTGCTTGTTCAATGTGGCGAATGTCTTTTTCTGCGCCAAAATAGGCAAGAGCGTGCTTAAGCCTACTGCGATAGGTTCCCCGAGTGCTGGCCTTCTTCTGCAACTCAAGATAAGCCTCCATCGCCCCGGAAAAAGACATCCCCGGCTTTTTGCGGGCAATGTCGTTTGAATTCACCGGAATCTTGTCGAGCGTGTCATTAAGCATCGCTTTGGCCTGCTCGTGTTCCTCCGGTGTTTCCGCTTCGATATGAACGCTTTTGAGGCCGCCTAGATCGTTGAAGTCGAGTTTGAAGATCAAATCGACTTGTATTTTTTCGTCGTGGTTTGGCATGGTTCTGAGGTGATGAAAGAAGACATCTGTTCGAGATGCCAACGCCCGGGCCAGAATAATAGCCTCCCGACGCCCCGCTGCACCAAGCGTTTTCACCAAAAAACGACGCCCAAGCACACGCCGTAAATCATCAGGGACTCGACGACGAAAATAAAACACCGTCCCGTGCCGGTTCAACTTTAGGTAACTGCCCATTGTGACCCACCCGGCAGGCGCACGGCAAATGAAAAAGCCGCTGACCCTTGCGGATCAACGGCTTCTTGCATTCGTGGTGGTGATGGGCAGAAAGGAGATCACCACCAAGCTTGGGCACCTGAATTCGCCAAGCTACTGACCCGGAAGGGAAAGCTGCAGCGCACTCATGTGTCTATGTGGATTAATTGTACCAGCGTATGTCCCTAGTCAAGAGCAGGAAAACTCAGCAAAAATTTGTCAGACCTCCCTCCCAAAGCGGAGCCTGCAGATTCCCCCCCATGGAGGGGGTTACGGAATGTCCCTTCCGTACTGCTTGCAGACTCGGCGTAAGATTGTCATCAAATACTCAATTGACGCCGATCCATAGGCGTCCATCATGACATCAGATATTTCTAGAGGTTGGCCCGTTTTCAATTTAAGCCAAGGGCATTCAGCGATGATCCTGCGGTCAGCCTTTGAATTTCTGTGAGCGACTACGTTCCTGATTTGCTGGAGTTCGAAGAGTGCCTTAGCGCATTCTGGAGGGACATTTCCATCGAGAGAAAATACCTCCAAAAGGGTCTCGAATCGAGTCACGCCACGCTTCAGAGAACTAGCAGTTTCTTGCTCAAGAATCTCGACTAAATAAGCGGCCTGCTCTGACTTATCTAAGTGGATATAGTCCCCGAATTTTATTTTCAGCTTTTGAATTGCCGGGAGTGAAAACACATCTTTATTGTTGCAAATCCACATCACGGCAAATCCCTTCACGAAGTGCTCAAGCCAGCTCCAAATACCTACAACCGCTAAGCTACGAAGTACGGGAAAGCCCTTATCAATCTCAGATTGTGCGAACTCCGCTTCACGCTTGGCCCGCTCGAGTTTTTCCGAAGCTTCATGCTCTCCCGGCTTGTCCTCCCCCAACGCCTTATTGATCTGGACAAGGGCCATTAATCTCTCTGGACCACCTGTGGTCATAGCGATGCCATGTTCGCCTAGTCGAACAACTTTAAACAACGTCTGAGCAGCCTCAACACTCTCGCGGAAATAAGTGGGAATCCACCGAGGTACTTTTCGCTTTTTTCGCCCGGTTGATTTTTTTTCGATGACAGAGATGTCTGTATTGGCCACATGCCACCCCATGGAAACTATGCAAAATGGAATTTAACCATGCCGCGAAGAAAGAATTAAATGCGTAAGGTTGAGGCGTACCCTAACCTGATGTCAGGCAGGACACCCAAATCAGTCCGAATAGGGTTTACATTAGAATTTATTGACACATCCAGCGCAACGTCTTAGAGTCTATCCTGACAATAGCAGGAGCGACCTAGAATGACCACCACCGCAGCTAGCACCCAACACAAAGGCCAGATGATTGGCTATGTCCGTGTATCCGCGCTTGACCAGAATACCGAGCGCCAGCTCGAAGGGATAACGCTGAATAAGGTATTCACCGACAGGGCCAGCGGGAAGGATACCAACCGCCCCCAGCTACAAGCAGCCCTTGAGTATGTCCGGGAGGGTGACACCTTGGTTTGTCATTCAATGGACCGATTAGCCCGCAATCTGGACGATTTACGGCGCATCGTTGATAGCCTAACAGACAAGGGAATTGCCGTGCAGTTTATGAAGGAGTCCATGACCTTTACGGGGGCGGACTCGGCTATGTCACGGCTCATGCTGTCAGTGATGGGCGCCTTTGCGGAGTTCGAGAGGAGCCTGATAAAGGAACGCCAACGGGAAGGCATCGCCATTGCCAAGACGAAGGGCGTCTATAAAGGCAGGAAGCCAACTCTTTCAGTGGAGCAGGTTGAGGCACTGAAGGTACAGGACAAGGAGCGGGCGGGGAAGAACCGCGCTGGACTTGCGAGGGAGCACGGGATCAGCAGGGAAACGCTGTATCAGTACCTAGACCTCAAAAATGAAAATGGAAGGGTGTAGCTCTGCTTTGCCGACTGTTTATGGCAGACAACAAAAGCGTTACTTTCTGAGACTTCGTCATACTGGTGTCGTAAGCATCTACTACTAGAGAGTCACATAGACGGCTATTGGATCAATCACTACTTCAGAGGTTGCTTTTCCCGAAAGCGAGCCTTCAAGCACTGCAATATGATTGACCATATTCGTTACGGCTTCTTTCATGCTCATGCCTTCGCCGGAAATCTCACTCACAGCATCGCCGGAAGTGAATTTTGACTGAGTAATGACACCTAGAACCACTAAGTTTCTTTCTGTATTCCGAGAGTATTTTCGGATAATGAATTCTTCTGGTTCTCGCAGACACTCCCGTTTTAGACAAGCAGAGAACAAACGCTCCCCAATGCGCTGCTGAATCTCCAGCTGATCAGAGAATCCAAACTGGGTCACAAGTGCCAAATGTTTCAGGAACTTCGGGTCATGGTACATCCCACCTTGCTTGGCGAGTTCAGTAGTGTTGGTCAATTGTCTTTCGAGTTGTCGCAATTTCTCAAGCCTGGCTTTGTCCTTCGACGAAGCTTTCAACACTTCGATTTCCTTACGATTAGCTTCGATTTCAGAAAATTTAGTGACGTGGGTAATCGCTTCACCTAGCGCATTGAAGGTTTCAAGCATTGAGGTAATCTTTGCGGCATCGATGAAGCTAGCTCGCGCACTAACCCGTATAAACGACTTGCCTTCTAGTGGCGGCACCTCGTCAGCGGCGCTTGAGTCTAGGCTGCAAACAAGCGCAAGCTCAGCAAGCCGAGCCTCAAACAGTGACAGCGAATGGTCATGGAGGAACCTTTTTTCTATGGCTCTCTCACTCAGCTTCATAGCATCCGCAACAATTCTGCCACTCCCCACTGGCCCTTTTTGCTCTTCCGAGTTCTCTTTTGTCGAATTAACTTCTTTCAACACATATTCAGTTACGCCCTCGAATATCTGTGAAGACATTGAATACATCTTGGCTTCGTCAAGATAAATAATGCTGTTAATCATTGGCTTTCCTATTTTTGTACTCGGTGTAATAGGTCTTGCGGGTATCTATGAATGACCAAATGGCAACGCCGATTCCGATAACGGAAACTAATCCGGTTACCGCGTAGATTAAGTTACTCATTTTGAGCCCAACTTCGATACGCGATGAAAAACCGACAAGCTAAGAAGCGTAGAAACCATAGCAAGGATCATGCTGCTTCGAAGCATCACGTTTGCGTCGATCAGGCTAGCGTTTTTCTCTCCAATGATGGTTAAGGCGTAGAGTGAGCTATACAGCGCAACAAATACCAGCGATGTCCCATTTTGAATGGTCTTCCATTCCTTTTCTTTGCCGGGAAGGTGCTCCAGTTCATTTATTACTGACACGTGCAGGACCAAGCCGAATGCCACGAAGTCTGACGCGGCGATAGGGCTAACCATCCCTGTTGTGGTATTGGCCCATGCCAATAACCTAGTCAAGACCGGAAGTAGCCCGACAAGAAACGTATAGGCCAGCCATTTGCTTTTTGAGAATTTCATAGGCCTGTTAGTTGATTCTAAGTAGGTGTGTAAATTCAGAAGCTGGGGAATAAACTTGGTGTGCGAGGCTAGAAAAGTGCGGCCCTATTGATGGAATAGCCGCGCGCTTATGCATAACATTCGCGACGCCCTTGCAGATTCGGAGATGAGCCAGCAGGAGGCCACGCCATCGGCGTAGCGCCCCTTGCTAGAACTTAACGATCAAGGATTTATGCTCTGGTTGAGAGAGGGTGAGCGTGTCGCCAGTCACAAAGGCCCACCCTTCACGCTCCCCGAGCTCCCTCTTTCGGCCTGAATCAAGGGTCATGTCAAAGCTCCGGGTCTGACCTGAGGAGGCCCTGCTGACCTCCACCACAACCGCTATTGACTGTGCAGAGGTGTTGGTAAACATTGCAACATGCCCGTTGCTCATCAGAGCCTTACGAAACCCAACGGACACCGGGACTTCCCGTTGATTGGCCTGCTGGAGTTTATCGTTGGCTTCATCTGCCAGTTGTTTTATCTGGTTATTCGCCTCCTCCGCAATCTGCTTAGCCTTACTGCTTGCAGCGGCAATCTTTACATTGGCATCGGCTACCAGTTCGCTGTATTGCTGCTTCATATTTACCAGTTCAGCATCTTTCTGCGCCAGCTTTGCCTGCGAGTCTTGCCACACCCACCCGAGCAACGCCAAGCAGACAACTGAAACAACCCAAGGAACGAACTTCATAAGACCCCTATTTACTCTCAAGTAGTGTAAGCAATAAATGCCAATGACTTTTTGAGAAGAGTACCCGAGATGCCTTCTGCTCGCCACTCCGCCTAAGTTACGCCCTTCACTGCCAAAACCTCAGCCGTCCGCGTACTCATAGCTGGCTTGTAGTCTCCAGATGCTGGCAGGCTGCTATTCGCCAAGCCCGAAGCGCGCCGTCTATCTCCGCACTCAGGACGCCTCCAGAACGCACGCAAGGGCACCGCAGAAGGCATCTGCAGGCGAATCGATGGCCACGTTCCACCGTGTCTCTGGAGCGCTCAAACAGCGCCAAATGCATGAACAGGCGCAGATTACTGGAAAGCCTTGAGGGACAAGGATAAAGCACAAATTTATTACATATAACCTAGCTATAGCATATACAATTTTAATAGCATTTGTTTATGTAAAACCCACCTATTGGAAAGAGCAACGAGAAACGGCTCCTTCCAGCCCATTAACTTGAAGGAAGAAGATGATGAAGTACGAAGCCCGACGAGGCAGCCAATGAGCGCCACCGCAGATAATCCGGTAGTCATCCACATTGGCAGGGCCTGCAAAGGCAATCCCGGCCCCGGCGGCTGGGGAGTGGTCATCTACCGGAATGAACGCAGGCTGGAGTTGTGCGGAGGAACATTCTGGACCACGAATAGTGAGATGGAACTGACCGCAGCTATCAAAGCCCTTGAGGCCCTGAAAAAGCCCCTACCGGTGCGCCTAATTACGGACTCCCAGTATGTCGTCGATGGGATGACCAAGTACCTAAGCGACTGGAAGGCACGGGGCTGGAAAAAGTCAGGTAAGAAGCCGGTCGTCAATGCCGAGATGTGGCAGCGCCTTGATGAACTGGCAGCCGCACATCAGGTGGAATGGGTCTGGGTGAGTGGTCATTCTGGCAATGAACAGGCAAACCGGTTAGCCAACCAAGGCATCAGCAAGGCCAACCAATAGCAGCCCCAGCAGGACAACCCCATTTACGAAAGCAGATCAATGATTCATCCCAACAACAGCGAGCAGTTAGTATTTCGGCAGGTGGCCTTCCCGGTGTCCGCATTCGATTATCTGAAGGACTTTCAGCGAGACATCGAACGGCGTACTGGTGAGCGCCTGAACAACAATCAAGTATTGGCCCGCATCTTGGGCGAGCATCGTCAATCAAATGAAGAGCGTGGAGTACGCAATGAAAAAACCGAGAGCCAAGCGAGGCGATAACTGGCCGTGGCAGATAGGCGAGGGCTCCAAGGCCGTACGTGCTTCGGATGTCACTCGCAGCGAGGAGTTCCAGATTCGAGTAAAAGGAACTCTCCCCGGCGTGGTCAAGAAGTACGCAGACGAGATGCACTGCGGGCAGAAGTTCCCGCCTGTCAGCCTTGCACAAATCGACGGCAAACTCTTCCTCGTTGAGGGATGGCACAGGTTCGAAGCGGCGCACCTCAGCCTAGGACATGAAAACCTTGAGGCGATCATCACGCCAATGAAATGGAGGGAAGCCAAGGCCGTAGCGAGCCGGGCGAATGCCACGCAAGGGCAGGGGCTTACGTCAGCAGATAAGCGGCGGCGCCTTTCGTTGTTCCTGCAAGCGGGGCTCCACAAAGTGGGCGGTGAGATTGTGATGTCTTACCGGGACTTGGAGAAGGAACTGGGCATCAAGCGCTCAACGTTGCACCGATACATGGAGCTTGATCACCCTGTCACATTTAAGGCGATGGCGAAGGACGACACGCAGACCCGGGAAGCCGAGCCACCGCAGATTGACCGTGATCCAGAAAACCTGCGGAGAACCAACCAAGCCCTGCGGGATGCTCTTGCTGCTTGCGATGCCCTGCGCGATCCTGAACTAAGGCAGCAGGCTATTGATGAGGCAGAGCGGGTCATTGCGCAAATGAAGCTGAAGGAGCATTTCGAGGCGGACCCATTGGAACTCCTATAGGACACCGCCCCGCCCGGTGCAACTACCGCTGTCCCAATGGGACACCCACAGCGGACAGAATGAACGAGGTGCCGAGTAACGACGCGGCTTGCGGGGTGATTTCACAACAAACGTGGATTGCCCCGCCGTCCGTCCCTCCTCCCCTGTTTTTGTGGTCAGGCCGTAGCCCCCACAGGCACGCGGCGGATTCTCTTCCGGGCTTTCCGGTAGGCATCCGTATCGACAAACTTCGGATGACTCAGGCCGTAATCCAGCTTCGATAGAGCAGCCAGAGCAGGAACTAGCCAGCGCTGGTCAAGGTGCTTTTCATACACTTTTCCATGCACATCCTTAGCTTCATGCCCCACGAGACGCCGCGCCGTTGAGCCATCGACATCCGCATAGACGAGGCCTGTGCTTACGGTGGCCCGGAAAGAGTGGAATACCTTTGTGCTGCTTCCTTCCCATTTCTTGGTGACCGGGTTGAGCCTGTCACCCCCAACGCCAACGCCGCGACGATAAGCTGTGAAGTCCGTAGTAGCCCGTTTACCGTAACCATCACGTGCAGCCGCCCCGATGTCAGGAAACAGGCGCTCATGCCCTTCATCTTTAAGCAACTGAACGTACTCAATGAAGCCCAGCTCTATCAAGACTGGGTGAATAGGGAGCCAGCGTGGAGCGTACGCATTCTTCCCTCCCCCGTTGGCCTCATCGCCGCTCATATAGAAAGCCCAGATGTCGCCCTCCCGGACAATCTCGCTTAGCAGCATACTTGCTGGCTCATCAATACGCGCCCCCGTATAGAGCCCAAGAAGGGGAAGCCAGAACTGTGAGGCCTTTTTAAAGGTATTGGCCTTGTAATCCGAGGAGTTGAACAGCCGCTCAAGTTCGTCAGGACTGAACGGCTCATACGAATCGTGAATTTCGTTGTAACTCATCTCCAAGGACAATGGCCCTGTTACGGCAGGCCCGCCAAGATGTTTGTGCGCGTAGTTCAGTAAGGCCTTCACGCGGTCAAGGTCACGCTTTTTGGTGCCCATCTTGCGCCCTACCCCGGCCAGCGTCACATCTACGAACTTCCGGACATCAGCCAACGAAAGGGAGCCCAGCGGCTTGTCACCAACCAGAGCAATGAACGGTGGAATGATGGGATCGTAATCATGGGCGCGAGACACATCAGGCCGCTTCCACGCCTTCTGTGCGGTCTTGTGCTTACAGAACTCCTCATAGACATCAGATAGCAGCATTGCAGCATCCCCTTCAAGCGACTGCGACGGCGCAATGACGGCAGGCGCGGGGACTGTGTAAGGCGGCGGCTGTACTGTGAAATCTCCGCGCAGGGTAGCGAGTGACGAATCGTGAGCGCGTGCTTCCAGCTTGCCCACCTCAAAGCAGATGTAACGAAATTCAATGCTGCCCTCTTCAACCGGTAGGTCGTGTTCCTTCACGAAATTACGGGCGAGGTTCTCCCAGCGCTTCCAGTTGCCAGTCTGCAATGCCTCCATGCAATCAGACTGAACCATAGAAATGGTGTCATCTTCAGCGCCTAGCTGGTCCTCTTCGAGTGGGCGACGGCGGCTTAGGTGATGATCTAACCAGCGCTCGTTCATGTCCCGCAGCATGGCCTCCAGTTTCTCCTTCAGGTTGTCCATGCGGTGCGCCTTGTCGTTTGTCTCTGTGAAGTCCGCAATTATCCCCTGAAGAGCAGCCATGACGGTGGCCGCGCGGAGTCGTGCGGGGTGCAGGTAGGCGGTCCGCAGGGACACCTTGAGAACCTTACGGCCCAGTGCGTGGGTGAGCGAAGGCGGAACGGTGTAGCGAAAATAATAAGCCGCACCCCGACGTTGCAGGTAGGTGCTTTGAATGCTCGAAGGTCTGGGCATGGTGCCGTGTTTGTCCCGTTGAATGTCCCAATCGGAGACACGGGAGGGCGCCCAAATGAAAAGAGCCCTGACGAATCAGGGCCCTTTAGCATTGGTGGTGGTGATGGGCAGAATCGAACTGCCGACCTATGGGTTATGAATCCATCGCTCTAACCGTCTGAGCTACATCACCACGCTTAGAGGGCGCGGATTATAGATTGCGGGCGACCAGGCGGTCAACCGCGTTATAATGCGCAACTTTTCTGCCGAACGCTTGCCGAAGCGGCACCCACTGATTTTTAAAGTAATTTCATGCCAAAAAAACTGTTCATCCGCACTTTTGGGTGCCAGATGAATGAGTACGATTCGGACAAGATGGCCGACGTACTCAATGCTTCCGAAGGCGTCATCAAGACTGACAATCCCGAAGAAGCCGACATCATCCTGTTCAATACCTGCTCGGTGCGCGAAAAGGCGCAGGAAAAGGTTTTCCATGACCTCGGCCGTGTCCGCCACCTGAAAAAACTGAATCCGAACCTGGTGATCGGCGTCGGTGGCTGCGTCGCCAGCCAGGAAGGCGATGCGATCATCGCTCGGGCACCGTATGTCGATGTGGTCTTCGGACCGCAGACGCTGCACCGTTTGCCGCAACTGATTGCCGAACGCAAGGCCAAGGGCAAGGCTGCCGTCGACGTTTCCTTCCCGGAAATCGAGAAGTTCGACGCGATGCCGCCGTCTGAAATCAAGGGCGCTTCGGCTTTTGTCTCGATCATGGAAGGTTGCTCCAAATTCTGCACCTTCTGCATTGTGCCTTACACCCGCGGTGGCGAGGTTTCGCGGCCGTTCAACGATGTACTGACCGAAGTCGCCGATCTGGCGGCCCATGGCGTTGGCGAAGTGACGCTGCTCGGCCAGAACGTCAATGCCTATCGCGGCGACATGGACGGCACCGAGGAAAAGGCTGACCTCGCCTTGCTGATCGAATACATCGCCGAAGTGCCGGGCATCGAGCGCATCCGCTACACAACCTCGCACCCCCGCGAGATGACGCAGCGCCTGTTCGACACCTACGTCAAGGTCCCGAAACTGGTTTCGCACCTGCACCTGCCGGTTCAGGCCGGCTCCGATCGTGTGCTGGCAGCGATGAAGCGCGGCTACACGACGCTGGAGTACAAGTCGATCATCCGCAAGCTGCGCGCCGCACGGCCAGACATTTCGCTGTCGTCTGACTTCATCGTCGGCTTCCCTGGCGAAACTGACGAGGATTTCGAGAAAACGATGAAGCTGATCGACGATGTCGGTTTCGACAGTTCGTTCTCCTTCATCTACAGCCCGCGCCCCGGCACCCCGGCGCTGGAGCTGGACGATTCGACCCCGGCCGACGTGAAGTCAGCCCGCCTGCTGCGTCTGCAAAAGCGCATCGACGAACAGGCACAGGCGATCAGCCAGACCATGGTTGGCAGCATCCAGCGTGTTCTGGTCGAGGGCACCTCGAAGAAAGACGTGCATGATCTGGCCGGCCGGACCGACAACAACCGCATCGTCAACTTTTCCGGCAATCCGCGCCTGATCAACACCTTCGTCGATGTCCGCATCACGTCGTCGCTGTCGCACACGCTGAGGGGCGAAATTGTCATCCGAGAAGACTAGTGGCATGAAAACAGGTGCTGCCACCAAGCCGGCGCCGAAGCAGAAACCGGTCGAGCTGGCGCTGTCGCCAGTCGACAACGCCCAACTGGCCAATCTATGCGGCCCGCTGGACGAAAACATCCGGCAGATCGAAACCGGTTTTGACGTGGTGATTCGTCGCCGCAACGAACGGTTCTCGATCCTGGGCGAAAAAGCCCGACTGACTGCCGATGCCATCCGGCACTTCTACGCCATGTCGCGGGCGCCGCTGTCGGTGGATGAAATACAGCTTGGTCTGATCGAACTGACCAACGCGCCGGTTCGCCGCGTGTCGCAACGCAGCGAGGGTCCGGTGGATGGTCCGCAACTGATTACCCGCAACACCCAGTTGCATGGCCGCACGCCGCGCCAGGTGGCTTACCTGAAGGCGATCCAGGAACACGACATCACTTTCGGCATCGGCCCGGCCGGCACTGGCAAGACTTACTTGGCTGTCGCGTCCGCCGTCGACGCCTTCGAGCGTGATCTGGTCGAGCGCATCATCCTGACCCGCCCTGCCGTTGAAGCAGGCGAGCGCCTCGGCTTCCTGCCCGGCGACCTGACCCAGAAGATCGACCCTTACCTGCGCCCGCTCTATGATGCGCTGTACGACCTGATGGGTGCCGACCGCGTTGCCAAGCTCTACGAAAAGCGCGCCATCGAGATCGCGCCGCTCGCCTTCATGCGCGGCCGGACGCTGAACCACGCCTTCATCATTCTCGACGAGGCGCAGAACACAACGCCGGAGCAGATGAAGATGTTCCTGACCCGCATCGGCATTGGTGCCAAGGCGGTGGTCACCGGCGACATCACCCAGATCGACCTGCCCAAGGGCCACAAGAGCGGCCTCAACGAAGCCATCTCCATACTCGACAACGTGCGTGGCCTGGCCTTTACCCATTTCAAGAAGGAAGATGTGGTGCGCCACCCGCTGGTCGCCCGCATCGTCGACGCCTATGAAAAACGCACCCAGCAACCGACTTAATCTTTCGGTGCAATACGCCTGTAACCGGGAAGGACTACCCTTGCGGGCAGATTTCGTGCGCTGGGCCCGTGCCGCGCTGGTTGGCGGCGGCGAAGTCACCATCCGCCTGGTCGATGCCGACGAAGGCCAGTCGCTGAACAAGGAATATCGGGGCAAGGATTACGCAACCAACGTGCTGTCCTTTCCCTACGATACCGAACCGGTGGTGATGGGCGATCTGGTCATCTGCCCGAGCGTCGTGAGCAAGGAAGCAGCCGAGCAGAACAAACCGCTGGACGCTCATTACGCGCACCTGACGGTGCATGGTATGCTGCATTTGCAGGGCTGGGATCATGACAATGACGATGATGCCCAGGCGATGGAAGACGAAGAAAGGGAGATTCTCGCTGCAATGGGTTATCCAGACCCGTATGCGGTTTAAACATTATGGATAGTGACAGTAAACCCGGTTTTATCGAACGTCTGACCTCCCTGCTGCTGCGCGAACCTGAAGATCGCGAGCAACTGGTTCAGATTCTGCACAGCGCCTACGAGCGCAACCTGATGGACGCCGATGCGCTGACCATCATCGAAGGTGCCCTGCAGGCCTCCGAAACCCGCGTCACCGACGTGATGATCCCGCGAGCCCAGATGGACGTCATCGACGTCGACAACCCGATGGACGAAATTGTCCCGATTGTCATCGAAGCCGCCCACTCGCGCTTTCCGGTCGTCGATGGCGATCGCGACAATGTGCTCGGCATCCTGCTCGCCAAGGATCTGCTGCGCATTCACACCGAAGAAGAATTCAACCTGCGCGACTGGCTCCGTCCGGCCGTGTTCATTCCGGAATCCAAGCGACTGAACGTGCTGCTCCGTGAATTCCGTGTCTCGCGCAACCACATGGCCATCGTCGTCAATGAATACGGCGGCGTCGCCGGCCTGGTGACCATCGAGGACGTACTGGAACAGATCGTCGGCGACATCGAGGACGAATACGACTTTGACGAAGCCCACGACAACATTCGTCTCGACGCCTCCGGCCGCTACCGCGTCAAGGCACGCACCGAGATCGAGGACTTCAACGCCGCCTTCTCGACCAAATTCTCCGACGAAGAGTTCGACACGGTCGGCGGCCTGATCCTGCGCCATCTTGGCCGCATGCCCAAGCGCAACGAGGTTGTCGACATCGGCGGCCTGCGCTTCCAGGTGCTGCGTGCCGATAGCCGCCGTCTCTACACCCTGCTCATCGACCCACCCAAACCGCAGACCGGTGCTGAAGATACGCCTGCCTGAGCGGCCGCTGCACCGCTTTGGCCTTGCCGCCCTGATCGGTGCGGCGGGCGTCCTCTGCTTTGCGCCGTTCGGCCTGTTCTGGCTGGCCCCCGTCATCTGGGGCGCCTTGTTCGCCCTGTTGCAACGCGCTGAATCACCACGCCAGGGGCTACTGACCGGGCTGAGCTTCGGTCTCGGCTTCTTCCTGTGCGGCGTATCGTGGGTTTACGTCAGCCTTTCCGTCTTCGGCGGCATGCCGTGGTGGCTGGCCGGCCCGGCAGCCTTCCTGTTCTGCACAGTGATGGCGTTGTTCCCGATGATCGCCGGCTGGGTATTCAAGCGCTGGCAGCCAGGCAACCTTTGGCAGCAGGCATTGCTGTTCGCGGCACTGATCGCCGGGCTGGACTGGGTCAAAGGCTGGATTTTCACCGGTTTCCCCTGGCTGACCGTCGGCTATTCGCAAGCGCCACCCAGCCCGCTGGCCGGTTTCGCCCCACTGCTCGGCGTGCACGGCCTGTCGCTGATCGTTGCGCTATCCGGCGCCCTACTCGTCCGCTGGCGCCTTGGCCTGCCCTGCCTTGCCGCGCTCGCCCTACTCGGTTTCGGTTTGCGCCAGGTTGCCTGGACCGACCCCGTCGGCGAACCGGTTCGCGTCGCACTGATTCAGGGCAACATCCCGCAGGAAATGAAATTCCGCCCGGAAGCCTTCATCCGGACGCTAAACCTCTATCGCGAACTGATCGAAGCCAACCCGGCCCAACTGACGCTGCTGCCGGAAACCGCGATGCCGGTCTTCATCGACCAGTTGCCAGGCGACTATCTCGACGACCTCAAGACACTGGCCCAACGCCAGGGCGGCGACCTGATTTTCGGCACGCTGACCGGCGATGGCAACGCCTACTACAACAGCGCGGTCAGCCTCGGCGCCTCGCCGCTGCAGGTCTATAGCAAGAGTCATCTGGTGCCTTATGGCGAATTTATCCCGCCCGGCTTTGCGTGGTTCATGGCCTATGCCAACATTCCAGCCTCATCCTTCACGCGCGGCCCGGAAAAGCAGGCGCCACTCGCCGTAGCCGGCCAGAAAGTAGCAATCAATATCTGCTACGAAGACGTCTTCGGCAACGAGATCATCCGCGCCCTGCCCGCAGCGGGCATCCTCGCCAACCTGTCGAACACCGCCTGGTTCGGCCACTCATTGGCCCAGCCACAACACCTGCAGATCGCCCAGATGCGCGCACTGGAAACCGGCCGCCCGATGCTGCGCGCCACCAACACCGGCATGACCGCCATCGTTGACGCCCGCGGCCAGGTTAGCGCGGCACTGCCAGCCTTTGAAACCGGAGTCCTGCACGGCGAAGTACGCGCCTATACCGGAATGACGCCTTACGGGCGCTTTGGGGACTGGATCGCACTGGCCATGATCGTGGCAATGCTGTTGCTGGCTCTGAATAGAAAATATTGAGCCTTGGCTGCAACTTGGTGCCACCAAGGGAAAAGCGGTACTAGCCCGCCTTGATCCGCTCTGCGAAAACCTGGCGCAACTTCATGGCCTTGGGCGCAACCACTGCCATGCAGTAGCCCTGATGGGGATTCCGCCGAAAATACTGATGGTGGTAATCCTCGGCGACGAAGAAGGTACTCGCCGGCGTGACCTCGGTCACGATAGGTGAAGCCCAGACACCTTCGGCATTGAGGCGGGCGATCATCGCCTCGGCCGCAGACTGCTGGCCAGCATCGTAAAAATAGATGGCCGAGCGGTACTGCGTGCCCATATCATGTCCCTGGCGGTTCAGCGTCGTCGGGTCATGGATGGTGAAAAAGGCAGTCAGCAGCGTTTCGAAGTCAATGATTGCCGGATCGAATTCGATCTGCACGACTTCGGCATGACCACTGTCACCACGACAGACGGCCTCATACGTCGGCCAAGGGTCGTGACCGCCCATGTAGCCGGGTAGCACGGCAACGACACCGTCAAGCTGCTCGAAGGCCGCCTCCAGACACCAGAAGCAGCCACCGGCCAATGTGGCGAGAGAATGAGCGGATTGCGACACGGAATTCCCTGAATCAATACGATACCGTTCGGACCGCGCGCGCTGCCGATTGTTCCCCGGTAGCACTGGCAGCCCGACAGCGAGCGCAATAATCAGGCGGCGCGGAGGCGCTGTACCGCCTGCTCCAGACGCTGCTTTTCAGCCAGCACCTTGGTCGCGTAGCGACGATTGGCGTCATTGGCCGCCCCGCCGAATTGCTGCAGGCCATCTTCCAGACCACCGTTACGGCTGATAGATTCCTTCAGGACGCGAGCACCGACCAGGACGTTGGTGACCGGATCAAGGAAGGAGTCAGCATCCTCTGGCAATTTGTCGTGATGGAAGCGTGGCACGACCTGCATCAGTCCCTGCGCACCAACGACACTTTGCGAAAACGGATTGAATCCGGACTCGACGCCGATCACTGCGATGATCAGCAAGGGGTCGAGATGCAATTCGCGGCCGACCGCCTGAGCTGTGGCAAAAATCGGCCTCAAGGCCTCATCGGAAACGCGATAACGGTGGGAGACATAGTTCATGGCCCCCCGCATACGAGCATTGAGCGAGGCAGGTTCCGGTTCAAGCTCTTCGGCAGAGGCCTCTTCGGCTACGGATGCTTCGGCACTGGGCAGAAGCGACTTGAGATTCCCGACCAGGTCGAGACGGCCGGTTTGTACGCCAATCAAGCCAACGATGAAAACAAGACCCGCGATCATGAGGAACTTCTGGAAAAAATCGAGAGCTACGGTAGAGATGCGCTGCAAAGCAGACGGGAGAACGGTCGAAGCGATCATGTGACCTCCTTCACTGTTGCCACTGAGGAAAACGACTCCGACAGCGAACGGTTACAGGGGGATACGACATCGGTCGGGCAGTGACTATCTTGTCGCCCGAATTCCCAAGAAAGGCCGGTTTGGGCCGGAAAATCCGATGTTGCACCGCAACATAAAATCCAGTTTATTGATTATATTGAATTAAGTCAAAACAAAGCCGTCAAGCCGAAGGCAATAGTGTTGCGCAGCAACAACACTTGACGACCCAAAGACATCAGTACACCCCACAAAATTCCGCAGCCAGGCAGCGCCAAAACCCACGCTGGCGGGGCTCTGCCGAATCATGGCAAAAGCTAGTAAAATCACGGGTTTCCGCTTACACCGAGTGCGTCCGATGACGACCAGCAAGAAACCGACCTTCCAGGAAATCATCCTGCGTTTGCAACAGTACTGGAGCGACAAGGGCTGCGCCCTGCTTCAGCCCTACGACATGGAAGTGGGTGCCGGCACCAGCCACACCGCCACCTTCCTGCGCGCCATCGGCCCCGAGCCATGGAAAGCCGCCTACGTGCAGCCATCGCGCCGCCCAAAGGACGGCCGCTACGGCGAAAACCCGAACCGCATGCAGCACTACTATCAGTTCCAGGTGGTGCTCAAGCCGGCACCGGACAACATTCTCGAGCTCTACCTCGGCTCGCTCGAAGCGCTTGGTTTCGACTTGAAGAAGAACGACGTCCGTTTTGTCGAAGACGACTGGGAAAACCCGACGCTGGGCGCCTGGGGCCTCGGCTGGGAAGTCTGGATGAACGGCATGGAAGTGACACAGTTCACCTACTTCCAGCAGGTCGGCGGCATCGACTGCAAGCCGATCACCGGCGAAATCACCTACGGCCTCGAGCGGCTGGCCATGTACCTGCAGGGTGTCGAGAACGTTTTCGACCTGACCTGGACCGAAGGCCTTACCTACGGCGACGTCTATCACCAGAACGAAGTCGAGCAATCGACCTACAACTTCGAGCATTCCGACGCCGATTTCCTGTTCACCGCCTTCGGTGCACACGAAAAGCAGGCGCAACACCTGATGGGCGCCCAGCTGGCTTTGCCGGCCTACGAGCAAGTGCTGAAAGCCGCGCACACCTTCAACCTGCTCGACGCCCGTGGCGCCATTTCGGTCACCGAACGTGCGGCCTATATCGGCCGCATCCGCAACCTGGCCCGCGCCGTGGCCCAAGCCTATCTCGACAGCCGCGCCCGCCTCGGCTTCCCGATGGCGCCCAAGGAATGGGCGGCCGAAGTCCTCGCCCAGATTGAAAAGAAAGCTGCCTGATATGTCGTCCAAGAATCTGCTCGTTGAACTGTTCGTCGAGGAACTGCCGCCCAAGGCGCTGAAGAAGCTCGGTGAAGCCTTCTCTGACGCACTGGCGAATTCCCTGAAAAATGCCGGCCTGGCGCCGGCGACGGCAAGCATCACCGCTTACGCCTCGCCGCGTCGCCTGGCTGCCCACGTCACCGATGTTGCAGCTGTCGCCGCCGACAAGCCGGTTGCCCAGAAGCTGATGCCGGTTGCGGTCGGCCTGGATGCGGCCGGCAACGCCACGCCGGCCCTGCTCAAGAAGCTGGCCGGATTGGGAATAGATGCGGGCGCCGCCGCTTCCGTAGTCGCCAGCCTGCGCCGCGAAAATGACGGCAAGGCTGACGTGCTGTTCTTCGACAGTCTGGCCAAGGGCGCCACGCTGGCCGAAGGCCTGCAGAAGGCCATCGAGGCCGCACTGGCCGCACTGCCGATCCCCAAGGTCATGACCTACCAGTTGCAGGACGGTTGGAGCAGCGTCAATTTCGTCCGTCCGGCCCATGGCCTGGTCGCCTTGCACGGCGGAGATGTCGTGCCGGTCGCCGTACTCGGCCTGAATGCCGGTCGCGAAACGCACGGTCATCGTTTTGAAGCGGCCGTCGATCCGGTCGTCTTCGCCAACGCCGACGAATACGCTGCCAAGCTGGCCAGCGAAGGCGCCGTCATTGCCTCCTTCGCCGAGCGCCGGGCCGAAATCGCCCGCCAGCTTGAAGCCGCAGCTGCCAAGGCCGGCCAAGCCACAGGCGCTGCGCTTCGGCCGATCGACGACGAGGCGCTGCTCGACGAAGTGACCGCGCTGGTCGAGCGCCCGAACGTGTTGATCGGCCAGTTCGAACAGGAGTTCCTCGCCGTGCCGCAGGAATGCCTGATCCTGACCATGAAGGCGAACCAGAAGTACTTCCCGCTGCTTGATGCCACCGGCAAGCTGACCAACAAGTTCCTCGTCGTCAGCAACATCAGCCCGGAAGATGCCTCGGCCGTAATCGGCGGCAATGAGCGTGTCGTGCGCCCGCGTCTGGCCGACGCCAAGTTCTTCTTCGACCAGGACCGCAAGAAGTCGCTGGAGTCCCGCGTCATCGGCCTGTCCAAGGTCGTCTATCACAACAAGCTGGGCACCCAGGGCGAGCGCATGCAACGCGTTGCCGCCATCGCCCGCGCCATCGGCGAATCCTTGGGTGGCGAAGCGCTGGCGCTGCACGCCGAGCAGGCAGCCGTGCTGGCCAAGGCCGACCTGCTGACCGACATGGTTGGCGAATTCCCGGAACTTCAGGGCACCATGGGCCGCTACTACGCGCTGCATGACGGCCTTGCCGCCGAGATCGCCGATGCGGTCGAAGACCACTACAAGCCGCGCTTTGCCGGCGACACCCTGCCGCGCGGCATGGTTGGCACCGTCGTCGCCCTGGCCGACAAGCTGGAGACGCTGGTCGGCATGTTCGGTATCGGCCAGATTCCGACCGGCGACCGCGACCCGTTTGCGCTGCGCCGCCATGCGCTCGGCGTCATCCGCATGCTGGCGGAAAACAATCTGGCCCTGCCGCTCGACCATCTGCTGCAAACCGCCGCCGCGCCGTTCGCCTCAGTCGATGGCTTCAAGGCGGCCGAAGCGCCCCTGGCCGACTTCATCTACGACCGCCTCGCCGGCAGCCTGCGCGAGCAGGGCTACACGGCGCAGGAAGTTGATGCCGTCGTTTCGCAGCGGCCGCAACGCCTGGGCGACATCCCGAAGCGACTGGCTGCCGTGCGCGCCTTCTCGGGTCTGCCGGAATCCGCCGCCTTGGCCGCAGCCAACAAGCGGGTCGGCAACATCCTGAAGAAGGTCGAAAACGCGGTCGAGGCCGTGGTTGACAATGCGCTGCTCAAGGAAGCTGCCGAGATCGCACTGCACGACGCCCTGGTCGAAGTCGTGCCGCAGGCCGACGCTGCCTTTGTCACCGGTGACTACAGCGAATCGCTGCAGGCCCTGGCCGCGTTGCGGGCGCCGGTCGATGCCTTCTTCGATGACGTGATGGTCAATGCCGAAGACCCGGCCCTGCGCGCCAACCGTCTCGGCCTGCTCGCCAAGCTGCATGTGGCGATGAATCAGGTCGCCGACATCTCCAAGCTGTCCGCCTAAACGCAGGAAGACCGCCATGCCCACCAAACTTGTCATCCTCGACCGCGACGGCGTCATCAACTTCGACTCGGCCCAGTTCATCAAGAACCCGGCCGAGTGGAAGCCGATTCCCGGCAGCCTGGAAGCGATCGCCCGCCTTAGCCAGAGCGGCTACAAGGTGGTCGTCGCAACCAACCAGTCGGGTGTCGGGCGCGGCTTGTTCGACATGGAAACCCTGAACCAGATCCACACCAAGATGCACAAGGCTGTCGTGGCCCTGGGCGGTCGGATTGATGCGATTTTCTACTGCCCGCATGCGGCCGACTCAAAGTGTGATTGTCGCAAGCCGAAACCCGGCATGTTCAAGCGCATCTCCGAAACACTGAATGTCGACCTGAAGGGCGTGCCGGCCATTGGTGATTCACTGCGCGACCTGCAGGCCTGCGCCATCGCTGGCTGCCAGCCCATGCTGGTGCTGACCGGCAAGGGCGAGAAAACCAAGACCGAGGGTAACCTGCCCGAAGGTACGCTGGAATTCAAGGACCTTTCGGCCGCTGTCGACTCCATCCTCAAGGAAACCACCCCATGAAAACCCTGCGCTCCAGCGTCTTCATGGCCTACGCCTTGGTCTGGTCGATCCTGACCGCGCCGCTCGTCGTCATCGCGGCACTGGCCCTGCGCGGCCTGTGGGGCTACCGTTTCGGCAAGCTGTGGCGCCTTGGCATCCAGTTCGGCGTCGAGAACATCCTGGGCATTCGCCCCAAGGTCATCGGTCTGGAAAACATGCCGCAGGAACCCTGCGTCATTCTCGCCAAGCACCAGTCGGCCTGGGAAACCATGACCTTGCAGGACTATGTACCGAATGGCGCTTACTGCGTTTTCGTGCTCAAGAAGGAATTGCTCAAGGTGCCGCTGGTCGGCTGGGGCCTGGCTGCGATGAAGATGATTTCCATCGACCGTGCTGCCGGCAAGGAGGCACTCGACCAGGTCGTTGTCCAGGGTCGCGAGCGGTTGCAGCAGGGTTTCTACGTCATTCTCTTCCCGGAAGGCACGCGCGTCGCACCGGGCCACAAGAAACGCTACAAGCCAGGCGGCGCCTATCTCGCCACCCGGGTTGGCTGCAAGGTCGTGCCGATTGCCCACAATGCAGGCGAACTGTGGCCGCGCCAGGCTTTCCTGAAAACGCCGGGCACCGTCACCGTCAGCATTGGCCCGGCCTTCGACGCCACCGGCATGACCGAAGCCGAGGTCAACCAGAAGGCCGAAGCCTGGATCGAAGACGAAATGCACCGCATCTCGCCGCACCGTTACTCGGATGCCCAGCACAACGCCACCTGAAACAAGCCACCGCATCGCCATTGCCGGTGCGGACGTTTCCTACCAACTGCGGCGCAGCCAGCGGCGCACGATAGGCTTGACCATCGACCATCGCGGCCTGCGGGTCGGTGCGCCGACCCGGGCCCGGATCGGCGATATTGAAAAACTGATTCATCAGCACGGCGACTGGGTGCTCGACAAGCTGGCCGCCTGGCGCGACCGCCCGGTTCCCGGCAAGCAGGAAATCACCGACGGCACAATCATTTCCATACTAGGCGAGCCGCTGACCATTGCCCTGACGACGGTCGGGCGTTCCCGCTGGCAATTCGGCCCCGGCACCCTCTACCTTCACCCGGTCAGTACCGGTGCCATCAACGGCTTGCTTGAAAAGGCGCTGCGCGAGAAAGCGCGTGCTGTCTTCGCCGAGCGCCTGCAAATCCACGCCCCCCGGCTCGGTGTCGCGACGCCACCCTTGCGGCTTTCCTCCGCCCGAACCCGCTGGGGCAGCTGCAATCACCGAGGCGACATCGCGCTGAACTGGCGGCTCGTTTTCATGCCGCTGCCGGTGGTCGATTACGTCGTTTGCCATGAACTGGCGCACCTCAAGGAAATGAACCACAGCCCGCGCTTCTGGTCTGTGGTGGAACAACTCTGCCCGGACTGGAAAACCCGACGCCTTGAACTGCGTCAGTTGGCCCGGCAAATCCCGCACCTCTAAAGGAAACAGCATGCGCATTCTGCACACCATGATCCGCGTCGGCGATCTCGACAAATCCATCGCCTTCTACACCGAAATTCTCGGCATGCAGCTGCTTCGCCGCCAGGACTATCCGGACGGCCGCTTCACGCTGGCCTTCGTCGGCTATGGCTCCGAGGACAAGGAAGCCGTGCTCGAACTGACCCACAACTGGGACACGCCGTCTTACGAACTCGGCAATGGCTATGGCCACGTCGCACTGGCCGTGCCGGATGCGGCAGGCGCCTGCGCCGAGATCAAGGCCCGCGGCGGCAAGGTAGTCCGCGAGGCGGGACCGATGAAGCATGGCAGCACGATCATCGCCTTTGTCGAAGACCCGGACGGCTACAAGATCGAATTGATCCAGCGCGGCTAGACCAAGGCTGACAACGGACAGACCCGTCCCCATAAAAGAAGAGGCCGTCCCTGGACGGCCTCTTCTGCTGTTCTTGCGGCGACAATGCCCAGCCGCCGCCAGCCGAACACCGTTCAGCGCATGATTTTCCCATCACGGCGCAGAACCGTCAGTTCGACGAATTTCGAGCCGTTATGATCGTTTGGACCAAAGCTGACGGCATAACCACCGGTATCGTAGCTGTGCATCCCTTCCATGGCACCGATGAGCTTTTCACGGGTCAGATCCTTGCCGGCGCGTTTCACCCCTTCGACAAAAACTTTCGCCGCGATGAAGCCTTCCAGGCTGACGTATGAGGGTTCAGCCTTGCCCTGCAGCAACTTCTGATACTCACGAACAATCGGCGCGTTGATCGACCAAGGGAAAGGCATCACCTGGGAAATGCCCACCCCCGCGCCATTGGGCCCAAGTTCCTTGGCCAAGGCTTGCGGCCCGACAAACGAAACCGTATAGAACTGCGGTGCGGCGCCTTCGCCGCGAATCGCGTTGATAAAGGCTGCGCTGGGTTTGTAGGGGACAGCCATGATCACCATGTCCGGGCGAACTGCCGCAATCGCTTTTGCCGCGGGAGCAACGTTCAGCGAATTCCGTTCGATAGCGGTGCTATTGATTACCTGTAAACCTCGCTTTTCCATCGCTCGCTCGACGCCGCTCAGAACAGCCTTGCCGAAGCCATCATTCTGGAAAAACACGGCAATGCGCTTGACGTTCAGCGAAGTGAACTGCTCGACAATCCGCTCGCACTCCTCGGCGTAGCTTGCCCGGATATTGAATACATAGCGATTGAACGGTGCGCGCAAGGCATCAGCGCCGGTGAAAGCACCAACAAAAGGCACTTTGGCTGGATTCGAAACCTGCAGTGCAGCGACACTGGTCGGTGTTCCGACAAAACCAAGCAAGGAAAATACGCCCTCTTTTCCGATCAGCTGACGCGTATTGGCGGCGGTGCGTTCCGGCTCATAGCCATCATCCAATACCTTCAGTTCCAGCTTTCGACCGTTGATGCCACCCTGGCTATTCACCTGGTCAAAATAAAGCTGGATCCCCAGTTTCATCTCGCTGCCCAGTTCCTGCGACGGGCCGCTGAGCGGAACAGACTGGCCGACCAGAATCGTGCTATCGCTTACGCCTGTCTCAGCCATGACGAAACTTGAGGAAACAACGCCCAGCACCCCGACTACCCCCCTGACAACCAGCTTCCAGTTCATATAATTGAGATCTTCTGTTTATGACAACGGGCAGAGGTTATTCCAGACCAATTTTTTGTCAAGAATTGCCCATTTCTCAACAAATGACATATTGGTAAATCTTTTTATACGCCATTTTCATATCCAAAATGCCCTCTGTCTTCAACCCGAAACGACGCGACCAAGCTCATCGCGGAAGCATTGGCCGGACTAGCCCACATCTTGGTCAAAACCTCATTTGCTAATGATGAACATCAAGGCCCTCCGGCAACGATCCCAAGACAATGGCCGACAAAGGAGACAAAACTCATGCCGCTACCCGATTTTTTTGCCCGGATTCCTGCGATCACCCTGCGCGACCCGCTGGCTGAACTGCTTGGTGCGGCCGATGGTGGTCTGATCGAGTACACCTTTGCAGATGCCGTCAAACTGGCCGGGCATTCCTGCCCCACCGTGGCCGGGGCATGGCTGATGAGCGTCCGGGCGCTAGGCGAGCTATACGGCAGCGAAACGCCGGTACGCGGCAATATCGCCGTCGCCTTGCAAGACGATCTCGACAGTGGCGTGGCCGGGGTTATCGCCAGCATTGCTACCTTGCTGACCGGTGCCGCCGGCGATGGGGGCTTCAAGGGGCTCGGCGGGCAACATGCCCGGCGTGGCTTGCTAAAGTTTGGCGTTGCCGAGCTTATGGGCATGCGCTTTCGGCGCCTCGATACCGGCGCTACGGTCGACTGCGTTTTTCGGCCTCACCTGGTGCCCGCCGACCCCATGCTCGGCAAATTATTGCCAGGAATCGTCAGCGGCACGGCCAACGCCGCCGAAACCGGGCTCTTCGGAAAGCTCTGGCAGGATCGCGTCAAACGCCTGCTGATCGATCACGGCGACGATCCTGCCGTCGTCGAAATTAAGCGCGCTCCCCATTAGCGCACCTTGACAGGGTTTCAGGCGAGATGAAACACTGAGTTCCCCAAGCGCCTGCCAACTATGACAAAACCCACCGCCCTGGTTGTCGATGATTTCGCCTCGATGCGCAGCGTTATCGTTGAAGTGCTCAAGCGCACCGGTTTCACCGACATTTATCAGGCTGCCAATGGCCAATCCGCACTGGCCCGGCTGCAAGAGCACAAGAAAATCGGCCTCGTCGTTTCAGACTGGTACATGCCGGAAATGGATGGCCTGGCGCTGCTCAAGGCGATCAAGGCCAACCCCAACCTGGCCCACATTCCGGTACTGATGATTACCGCCGAAGGTCAGCGCGACAACGTGCTGGATGCCATGCAGAGCGGCGCAGCTGGCTACATCGTCAAGCCCTTCACCCCGACCGCACTGCAGGAACGACTGGAGCAGATGTTCCCGTAGCCGGCCTTCAGGCCATCGCTTCCCGCATGACGGTCTCGAAGCGCTCAACAACCATCGCCCAATGGTGGTGCAGCATGGAACCCCGGGCAGCCCGCCCAAGCACAGGCAAGTTTTCCAGATTCGACACCAGATCGAGCGCCGCACGCTTGTAGCCATCTTCATCACCCGGCGCCACCAGGCGGCCATTCTCGCCATCGACAATCAACTCGGCCGCCGCCGCACTGCGGTAGGCCAGCACCGGCAAGCCGCTAGCCATCGCCTCGGCGACCACGTTGCCGTAGGTTTCGGTCAGGCTGGGAAACAGGAAGAGGTCGGCGCTGGCATAGTGAGCAGCCAGATCCTCGCCAGTCCGCATGCCGGCGAAATGATGATCCGGATGATCAGCCGCCAATTGCTTGGCGGATGGACCGTCGCCGACCCAGATCATTTTTGCCTTGGGATGCCAGACCTGGATCGCGGCAAAGCTTTTCTCGACCAGGGCCAGATTTTTCTCGGCGGCCATTCGGCCCACATAGAGGCAAGCCGGCCCATCCGCTTCAACGCTCCAACGGGCGCGCAGCTCCGGGCTGCGCCTGGCGGGATCGAACAGCGCCGCATCGACGCCACGCCCGACCACCCGCACACCGCGCAAGCCTTCGCCGGCCAGATCGGCGGCCAGCGCAGCAGTCGGCACCATCGTCGCCAGCGTCCGCCGATGCAGGGTACGCAAATAGGCAGCAACCGCCGGACGCATCCAGCCCAGCCCGTAATGCACGCTGTAACGGTCGAAATTGGTATGAAAGCCGGAGGTCACCGGAATGCCCAGCCGGCGGGCGACATTGACCGCCGACCAGCCAAGCGGCCCTTCGGTCACCACGTGCACCAGATCAGGCCGGTTCTGTCGCCATTGCCGGGCGAGTCGACGGCTGGCCGGCCAGCCAAAGCGCAGACCGGGATAGCCGGGCAGCGGAAACCCCGGCAGGGTCAGTTCATGCTCGCTACTCGCGTCGGCCTTGCTCTGACTCGGGCGGATGACGCTGACCCGATGGCCGCGTTCACGCAAGCCGCCAACCAGCCGGCCGACGGTCATTGCCACGCCGTTAACTTCAGGCGGGAATGTTTCAGTGACAAAGGCAATGGCGATCGACATCAGACGCTCTCCAGCAAAACGCAAACCCAGACCACGACCACCAGCAGCAGCGAAATGAGCACGGCGGCACTGCCGATATCCTTGGCCCGCTTGGCCAGCCGATGATTTTCCAGGCTGACGCGATCAACCACCGCCTCGATGGCCGAATTGAGCAGTTCAACGACCAGCACGAGCAGCACGCTGGCGACCATCAGGCCGCGTGCCGGCCACGGTACCGGCAGCAGGAAGGCAGTGGGGATCAGCAAGACAGCGAGCCACACCTCCTGGCGAAAGGCGTCTTCGCACAGATAGGCCGCCTTCAGGCCGGCCATCGAGTAGTTGAAGGCATTCCAGACCCGGCGCAGGCCGGTCTTGCCCTTGAACGGTGATTCGTTGGCCGGATCAAGGCCCAGATCGTGCGAAGAGGGTTCCTGCATGACATCTCCGTGAAAGCACCCACCTTAGTCACGCTTGGCTAAGCTTTGATGACAGCCGTCGTCACGAAAATGTCACGCAAGGCCCTCCCGTAACCTCCCGGTCATCCTGGCAACCTATAATGCGCACCTTCGTCGTCAAAATCCCCCTTGTTCCTCATGCGCCACCTGCCCCTCTTCCTCCTCGGCATCGCCATCGCCACGCCCTGTCTCGCAGACGAAACCGTCGAGAACTGGCAGGCCAAGGGGCAGGCCACCTATGTCTCGCAGAAGTCAAAATCCTTCAGCGCCACCTACTCCGGCCCCAACAGCTTGAGCACGGATGGAGAGAGCAGCTATACCTTCACCTCGACAGCTTATCTCGGTGCCCGACTGTGGCAGGGCAGCGAGATTTACCTGAACGTCGAGGCTGGCCAGGGTGACCCGCTGTCCCGGCTGACCGGCCTGGGCGGCTTCACCAACGGCGAGGCAACCCGTGTTTCCGGCACCTCGATCAAGGCCTATCGCCAGCGCCTTTTTCTCCGCCAGATCTGGGCGCTGGGTGACGATACCGAGTTCGTCGAATCCGCCTTCAACCAGATGGCCGGCCATGTCGCCAAAGATCGCTTTGTGCTGACCATGGGCAATTTCTCGACGCTGGATATCTTCGACGGCAACGCCTACGCCAAGGACCCACGTACCCAGTTCATGAACTGGAGCAACATGGCGCATGCCGCGTTCGACTATGCAGCCGATGCCCGCGGCTTTGGCTGGGGCTTCGCCGGCGAGTGGTATCAGGGCGACTGGGTATTTCGCTTCGGCCGGATGACCGGCCCGCGCGAGCCTAACGCCCTGCCAATCGACTATCAGATCAAGCGCCATTACGGCGACCAGATCGAACTCGAACATGCCCACGAAATCGCCGACCAGCCTGGCAAGATCCGCCTGCTCGCCTTCCGTAATCGCGCCAACCTGGCCGCCTATCGCGATGGCAGCACCTGGCTGGACAACAATCCCGGCCCCGATCAGATCGCCATCCTGAACGTACGTAACGGCGAAAAGATCAAGTACGGATTCGGCCTCAATATCGAGCAGGCGATCACCGAGAACATCGGCGCCTTCCTGCGCGCCATGCGCGCCGATGGCCGCACCGAAACCTATGCCTTCACCGAAGCGGACGCCTCGTTCGCCACCGGGCTCTCCCTCAAGGGCAGCCTCTGGGGTCGCAGTGACGACACGGTCGGCGTTGCCTGGATGCGCAACGCCCTTTCCCATGACCGGCGCGACTACCTGGCCAAGGGTGGCATTTCCTTCTTCATCGGCGATGGCGCCCTGAACTACCGTCCGGAAAACATTCTCGAAACCTACTACAGCCTGAAAGCCCTGCCCGGACTGTGGCTGACGGCCGATTACCAGCGCATTTCAAACCCGGCTTACAACGCGGATCGCGGCCCGGCCAACATCCTCTCGCTGCGCGCCCACGCCGAATTCTGAACCAGCCGCAGCACGCGGCTGCATTTGTAACATTTCGAACAAGACGCCGATGGGCTGCCCATGGTAGAAACGGGCTTTATTGATCGAACAAGCGCTGCCCATGATTTCCATCGAACTCTTCGCCCACAATCCAACCATGATTCGCGTCCCGGCCGGCCAGGCCCTGTTCCGTGAAGGCGAAGAAGGACACATGATGTTCGTGCTGGCCACCGGCTCGGCCGACGTCGTCGTCCATGAGCGGGTCGTTGAAACCTTGCAGCACGGCAGCATCGTCGGCGAAGTCGGCATCGTCCTGCCCGGGCCGCGTTCGGCCAGCGTGATCGCGACGACGGATTGCGAATTCGTCGCCGTCGATGAAAAGCGTTTCCAGTTCCTGGTCCAGCAGACCCCGTTCTTCGCCACCCAGGTCATGCGGGTGATGGCTGAACGACTGCGCAATCTGAATCAGCTGGTCGCGCCTCTCGAAGATATTTAGGCGCCTGACTTCGACAGGAATTCGCCGCACCAGGCATGCACGCTGACGATAGGAAAACGCCAGTGATGCGATTCCTTCATCGGATTTTCGCCCACATAGCTGGGTGGAAAACGATGGCAAGCGCCCGTCAAGGCATCCGCAGCTCGGAAATAGTGGCACCCGCCACAAACCAGTTCAATTTGTTCAGCCATCGCCCATTAAATCATGCGGCGGCCGTCAATGGCATTTCCGGCGAGCACTGCAAACCGGCCAGTTGGTGGTAAAGCGTCGCCAGCCGCTCGGCCATTGCCACATCTGTCCATTCCTGAGCATAGCGCGGCGCCTCGTCGCAAAGGTGGCGCCAGGCGGCCGGATGATTGAGGAAATGACCGAGTGTTTCACCGAAGGCTTTGGGATCGGCCGGCGGTGAAAACGTGCCGCGGCCGGGCGCCAGAATGTCTGTCGTCCCCATTTCTGACAGCGCGATCACCGGTACGCCGGCAGCCAGCGCCTCGATCAGGACCAAGCCCTGCGTTTCTGTCCGCGAGGCAAAAACAAAGACATCGGCCGCCGCATAACAATCCGGCAAAGCCTGCTTGCGGTCGAGATAGCCGATGAAGATGACCGAATCCTGCAAGCCGAGCGCCGCAGTTTGTGCCTTCAGATCGCTCATCGCCGGCCCCTCGCCTGCGATGACCAGCAGCGTATCGGGTCGCGTCTGCCGGGCTTGAGCCAGGGCTTCGAGCAGGAAACCGATATTTTTTTCATGCGCCACCCGACCGACAAACAGCGCCACCGGCCTGTCCTCGGCAATGCCATGACGCAGACGGAAGACCATGCCGTCGCCTGCCGCGAACTGCGCCAGCGGGATACCGGTCGGCAGCACATGCATCGGCGACGTCACGCCGTAAGCATCCAGTCGCTGGCGCATCGCCGTCGATGGTACGATCACCGCATCAAGCTGATTGCATTGGCGACGGGAAAAGGCACGAGCCTGGCCGCGCAGCCAGCCGGCAGGAATGAACCGGGCGTAGTGCTGCAGGTATTCCTCGAACAGCGTGTGGTAGGTCGCCACCACCGGCAGGCCGAGCTGGCGAGCCGCCTTCAGGCCGGCATAGTGAGCGATGAACGGGGTCTGGATGTGGACCAGATCGCAATCCCGGGCTGCCTCCAGCACCGCCCGGTGCATGGCCCGCCAGCCAACCAGGCGGTCCTCGGGATCCCCCAGCACCGGGCGGCCGGCGACACGAATAACGCCCTCTTCGTCGGGTTCGTCGCCATAGCGCGGCACGACCAACCTGACCTCGACCCCTTGCGCTACCAGCGTACGGCGAAATGTCTCGATGGACGTCGAAACGCCATTGACGCGCGGGAAATAGACATCGGAAACCATCAGTACGCGCATTTCACGCCTCCACTGTTTCTGCAACCTGCTCGGCTACCGGCGCTGGTGCGGCCAGCAGGCGGACCGGTTTGGGCTCGCCCCAGGTGACCAGTTCCAGCCGGCCGTCGAAGTGCTCGACAATGGCCGTGCAGGAATCGACCCAGTCGCCGCAATTCACGTAAGTCAGGCCATCGAGCTCGCGGATCGTCGCCCAATGGATGTGTCCGCAGATCACCCCATCCAGCCCGCGCTCCCTGGCGTGGTGAATGGCGGATTCTTCGAAATCGAAAATGAAAGTGAGTGCCGTCTTGACCTTGCGTTTGGCGTAGCCGGCCAGCGACCAGTAGCCGGCGATGCCCAGCTTGCGCCGCCCCCATGACAACAAGGTGTTGATGCGCACCAGCAGTTCGTAGGCATGGTCACCGAGCACGGCAACCCAGCGATGATGGCGCGTCACCTGGTCGAACTGGTCGCCGTGGATGAGCAGAAAGCTCCGACCATCGGCCGTTTCGTGGACCAGTTCATCGACGACTTCGACATCGCCGAAGACGATGCCGCAATATTCACGCAGCACCTCATCGTGATTGCCGGGAATGAACACCACCCTGTCGCCATGCCGCGCCCGGCGCAGCAGTTTCTGGACGACGGTATTCTGGGCCTGCGACCAGTTGATGCTCCGGCTCATCGCCCAGAAATCGACAATATCACCGATCAGATAAGTCTGTTCGGCGGGATGTTCGCGCAGGAAATCGAGGAGTCTGTCCGCCTGGCACGCCCGCGTGCCAAGGTGGATATCAGAGAGAAAAACGGATCTGACCTTGGGCATGACCCCACGATACGACCCACCCGTGACCCGCTGGTTACTGCTGCGTTACGGTTTTATTTCGCACGTCACCATGTACTCGCCAGGCACTCAGCCTTAAAGACGACGCAGCCACTTCAGCAAGGTATCGTAAAGGACCTCCGGAACGACCGGCTTGGCAATGAAATCGTTCATCCCCGCCGCCAGGCATTGAGCCTTGTCCTCGGCAAAGGCATTGGCCGTCATCGCCAGAATCGGCACCGCCGCGCAGGCCGGCAGTTCACGGATGCGCCGCGTGGCCGCCAAACCATCGAGCACCGGCATCTGCATATCCATCAGGATCAGGTCATAGCAGTTGGCCAGGGCCATGCGCACCGCAATCTCCCCGTTCTCGGCCATTTCGACGTCCAGATCGACCGCTTCGAGCAGCATTTGGGCAATTTCCCGATTGATCGGCTCGTCTTCGGCCAAAAGAATCCGCCGGTGGGCGCAATCGCGCCTCAGCATCGCATCGGCCTCCGTCATGGCGGTACGGCTGGGCACCTCGGCGATTTCATCTGATTTACCGAGGACCACGGTGAACCAGAAGGTACTTCCTCCCCCCGGCGTGCTGTTAACGCCGGCCGTGCCGCCCATCACTTCCGCTATCTTTTTGGTAATGGCCAGGCCCAGACCCGTCCCGCCGTATTTGCGGGTCATCGAATTATCGGCCTGCTCGAACGCACCGAACAGTTTGGGCAAGGCTTCCGGCGCAATGCCAACTCCCGTATCTTCGACCTCGATACACAAGTTGGCTGATAGCTCTGTCTCCTCCAGAATCCGGGCGCGCAGGGTGATATGCCCCCGCTCGGTGAATTTCAGCGCGTTGCCGGCGAAATTGAGCAGCGCCTGTTGGAGTCGCGTCGGATCACCGCGCAAGTTGCGTGGCACATCATCGGCTTCGATGTTCAAAACCAGCCCCTTTTCCCGCACTTTCGGGCCGAGCATCGACGCTACATTGCCGAACAGGGCGCGGATACTGAGCGGCACATCCTCCAGCGTAAATTTTCCGGCCTCGATCTTCGACAGGTCGAGCACATCGTTGATGATTCCCAGCAGGTGCTTGCTGGCGTTTTCGATGATATCGAGCTTTTCAGACTGCGGAGGGGTCACCCCCATGTTGCGCAGGATATGCACCATGCCGGTGATGGCATTCATCGGCGTGCGAATTTCGTGGCTCATGTTGGCCAGGAAGGCGCTCTTGGCCACACTGGCTGTTTCGGCGACCTCCTTGGCCACCATCAGATCGGCGGTCTGCGAGTCGACCAGTTCCTGCAGGTGCTGGCGGTGTCCATCCAGTTCCAGCTCCGACTGTCGCTTGGCCGTGATGTCATGCCCGATCCCCAGCACACCGATCAGCTTCCCGCTGGCATCGCGCATCGACATCTTCGTCGTTTCGAGCAGTTCCCGGTGACCATCCGAGGCGAAGGGCACCTCCTCCTCGTTAATTGATGGTCCATCCTTTTCCATGGCCTTGCGATCATGTTCCCGGAAGAAATCGGCCAATTCCTTGCAGACGAAGTCATAGTCCGTCTTGCCGACAATTTCCTGTTCGCTGGTCCCGAAGAACTGCTCGAAACGGCGGTTGCAGCTGAGATAGACGCCATCGGCATCCTTCAGCCAGATCAGATCGGGAAGCGTGTCGATCAAGGTCCGGTACATTGAACGTTCACGGGCCAGCACCAATTCTGCGCGCTTCCGGTCACTGATATCCCGCGATGAGGCGTAGAGCAACTCGACGCCCTCGATGACCATCGGCTGGAAACTGACCTCTGCCGGAAACTCGCTGCCGTCCTTCCGGCGGTGGCGTGTTTCAAACTGATCGGGCACGGGCGACTGAAAGCGCTGGGCCAGCATCGCCTCGACATCCACATCCTTGACTGACGAATCCCATTGCCCGATGGCCATGCCGATGACCTCCTGCCGGGAATAACCCAGCAGGGCGCAGAATGCGTCGTTGGCCTCGACGATGACGCCATGCCGGTCGAGAATATGGACACCGTCACTCGCATTCTTGAGTAGCGCAACGGCATGCTCGCCTTGCCGCCGCAAGCTGGACAGCATGCGCAGGAGCAACAAGCTCAGGGCAAAGGTGGCGAACGCAAAAATAACAAGGGCGATGACGGTTTGCTGCAATCGCTCGTACCAGGCCTGCAGATAGTCCTCATGCGCCAGGCCGATGATCAGGTGAAATGGCATCGACGACAGCCGTTGATAGGTAATCAGCCGCGAAACGCCATCCGGTGTCATCTGGGTGTGATAGAAGAAACTGCGCTTGCCGTCCTCAATTCCGGCAATCAGGGTCTTGTTGTAAATCGGCGCCCCCAACTCACCTTCCGGCTTGTTCAATGCAGGATAGCGGGTGATCAGGTTGAGTTTGGCATCACGCAGGATAGCCAGGCCGTGGGGGCCATAGTCGAGCTTGGCCAGCTGATCGGACAAGTAGGAAACCGGAACCGCGACCGAGACGATGCCGGCAAATCGGCCATCGGGATAGCGATAGCGTGCCGCGACCGGAACCAGGTGGACCTTGGTGACGTAGCCGAGCACCGGATCGTCGATCAGGGTACCGGTTTCCGGATGCTCCTTCAGTTGCCTGAAAAAACTCCGCCCCTCCCATGTAGCAGTTCCCGGCACCACATCCCCGCCCAGAATCACCATGCCGCTCTCATCCGACACCCGAACCCTGGCATGGGCACCAAGATGGCTCTCCGCACGTTTGATGAACGATGCCAGAGACACCTCCTGAAGCGTGGCATGTCGGCTCAACTCTTCTTCGAGACGATCGACCACGCTACCCAGTGTCACCTCGACACGCCCCAGGCTGACGGCAAGGTTTTCATCGAGGGCACGCGCCAGATTCCGGCTTTCCGCTTCGGCCTGGCGATCGTAGAGTTGCCGACTGTCGTACAAGGTGTAGGCGCCGACGCAAATCGCCAGGCAATTGATCGCCACGACGATTGCCAGCAGCGTTCGACGGAATACCAAGGCTTCGGCAACCGACAGGGTATTGAATACGACGCCCATCTTCTCGATCCTCCCCTTTGGCTCTAGGACTCGAAAAATCACGCTTGGTTTAGCTGCCAGCCAGAATTAATTCCCTAGCGTCGGAACAGGCCCCCTGAAACGGGCATTCACACGAATTCTCGCAGCTGTCATGGAACGCGAACCCAGCAAATTATTTAAGCGGCATGCCAAGGATATAGCAAACACGACAACGAGACACCGTATCTAGTGAATTGTGTATTTTTAATCTTTACGGAACTTCAGGCACGTGGCGACGAGTCGTTCGCGGTTGGCCGTGGCGATGCCGATCATCGTTGCGATCATCGGTAGCCCCGGGCGACTCAGCCCGGCAGCAGTAGGCCGGCCCCCCAAAGCACCGGCGCCCAAGTCAGCGGGAGATTTCGCCGCCCGGCACGGCGACACTGGCCAGTTCACGATTCACCCCCTGCCACCCCAGGCGGAACAAGGGCAGCAGATAGACCAGCACGAAACCGCCAAGCCCCCACAGGCAAGCGGCGACGCGCCAAGGCAAAGAACCGGGATAGCCCTGACCATCGAAAGGCAAGGTGGCGATGGCCACCAGCGAAATCGCCACCAGGAACCAGTGAGCGCGCACCCCCAGTCCCCAGCGGAAGCGGCGGCTCAAACGCAAGCCTAGCCAACTGCCGGCGAGGCCGATCATGGCACCGGCCAGCACATCGACCGGCCAGTGGGCGCCAACGGCAATCCGCGAGAAACCGGCCAAGGCAGCGATCAGCACAATCGGGGCCGCCCGCCAGCCGAGCAAGGCCAGCCAGGGGACGACAAAGGAGAAGGCGGAGACGGTATGTCCGGACGGAAAGCTGTGCGCCGTCAGCTTGGCACCGATGACGGTGATCTGCGCAGCATCGAGCACCGCTGCGGGGCGAGGCAAAGGCACGGCCGTCTTGAAGCCACGGCTGATTGCCCCGGCAAGCAGGGCACCGAGAAAGAGCGCCCAGAACACCCGGGGATAACGCAGACAGAAAGGCAACATCAGCGCCAACTGCACGCGGGCGTCGCCCAAAGTCGTCAGTGACTCCCAGAGCACAGGGGGAAGCACGGCGCTGGCCGCCTGCGCCGGGATGAAACCAGCCTGCCACTTGCCGGTGAACCAAATGCCGAACAGCGCCATTGCCAGCAACAGGCAGGACACCCATACCCCCCTGTCGAACCAGCGATGCCGGGCGTACAGCCCGCAATCCATCACCGCGTCGCCTCGCGTTCGACGCGAGCCAGGGTCACGAAACTCTTCACGTAGATATCGCGCATCGTCAGACCGGAAGCCAGCAGCGCCTGCACCTCATGCCGGCGGTCGGTACGGGTGATCACCAGCTCTCCCTCAACGGGCACCCGGGTTGGCGTCGCCGACTGCCGATAGACGCTGAAGCTGGGCATGATGATGCGCCAGGCCACCACCGTGCCGCCACTTTGTTTGGCGACCATGGCCGCCTCGCGGATCGGCCCCTGGGTGACACCGATCACTCGCGGCGCGATGACCGCGCCAACGACCAGTGCCTGCAGTAGCCCGGCAATGATCAGGCCTTGCCAGACCGGCAAGGTGCGCCACAAGGTCAATGCAATGACGGCAACGGCGAGCAAGGGGAGCAACCAGCGCGCTTCGTCGGAGAAGGCCGCAACCAGGCCGTCGAGCAGCGTCTTCTCAAAAGGCTTGCCCGCCTTGGCGGCAGCAAAGACCAGAATTTCCGGCAAGGCGGCCAGCAACAGGGTAAAGGCGATCAGCGGCAGATAGGCCAGCCAGCGCCGCTCGAACTCCGGACGATAGCGGGCGAGCAGGATGAAGAGCGGCGTGCAGCCGTAGAGCAGGTAGTGCGGCAGCTGCGTCCCGGAGAAGGAGAAGAAGCCGAAGACGACGACGAACCACAGGATCAGGTAGCGTTCGAACAGTCCCTCGCCGTAAGCCAGGCCGAGCGGCACCGAGCGCAGCTTCCTGAGCAGCTTGCCGATGATGGCGAGCAGCCAGCCGGTGAACGGCATCAGCACGAAGGGCAGGACGACGAGGTAGTAGTACCACTTGCCGCCATGCCCCTCGAAGGTATTGGAGTAGCGATTCAGGTTGTGCTTCAGGTAGAAACCGCGGAAGAAGGCATCGCCCTGATCGAGATAGACCAGCACATGCCAGGGCACGACGATGGCCAGGAAGAGTAGCCAGCCCGGCCAGAAAAAGGCCGCTTTCAGCCAGTCACGCCAGGCGCCGGCCGAAACGAAGAAGAGGCCGCTGATCAACAGCGGGAACATCACTGCGACCGGCCCCTTGGTCAGGAAGCCGAGGCCGAGCATGGCATAGACGCCGAACAGGATCCGGCGGGTTTGTTGCGAACGCTTGCCGTCCCGGCTGGCGCAAAAGAAGTCGTAGATGCCGAACATCGACAGGGCGATGAACAGGTTGAGCAGCGCATCCGAAATCGCGGCCTTGGCGATGAAGCCAACGGCCAGCGACAAGGCCATGACCAGCGCGGCGACCTGCGCGGTTCGCCGGTCGGCATGGCGCAGGCAGAAGCGGTAGAGGCAGAGCAGCCAGAGAATGCTGGCGATGATCGACGGCAGCCGGAAACCGATTTCGCTGACGCCGAGCACACTGACCGACACGGCTTGCGCCCAGTAGATCAGGATCGGTTTGTCGTGGCGCGGCGCATCGTTCAGGGTCGGCGAGATCAGGTTGCCGCGCGCCATCATCTCGCGCGTCGCTTCGGAAAACGCCCCTTCGTCGACATCGGTCAGCGGCAGGCTGTAGGCATTGAGCACGAAGGCAATCACGATCGCCAGCACCAGGCTGACCGGCGACAGCAGGAAGCGCTCAATGGAATGAAGAAGTGGTCTGGCTTGCATCGCGGCATTATAAGGCAGGGTAGCCAGCTTCCCCGACCACCGGCATGACGGCGACTTGACGTTGCTGCGGTCGACGCCTAAATTCGCCCGACTTTCTCCATCGACCTTCGAGGCAAACCATGAAAATCGGCACCCCGCTTTCCCCCTCCGCCCTGCGCGTCATGCTGCTCGGTGCCGGCGAACTCGGCAAGGAGGTGATCATTGCCCTTCAGCGCCTGGGCGTCGAAGTGATCGCTGTCGACCGCTACGAGAACGCCCCGGGCCATCAGGTGGCTCACCGCGCCCACGTCATCTCGATGACCGATGGTGCAGCACTGCGCCAGTTGGTCGAACAGGAAAAGCCGCACCTGATCGTGCCGGAAATCGAAGCCATCGCCACCGACATGCTGGTCGAGATCGAAGCGGCCGGCTTGGCCGAAGTAATCCCGACCGCCCGCGCCGCCAAGCTGACCATGAACCGCGAAGGCATCCGCCGGCTGGCCGCCGAAGAGCTTGGCCTGCCGACCTCGCCGTATCAGTTCGCCGACTCACTTGAGGAACTGCAGGCGGCCATCGATGCCGGCATTGGCTACCCCTGCATCGTCAAACCAACCATGTCTTCTTCAGGCAAGGGCCAGTCGCTGCTGCGCGGCCCGGACGATCTCCAGAAAGCCTGGGATTACGCGGCCAGCGGTGGCCGCGTCAATCAGGGCCGGGTCATCGTCGAAGGCTTCATCGACTTCGATTATGAAATCACCCTGCTCACCGTCCGCGCCCGCAATGCAGCCGGCGAAGTGGAGACTCACTTCTGCGAGCCGATCGGCCACGTGCAGGTCGGCGGTGACTATGTCGAATCTTGGCAGCCGCAGGCGATGAGCCCGGCTGCGCTGCAACGGGCGCAGGAAATTGCCGCCGCCGTGACCGGCAACCTCGGTGGTCGTGGCCTGTTCGGCGTCGAACTGTTCGTCAAGGGCAACATGGTCTGGTTCTCCGAAGTCAGCCCCCGGCCGCACGACACCGGGCTGGTCACGCTATGCTCGCAGCGCTTCTCGGAATTCGAGCTGCACGCCCGCGCCATCCTCGGTTTGCCGGTCGATACCGCGCTGCGCGAAGCGGGTGCTTCGGCCGTCATTTACGGCGGCATGGAAGAAAAAGGCATTGCCTTCGCGGGGCTGGAAGAGGCCCTGGCCGTACCGCGCAGCGACCTGCGCCTGTTCGGCAAGCCGGAGTCCTTCAAGAAACGCCGCATGGGCGTGGCCGTCGCCAATGGCGAGAGCACCGACCAGGCCCGCGAACGGGCCAAGCTGGCGGCGAGCAAGGTTCGTCCGACCAGAACCTGAAATTCGGAACATGCTGCCGGCGGCTGGACAGCGCCGCTGACTACGCTTCCTCGTTCCCTTTTCAGGCGCCGCGCATCCGCTCGATCTGGCGAGTTTTTTCCTCAATTTCTTCCTCGCTGTCGGCATAACGCTGGCTGATGGCGAGGAATTCATCCTGCAATTCGACAAAGGCATCAACCATATCGGGGTCGAAGTGGCTGCCTCGTCCGTCGATGATCATCTGTACCGCCTTGTCGTGCGGGAAAGGATTCTTGTACGGGCGACGGCTGATCAGTGCGTCATAGACATCGGCCACGGCCATGATGCGCGCCGATATCGGGATTGCATCACCGGCCAAGCCCTCCGGATAGCCGCTGCCGTCCCATTTTTCCTGGTGACTGTAGGCGATCTCCTTGGCGTGGTTCAGGAAATCGACGCTGATTCCGAGTCGCCGCTCGGCGTTGATGATCGCATCGCGTCCCAGGGTGGTATGCGCCTTCATGAGCTCGAACTCTTCCGGCGTGAAGCGACCGGGCTTGAGCAGGATGTGATCGGGAATGCCCACCTTGCCGATATCGTGCAAGGGAGCCGACTTGAACAGCATGTTGATGCACCGTTCAGTCAGGAAGTACGAAAACCGCGGATGCTTTTTCAACTTGTCGGCCAGGGCGCGTACGTAGAACTGGGTACGTCGAATGTGATTGCCGGTTTCGTTATCCCGCGTTTCAGCCATCGAAGCCATGGCGAGGATGGTCACATCCTGGATCGCCTCGATCTCCCGGGAACGCCGGGCCACCTCGTTTTCGAGGAAAGCCGCCTTGTCCTCGAGGAAATCGGCCGAAGCCTTGAGTTGAAGATGGGTCTTGATCCGGGCAAGCACCACGCGCTGCCTGATCGGCTTGGTGATGTAGTCAACCGCCCCCAGTGCAAAGCCCTTTTCTTCATCGTCGCTGGACACGTTCGCGGTCAGGAAAATCACCGGCACATTGGCCGTGGCCGGATCGGCCTTGAGCTGGCGACAGACCTCGTAGCCATCCATTTTGGGCATCATGATGTCGAGCAGGATGAGATCAGGTAGCGGCCCCGAGCGAATCATCGTCAGCGCATCAATCCCAGAAGACGCCTCCTTGACGTTGTAATGCTTCTTGAGAACGGCTGACATCAGCGTCAAATTGAACGGCGTGTCATCAACGACCAGAATGGTCATTTCATGCTGCTGATTGATCAGGTTCTGCATTGCGAATCCCTGCCAAATATTATCCGCCCAAGGCCGCCAAATATAGCAAATACTATATTTTTGTCAATCGTTGAAACCCACGGCCCTGCCTTCGGATATTGATTTTGCCACGCTCTCCGACACCGAAAGTGTGGGGGTAATTTACGCTTTAATGCTGACCGCTAACTGCCTCGATAATCGGCGCCGGATTGACCGAAGTAGGCTGCTGGAAGGGATTGCCCTGGATCAGCACAATCGCAGCCGTCGGCGCCGCCGCCAAGGCGAACAGGATCACCGCAACCATCGCTGCCCGCGGCTTGTCGACATGAACGACCGAGACCGACAGCAGGGTCAGGAAGCCAAGGAAAGCCATGCCGAGCCATTTGAGCGGATTGACGTGGGTCTGGCTGAGGCCGATGCGCAAGTCACGCTCGTCACGAATTTCGACCGCCTTGCGCAGCATCAGCGCCTGCACGTTCTCGCCGGCACCGGCAGCAACCTTCTGGCTGGCAAGCAGGGTCAGCAAGGCATCGGCCAGCGAAGTCACTTCGGCACTCGACTGACGGGCCGCCAGCATCGGCCATTCACCGGCGCTGGCCTGACCGTAGCGGGAAAGCGCCAGGCGCACTTCACCCCGCAGCGGCTCGGCCAGCTGTTCCGACAGCACACGAATGCTGCGCAGCGAATCGGCCTCCTTGAACACGGCATTCATCGCCCGGTCATGGGCACTCCAGGTGTCATTGGCCAGGAAGGCCAGGGTCAGACCGAACAGCACCCCGATAATATTGATGAAAGGCGGTGCCACGCCTTGCAGCGAAGCGATCCATCCCGCCCAGCGTGGGCGGCGCAGCGCCCACTGAACCGCAGCGACGGCGGCAAAAGTACCGGCCACGGCAAGGAAGGCGTAGCCGTAGTGATCGTAGATATGCCAGTTGCTGGTGGGCATGTTCGAAAGTCCGCAGATTGATTCAACTTGATGAGTCTGGGCGATGGTGCGGCACGGCGTCAATCCTTATGCAGAAGCCCGGCCAGAATGGCTCCGGAGGCTGCAGCCGAAACCTCCTCGCCCGCAAAGGCCTGTTGCCTGGCCCGAAGCCTTGTTTGTGATTTATTCCGGGCCTATGTAGAGTCCGGAAATGACCAAAAAGCCCGCATCTGCCAGCGCAGAAAACCCCGATACTCCGCCGACTCAGGTGAGCTTCTGGGAAGCCTTCGTCTTTTGGCTCAAACTGGGCTTCATCAGCTTTGGCGGACCGGCCGGGCAGATTTCCATCATGCACCAGGAACTGGTCGAAAACCGGCGCTGGATTTCGGAGCGGCGTTTCCTGCATGCGCTGAACTACTGCATGGTCTTGCCCGGGCCGGAAGCGCAGCAACTGGCCACCTACATCGGCTGGCTGATGCACCGCAGCTGGGGCGGCATCGTTGCCGGCGCCTTGTTCGTTCTACCTTCGCTGGCGATCCTGATTTGCCTGTCCTGGATCTATATCGCGTTTGGCGAAATACCGCTGGTCGCCGGCTTGTTCTACGGCATCAAGCCAGCCGTGACGGCCATCGTGGTTCAGGCAGCCCACCGCATCGGTTCCCGTGCCCTGAAGAACAACGTGCTGTGGGCGATTGCCGCCGCATCCTTCGTCGCCATCTTCGCGCTGAACGCCCCCTTCCCGGCCATCGTCGCGGTCGCCGCGCTGATCGGTTATCTCGGCGGCCGCCTTGCGCCGGAATATTTCAAGGCCGGCGGCGGCCACGGCAAGGCCGACAAGTCATTTGGCCCGGCCTTGATTGACGACGACACGCCGACACCGGAACACGCCCTCTTCAAGTGGCGTCACCTGCTGAAGATAGCCGTCATTGGCAGCCTGCTCTGGCTCATCCCGATGGGACTGCTCACCGCGAGCCACGGATGGGATTACACGCTGACACAGATGGGCTGGTTCTTCACCAAGGCGGCATTGCTGACCTTTGGTGGCGCCTATGCCGTGCTGCCCTATGTCTATCAGGGCGCCGTCGACAACTACCACTGGCTGACCCCGCTGCAGATGATTGATGGCTTGGCCCTGGGCGAAACCACGCCGGGGCCGCTGATCATGGTCGTCGCCTTTGTCGGTTTTGTCGGCGCCTACGCCAAAGCCGTGTTCGGCCCGGAAAGCCTGTTCCTGGCCGGCGCCGTGGCGGCCAGCCTGGTCACCTGGTTCACCTTCCTGCCGTCATTCATCTTCATCCTGACCGGCGGCCCGCTGATTGAAACCACGCACAACGACCTGAAATTCACCGCGCCCCTGACGGCGATTACCGCGGCCGTGGTCGGCGTCATCCTGAACCTGGCGATGTTCTTCGGCTACCACGTCCTGTGGCCGAAGGGATTCGCCGGCAGCTTCGACTGGATTTCAGCGTTGATTGCCCTGGCGGCTGCCATCGCACTTTTCCGCTTCAAACAGAACGTCATCCATGTCATTGCTGCCTGCGCCATAGCCGGTCTTCTGATCAAGATGCTGCTTTGAAACCTCGCACTTTCTCAACCGAGATTTTCTACCGTTAAAGCACCACTTGGGAGCCAAGCTCGACCACACGATTCGATGGAATCTTGAAGAAAGCCGTCGCGCTACCGGCGTTACGGAACATCGCCACGAATAACAGCTCCCGCCAGTACGCCATCTCGGAACCCAGTTTCGGAATCAAGGTTTCTCGACCAAGGAAGAAGGAGGTATCCATTGGTTCGATTGCCAGCCCGGCCTCCCCGCACAGCGCCAGCGCAGCAGGAATATCCGGATCGTCCTTGAAACCATACTGCACGACAACCTGGCTGAAATTGTTGCTCAGGCGATGCACCTCGACGCGGTCGACATCCGGCACATAGGGCACATCGAAGACCTTCACGCTCATCACGACAACCTGCTCGTGCAAGGCCTTGTAATGCTTCAGGCTGTGCAGCATGGCATGAGGAACCAGTTCCGGGTCGGGGGTCATGAAGATGGCCGTACCGGGAACTCGCCCAATCCCGCTGCCCGCGATATCGACCACAAACGCTTTCAGTTGCATGGCGTCGGCCGACAAGCGCAGCCCAAGCAACTCACGCCCCCGTTTCCAGGTGGTCAGCAAAATAAAGACGGCCAGACCAAAGGCGAGCGGAAACCATCCACCGTCGGCGATCTTGACTGAATTGGCCAGAAAGAAGCCCAGGTCAATGCAGATGAAAGGCAAGGCCCCCAACATCGCCCGGGCCGGACTCCAGTTCCAGAGGCGAACAGCAACGGCAATGGCCAGGATATTGGTGATCAGCATCGTGCCGGTGACCGCAATCCCGTAGGCAGCCGCCAGATTGGAAGATGAACCAAATTCGATGACCAGCGCAATGATCGCAATGAGCATCATCCAGTTGATCGCCGGCAGATAAATCTGACCGATTTCCTCGTCGGAGGTGTGCTGGATTTCAAGCCGCGGCGTGTAGCCGAGTTGAATAGCCTGCTGCGTGATCGAGAACGCACCGGAGATAACTGCTTGCGATGCAATCACGGTCGCCACGGTCGCCAATGCCACTAGGGGATAGCGCCCCCACTCCGGGGCAAGCAGGTAAAAGGGATTCTCGACGCTGCTCGGGTCGGCCAGCAGCAGTGCCCCCTGACCGAAATAATTGAGGAGCAGGGCCGGCAGGACATAACCCAGCCAGGCGTACTGAATCGGTTTGGCGCCGAAGTGGCCCATGTCGGCATACAGGGCTTCGCCACCGGTGATGCACAGCACAACCGCCCCCAGCGCAAAGAAGCCGAGCAGCGAATTGCCAGTCAGAAAATGGAAAGCATGGACAGGATTGACTGCGGCAAGCACCGCCGGGTTCTCGAAAATGGCAGCCGCCCCGAGTGCCGCAATCACGGCAAACCAGATGACCATGACTGGCCCGAACAGGGCGCCAACGCTGGCTGTCCCGCGACGCTGGAAGATAAACAACCCGACCAGCGTGATCAGTGTGATGGGCAGAATGTACGGTTTGAAGGCCGGAGTCAGGATTTCCAGGCCCTCGACGGCTGAAAGAACGGAAATGGCGGGCGTGATGATGCCGTCTCCATAGAACAGGGCGGCGCCAAACAGGCCAAGCAACACCAGCATCTTTTGCTGCCAGGAACCGGCAACCCCCTTGTGCATCGCCAGCGTCATCAGCGCGATGATGCCGCCCTCTCCGCGGTTATTGGCCCGCATGATGAAGGAGACGTACTTCAGCGTCACCACGATGATGAGCGACCAGAAGAAAAGCGACAGAATGCCGAGGACGTTATCCGGGGTAATGGGTACCGGATGGTGGGCGCCGCCGAACACCTCCTTGATGGAGTACAGGGGGCTGGTGCCAATGTCGCCATAAACGACCCCCAAGGCGGCCAGTGTGAGCGTCGCCAGACGCTTCTTGTCTTGTTCTTTGTGCATGAAATCCCCGTTAAGGCTGGAAGCGGTAACCGACGCCGGTTTCGGTCAAAAGGTGTGTCGGCTGGGTCGGGTCGTCTTCGAGTTTTTGCCGCAAGTGCCCGACATAGACACGCAGGTAGTGGCTGCTCTCGATGAAGGACGGCCCCCAGATTTCCCGCAGCAGATTGCGCTGGGTCAGCACCTTGCCGGGGTGAGCCAACAGGGCTGAGAGCAAGCGGTATTCAATGGGCGTCAGATGCACTGGCTCGCCGTCACGTGTCACCAGGCGACGCGACATATCCACCAGGACATTCCCGAACTCAATGACGGGGGATGCCGCCTCGCCACTCCGACTGCGTCGACGCAGCAAGGCCCGAACCCTTGCACGCAGTTCGCCGACACTGAAGGGCTTGGTCAGGTAATCGTCAGCCCCGGCATCCAGTGCATCGATCTTGTCGTTCTCTTGCGAACGGGCGGAAAGAATAAGCACCGGCACATCCGACCAGCTGCGTAAATCGCGGATCAGGTCGATGCCATTCCCGTCAGGCAGACCGAGGTCGAGAATCAACAGGTCTGGCTTCCGGGACCCGGCTTCAATCAGACCCTGGCTCATCGTTTCGGCCTCGCTAACCAGGCAGCCCTCTTCTTCGACCGCGACCCGCACGAACCGGCGAATCTGCTTCTCGTCCTCGATGATCAGAACTTTGGCGGGTGTCGTATTCATGCCAACTCCTCCTCGACTACCGGCGGCACACCCTTCGGCAACGTAAAGCTGACACAGGCACCACCGTCGGGCCGGTTATCGGCAGTGATTGTTCCGCCATGCGCTTCGACGATGGCTTTGCAGATGGCGAGACCGAGCCCGGTTCCCGGCTTGCCGGACTCACTTTCGCCCCGGACAAACATCTTGAACAGATCGTCACGCCGTTTCGCCGGAAATCCAGGGCCGTGATCGCTGATGCTTACCCGAACCACATCCGTCTCCTGTTCGGCTGCCAGGAGGATGGGGGTGCCATCGGGGGAATATTTGGCGGCATTCTCAAGAAGATTGCACAACACACGTTCGATCAGGACGGCGTCAAACTCGAGGAGAGGCAAATCCCTGGGGAGTTCGACTTTGACCGGGTGAGCGGCCAAGGCACTGCCCAATAACTTGATGCCGGCCCCGACAACTTCTTCGAGCGGTTGCCACTCACGGCGCAATGTCACCTCGCCGGCATTCAGGCGGGCCATGTCGAGAAGATTACCCACCAGACCGGCCAGCCGGTCGGCCTGCTCATGCAATGCCTGTGCCGTTTCAAGTGCCGTGGCTGGTAATGCCGGCTTGATCAGGAACAGGGAGTCAGCCAAGCCGACCATGGCAGTCAGTGGTGTGCGCAGGTCGTGTGAAAGCGCCGACAGGATGGAGCTACGCAAGCGCTCGGTCAGCATTTTGACTTCAGAGGCCTGCGCCACATCAACGTAGTGGAGTCGCTCCACGGCCACCGCGACCAGGGAGGCCAGGGTTTCCAGTAGCGAGGTGGTTTCGGCTGAAGGCTCGGCCACATCGTCGGCGAACCGGATGGCGAGAACGCCGCGAATCCGCATCGAGGCGCGCAGCGGCAGATACAGTGGCGCATACCCCATGCCGCCCACTTCATCGCTACGCACCAGTTGGCCGCTTTTCAAGGCGACCTGGGCAAGATGCATCTCAAGAAGCGGGGATTCCGATGATGAAACAACCATCAGACTTTCATTTTCCGGATGCGGCATCAGGATGGCGGATTGGGCATTCAGTTGCATCTTGATGAACGACCGGGAAATTTCCACGACTTGCTCGGTCGTCAGGGTACCGGCCAGTTCACGCGCAAATTGGTACAGGGCCTGGGTTCGTTTTTCGCGCGACTGAGATTCCCGCGCCCGCTGCCTCAATCCCGCCGCAAGGTGGGCCGTAATCAGCGCCGTCACCAGCATCACGGCGAAGGTGACCAGATACTGGATATTGCTGACCGCCAGTGAAAAGCGCGGTGGCACGAAGAAAATATCGAACAGAAGAACGCTCAGAATGGAGGCCAGGATGGCCGCATTGCGGCCCAGCTTCACCGCGACCAGCAGAACGGTCAGCAGGAAGAGCATGACGATATTGGCCAGGTCGAGATAACCCAGCAGCGGCGTGGCGATGATCGTCGTGCCGACACAGGCCAGAATGGTGAGAACCCAGCCCTGTTTCGGGGTGATTCTTTCCGGACTTTCGTCCAGCAATGAGGCATTGTTTTCCATGTCGCTCTACCGATGACGGGATAGCTACAGATTAGGCTGGCCCGTGTAAAAACGCTGACCATTCTGGCTGGCGACACGTAAAAATGTCGTAAAGATTCAGCCTGCCGCTCGGCGAAGACAGGAGACCAAACTCGCCCCCTACGACGGGATGGCATTATCGAGTGTCAGCTCCAAATCTGAAATCAAGCACTCAAGCATTCCCGACAGGCGAAAAAAAGCCCGGCACAGAGCCGGGCTTCAATGGAGTGCGGAGTTTCTACTTATTCGTCTGCAAGGATCATTTGCTGGCGCTGCGAACGACAGCGCGCTTGCGGGGGGCCGGCTTGCTTTCCGCCAGGGTTTCGACCACCTGATGCGCTTCGTGCTCGGCCAGTTCGACGGTTTCGATGGCGGCCTCGCTCATGCTGTGCAATGTCTGTTCGGCCCCCTGGAGCGTGGTTTTCATTGCGCTCAGGGCGATTGCTGCCTCCCATGGGCTGGTTCTCGAAGTACGGTTGATCACCGCGAAAACCATTTCGTCAAATACCTGGACCTGCGCTTCGGCGCTACGGATCATTGCCTTTTGCGTTTCGCCGAGAATTTCCAGCGAACTGTCGAGCAAACGACTGGCTCGGGCGCTGTGCTCCAGCCAGGCCGACGCCGGAAACTGGGTGATCGATTCAAGCTGGCCGTGGCCGAACAGGGCGAAATGCTTGCTGCCATGCTGAATCGCTTCGCGACTGGAAGACGAAAACAACTCGGAGAAGCGCCGAGTCGCTTCGATACAGGCCGCCGACAAGCCGATGAAGTTGCTCAGGGCATGCTCGCGACTCCGGGCGATTTCGTGGGCAGAGAGAAACATGAGGGTCTCCGGGCAAATTTTTCAGAGGCAGCTTAGCGCCCCAGGATGACAGAAAGATGAATCAGCGAATGGTCCTGACGCCGTCAGCCGTGCCGAGCAGCAGCAGGTTGGCCGGGCGAACGGCAAACAGCCCATTGGTGACGACGCCGGTGATCTGGTTGATTTGCGCTTCCAACCCCTTCGGGTCGGTAATCGACAGGCCTTTGACGTCAAGAATGATATTGCCGTTATCGGTGACAAAACCCTCGCGCAGCACCGGCGTACCACCCAGCTTGGCCAGTTCGCGGGCAACATGGGCGCGGGCCATCGGGATGACCTCAACCGGCAGTGGAAACTTGCCCATCGTGTCGACCAGCTTGGAGCCGTCACAGATGCAGACGAACTCACGAGCCACGGCCGCGACGATCTTTTCGCGAGTCAGCGCACCGCCACCACCCTTGATCATGTTCAGGCCGGCGTCGATTTCGTCGGCGCCATCAACATAGACGGGAATATCTTCAACATCATTGAGGTCGAAGACTGCGATGCCATGGCCTTCGAGGCGCTTGCGGGTCGCTTCCGAACTGGCGACGGCGCCCTTGTACTTGTCCTTGAGCGGCGCCAGCGCATCGATGAAGAAATTGGCCGTCGAGCCGGTGCCAACGCCGATGATGCTGCCGGCCGGGGCGGTCTGCGCCACGTAGTCGGCAGCGGCCTGGGCAACGGCCTGCTTGAGTTCGTCCTGGGTCATGGTGATGCTCCTGAATGGTTTGCTGCGCATTTTAAACCCGTGGCGCCTTTGCCCAAATGTTCATAAAAGTTTAACTTTGCACGGTGCATAACTCGCTAAACTCATCATGCTGTTTTTTCAGGGAGAACAAGTTGAGCGTACAAAACAAGAAAGACCTTGCAGCCAAGCCGGCTGCCGCACCGAAGCCGCCGAAAAAACTGGTGCCGCGCACCGCGCCGAAGCTCGAGATCAAGCCTGAGGCGATCGCAGCAAGCACTGACTCACCTGCTGCCACACCTGGCGCAGCGGCAGCGGTGCCAACGCCAGCCCCCGTCAAGGCTAAGCCGGCGCGCAAACCGACCCAGGTCGAGGTCACCGTTGCCAAACACCAGAAGGTTTTGGCCGATGCGCTGGTCAAGGCGCAGGCCATCAAGTATGACCAGCCAAAGGTGATGAAGCAGGATGCAGCGCCGGCCAAAAAATCAGACAAGCCAGCCAAGCCGAAGAAGATCAAGCTGGTCCGTGACAGCTACGCGATGCCGGAAGCGGAATACGCAAAAATCGCTGAACTGAAGAAGCGAATGAGCGCCCTTGGCAGCGAAGCCAAGAAAAGCGAATTGCTGCGCGGCGGCATCGCCGTACTGGCCGCACTGAACGATGCCGAGCTAAAAGCCGTGATGACTCGCATCGAACGCATCAAGACCGGACGACCTGCCAAGTAGGCCAAAAGTAAGTGTTCCCTCCGTTTGTTACAGCCTGTCATCTGGCTGTAACAAACGACCAGTAACCTGCACAGCGTTAATCCCCAACCCTGTGCAGGAGTTACCTAATGTTGAAGCATTCCAAGCTCGTTTCCGCTCTGGCGGTCGCCGGTGTCGCCCTGTTTGGCGCCCAGGCCGCCCAGGCCCAGGTCATCAAGATCGACGGTTCTTCCACCGTTTACCCGATCACCGAAGCCGTGGCCGAAGAATTCCAGAAAGCCAAGAAGAATGTCGTCAAGGTCACGGTCGGCATCTCCGGAACGGGCGGCGGCTTCAAGAAGTTCTGCCGCGATGAGACCGACATTTCCGACGCTTCCCGCCCGATCACCAAGAGCGAAATGGACCTGTGCAAGGCCGCCGGCGTCGAATACATCGAAATGCCGGTCGCCTTCGACGCGCTGACCGTCGTCGTCAACCCGAAGAACACCTTCCTCAAGCAGGCCACCGTGGCCGAATTGAAGACCATGTGGGAACCGTCTGCCCAGGGCAAGATCACCAAGTGGAACCAGATCAACCCGGCCTGGCCTGATGCCCCGATCAAGCTGTTCGGCGCTGGCGCCGACTCCGGCACCTTCGAATACTTCACTGAAGCGACTGTCGGCAAGGCCAAGTCCTCGCGCGGCGACTACACCGCCTCCGAAGACGACAATGTGCTGGTCCAGGGCGTGTCGCGTGATGTCAATGCCATCGGCTACTTCGGCTACGCTTACTACGCCGAGAACAAGGCCCGCCTGAAGGCGCTGCCGATCGTCAATCCGAAGACCAACGTCGCCGTCGAGCCGTCTGAAGAGTCCGTGATCAAGGCAACCTACCAGCCGCTGTCGCGCCCGATCTTCATCTACGTCAAGGCCAAATCGCTCGAGAAGCCGGAAATCAAGGAATTTGTCGAGTTCTACATGAAGAACGGCGCCAAGCTGACCAAGGAAGTCAAATACGTGCCGCTGCCAGCCTCGGCCTACACCGGCAACATCGAGCACATGAACAAGAAGAAGCTGGGCACGGTGTTCGGTGGCCACAACGAAATCGGTATCACCATCGAAGATCTGATGAAGCGCGAAGCCAAGAACTGATTTTCACACCTGTCGTAAAAAAAGCCCGATCCCTCGCGGGTCGGGCTTTTATCATAGGGAATTCCAAAAGTGAATTCGCAAACCATGACTGCAAATAACGCTTCCGACCTGCCCGTGGTCAGCGATCGCCTCTCGAAGAACGCCATGCGCCACGTCAGCGAACGGCTGATCGAGTCGCTGCTCTTCGCGGCTGCTGCTGTTTCAGTGCTGACCACCATCGGCATCGTCTATGTACTCGTTTCCGAGTCCATCCATTTTTTCCAGAATGTCAGCATCGTCGACTTTCTGACCGACACCCAATGGACGCCGCTGTTCGATGATGCCCACTTCGGCATCATGGTGCTGGTGTCCGGCACCGTCGTTTCCTCTCTTGTCGCACTGGCTGTGGCCATTCCGATGGGGACGATCATTGCCATCTACCTGTCCGAATTCGCCAACGGCAAGGTGCGTGAAGTGGCCAAGCCAATTCTCGAACTGCTCGGCGGCATCCCGACCATCGTTTTCGGCTACTTTGCGCTGCTGATGGTCACCCCACTGCTGCAAAAGTTTTTCCCGGAACTGCCGGGCTTCTCGCTGCTTTCCGCCGGCCTGGTCATGGGCATCATGATCGTGCCCTACATCGCCTCGCTGTCCGAAGATGCCATGCGCGCCGTGCCGATGAGCCTGCGTGAAGGCTCCTACGCCATGGGCGGCACCCGTCTCTACACGGCGCTCCATGTCGTCGTGCCGGCCGCCTTCTCCGGCCTTGCCGCCTCCTACATCCTGGCCATTTCGCGCGCTGTTGGCGAAACGATGATTCTCGCCGTCGCGGCCGGCATGCAGCCGAACCTGACCTGGAATCCGGCCGAGCCGGCTGCCACGATCACTTCCTACATCGTTCAGGTCGCGCTCGGCGACCTGCCGCACGGCTCGATTGGTTACCAGACCATCTTCGCGGCCGGCCTGACGCTGATCCTGATCACCCTCTGCTTCAACATTCTCGGCCAGTGGCTGCGCCGCAAATTCCGGGAGAACTACTAATGCAAGCCAATTCCCTGACCACCGAACAAATCCGTGCCCTGATCGCCAAGGGCAAGCTCAAGGACAGCATCTTCAAGGCCATGGGCATCGCCTGCCTGGCTCTGGCCCTGCTCGTCATCGTGATGCTGGTCTCCGACATGATCGCCAAGGGCTCGGAACGGCTGACGCTTGATTTCTTCACCAACTTTGCCTCGCGGCATGCCGGTCAGGCCGGCATCCTGTCGGCCTGGGTCGGCTCGCTGCTGGTCATGCTGGTCACCGCGCTGGCCGCTGTGCCCATCGGGGTCGCGGCCGGCGTCTATCTTGAGGAATACGCCAAGCGCAACTGGATCACCGAGATCATCGAGATCAACATCACCAACCTGGCTGCTGTCCCGTCGATCGTCTACGGCCTGCTGGCGCTCGGCATCTTCGTCTATCAGTTCGGGTTCGGGCAGAGCATCCTGTCGGCCGGCCTGACGCTGGCCCTGCTCATCCTGCCTATCGTCATCGTCTCCACCCGCGAAGCCATCCGCGCCATTCCGGCGATGATCCGCGAAGGCTCGATGGCGGTCGGTGCGACGCGCTGGCAGACCTGCCGCTACCACATCATTCCGTATGCCATGCCCGGCATCCTGACCGGTGTGATCATCGGCCTGGCTCGCGCCATCGGCGAAACGGCACCGATCATCACCATCGGCGCCCTGACCTTCATCGCCTTCCTGCCGCCGGTGCCTTACACCACCGGCGCTGACGGTGTCACAGCCGGCCTGTTCGACTGGGTGATGTCGCCCTTCACCGTGATGCCGATCCAGATCTTCAACTGGACCTCGCGTCCCGATCCGGCCTTCGAAGTCAACGCCGCCGCCGCCGGCTTTGTGCTGATGGTCATGGTGCTGAGCATGAACGGCATCGCCATCTGGCTGCGCTACAAGATGCGCAAGAACATCAAGTGGTAATCCCCGCGTTCAACGCGAACAAATTACCAATACCGAATATCGAAATGGAGTCGCAAATGCAGATTCACGACAAACCGACCCTCAAGGCCGAAGCCCGCAACCTGAACTTTTACTACGGTGAAGCCAAGGCACTGAAGGGCATCAATATGCCCATCTACGACAAGAAGGTCACCGCCCTGATCGGCCCTTCCGGCTGTGGCAAATCGACCTACCTGCGCAGCTTCAACCGCATGCACGACCTTTACCCGGGCAACCGCTACGAAGGCGAGATCCGCTTCTTCCCGGACAACACCAACCTGCTGTCGCCGGAAGTCGATCCGATCGAAGTGCGCATGCGCGTCGGCATGGTGTTCCAGAAGCCGAACCCGTTCCCCAAGACCATCTACGAAAACGTCGCCTACGGCCTGCGGGTCCGTGGCGAGAACAACAAGCGGGCGCTCGACGACAAGGTTGAACACGCCCTGCGCGGCGCCGCGATCTGGGACGAAGTGAAGGACCGCCTGCAGGACATGGCCCCGAATCTTTCCGGCGGCCAGCAACAGCGTCTGTGCATTGCCCGTGCCCTGGCGACCGACCCCGAACTGCTGCTCTTCGACGAGCCGACTTCCGCACTCGACCCGATCGCTACCGGCGCCATCGAGGAACTGGTGCATGAACTGAAGAAGCGCGTCACCATCCTGATCGTCACCCACAACATGCAGCAGGCAGCGCGGGTCTCCGACTACACTGCCTACATGTACCTGGGCGAACTGATCGAGTTCGGCAAAACCGACGAAATCTTCATCAAGCCGCAGGACAAGCGTACCGAAGACTACATTACCGGCCGCATGGGCTAAAAAGGGGATAGACATGAACGAAAGCCAACACCTTTCCAGCCAGTTTGACGAAGAACTCAACCGTTTGCGCACCCACGTGCTGCAAATGGGCGGCCTGGTCGAAACCCAGGTTTCCGCAGCCATCGAAGCCTATTCCACCGGCGAAATCGCCAGCGTCAAGAGCATTGTCGAGACCGACCGCAAGGTCAATGAACTCGAAAAAGCGATCGACGACGACTGCGCCCACATCATTGCCAAGCGCCAGCCGACCGCCTCCGATCTGCGCCTGATCCTCGGCATCAGCAAGATCGTCACCGACCTGGAGCGGGCTGGCGACGAAGCCAAGAAAATCGCCAAGGGCGTTCGCCGCATCTACGAAAACGGCCATCTGCCGGGCCAATACGGTGTCGGCATCCGCCACCTGGCCGAAGCGGCGCTGGCCATGGTGCGCCGGGCACTGGACGCCTTCGCCCGCCTCGATACGCCGCAGGCAGCCGATGTGATTCGTGCCGATACCGATGTCGATGCTGAATTCAAGTCGATCATCCGCCAGTTGATCACGCACATGATGGAAGATCCGCGCACCATCACCACCTCCATCGACATCATCTGGATCGCCCGCGCCATCGAGCGTATCGGCGACCACGCCAAGAATATTTCCGAGCAGGTGGTCTATGTCGTTGAAGGCCGCGACATCCGTCATACCAAGGAGAAGGTCCAGTGACACCGACGATCCTGGTCGTTGAAGACGAACCGGCCATTCAGGAACTCGTCACGATCAACCTCAAGCACGCCGGCTTTCTGGTCGTTCGCGCCGGCAGCGCCGAGGAGGCCGAATCGGCCATCCGCGCCGCCCTGCCTGACCTGGTGATCCTCGACTGGATGCTGCCCGGCCAGTCCGGCGTGGCATTGGCCAAGAAAATCCGCGCCGACGAGCGGACCCGCGAATTGCCGATCATCATGCTGACCGCCCGCGTCCATGAAGAAGACAAGGTGCAGGGCCTCGAAGCCGGCGCCGACGACTACATCACCAAGCCCTTCTCGCCCAAGGAAATGGTCGCCCGCGTCCGTGCCGTGCTGCGTCGCCGCGCCCCGCATCTGGCCGGCGAAGCGGTCGAGATCGGCACCCTGGCGCTGAACCCGGCAACCCATCGCGTGCTGGCCAGTGGTCAGCCGATCGAACTGGGACCCACCGAGTTCCGCCTGCTCTTTTTCTTCATGACCCATGCCGAGCGCGTCTACACCCGCGCCCAGTTGCTCGACGAAGTGTGGGGCGACCATGTCTTCATCGAGGAACGCACGGTCGATGTGCACATCCGCCGCCTGCGCGCCGCCCTTGAAAACTCAGGCAATCACGAGCGGGTCGAAACCGTGCGCGGCACCGGCTACCGCTTCCGGGGAGCCTGAGCGACGTGTCATCGCAACTGATCCGGGCGCTGTTGCTGGCCTTGTTGTCCACCGTCGTTGCGCTGCCCATCGGTTATTTCGTGGCCCACTGGGCGGGGTGGACGGTGTTCTGCCTGGGACTGGCCCTGCAGATGGCCTTCCATTTCCGCAACTTCGCCCGTCTCGACCGCTGGTCACACAATCCGGTGGTCGATGCCAGCCTGGAAGGCGAAGGCGCCTGGGATGGCATTTTTGGCCGCCTCTATCGGCACGAGAAAGATCTACGTGAACAGATCGCCCAGCGCGACCACGAAATTGCGATGCTGATCGCCGCCGGCCAGGCGCTGACCGACGGCGTCGTCCTGCTCGATTTGCACGACCAGATTATCTTCTGCAATACCACCGCCGAAACGCAGCTTGGTCTGGTCATTCGCACGGACCGCGGGCAATCCGTCGCCAACATCGTCCGCCAGCCGGAATTCGTCGCCTATCTTGAAGAGGGTGATTTCAGCCGCCCGCTGACCATGCGTACCGAGCGCCGTGAGGACCGAGTCTTCTCGATCCACATCATTCCCTATGCCGGCAACCGGCGCCTCATGCAGATCAAGGATGTCACGCAGACCGACCGTCTGGACCGCATGCGCCGTGATTTCGTCGCCAATGTATCGCACGAATTGCGCACGCCGCTGACCGTGCTCGCCGGCTTCCTCGAAACGCTTCAGGAGTTCGATGTCGACCGCGAGGAAAGAAACCGCTACATCGACATGATGAGTGAGCAGTCAAAGCGCATGCAGTCCATCGTCCAGGACCTGCTGACGCTTTCCTCGATCGAATCAGCTCCACCGCCGGAGAGCGACCCGGTCGATATGGTCAACCTGCTCGACAAGCTGCGCCGGGATGCGGAAGCGCTGTCGGCAGGGCGTCACACCATCATCGTCGAAACCGATGGCCAGGGCGATCTGCGGGGCTCGGAACCCGAACTGATCAGCGCCTTCGGCAACCTGGTCGCCAACGCGGTGCGCTATACGCCTGCCGGCGGCACCATCCGGATCAGCTGGCATGCCACGCCGCAAGGCGCCGAATTCGCGGTTCAGGATACCGGCATCGGCATCGACCCCAAACACATCCCCCGCCTGACCGAGCGCTTCTACCGCGTTGATCGGGGTCGCTCTCGCGATGCGGGTGGCACCGGGCTGGGTCTGGCCATCGTCAAGCACTCACTGAACCGCCACCAAGCCCAACTCGAGGTCAAGAGCACGCCGGGCACCGGCAGCCGCTTTGCCGCCAAATTCCCGGCCAGCCGCGTCGCCGGCCTGTAGGGCCTCGAGACACCAGCCATCCGGTAAATTCACCCAGCGATGCGCAGGATGCTGTGACCGCAGCCACGAGCGGTCACTGATCGGTTTTTCCCAAAGCAGACATGCGGGCCAGACACAAAAAGCCGAGAGAAATTTATCTCATTAGCTGAGAAGGGCAGTGTCGGCAAGTCGCCAGCCACTGCGCTTGAATAATCAGCATGCCACATGCACAATGAATTGGCAGGCAATTGCCAATGAGCTTGGCGAATTCATGGCTACAACCTTTTCCAAGCTTACCTTACTGTTCCTGTACTGCTTGGGCCTGTGAACCTGAATTTTGCGAAACGCTTTCGTTCAAGAACAAAGGAGACTCCCCAATGATCCGTAATTCCATACAGTTTTCCGCGCCACTCTTCGCATCCTTATTAGGCTTGGCATGTTTGCTGCCCATCTCAGCCAACGCTGCCGATATCGCACCAGAAAAAGCATCGGGCCTGACGGGTGCGGCCGTGGGCGTCGGTTCAGTTGACTTGGCCCCGCACAACCTGCCCGGTGCAATCGGCGACTATGAGCTGCGCGCTCGGGTCATTGGCATCGCCCCCGGTGGCGCAATTCCCAACCACCCCCATGCAGGACGTCCAGGTATCGTCCGCGTCACCAAGGGCACTGTCGTCGAGTACCGCGGCGAGACCAAGCGTACGCTGGAAATCGGTGACACCTGGTATGAGAATGCAGACACGGTGCACTGGTTCCAAAACCCACACAGCTCGGAAGCGGCTGAAATTTGGGTCGTCGATCTGGTCCCCAAGAAGAAATGAGCAATGCCGCGCTCATGGAGCGCGGCTTTCTTACCCAAGATCGGCTTATCTGGAGCACGTGGGTCGATCTTGCTCACCTTATTCGATGCTTTTTGGAATTTATTCATTTTTGGACCGCCGATCAGGGTAGCTATCCAATTCAATAGGCAAGACGAACTCAGAATCAATTAAATGACCGGTATTCGGCGAGTAAATTGACATCCTCTTTGGCTCAAGTCGGCCAGAAGCGGCCATCGACCGAATTCGCCCACAGCAGACGTTCATGGACGGTATTATGCTAACGGGCTAGACTGCCGCTTATCACTTCATTTTTGCGGCCATCTGATCACGGACAATTCATGCTCAAACGCATCCTCTCCGCCCTGAGCGGCAAAAAGGTCCCACCCACGGCCTCGTCTCCGGTAGCGCCTATTGCCTCTACTTTTGGGCCTAAAGAAGGACTCATTACGGTCTATGACGCCTACGGCCGCGAGATCAAGATCACTCGCAACGAGTGGCGCGACAAAGTTTTCCTGCCTAACTTGCAACAGAAGTGGAATGAAGCAGGCGAGCTCTATAACCTCATCATCTCGGGCCTCAATGATGGTTTCGCAGCAGACCTGTTGCCGGCAACTGAACGCTTGCTGGAGATCGACGACATCCCAGAGCGTAGTCACACGATCCGCGGCATCGTATTAATGAAAAATGGTCTGTTAGACGCTGCAGAAGATGTGTTGCGCGCAGGAATGGTTAAGGCTGGAGAAACAGCTACTCTGCTGACTAATCTGGCCAAGGTATTTGCCGAACGTGGCAATCAGGCCCGTGCAGATGAAACTCTCTGGCAAGCGGTACAAGCCGATCCGAATATGGACAATGGTCTGCTCTGGTGGGCCGCCATTCAGCGAGACCGCGGTGGTGAAGACGGTTATCTGCAAGCCCTGAGCACTGCAGCAACTCTGCCCGGCAGTTGGCGCGCGAAGCTATGGTTGGCACGCCATCATATGGAACACAAGGGGGTCGAAGCGGCCCGTGCGCTGTATGCTGAGGTGCTGGCAGGTGGCTTATACGACGGCAGTTCGCTGATGATGATCTCCGGCGACTTGGGCAACCATGGCCAAGTTCAGCTGATTATTGAGCTGATAGGCCCTGCGTACGATGAGCACAAACACGACCCGATGGCGGGCCTCAACCTGTTGCGCGCCTGCCAGGAGCTTGGCAAGGCGGATGAAGGCGAGGCTCTACTCACTCGGATGTACGCACTGGGCTTGGCGCCTATCAAGCAGCACCTCGACCAGTTCGCACAAGCCTTTCAAGAAATGCGCAAGGAAGCTGACCAAGGCACGCCGGTTGATCCAGACAATCTAAAATTCACCACCCTCGCCCTGAGTCAGCCGATATGGCACTACGGCCTGCACAATGCGGACTGGCTCTTCGCGCAAAAGCCTGATAAAGCGCCGAAAGTTGGCTTCTTCGCGCTTTCAAAAATAATTGATGGTAGTGAACGCGCCGAATCTCAACGCGAGGACGATCTGGGCCGCTTAACCCGGGCCATTCCACTGTATCTGGCCGAGGCTGCCCATTACTGGAGCGACTACGCGACTAGCTGCTACTTCATGATCGTTGAAGGAGGAGGCCCAGTTGTCTCGGGAGGCGAATCCGATGGCAATGCGCTCTTCGACATCGTGCCGCCCGAAATGAAGTATTTCGTGACAGGGGAAATTGGCAGTTCCGGCACAGGCGACGCCACTCAGTGGGAGATTTACCTAAGCCTCTGGGACTGTAGTACCCGCACCAAACAAGCCAGCGAAAGCGGCAAGGCAATTCAGGCAGAGTTCGGAGCCATGGTACTCATACTTGAGAAGCGCCTGTTGACCCGTATCGGCCTCAAGCGCGAGCAAGCACTGGACTCCTTCTATCAACATCCTACAGCTGAGGTTATGCCAGTTTATCTGACAGCGCTTGGACAAGCTTTCATGCTGACGCTGCTAGCTAACAAGCACGTACCCAAGTCTGGTTTATGGGGCGAGCGCGCCATGCTCGACTGGCCTCTCAATATGGCCCTTCATTGGCCCACGGCAGAAGTACCGAAGCTGATGTATTTTTCCGGGCTGGGCAAAGCATTCGATTACAAATCCGACGTTCTTCACGAATACAAGGAACGCAGCCTGCAGCTGCTACGTGAGGCCGAGCAGTCGAACAGCCCTGCAACACGACTGACGCCACTGGTGTGGAAAATCTTTGGCATGGCGGAGAAATTTCAATCACACATAAATAATCTGCCGTCTGATGTGAAACCGGCGTATCAGTCGTGGCTGCGAAGAGTTGCAGAGTGATGGAGAATCGCCTACAGCGGCAGTGCCGTCTAACGACGCTTCACATCGAACTCTGAATGACTGCTTTCCGAAAGTCCGACCGTCTTCAATGGGCACGGTTCGGCCATATTGACTCCCAGAAAGCCGCCGCCGCCAGGGAATGACCGGTATCGGGCGATACAACTGACCCAAGTCGGCCACAAGCTGTCTGTCGGGGTTACGTTTCAATTTCTGCTGACGGGGAGCCAGGTGATAGAGTTGAGTGGCCGGTATTCGGCGAGCAATTGACATTCACATCGTCCCCACCTCGCCATTTTCAGGCGCTCTAGCTTGGACGCGAAATGAGAGCAAATAGCGCCGAAGCTGACATAATTGCTTTCGTTGCACGTAGCCTGCATAAATTGCCATCCAATAACTTAAGAATCATCAGCAATTTCTGTGACTTCACTTGCCATTCTTTTCGCCGGTTTTTCGATATTCAGCGCCATGACCATTGGGCTGACGCATTTCCGTGGCGAGCAGTATCAGGGCCAGGTTATGTCGAGAGTCATGGGGGTGATACTCCTCGTGGCCCTCGGCTCCCTGCAATTGGCTCATTTTTCGTGGCTCTACCTCGATCAGGAATGGGTAGCGACAATCCCGTACCGCATGACGCTATTTACCGTAGCGCCAGCCTTCTTCCTGTTCAGCCAACCATTGCTACGCCCGCAGATCCGTTCGGTAATTCGACCGTTGCAGCTCGGGCATGCTGGCCCCATTTTTATTTCTCCCTTCTTGCCTGAAAACATGGCCCTGCCATTGGCCTTCGTCGTCGGCTCAGTCTATCTGCTATGGCTTGCGTACCGCCTGCATGCCCTTCGACGCGAGCGAGCCAGTTTTCGTCTCGAAATCATGCTGCTAGGAACCGTTTTTGCGATTGCCATTGTGGTGTCGGTTCTCGGACTTGCGCAGGCGGCTTTACCGGGAAAACTGTTTTTCAGTCTGTATGCAATCGCGATCGGCCTGGCCGTCTTTCTAGTTCAGACCACGCTAACGCTTCGGCCACAGCTAACGATTGAAGTCAGGGAAACGGCGCAAGCGTCTTATGCCAGTTCTACGCTTAACAATGTGGATTGCGACGCCGTCCTCGGCAAGTTGAATGCACTGATGGGATCAGACCGAATTTACGTGGACTCAGACCTCAGTCTGCCAAACTTGGCCGAACGACTGGAGCTTAGTCCTCATCAACTATCGGAGTTACTGAACGTCCGATTGGGAAAGAGCTTTTCTCGTTACCTGCGGGAATTGCGTATTGCTGCCGCCCAGACCATGCTCCGCGATGAACCCTCCGCTTCGGTTCTCTCTGTTGGGCTCAGTGTCGGCTTTACTTCGCAATCAAATTTTTACGAAGCATTTCGCGATATTGAAGGGATGACTCCCGGCCAATTCCGCAAGCTTCGAACCAAAGTCGGTTCCACCTGTTAGTCAGTTTCGGGTGGCAAATGCTCCGGAATGATATTTTCGGAGTGCAAAATTGTTCCATTTCGATAGGAACGGAAGAATTTCCCGCCTTCAATATTCAAACTGAGGGCTCCTGCTATCCACAAGGAGCCTTTCATGAACGCCTATTTTCAACTGTTCGCCGCTTCTCTCATAAGCATCGCCATTAGCTTTACTGTTCTTCGTGTGTTGTCCAGTCCGCTGATGAATATCCTCAGCCGTATCTGCCCGGATGAGCAAGCCGCCGCATTCTGGTTGAGCTATACGAAAGTGATGCTGGTGATCGCTCCGTTACTTCTCGTTCTAACGATCGATATGTTCGCGCACTTCAGCAACCCGCTGGACAGTATGCGCCTCGCCCTGATGGCTGCACTGGGTGGCTTATTAATCGGCCTTCACTCGATCGGCAAGCGTCTTGGTCGATTCGTGAAGATGCCGGATGCGGGGGGCGCATCATGAAGATACTGCTCACCGGCGCCACCGGTTTCATCGGTCGCAATATTGCAACTGCGCTCGTAGCCGCAGGTCACCAAGTCATATCAGCCTCGCGCAGCAATGGAATCGATTTTTGCCAAATGCTTTCCCCGGCAGAATGGCTACCGTATATCCAGGGGATAGATGCCGTTATCAACTGTGTTGGCATCATCGGAGAGCGTGGAAGCCAGCAGTTTTCATCTCTGCATACCCATGCGCCATCGGCATTGTTTCGGGCTTGTGTTCAGGCCGGGGTTCGACGGGTTGTGCAAATCTCGGCACTCGGGGCGGACGAGACGGCGTTTTCTGGTTACCACCTGAGCAAGCGGGCAGCCGACGACTATCTGCGTAGCCTTGATCTCGACTGGTTCGTGTTACGGCCATCCTTGATTTATGGTCGTGGTGGCAAGAGCGCCAGCCTATTCATGCGACTCGCACGGCTGCCATTTATCCCGGTTATTGGTGACGGGCAACAGGCACTTCAGCCAGTACATATCAGCGACGTGGTGGCAACCGTGATGCAGAGCCTCACCTCATCGGAACCCCGTCAAACGCTGGACATCGTCGGAACCGAAACGATCATGTTTGCCGAATGGATGCAGACCATGCGCAAGGCTCAGGGATTGCCGTACGCAAAGCTCTTTCGATTCCCTTATCCATTGGCGATGGCGCTTACCAAAATCAGTCGGCACTTCGACCCAATGCTGCAACCAGAAAACCTACGCATGCTTCAGACCGGCTACTGGGCTGACTTCCAGCCGCTGATCCGGTTCTTGGGGCGTCGCCCACTGACAGTCGAACCCTGCCTCTTCTTCTCGAACGCTTTGCCAACGAGGAGTACATCATGACCTACACCTTGCTCAAAACACTGCATATCCTGAGCATGGTGCTACTTTTCGGCACCGGCCTTGGTAGCGCGTTCTACAAATGGATGGCCGACCGGAGTGGCAATGTAGCCCACATCGCGGTTACCAATCGACATGTCGTGCTGGCCGATTGGCTCTTCACCACACCGACGGTTATCTTCCAACCCTTCAGCGGCCTCTGGATGATCCATCTGCTGGATGTTCCACTGATAACGCCGTGGATTGCCGCTAGCTTGTTTCTGTACTTTCTCGCAGGTGCTTGCTGGTTGCCCGTGGTTTGGCTACAGATTCGCATGCAAAGAATCGCTACTGAAGCGATTACTAACGGCACTGAACTGCCCGCACTTTACTGGAGAATCGCTCGATGGTGGTTCTGGCTGGGCGTGCCTGCTTTTATCTCGATGGTGCTTGTGGTTGCTCTGATGGTCTTCAAACACATTCCAGGAGCTGGAACATGAAAAGTCTGATGCAACGGGCGCTTGGCGCCGACTGGGAGAAGTTGCCACCGGCTTTGCAGGCACACTACCAATTTGGCAAGACGATTGATACGGGGCACATGAACGTCGAATATCCGCGATTTATGCAACCCTTGCTAAGCATACTTAGGATCGTCGGGGCTTTAGTTAACTGCAGCGGCCGAGACGTAGTCACCGTGGTCAACAAACATGTCGTCGGTGATCGCCAGTATTGGCGACGAACCCTGACGTACCCGGATGGGAAAGTGGTCTATTTCAATAGCTTCTGGATCTACGTTGGACAAGGGCAGGTGGTCGAATTCGTGAATCCGGTGCTGGGGTTGCAGATGGCACCTTCTGTGATGGGGGGGCGCCTCCATTATCGCGGCGTCCGATTCGTTGCGAAGCTTGGGCCGCTGATGCTGCCGATCCCGGAATGGCTGGTGCTGGGACACACCAGCATTATTGAAGAGGCTATTGATGAAACCCACTTCGTGATGGATTTTCGACTCACTCACCCATTGTTCGGCGAGGTGTTCCGTTACTCAGGTAAGTTTCAGGCGGCCTTAGGAGAGCCAGCTTAGAGTTTTATTGATATGAAACTCATTCAAGTCCAATGGCGGGATCAGGACAATCCCGCCATTCGAATCAAGCCAAATTGTGACCACACTGGCCTCTTCGCGCTTAGCGACGACTGGCTGCTTTCTAGACTTGGAATTTCACTGGCCGCTTTTCGGCAATGAATTCGAAGAGAGGACAGTCGCTTCGGTGCCCAATCCGGCCAGTCGAGTTTCTCCGAAGCGGCCATTCAGCCAAATCTCAACTTTTCGAACTAGCCTTCCGCAAAGCGGCCATTGGCGAACTCACCCTACCGGCCACAAGCGGTCCCTCAAAAAAACACCATATAGCGGACATAGGCCCTGTCCGTAGATTGCGGATTGATACGGGGATTTGCATCGGATAATCTCAATGTCATAACATGACTTATGGACTATTCGGTCGTGTCAGGATTTACTAGCAATCACCGGAAATTTCTGCCTCTGAATAACTCGTGACCATATAACACGACTAGAACCTCTTCGAAAGAAGGCGACGAGGCAAGAGCCAAACCAATTTTTGTTATTGCTGCTTGATTGTGAGGCGCCAAGACAAAGATACTTCCATAATTATTTGATGAAATATCGAACTCGCCACAATCACTCTTCATTCTGTAAATGATCTCATCGTTTTGCCAAAGGTCGAGTTTTTCGACAAGTTCTGCATTGACCTTGGCCAGTGCTTCTTTCAAGGCAAGAATCATTTCGTCATCGCCTGAAGCGAGCCGAAACTCAATTAGCAATTCCTTCGTTTTGTAACCAGGACGAATCACAAACGGGAACATTTGGACGCCTAACGTTTTAGGTGAGGGGCGTGGAGCCGGCTTGCCGGCGGAGCGTCCCAGCGGCGAAGCCGCACCTCGACCGGAATGTTAGGCTCAGTCACAGTTGAAAAAGATAACTTTGCCATTTTCGAAGTGTGGGCGGCCACAGTCATCTGCACTATCGTCGAGTTGGCAGATACCTTTTCCTTTTGGCAGAGGTTTTCCATCAAGAGTCTCTTCACTTAGAGGCATTGTGCAGTGACCAATACAGTCTTTGGAGTTGCTGCAAAGCTTGCCTGCGTCGGGGTATGGCAAAACGCACAAGGCATAACCACTGCCTGCGAACCACTCGCCTCCTCGCTTCATGCACACTGCCTCGGAGCGAATTTTATTGCCTCGTGTTTTCTCTTTCCCGACTGGAACGCGATTGACTACTCCTGGCGCGAACGTGATTTCGGAATGCGCCGAGATGGGTAGAAAGATCAGAGCGGAAACGAGCGCTAGGAATTTCACAATAAAGCCTAACGTTGTAGGTAAGGGGCGGCCCGCTTGCGGGACGTCCCAGCGGCCAAAGGCCGCGCCTTGACCGGAATGTTAGGCATGGGCATGTCAGTCGCCATGGTGCTCGCCTAAAGTGGCTGCGCCACCATGCTCTGACTTATCTAGTTCCAGAAGAACCATTTTTTCCGAATGCTCCAGATAGGCTCGAGTATCGAATTTGTTCCAGTTGTATTGACTACGAAGAAAGGCCCAAATCCCGACTGCGCCGATGATTGGGACAAGCCAAACGATAGAGCATTGCGCCGCTTTTTGAAATGCCGAAAGCATGGGGCATTTGATAACTTGAACAGACACAGCTGCGTTGGCCAATGCGACGCATCCAAGGGCCAAGGCTAGCAGTGCAATTGGTGAGGCCAATCTAGATGCCTAACGTCTGAATTGAGCGGCCAGCGCGGCTTTTCGCGCAGGTCCGCTCGAATGATGGGTTGGCCGTCGCATTTCCATGCTTAACGACGTCTTCCTGACTCAAATGATCCGGGCAATACAGGCGAACCGCCGCCTCCCGCCCTTTTCCCTTTCTTCCGAGGCATTCGTGAAGCCCTCTTTACCATGATCTCGTCGGCCAATTCGCGCCCCCATCGCTTCACCAGCTTGTCATACATCTTTTGAACGCCCAACGGATTCTCCTCGGCTCTGTAGTGCCAAACTCCGTAATTCCTAAGGCAGCGGATTGACGGAAGTAATTGATATTCCACCCGGGCCGGATTTGTGAAACTCCCTTGCGTGTTTAAGTGCGAGCTCGATAAGAAAACTGTCTGTCGTCGCTGGCGCAAACTGGCTTTCCACCTCGAATTCTGAGTGGAACACGCTGCCATCGGCTCTGCATTCGTAGAGAACCTTGTACTTCATTGCAACTCCTCTTTTGGTACGGGCTGAGCCACGGTTTGCGACGGCCAACGTTCAGCTTGAGGGGCCGCCCGGGGGCGAAGCCCACGGGGAACCGGAAAGCGCAGCTTGCCGGCGGTCCCCTCGAAGCGCGGGTTAGGCACCGGCATTTTGTTTCGCTCCTGGCGTGACCATTAAGAATTCGGTCAAAGGTCTAGAACCGTCGGATGTAACCCTGAAGCACCGAGCACCATTCTTTGGGTGGGGGTAGTAGGTGTAAGCCTTCTCTTCGAACTCGTAGAGACGCTCTTGGCGAACCCATGCGCAGGCGCTCGGCTCAAACAGAGAGGGAACGAACTTTCCGTCAACCTGAATTGGTTCTGGTGGCGTCGGATGTACCTTGGTCTTCGCCCACAAGTAGAAATCTTCGCCGGCCTTCTTGAGAAAGCCAGCGCCGAAAGCACCGACGATCCCGACGACAGCGCCCCAAGCAAAACTCACTGGATCAGAGGGTAGAAAGGGCATGGTTAACGGTGCCTAACGTAGAGGTAAGGGGCGCTGCGCGGCGCTTTATCGCGCAGCGTCCAGCGGAGGCCGAAGGCCGGAGCGGCCTTGACCGCAGTGTTAGCGATTGGATGGCGCTTGACTAAAGACCCCAACAAGCCAAGAAGGTTAATAGAGTAACCCTACGCAGTTGGGCTGGTCGGAAAGGAAGAACTTCAATACTGCTTCCTTTGATGGATGGTTAGAGGCACTAATCTTGTATGCCACCATAGGCATGGTCTTTGTATCGCCTCGAACGTTGACTGTTGCCAGGACAGATACCTCACCAAGTATTTTTCGTAGATCGTCCAGATTGACTAGCAGTTTGCCCGCTGCATCGCGACCACAGACCAATCTCTCCCAATTTCGATAGTCTCGGTTTGAATATGCCGTTAATGCCTGCTGAGATAGCTCCAATAATTGGTTGTTCGAAGGGCTGTTCGATGTGGTGGCACATGCACTTAGGAATATCAACAGACAGGCAAGAGCACTGCGAAATATGGTCATGAAATTTCCAATAGAAAGTGTGGAGCGGGAAAGAGATGATCGCTAACGTTGTAGGTAAGGGGCGCTGCGCGGCGGTTTATCGCGCAGCGTCCAGCGACCGGAGGGAGCGGCCTTGACCGCAGTGTTAGCCATCGCTTTGCCTCCCTTGTTTGCTTAAGCCTGCAGGTTCTACCCAAATGGGAGAGTAAGTTTCGGGACTGCCGCAGAGGACTGAGTTGAGTATTTTGGTGACTGTCAGCCACCCTATAACTTTAGAACCTTCCATCACGTCTATTTCACGATCAACCCAGAGTGAATTGGGATAAACATCTGGGGTGATGAACCAGACTGCCACTTTTGCTGTTTCACCGGGCATCACTTGGTTGACGCCCAAATACTCATGGTGCCCCGAAGTGAGATAGTTCTCATGAAGCCTATGGATAGGGCGATATCCGGAGAGGACAGGATTACGTCGCCCACTCTCCTGTGATGTGAGTAGGTGAAACTCTCCTTCAATGTCACGTGGGCGGTTCATTTGTGAGGGCTAACGTTTTAGGTAAGGGGCGCTGCGCGGCGCTTTATCGCGCATCGTCCAGCGACCGGAGGGAGCGGCCTTGACCGGAATGTTAGAACTCACGACGCTTGATCTCTAGAGGCGAGTTTGTGCCTTTGTCGATGGCACTGAGCGAAATTTGCCCATTTTCTACAGAGAGTGTGACCGCGACCTGAGGAATTCCACGCGGTGCTGGAGGAATGCCGACAACTGCTACGGCGGCCACTTTTTTTGCTTTTTTCGTTACCTCGGCAATGCCACGGAAGATGAACAGCTTGATTTCTGTTTGCCTATCGTCAGCGGTAGAAAACACCTGAGTAGTGGAACAAGGTGTTTGACAGCCTGTTTTGAGAAGAGGCGTGAATACCCCACCAAGCGTTTCAATGCCGATGTTTTCAACGAGTGTGCCGCTCGCAGAAACTGAATGAGTAGGCTTCTCTAGAACGACAGGCTCTGCGTAAGCCATCCCACCGGTAAGAGCGAGGCATAAGCAGATTGAGCGGAGCGCGGGATTTATCATGAGTTCTAACGATGAAAGTAACCGGACGCCGCGCGAGGCTGGCAGCCAAAGAGATGACGCTTGCCGGCGGTCCGGTTGACTGGATTGTTATGAGTCACCACGGCAGCTCGCGGGGAGAATGGTTTTCGGGCTGCCCCAGCATGACCAACTAACTTTCTTGTCTTTAACAGCCGGAGTGA
>Ga0316604_10000092_pt1 | contig 152132 bp, 116 predicted proteins | sample OWC_soil_day20_C_FD_207650 | JGI IMG/M metagenome (GOLD analysis project Ga0316604, IMG submission 207650) | Wetland soil microbial communities from Old Woman Creek delta, Ohio, United States - OWC_soil_day20_CT | ecosystem: Environmental > Terrestrial > Soil > Wetlands | place: USA: Ohio... | reverse complement strand
CCACCGGCCAGACATGCTGCACAAGATTGACGAACTTGCCCCATGACCATGGAGCTCCGCCATATCTTGGAGAAAAGAAGCTGTTGATCTCGTTGACGTTGAAGTGAAACACCATGATGTAGACGATAACGAGCGCCATCAGGAAACGCGGCACAGTCATCCCCAGGAAGGAGATGAACGACAACAGGCTGTCGATCCACGAGTACTGCTTGGTTGCCGCGATAATGCCGAAAGATATACCAATCACCGACGCCAGGATGTGGCAAGTCAGCGCCAGAAGCAGCGTGCGCGGCAACCGCTCGGCGACAACGTCAGCCACTGGACGATTGTAGAAAAAGCTGCGACCGAAATCGCCTCTGGTGACCATGCCGACCACCCAGTTGACGTACTGAACCGGGATGGGCTTATCGAGACCGTGCTCATGGGCATAGGCCTTGGCCTGCGCGTCGGCCGCTTCGAAGCTTGCGCCTCCCTGGTTGATCAGCTGCGAGCGGATGAAGTCGCTGTAATCGCCCGGCGGAGCCTGAATGATGGCAAAGGTGACGACGCTTAGAATGAACAGCACCGGGATCGCCGAGGCGATACGGATGAGCAAGAAGCGGAACATGGATCTGAGACTTCCTGACTCTTTGTCATGGATTTGAAGGACCCGCGTCTTACGAAACGGGCTGGCTTGGATCGCCGTCATGGACGGCTTGAGATCGTAGGCTCCCTCGGACTCCCGGACAATTCTGCGGAGGTCTCGGAAGAGAAATCCCGGCGGCGGGGGGCACCGCCGGGACGTTTGGCCATTCGAGTGGGAAGATTACTCGACGGGACCCTGATCGCCCGGCTTGCCGGGCAGCGAGTCCTTGGCCAGCTCGTAGTCACCCTGCTTGTCGGCGGGGACATAGAGGCGCTCACGCAGAACCGAGTCTTCAGCCCAGTTGAACATGAAGATCGGGGTTCCCGGAGGAACGTTGTCGAAGCGCTTGTTGATGATCAGAGCACCGGGGTATTCGGTCAGACCGACGCTGTTGACGTTGGTCGTCGCGATCTTGTTGTACTCTTTCATCAGGTTGGCGCGCTCGGCGACGTCCTGGGTTGCGATGAACTTGTTGATGGTGTCGACGAGCTGCTGCTCGAAGGGCATCAGGTCAACCTGCCCACTCTCCGGCGCGCGATGGAACCAGGAGGTCTTCGGACCAACCGGCGCCAGCTGCTCGGTGTTCTGCACGACAGCCGTCAGTTCCGGCATATGCCGGTTAACCGTCCAGTCGAACTTGCCGCCATAGTTTGCGTTGTCGCGCTGCTTGCCGTCGAGAGCGTTCAGGACGACGCGCAGACCCAGCTTTTCCATCTGACCGATCACGCCTTCGGCGAGATTCTTGTCGGTGGAATAGTCGGCGCTGACGAGCAGCGTGATCTCGACGTCCTTGCCCTTCATCGGGCCTTCCGTGTAGTTCACCACGCCATTGCCGTCGGTATCCTTGAGACCGGCGGCCTCCAGTTCCTTCTTGGCCCCATCGAGATCAAAGGGATAGTAGAAGGTGCTCTGGCGATCATAGAAGCTCGAGCCGGAGGAGATGCCGCCGGGGTAGATGGCCGTGAACGGCCCCTTGACCAGCGCCTCGCCGAGCTTCTGGCGGTCGAGCCCCATGGTCACGGCCTTGCGGAAATGCTCGTTGCGATTCAGCTCACGCACGGCCTGACCACGCGCATCGGGCTCGCCCCAGCCATTGGCCGAGAAGTTCATATAGAGGTTGTAGCCGATGAGGCGCGGACCGAATTCGAGGCGGGCCGGCGCCGTCGGCTGAGCAGCACGCTTCAGCGATTCAACAAAGTTCTCCGGCTGCTCAAGATTGGAGATGTCGCCGGAGCCAGCAACGGCCTGCACGTCACGATCCGCCCAGGTCGACAGCTTGAAGTGGACTTCGTCGAGATAAGGCAGCTGGTTGCCGTTCTCGTCGACCTTCCAGTAATAAGGATTGCGGCGCAGGACGATGATGTCGTCCGGCCGATAGAGCACCGGCGACCAGGCACCCATCACCGGCCAATTCAGGTAGCTTGGCGGGAAGAAGTTCTTGTATTGATCGTAGGTGTTCTTGGAATATTTCGGATGCTGCGGCTTCAGCATATGGGCGGGGCCAGGGCAGAACGTGCCGTAGGCCATGTTATAGAGATACTGCTTCGGGAAGGCTTCCTTGAAGGTCCACTCGACCGTGTAGTCGTCGATCGCCTTCAGGGTCGTCCCCTCGCCAAAGGTCGCCGCGGTGGCACCGTTGGTCGGCGAAACGTTCGGGTCGAGGACGTTGTCCTCCCAATAGAACATCACGTCTTCGGAGGTGAACGGCACGCCGTCCGACCACTTGGCGCCTTCGATCAGGTGCATGGTCAGCTTGTGACCGTCCTTGGACCATTCCCAGCTCTTGGCGAGGTTGGGAAGCGGCTCCATATCCTCGGCCTTGATCTGGAACAGTTGCGCGGTGCGCGTCAGGCACTCATACATGCCGATGTCGATGCCGCCCCAGCCCTGAACCTGACCGGCCTGATAGTTCCAGCCTTCCGGACGACCGCCGATGACGTGACGAAGCACGTCGCCGTAAACGCCCATGCCATTCGGCATGTTGCTGGTCTTGAAGACGAGCGGCTCCTTGGGCAGGCGATCCTTGACCGGCGGCAGGCGCCCCTTGTCGACGAAATTCTTGGTGATGTATTCGGGCTCATGGTAGGCGGAAAGCGCCTTGTATTCCCAGAGATCGCCGCGCCCGACATAATTGACCTTGCCTTGGCCCTGGAACACCGGAGCCTCCGGCACGACGGTCAGCTCAGACGCGAAAGCGGCGGTCGCAAAGAGCGACGCGCCGAGCATCAAAGCCGACGTCAGTTTCATCCGATTAGTCATTCCGTCATGTCCTCCCTCATGAAGCCGACCACCGGCCTTGCGCCAGCGGGCGGTCAATGCGATGGGCAGCGTCGGAACGCATCCCCCCGCTCTCTCTTCCCAAGTCGACCGGTTTCCTCAATCGCCCGATCGGCTTTCCCCATTTGCGGCAGCCAATTAAGCCTGCCGCGTCGTACCCGGGGCAAATTCCCGGGCAAGCTTGAAAAACTCCGCTTGGAAGACGGTGGCAATGCCCACCAAGTACTTGAAATCGCTTAATCTCGCACATGCGAGATCGGAAATATTGCACCTGCGTGCCCGGGAATTTGCCCCGAGTACTGCCGCGTCCGGCGCGGGCGATCCACGCCGGATATTTCTTGAAGGCTGCGGTCCATCAGACCTTGGTGCGGGCCTTCTCCTCGCGGATCTCCTCGATGCCACGCGCTTCGCGACGGGCTGCCCCTTGCCAATCGCGCGTCTTGACCGTCGATTTCGCTACCCTTTGCTTGGCCGCGTCGATGGCATGGGCATATTGCGGCAGCCAGCGCGCCTGGGCGACCAGCATTTCGTCGACCATCGCCCAAACTTCCTCGGGGGTGCAGATGGCGCCAACCAGCGGGTCATGCAGCACGGCAAGCTTCAGGAGGTCGACATCACCGGTCACCGCCGCGTGAACCGACATGCGCTGGACGTTGATCGATGACAGACAGGTGGCCGCGCAGGCCTCCGGCAGCGTGATGCCGGCGACCATGTTGATGCCGAAGCGATCAACGAAACCGGGCGACTCGATGATGCAGTCATCAGGCAGGTTGGTAATGACGCCACGGTTCTTCTGGTTGAAGTGGCCCCGATAGACCCTGCCCGTTTCCAGCGCCTCGATGATGTGGCTGGCATGTTCGCTCGACCGTCGCTTGGGATCGATCTTCTCCTCGGATTCCTTCAGGAATTCCGGGAACTCGGTCTCGAACCAGTTGCGCTGCTCCGTGGTGAAGCGCAGGTAGCCGCCCGTCTCGCCATGAATCCAGTCGGACATGTCGATCCAGTTCATGATCTCGCCCGGCCGCTTGCGATACCACGGCAGGTATTCCGACAGGTGTCCATTGCTCTCGGTGGAGTAGACGCCGAAGCGCTTCAACACGTCGATGCGCACCTTCTCCTGCTTGGAGAAGACCGGATGCGCCTCGAAGGCCGCAAGGATTTCGTCCTTGGTCACCTTGCGACCGCGAACGCGGACGTCGACGTACCAGGTCTGATGGTTGATACCCGAGCAGATATAGTCGACTTCGTCATGACCAACGCCGAAGATGTCGGCGATCTGTTCGCCACCATGCTGCACGCCGTGGCAGAGACCGATGGTGTCGACCTTGCCATACTCGATGGCCGCCCAGGTGTTCATGGCCATGGGGTTGGCATAATTCATGAACTTGGCGCCGGGCTCGGCGAACTCACGGATGTCCTTGCAGAAATCGAGGATCACCGGAATGTTCCGCTGGCCGTAAAGGATGCCGCCGGCACAGATCGTATCGCCGACACATTGATCGACGCCGTATTTGAGAGGAATGCGGATGTCGTCCTGGTAGGCATCGAGGCCACCGACGCGGACGCAGGAGATCACGTAGCGCGCGCCCTCGATCGCCTTGCGGCGGTCCGTGGTGGCGGTGACCTTGGCCGGGAGCTTGTTGACTTCGACGATCTTTCTCAGGATCGTCGCGATCATCGTCAGATTGTGCTCCGAGATATCGGTCAGGGCAAACTCGACGTCGGCAAACTCTGGTACACAGAGAATGTCAGTGAAGAGCTTCTTGGTGAAGCCGACGCTGCCTGCGCCGATGATCGCAACTTTGAAGGCCGCCATGCTGTCCTCGTTCACTCGCCTAACCCGACCGGATGAAGGGTACGTCCAGGCAATACGAAAGTATTACGCAGTCGACACTGTCGCCCTGCGCCCAATATCTTGCCCTCGGGAAGTCCCTGGCTCCGCCTGTTCCGTTCTTCTTGTTGGGTGCATTAAGACGTAATATGGCTGCCAAGGCCAGACGAGGATTGTGCTTCGATGGGTAATTCCGTGCTCGATAAACTGCGGCAAAATGGTCCGGGAATGACGACATTGTCATTACCTCGGGGACGAAATCTGCTCCACACGATGCCGACAAGCACGGGCTATGACATTCAAACTTCGAAGGAATATTCCTGGGATGGTCGGAAACGCGGCCAGACGCCATTCACGGTTCTCCAGCATACGATTTCCGGGCATGGAAATTTGCGCTATGAGGACAAGCACTATCGTATCGGTGAGGGCGAGGCGATGCTGGTGCTCGTACCCCACAACCACCGGTACTGGCTGGAGGATGGTGGACGCTGGGAATTCTTCTGGATTTCGATGAACGGTGAGGAGGCTCTGAGACTGCATCGGTCCGTGATGGCAGTGACGGGGCCGGTGCTTCATTTGAAGCCCCGGACGGTGGAGACCCTGGCCGACTGCTGCCTCAGAATGATGGAGGGCGAAGGCGAAACGCCGGGAGCTGCCTCGGCGTTGGCCTATCGCGCCGCCATGGCTCTCTATGACGATGTGTTCGCAGGGACCTACACCGATGCCACTCAGGCGAGCCCCATGGCACCGGTGATCCGGCACATTCTCAATAACCTGCAAAGCGATCTGTCGGTCGACGAACTGGCCGGCGTTGCCGGGCTGAGTCGCGCGCATTTCAGCCGCGTTTTCACCGCCACCGAAGGGCGGCCGCCGTCGGAATATGTGCTGGCCGAGCGGATGCGCCGGGCGGCGAAGCTGCTCGCCGTCAATACGGAGATCTCGGTGAAGGAGGTCGCGACGCTGACCGGCTTCTCCGACCCCAACTATTTTTCAAAAGTGTTCCGCCGATTCTTCGGCGCCAGCCCGACCGAGTTCCGGACCACCGGCATGTATGCGACCCAGACCATCGGTAAGGATCGATGAGGCGATGACTGTCGCGGGCTAACCACCGTTGGCGGCAATCCAGGCGCCCAGCGCGTCCCGCTCTTTGCGCGTGATGCCCGTCTCGTTGCCGAGCGGCATGACCTCCGCATCGACCGCTTGCATCTTGATGAGTGGCGCGTAGCGGCGAATGTGATCGATATCGGTGAAGACGAGACCTTTCGGCGGCTCGGTGAATCCTTCGTGGGTCGGTTTGGCGGAATGGCACATTACGCAATGCGTCGCGGTAAGCCTGAGCACGTCGGCATCGGTAACGGCGGTAGCATTGGCGGCGGCCTCGTTGCGCGGTAGCGGGGCTGTGGCGAGGATCGCCAAGATGAGGGCAATCGCGGCACCAGGCAACGCCCACCAGTATTTCCGGAAAGGATCGCCCGCCTCGTGGCGGTTGAGGATGTGACGCGCCATGCCGCCGACGACCAGGATCAACGCCACCAGAAGCCAGCCGTGCGGATGGCCGGTGAGCAGCGGATAGTGGTTGGACACCATCATCAGCAGGACAGGCAGCGTCAGGTAGTTGTTGTGGATCGAACGCAGGCGCCCCTGCAATCCCAAGGCGGGGTCGGGCTTTTCGCCGGCCATCAACGCGGCGGCGATCTTCTTCTGGTTCGGGATGATCACCCGGAAGACATTGGCGGCCATCATGGTGCCGACCAACGCACCAACATGGATGAACGCACCACGGCCCGAAAAGACATTGCTGAACAGCGCGGCAAAGCCGACGATCATAAGGAAGACACATAAAACCACGAGGCCGGGATGGTCGTCGGTCGTGTGCTTCATCAGCCCGTCATAGGCGAGCCAGCCGAGGAGTAACGACAGCATCGAGATGGCGATCGCCTGCCAGGGCGCGAGGTCGGCAACCGAGGGATCGATGAGATAGGCGCGGGCGTTGAAATAGTAAACCGTCGTCAGCAGCAGGAAGCCGGAGACGAAAGTGAGATAGGCTTCCCAGCGGTACCAGACGAGATCTTCCGGCAGTTCGTCAGGCGCCACCGCGTATTTCTCGACGTTATAAAAGCCGCCGCCGTGCACGAGCCAAGCGGTGCCGTAGACGCCTGGATTCATCTTCGCCCGCTTACGGAGGCTCAGGTCGAGAGCGATGAAGAAAAAGCTGGTGCCAATCCAGCCGATGCCGACCACAAGATGGAACCAGCGGATCAGAATGTGCAGCCACTCGATGGCAAAGCTCAGCATGGGGCGTCAGATACCTTGAGACGGACTTCGCCCGGCCCAACAAGGAGGCATGGCGCATCCATACGCATTTTACCGTAATCTAGCCTCTTCAGCCCGATCAAGGCAAGCCGGCCGACTGACCGAAATGCCAATATTTACGGCAGCTTGAAAGACGACCTAAAAGCAACGGGGCCGCCCTGAGGCGGCCCCGTGCAAAGCTGGGTTATGCCCTCAGGCAGTGCTTACTGCGGCAGCTTGTCGTCGACGCCCTTGACGTACCAGTTCATGCCCAGAAGGTCGCCGTCCGGAGCGACGACGCCAGCCGCGTAACGCTCCTTGCCGGTCTGATCGGCGATCGGACCGGTGAAGGGGTTCCAGCCACCGGCGATCTTGGCCTGGGTCGCCTCGGCAAGCTTCTTGGTCTCGTCGGACATGTTGGCGTAGTCGGCCATGTGGACGGTGCCGTCCTTGATGCCTTCCCACACGTCATCGGCCTTCCAGGTGCCGTCGAGAACGGCCTTGACCGCCTTGATGTAGTGCGGACCCCAGTTGTCGACGATGGCGGTCATCTGCGCCTTCGGCGCGAACTTGATCATGTCGGACGACTGACCGAAGCCCTTCAGGCCGCGCTCCTCGGCAACCTGGATGGCAGCGGTCGAGTCGGTGTGCTGGACGATGATGTCGGCACCCTGGTCGAACAGCGCCTTGGCGGCGTCGGCTTCCTTGCCGGGATCGAACCACGAGTTCACCCAGACGATCTTGACCTTGAAATCGGGATTGATCGACTGCGCGCCCAGCATGAAGGCATTGATGCCCATCACCACTTCCGGGATCGGGAAGGAAACGATGTAGCCGGCGAGAGCCTTCTTCGATTCCTTGGCCGCGATCTGGCCGAGGATGTAGCGGCCCTCGTAGAAGCGGGCATTGTAGAGGCCCATGTTGGGAGCGCTCTTGTAGCCTGTGGCGTGCTCGAACTTCACCTTCGGGAATTTCTTGGCCACCTTCAGCTCGGCGTCCATGAAGCCGAAGGAAGTGCCGAAGACGATGCCGCAGCCTTCACGGGCGAAGCGTTCGAACACGCGTTCGGCGTCCGGACCTTCAGCGACGTTCTCGACATAGGCGGTCTCAACCTTGTCGCCCAGTTCCTTCTCGACGGCGAGGCGGCCCTGATCGTGCTGATAGGAATAGCCGAAGTCGCCGATCGGACCAGTGTAGACCCAGCAAGCCTTGAGCTTGTCGGCGGCCGAGGCGCCGGAGACGGCACCGACGGCGAGCGCCAGGGCCGTGCCGGCTAGAAGCGCGAGTTTCTTCATGTTCATTCTCCCCTGGTGTGGGTTTTCCCACGGTGTGTCACGGTCTTGAATGAGGCGCCGGCCGACCGCACTGCCGGCGCTTGTCGCTCGACCTCCCGCCTTAGCGGTCGGGTACGAAGGATTTGCCCAGGCTGCTGGGCGTATTGAACAGCGTGGCGCGACGGTTGCCGGAGATGGCCACCAGCACGATCACGGTGGCAAGATAGGGCAGCATCGCCAGGAACTGCGATGGGAAGCCGATACCAAGCGCCTGCGTATGCAACTGCAGCACGGTGACCGCGCCGAACAGGTAGGCACCGACCGCCGCCCGCCAGGGTACCCACGAGGCGAACACCACCAGCGCCAGCGCAATCCAGCCGCGGCCCGCCGTCATGTTCTCCACCCAGAGCGGCGTATAGGCCACCGAGAGATAGGCACCACCGAGCCCCGCCATGGCGCCCCCGAACATCACCGCCAGATAACGGACGCCGATCACCGAATAACCGAGGGCATGGGCCGAGCTGTGATTGTCGCCAACGGCCCTGAGGATCAGGCCGGCGCGCGTCCGGTTCAGGAACCAGGAGACGCCGAACACCGCGGCAAAGGACAGGTAGACAAGAATATCCTGGCCGAACAGCACTTTGCCGACAAAAGGCAGCATGGTGAGGCCGGGAATGTCCAGGCTGGCGAGCTTGATGCCCGGCTGTCCGACGAAGCTTTCGCCCATCAGACCCGACAGGCCGAGGCCGAACAGCGTCAACGCAAGACCGGATGCCACCTGGTTGGCGACCAGGGTCAGGGTCACGAAGGCAAAGAGCAGCGAAACCAGAACGCCGGCGATAGCGCCACCGACAACGCCGAGAAGCGGGCTGCCGGTGGAGACGGTCACGGCGAAACCGGCAACCGCGCCCATGACCATCATGCCCTCGACGCCGAGGTTCAACACGCCCGACTTTTCCACCACCAACTCGCCGGTGGCAGCCAACAGCAGCGGCGTCGCCGCGGTGATGATGGTGAGGATGATGGCCTCAAGCATGGGCGCTCTCCCCCTCGCGGCCGGTTACCAGACGCACTTTATAGAGGATCAGCGTATCGGCGGCGAGCACGAAGAACAGCAGCACGCCCTGAATGACGGTGGCGAGCTTGGAAGACATCTGCAGCGAGGTCTGGATGGCTTCGCCGCCGAGATAGGACGAGGCAATGACCAGGCCGGCGATCAGGATGCCGACCGGATTGAGACGGCCGAGGAAGGCGACGATGATCGCGGTAAAGCCGTAACCCGGCGAGATCACCGGCTGCAGCTTGCCGATCTCGCTCATCACCACCATCATGCCGGCAAGCCCGGCGAGAGCGCCCGACAGCGCGAAGGCGAAGGCGGTCATCCGGCGGTTGGAAAAGCCTGCGAAGGATCCGGCGCGCGGGCTCTGACCAAGGACGCGGATCTCGAACCCCTTCAGCGTCGAGCGCATCACCACCGCCAGCAGGATGACCAGAACAAGGGCAATCGGTGCGGAGAGATTGATGTAGATGCCGCCGACGTCAACAGCGTTCAGGACTGCCCATTCGTGGAAGTCGATGGTGATCGGGAAGTTGTAACCCTGAGGGCTGCGCCAGGGGCCGCGCACCATCCAGTCGAGGAACAGGTTGGCACAATAGACCAGCATCAGACTGGTCAGAATCTCGTTGGTGCCGAAGGTCGTCTTCAGCTTGGCGGGGATTAACGCGAACAGCGCGCCGCCCGCCATCGCAAGGAACAGCATCAACGGCAGCACAAGCGGGTTCACGAAGTCCGGAAACAGGATCGGCGGGATCGAGCCGACGATGGCACCGATGGTGAGCTGCCCCTCGGCGCCGATGTTCCAGTTGTTGGAGAGGTAGCAAACGGAAAGGCCAAGCGCGATGATGACCAGCGGCGTCGCCTTGGTGATCAGTTGCTCGACGCCCCAGAGCGAGGTGATCGGCTCCAGAAAGAAATACCAGACGCCACTGAGAGGATTGTGTCCCTGCGCGGCAAAGATGATGCCGGCGAACACCACAGTCAGGGCCACGGCGATGATCGGCGATAGCACGCTCATCAGCCGGCTTTTCTCGGCCCTCTTGACCAGTTCGAGGCGCATCATGCCGCCGCCGCTCCCTTTTTCTCGGCGCCGCCGGCCATCAACAGGCCGACCTTTTCCGGCGTCAGCGTATCGGCGTCCTCTGCCTTCGACAGTTGGCCGCGTGAAATGACCGCGATGCGATCGGCAATCTCGAAGATTTCGTCGAGATCCTGCGAGATGACCACTATGGCCGCACCTTTGCGCGACAAATCGATCAGCGATTGACGGATCACCGCTGCCGCGCCGGCGTCTACACCCCAGGTGGGCTGCGCAATGATCAAGATCTTTGGCGTGCGTTCGACCTCGCGGCCGACGACGAACTTTTGCAGGTTGCCACCCGACAGCGACCGCGCCTCGGGGTCGATCACGCCTTTTCTGACATCGAATAGGCTCGTCACCTTCTCGACGATGCGGCCGGCTTTGCCAAAGCGGGTGAAGCCTCGCCGGGCTATGCCCTCACCGGTGCCGTGGCGGGTCAGCACGACGTTTTCCGACAGCTTCAGCGCCGGCACGGCGCCGTGCCCGAGACGCTCCTCCGGCACAAACGCCGCGCCGAGCAACCGGCGTTGGTTGATGTCCATCAGACCGGCCGCTTCACCGGCGAAGATCACCATGCCTTCGCTCTCGGCCAGTTCCTCACCCGACAGCACATCGAACAGCTCCGTCTGGCCGTTGCCGGCGATGCCGGCGATGGCGACGATCTCGCCGGAGCGAACGGAAAGATTGATGTCCTTCAGCGACACGCCGAATGCATCCTGCGCAACTTGCATCAGCCCCTTGAGAAGAATGGCCTCCGGTCCGAGCTTGCCCTTTTCGCGGACAACGCGGGTAATCTCGTTGCCGACCATCAGTTGGGCCAGCGTATTCACCGTCTCCCGAGCCGGATCGGCTTCGGCCACCACCTTTGCGCGGCGCATGATGGTCGCGTGGTGGCAAAGCGCCCGCACCTCCTCGAGGCGATGCGAAATATAGAGGATGGCGCAGCCCTCCTCGGCGAGGCGCCTCAGCGTCACGAACAACTGGTCGGCCTCCTGCGGCGTCAGGACCGAGGTCGGCTCATCCATGATGATCAGTTCGGGATTCTGAAGGAGGCAGCGAACGATCTCGACGCGCTGCCGCTCGCCCACCGACAGGTCGGCAATATGGGCGTTCGGATCGAGCGGCAGGCCGTAGTTGGCTGAAACGCGAGCAATGGTGTCGGCGAGTTCGCGTGTCGCCTTGCAATTAGGCAGGGCCAACGCAATGTTCTCGACCACCGTCATCGCCTCGAACAGCGAGAAATGCTGGAATACCATGCCGATGCCGAGCGCACGCGCTTCGGCGGGCGAAGCTACCGTCACCGGTTTGCCCTTCCAGAGAATCTCTCCGGCGTTGGGCTGAAGCGAACCATAGATGATCTTGACCAAGGTCGACTTGCCGGCGCCGTTCTCGCCGAGCAGCGCATGGATCTCGCCCGGCATGATCTTCAGGGAAACGTGGTCGTTGGCGGCGAAGCTGCCGAAACGCTTGATAACGTGACGGACTTCGAGAAGCGGCATATCGCCTCCCACCCGGCGGAGCATCTCTCCGGTGCTGTCCCCAGTCCCTTCGCCCATCAGAGCTGTTGTCCCCGTTTCACCGCGCTTTGTCTAATTTCTGTGCAGCATACAAGCACGATTTCGCCCACCGGACGCGCCAAAAGATTCAGCCGGAATGTCCGAATAAATGGGCAATCTGCCCATTTTCTGAGCTGCCGGTCGATCGCCCGACGGCGGGCTCTTCGCCCGGGGTCCTACGAAGTTTCTCGTCTACAATCAACAGCTCCGCCGCCACCGAAACGGCGATATGCGCCGGTTCTTTGGAGGTTATCCCCGGCACACCAATCGGGCAGGTGAAAGCCCTGATATGAGTTTCAGCATGGCCGAGTTCGGCAAGCCGATGTTCGAAGCGTGCCCGCTTGGTGCGCGAGCCGATCAGCCCGACGTACGGGAATCGATCTTCCGACAACGCCGCATGGAGGATATCGAGATCGAGACCATGATCGTGCGTCATGATCAGCACGAAGGCATCGGAGGGAGCAGCCTTCAGTTCGGCAGCGGGCGCGCCAGTCACCACCTGTTCGAGCCGGGAGAGCGGCAGTTCGGGGAAAGCCCCCCTTCGGCCATCGATCCAGCGAATATGGAACGGCAGCGGCGCCAGCGCCAGCACGACGGCCCGGCCGACATGCCCCGCGCCGAACAACAGCAACGTGCGCAAGGGCTCGCCGAAGCTTTCGCCGAGTCGACCATCGATATCGACGGTGGCGCTCGGTGCCAATTGCTCGGCACCGATAATGCGGCGGTCGATCGGCGCGGTACCGGCATCGATGGCGGTGGTCTGGAAAGGTCCCTTTGCTTCCGCCTCAGCCAATTTTGCGACGGCTTCGAGACGGGCGGCCGTGAAGGTTTCGACCATCACGCTGACGGCGCCGCCACAGCATTGACCAATGGACGGGCCTAGCGCCAAGTCGAGGCGCTCGCTGCCGTCGCGCCCTTGATGCAAGGCGGCGATGGCATGCTCCATGGCGTCGAGCTCAAGTCGGCCGCCCCCAATGGTCCCGGAAATGGTGCCATCTACCGACACCACCATGCGGGCGCCAGCATCGCGCGGCGTCGATCCCTTCGCCCCGACAACCGTCACCAGCGCTGCGACACCATCGCGGCCCAAAAGACGTTGAAGCGGGGCGAAGACCTCCTTCATGCCTCGCTCCGTCGCATGAAGGACACGGCGCGCATGATCGATTCGGGCGTCGCCGGCGCATCAAGCGGTGGCACCACGCCGGGCTTCAAGCTGGCGACGGCGTCGAAGACCGCCGAGAAAACCGAGCAAGCAAGCATCAGTGGTGGTTCGCCAACCGCCTTCGAAGAGTGGATGGTCTCCTCGCGGTTGGCGCCGTCCCAGAGACGCGTATTGAAGGCGGCCGGCACATCGCCGGCGGTCGGGATCTTGTAGGTGGATGGGGCATGTGTCGAAAGGCGGCCCTTGTCGTCCCACACCAATTCCTCGGTCGTCAGCCAGCCCATGCCCTGGACGAAGGCACCTTCGATCTGACCGATGTCGATCGCCGGGTTGAGAGAGCGTCCGCAGTCGTGAAGGATATCCACCCGGTCGACTTTCATCTCGCCGGTCATGGTGTCGACGGTGACTTCCGCGCAGGCGGCGCCGTAGGCGAAATAGAGGAACGGTCGCCCCTCGGCTTTCTGGCGATCCCAGTGGATCTTGGGCGTCGAGTAAAAACCTGAGGCGGAAAGCTGGACACGGCTCTCGTAGCAGGCCTTGGCGAGATCGGCAAAGGATAGCGAACCGCCGGCATGGCTCACCCGGCCATCGGCGAATACCACGCTCTCCGGAGCGACATTGCTGGTCGCAACGAGATGAGCGACCATCCTTTCCTTGATCTCATCGCACGCGGCAAGCGCCGCCATGCCGTTGAGATCAGAACCGGACGAAGCGGCCGTCGCCGAGGTATTCGGCACCTTGGACGTATTGGTTGCGGTGATCCGCACTTGGTCAAGGGGGATGCCGAAGGCGTCGGCCACCACCTGCGCCACCTTGATGTTGAGCCCCTGCCCCATTTCGGTGCCACCGTGGTTCAAGTGGACCGAACCATCGGCATAGACATGCACCAGCGCACCAGCCTGGTTGAGGTGGATCAGCGTGAAGGAGATGCCGAACTTCAGCGGCGTCAGGGCGATGCCCTTGCGGAGGATGCGATTCTTGGTGTTGAAGGCGCGGCATTCCTGCCGCCGCTTGGCATAGTCGCAGGAGCGTTCCAGGTCAGCGATCAACTCCGGAAGGATGTTGTCCTCGACCTTCTGGCCATAGGGCGTCACATCGCGTCCGGGACCGTAGAAGTTCCGCTTGCGGACCTCCAGCGGATCGATGCCGGTGACGATGGCCAGCGTATCCATGATGCGCTCGGCGGCAAGGATTCCCTGCGGCCCACCAAACCCGCGGAAGGCGGTGTTGGTCACCGTGTTGGTCTTGAGCCGCTCCGACTTCAGCGCGACATTGGGGTAATAGTAGGCGTTGTCGGCATGGAATAGCGTACGGTCGTTGACGCCGCCGGAGAGATCGGCGGAGTAGCCACAGCGAGCCATGAAATCGATATCGGCAGCCAGGATCTTGCCCGAGCTATCGTAGGCGACCGCGAAAGCCGTCATCATGTCGTGCCGTTTGCCGGTCATCACCATGTCGTCGTCACGGTCGAGCCTGAGCTTGCAGGACCGGCCGGTGACGCGGGCACCCAAGGCAGCGAGGCAGGCCCATTGGCTCGCCTGGCTTTCCTTGCCGCCAAAGCCGCCGCCCATGCGCCGCACTTCCACCGTCACCATGGCGCTCGGCAGCCCAAGCATATGGGCAACGCAATGCTGCACCTCGGACGGATGTTGGGTCGACGAGTAGACGAGCATGTCGCCCGACTCGCCGGGAACGGCCAAAGCGATCTGACCCTCGAGGTAGAAGTGCTCCTGTCCGCCGTTGCGGATGACGCCATCGAACCGGCGCTGCGCGCTGGCAAAGGAGCGTGCGACATCGCCACGACCGTAACCATAGTCGTCGAGCACGCGCAGCCCCTTGGCCTTCGCCTCCTCCGCGGTGAGCACCGGCGGCTCCGCTTCGCCCTCGAACAGCGCCAGTCGTGTCGCCCGACGCGCAGCGTCACGCGTTTCCGCCACGACGCAGAACAGCACTTCACCCCAGAACTCGACCTCTTTCTCGGCAAGGATCGGATCGCCACCGATGGAAGTCGACCAGTCGTTGCGACCGGGAATGTCGGCGGCGGTCAGCACGGCGACCACACCCGGCGCCTGCCGAACGCGTGAGAGGTCGATATCGCGAATGCGGCCGCGCGCCATGTCCGGGCAGAAGCCGGGCGCAAGGTGCAGCGTGCCGGTCGGCTCGACCATATCGTCGATATAGACGGCGCGGCCGGTGACATGCAGCACGGCGCTGTCGTGTGGCGTCGAACGATGGATGACTCGCTCGGCCTTTGCTTCGGAGAGCTCAGATTCAGGCGCGCTCATAAGGCCACCTCTGTTTCCGGCGCCTCGCGGCGGCCGATAACGCGGGTGCGGCTCGTCGGCGCCCCGGCACATTCGACCAACGCCTTGGCGAGCAGTGCCTTGGCGGTCTCCATGCGATAGGCTGCCGAGGCGCGCATGTCGGAGATCGGCGCATAATCCTCGCTGAGCGCCTCGATGGCCGCTCCCCAACTCGCGGCCCGTGCCGGTTGAGCGCCGTTGAGGCGCGCCTCGGCATGGAGCGCCCGCTTGGGTGTCGCCGCCATGCCGCCGTAGGCGATGCGCGCCTCGGTAATGACGCCATCGTCGATGGTGAAGCGGAACGCACCCATCACCGCCGAAATATCCTCGTCGAAGCGCTTGGTGATCTTGTAGGCGCGGAACACCTGGTTCGGCGCCAGCTTCGGCACCAGGAGACCGGCGACGAACTCACCCGGCTGCCGGTCCTGCTTGCCATAGGCGATGAAATAGTCCTCAAGCGGCAGCGCCCGGCCGTCCTCGCCATGGGCGAGCTCAAGCGTAGCGCCAAGAGCGATCAGTGCCGGCGGCATGTCGCCAATCGGTGAACCGTTGGCGATATTGCCGCCTATGGTGCCGACAGCCCGCACCTGCCGGGAGCCGAGGCGGCGAATGAGTTCGCCAAGGTCGAGGTCGAGGCCGGCAAAGGCGGCCGCGGCGTCCTCATAGGTAACGCCGGCGCCAATGATCAGCGCGTCACCGACATCCTCTATCTGCCGAAGAGCCGCGACGCGGCTAACGTGAATCACTTGAGAAATCGGTCGCATGCCCTTGGTGACCTTGAGACCGACGTCGGTGCCGCCGGCCAGCAGTGTCGCCTCAGGGTATTTCACCACAAGCTGTGCCAGCGCCGAAAGACTGGCTGGGGCCGCGAAGAAAGCGCTGTTTGAACCAATGAACACGTCCTGACCATCGGCCAGGAACTGCAACAGACCGGCGGTCTGGCTCATCGCTTCAACGAAGCGATCGGCCGGCGTCCCGGCCATGGCGGCGAGCGCCGCGTCGACGATCGGTCGATAACCGGTGCAACGGCAGAGGTTGCCGGCGAGCGCCGTAATAATCTCGTCGCGCGGCGGCGGGCCGTCACGCCCCTCGCGATGGTAGAGCGCAAACAAGCTCATGACGATGCCCGGCGTACAAAAGCCGCACTGCGAACCATGGGCGTCGACGATCGCCTGCTGAACGGGATGCAGCCGGCCGTCCGGCCAAGCGATGTCCTCGACGGTGACGATTTCCTTGCCGTCCATGGCGCCGAGGAACTGGATGCAGGAATTGACCGGCCGATAGGTGACCCGTCCGTCGCGCCATTCGCCGATGACCACGGTACAGGCACCGCAATCGCCTTCGTTGCAGCCTTCCTTGGTCCCTGTGGCGCGCTCTCGGAGGCGCAGATAGTCGAGCAGTGTCTCTGTCGGCTTGATATCGTCGATCTCGACGATCCGCCCACGGCGCACGATGCGGATGGAGTCGCGCATGGGTCAGCTCCCGCGATAGGTTGAATATCCGTAAGGCGAGATCAGCAGCGGCACGTGATAGTGAGCCGAGGCGTCGGCAATGCCGAAACGGATTGGGACGACGTCAAGAAAGGCGGGCTCGCTGAGGCTGTGGCCGACGGCGCGCAAGTAGTCACCGGCGTAGAATACCAACTCATAGGTGCCGGCCGAAAACCCAGCGCCTGATAGCAACGCGCCTTCGACGCGGCCGTCCTGATTGGTGGTTGCCTCGCGCTTGAGATCGCGGCTGCCATCGACGTGAACAGCCCAGAGTTCGATCTTGAGATCGGCGGCCGGCCGGCCCGCCGCCGTATCGAGCACGTGGGTTGTCAGACGTCCCTCAGCCAACGCTCAACCCTTCCCTGTTGATGCCGGCAGATAGCCGGCTTCTGTCGCAGACGTTTTGTCTGGCACGACTTGCCGCCTTTAGGAAGGCCCCTTTCTGGAAACGGGCCGAACAGCCGCCGCTTTTCCAGCCGTAAACGACGGAAGGTCAGCAAGGGAATAGTACGGAGATACAAACTGTTCAAACGATTTTCGAAAGTGAAAACTCAGGATATGGCACGGGCGCCGTGGCCGGAAAGGCCACCGGCGCCCGCGGAGAATTCAGTGGAGGATCTGGCCGAGGAACAGCTTGGTGCGCTCGTGCTTCGGACTGGAGAAGAAGATCTCCGGCTCGTTCTGCTCGACGATCTGACCTTGATCCATGAAAATGACGCGGTTGGCCACCTGGCGGGCGAACCCCATCTCGTGAGTGACCACGATCATGGTCATGCCTTCCTCGGCGAGGCCGACCATGGTGTCGAGCACCTCCTTGACCATCTCGGGATCGAGGGCAGAGGTGGGCTCGTCGAACAGCATGATCTTGGGCCGCATGCACAGCGAACGGGCGATGGCGACGCGCTGCTGCTGGCCGCCGGACAACTGGCCCGGGTATTTGTGCGCCTGCTCGGGGATCTTGACACGGGTCAGGAAGTGCATTGCCACCTCCTCGGCTTCCTTCTTTGGCATCTTGCGCACCCAGATCGGCGCCAGCGTGCAGTTCTCGAGAATGGTCAGGTGCGGGAACAGGTTGAAGTGCTGGAACACCATGCCGACCTCGCGCCGCACCTCGTCGATGCGCTTGAGGTCGTTGGTCAGCTCGATACCATCGACGATGATCTTGCCCTTCTGATGCTCCTCGAGGCGGTTGATGCACCGGATGGTCGTTGATTTGCCCGAGCCGGATGGCCCGCAAATGACAATGCGCTCACCACGTTTGACGGAGAGATTGACGTCGCGCAGCACGTGGAACTCGCCGAACCACTTGTTGACGCCAATCATTTCGACGGCGGTCTCGGAAGCGGGCGTGGCGGCTAAGGCAATATCGGCCATGAATAGGGTCCCTTTGGCGGCAAAACGGGCGGTGGCGATGACGCCGGCTACCGCTTGCGTCCGGTGTTGAGCTTTCTCTCCATGTACATGGAATAGCGTGACATCGAGAAACAGAAAACCCAGAAAACGGCGGCAGCGAAGATCAGGCCGGTGGGGGCGATCGAAGGCGTCGACCAACTGGCGTCGGAGAAGTTGCGCTGGATGGATCCCAGGAGATCATAGAGGCCGATGATCATCACCAGCGAGGTGTCCTTGAACAGCGAGATGAAGCTGTTGACGATACCGGGAATGACGATTTTGAGCGCCTGCGGCAGGATGATCAGCCGCATCGACTGCCAGTAGCCAAGCCCCAGCGAGGCGGCGCCTTCATACTGGCCTTTCGGGATGGCCTGCAGGCCACCGCGGATGGTCTCGGCCATGTAGGCACCGGTGAACAGGGCAACGCCGATCAGGGCGCGCAGCAGTTTGTCGAAGTTGACGCCGGTCGGCAGGAACAGCGGCAGCATCACCGAGGCCATGAACAGCACGGTGATCAGCGGCACGCCGCGCCAGACCTCGATGAACACCACCGATACGATCTTGATGAACGGCAGCTTCGACCGCCGGCCGAGTGCCAGCAGAATGCCGAGGGGCAGCGAGGCGACGATGCCGGAGATCGCCACGACCAGCGTCACCAAAAGGCCGCCCCAGTTGGGCGTCTCGACGATCGGCAGCCCGAGGCCGCCGTAGAGCAGCCAGAAGGTCAGAACCGGGAAGGCCGTCAGCATGAACCAGACGCCTTCGCGCCGGCGCGGCATCTTGGGAATCGCCACCCAGGCGAGGCCGAGGAAGAAGCCGATCATCACCAGCGACGGCCGCCAGCGCTGGTCGGCCGGATAGGATCCGAAGGTGAACTGAGCCAGCTTGGCGTTGACGAAGGCCCAGCAGGCACCCATCGTTTCGCCATTCTTGGGCAGGCAGGCCTCGCGGTTTGTCCCCGTCCAGACGGCGTCCACGAACAACCAGCGAATGAGCGGCGGCAACAGCCAAACCAGCAGAAACAACATCGTGAGGCTGACGACGATGTTGAGAGGCGAGGAGAAGAGATTCTTGCGCACCCACCCAGGGACGCCGCCGAGTGAGGGCGGCGGCGCCTCCGGCTCGAGAAAATCGCGGCGGACGAAGACGGTGTCGGTTTCGATGCGATTCATGACCGTCCCCTCAGCGTTCGACCAGCGCCACGCGGGCGTTGAACCAGTTCATCAACGCGGCGGTGACGAGGCTCAGCGCGAGATAGACCGCCATGGTGATAGCGATGACCTCGATGGCATGACCGGTGATGTTGAGTGTGGAGCCGGCGAACACCGCCACCAGGTCCGGATAGCCGATGGCCAGCGCCAGCGAAGAGTTCTTGGTGAGATTGAGATACTGGCTGGTGAGCGGCGGGATGATGACGCGCATGGCCTGCGGCACCACGATGAGGCGCATGGTCTGGCTGGGGCGCAATCCCAGTGAGAAGGCCGCCTCGCTCTGGCCGGTGGAGACGGCGAGGATGCCGGCGCGTACCGTCTCGGCGATGTAGGTTGCCGTGTAGAGCGAGATGCCAAACAGCATGGCGGTCAGCTCGGGATGGATGACCATTCCACCGACGAAGTTGAAGCCCTTGAGTTCGGGAAACTCGAAGGAAAGCGGCGCGCCAAGCACCAGAAAGACGGCGAGCGGCAGTCCGATGATGAGGCCGAGCGAGGCTCGGAAGACCGGGAACGGCTGGCCGGTAGCGATCTGACGGCGCTTGGCCCACCGCGCCATGACCCAGGTCAGAACGACGGCGACCGGCACCGTCGACAGCACGATCTCGAACCCCTCGCCAATGATCGGCCGCGGCATGGTCAGGCCACGATTGGAGAGGTTGATCGACAGAGGTAGCCAATAGCCCTGGCGTGGCCCAGGCAGTACCGAGAGCACCGCCTTGTACCAAAACAGCAATTGCAAGAGCAGCGGGATGTTGCGCAACGTTTCCACGTAGACCGTTGCGGCCCGCGCCAGCAGCCAGTTTTTGGAGAGGCGCGAAATGCCGACGACAAAGCCAATGATCGTGGCGAAGACGATGCCGAGCACCGACACGATGATCGTGTTGACGAGGCCGACTTTGAACGCTTGGGCGTGCGAGGAGTCCAGCGTGTAGGCGATGGGCTTCTGCGAGATGTCGAAGCCGGCTCGCATGTTCAGGAAGTCAAAGCCAAAGGGGATGTTGGCCGCACGCAGATTGACGGCCGTATTGTGGATCACCCAGGCAGCGAACAAAATCAGGAAGACCAGAACCAGCCCCTGGAATACCCAACCGCGGATCGTCGCATCATAGAGAACGGCGCGAACCAGGGATCGAGGCGAATCGTCTGCCGTCTTGTCTCGGAGCGTCATGTCAGGCCTCGAGAAAGGGCGCCAAGCGGACGCCCAAAGCATATTTCTCAGAAAGGACGCGCCGTCGGCGCGACACGCGCGTTCGCAATGCCGGCCGGAGATATCCGTAGCCGACTGCCGGCATCAGCCGATGCATCCCATCATAGTCCGATGAACGGAGAGGCGCCGCTCGGGGCGCCTCCCCTTCCTGCTCGATCAACGGATCGGCGGAGCGTACTGCAGGCCCCCCTTGGACCACAGGGCGTTGAGGCCACGTGCGATCTTGAGTGGCGACCCCGCGCCGACGTTGCGCTCAAAGGACTCGCCGTAATTGCCGACGCCCTTGATGATATTGTAGGCCCAGTCCTTGTTGAGACCGATCGGCGTACCGAAATCGACGCCCTCGCCAACGCCGAGCAGGCGCTGTATCTCGGGATTCTCCGACTTCTTCATCTCGTCGACGTTAGCCTGCGTCACGCCAAACTCTTCGGCGGTCAGCATGGCATAATGGGTCCAGCGGACGATGGATTCCCACTGGTCGTCACCCTGGCGAACGGCCGGCCCGAGCGGCTCCTTGGAAATGATCTCCGGCAGCACCATGCTGTCGTCCGGGTTGGTCATCTTCAGGCGGATCGAATAAAGCCCTGAGGCGTCAGTGGTGTAGGCGTCGCAACGGCCGGCGTCGTAAGCGGCGTCCGCCTCTTCCTGCTTCTCAAACACCACGGCGTTGAACGTCAGGCCGTTCGACTTGAAGTAGTCGGCAAGGTTGAGCTCGGTGGTTGTACCGGACTGCACGCAGACCGAAGCGCCATTGAGATCCTTGGCCGAGGAGACGCCAAGCGACTTCTTCACCATGAAGCCCTGGCCGTCATAGTAGTTGATGCCGGTGAAGGTGATGCCAAGCTGCGTGTCGCGGCTCATCGTCGCCGTGGAGTTGCGAGCCAGCATGTCGATTTCCTTCGACTGCAAGGCCGTGAAACGCTCCTTGGCCGAGAGGCCGGTAAACTTCACCTTGGCCGGATCGCCAAAGACGGCGGCGGCGACGGCACGGCAGGCGTCGACATCGAGGCCCTTCCAGTTGCCAGCGTCATCCGGCGCGCCGAAGCCGGCAAGGCCGGTGCCGTTGACACCGCATTGCACGAACCCCTTGGCCTTGACCTCGTCGAGCGTGCCGGCCGAAGCAACCACGGCACCGGCCCCCAAGAACGCAGCCCCGAGCAGCAGAGTCTTGAATGTGTTGGAACGCATGAATGTCTCCCCTGATGACCAACGAAGCCCGGCGCGCAGGTGCTTTTATTGTTGTTGCCACCCGCTCCGATCGTCGAAACGCCGAAGCACACGCAATCCACCGAGCCTAGTTCGAAGCGATTTCCAAAGGCTAACCCGCGGTACGTTCGGCCGCCGGATAGAAACCAATGGCACTCGCTCCACGCCTGCCGAAACGACAGGCTCTTCAATTACTAGATTACAAATTATGCCGATGGTCAATCGCAAAGCGCCTTGAAATGACCACAAACTACACATGCGCAAATGATAATCGAAACGCCGCACATGAAATGAGCAGAGAGGTTATTTTTTATCCAGAGACCAGGTTACTTAAGAAAAGCTGCAGCGGACGTTCCGGCAAAACGGACAACAGCGCGTAGAAATTCATGCGAACAACACCGATCGTGTCACGTATTTTCACGTAGACGCTAATGAACTTGACTGGAGAGGGGCGCATACGCACTGAGCACCGTAATGGTGCGAGGATGACCAACGGCAACAGGCCGCACGCCGAACGTCGGAAGACAGATCAGCGCTCATCACTTGGTCCAAGTGGAGCTCAAACCTTCGGTTGGAAAGTATGCTCAAGGCCGGGGAAGCTGCGCGCCTTGACTTCCTCGGCATAGGCAGCCGCAGCCTTCGACACCTCCTCGCCCAAGTTGGCGAAGCGCTTGACGTGCCGAGGGATGAATTCGTTGAAAAGGCCGAGCATATCCTCGCTGACCAGAATCTGGCCATCGCATTGAGGCGAGGCGCCGATGCCGATGACCGGAATCGGCGCTTCGGCGGCAATCTCCCGGGCGAGCGGCTCCATGGTTCCTTCCAGCACGAAACCGAAGGCACCGGCTTCGGCGACGGCGCGGGCGTCCGCCTTGATCTTGGCGGCCTGAAACTGGTTGCGCCCTTGCGTCTTGTAGCCGCCGTAGACGTTGACCATCTGCGGCGTGAGGCCGATGTGGCCGAGCACGGGCACGCCGCGCTCGGTGAGAAAGCGTATGGTCTCGCCCATCTCTTCACCACCTTCGAGCTTCACCGCCTGGGCGCCGGTTTCGGCGAGGACGCGCGAAGCCGAGCGGAAGGCCTGCTCTCGCCCTTCCTGATAGGAGCCGAAGGGCATATCGACAACCACCAGCGATGTCGCCGAGCCGCGCACGACGGCGGCACCATGGGCGATCATCAGTTCGAGCGTCACCGGCAGCGTCGTCTCGAAGCCGTAAACCACCATGCCAAGTGAATCGCCGATCAGCAGAAAGTCGACATGCGGATCGAGCAGCGCCGCCATCGGCGCCGTATAGGCCGTGAGGCTGACGATCGGGCGCACGCCCTTCAGGGCCTTGATGTCGGCGACCGAGGTGCGGCGGGAGCGGACGGGAGCACTCATGGCAAAACCTCCGGGACGATCGTCCGGCTGTGTTTCTTCAGGGAACGGCTACGACGCGCTGGTCGATCAGGCGCGTGCGGCCGATACGGACGGCTATCATCAATGCAATCGCTGGCGGTGGCACCTTCGGATCAACGGGCTCTAGCGTATCCGCCGCCGTGACGGCGACAAGGTCGGGCTCGGCCATTGGCTCGGCGGCCAGAGCGCGACGGATTACCGCCTCGATGTCGAGGGGATCGACAGCTCCGCCGTCGATGGCTTCGGCGGCGGCGGCCAGCGAGCGACTGAGCACAGGCGCGGCCGCCCGCTCGACCGGCGACAGATAGACGTTGCGCGACGACAGTGCGACGCCATCCTTGTCGCGGACGGTCGGCACGCCGACGATCTCCAGCGGAAACGACAGATCGGCCACCATGCGGCGGATCACCTGAAGCTGCTGGTAGTCCTTTTCGCCAAAATAGGCGCGGTTCGGTTGGACGATATTGAAGAGCTTGCCCACAACGGTGGCGACGCCGCGAAAATGGCCTGGCCTGCGCTCGCCCTCGAGGCGCGCCGAAAGGCTCTCCACCTCTATGTGAGTGGCGATCGGCCGGGGATACATCTCCTCGACCGACGGCGCGAAGACGATATCGGCACCGTGGGCGGCGAGCAGCCGGCAGTCGGCGTCGAGGTCGCGCGGATAGCGGGCGAAGTCCTCGTTGGGGCCGAACTGCAGCGGATTGACGAAGATCGACGTCACGACGACGTCGGTGTCGGCGCGCGCGTGATCGACGAGTGTGGCGTGGCCTCGATGAAGGTAGCCCATTGTCGGCACCAGACCGACGCTCTTCCCCGCCTGTCGCGCCGGCTTGAGCCGCTCACGGAGTCCGGCGATCGTGGTCACGGTTTCGAGCGACAATCTTTCTCTCCGGCGACGGCTTCGTTTGGTGCGCCCTTTTACTGCCGCTAAAAACCCTTTGTCACCCAAGAATTGGGCAGGTTGCGAAAAAGCCGGTCAGCGAACCCTGAGCATCGTTGAGGGACTCAACACCCCACAGCGCCTTTATTGGTAATCGCATAAAAATTTAGCTATGCGGCAAAACAATTATTCAAGTCGTAACGTTCAAGATGTCACAAAAGCCCTGTCTGCGCGGTGCTGGCCGCGAGATTGACAACGATATCTCTGGGGTTGCGCCAAATCGCTTGCCGCCCCCAGGAACTGCATGAGGTTGGAATGATGTCTGGCCACCGTATTTCCGAACGGTCCGGTACGCTTCTCGACCTTCGTAAGCTGGCGAACGATCTCCACGGCTCGATTGGCGTGATCATGGCCATCGCCTTGGTTGCGCTGGTGCTGGCGGTTGGCGCCGCGGTGGATCTCGCTCAAGCATTGCGAGCACGAGAAATCCTCCAGGGATCCCTCGATCAGGCAACCATCCGCGCGGCTCTCACGACGGGCTCGGGCTATGTCGATACCGGTCGCGCGACCCTCGCCGCCAACCTCACTGACACCGGCGTAGCTGAGGAAAATCTCAACTCCAGCTTCGTCCGCAATAACGACGGCAGTGTTTCAGGCTCGGCGACCATCACCGTGCCCTTATCCTTCATGGGCATCATCGGCATAAACGACACGTCCGTCGGGGTCACAGCCAAAGCGACTCCCAAGACGTCCACCGCGACGACAGCTGCGGCCGGCACCGTCTGCATCCTACTCACTTCGAAGAATTCTCAGGCGCTGCTGGTCAACTCGGGCGCGGTCGTGAATGCCTCCAACTGCGAGATTCACGTGCAGTCGAGCGCCAGTGGCGCGGCCATTTTCAACTCTGGCACCACGATCAACTCGAAGAAGATCTGCATCAAGAGCGCCAGCATCATCGACAATGGCGGCACGCACCCCAACCTCGAGAAGGGCTGTTCGCCGGCGAGCGATCCCTACGCGTCCACGCTACCCGCCGTCACCGTGCGGAGTTGCACCTACAACAGCCGGAATATCGACGCTGCGACCTACACCTTCCAGCCGGGTGTGCATTGCGGCGGCGTCAACTTCAACAATTCCAGGACCGTATCGACCTTCAGCCCCGGCCTCTACATCATCAAGGGTGGCGACTGGAACATCCGGGGCACCTTGCAGGGCACCGACGTCACCTTCTATTTCGCCGACACGTCGAAATTCCAGTTCAACTCGGGCGCCGGCACTTATCTCAAGGCGCCAACCACCGGCAACTACGCCAACATTCTGATGTATGAGACCACGGCCAATAGCTACGTATCGCAATGGCCATGGAATGACAGCCCGGGTCACACACTCTCCGGTCTCATTCATCTGCCGAGCCGGCAGCTCACCATGAATTCCGGCATGACGGCAGCGCTCGACCAGGTCACCGTCGTCGCCGACTCGCTGATCCTGAACCAGACAACCTGGAACCTGTCGCCAGACACCTCGGCGATCTCCAATGGCACGACGACCACCACCACGACGAACAGCGGCGTGTTCCTGTCGCACTGACAAAAAAGCCCGGGCCAGAGCCCGGGCTTCGTTCACTGAAACAGGTGGGACCGTTCCTCAGGTGATGACGTCCGGAGCCTGACGACCGGTGCGTGCCTTGATCTCCGCCAGCTTGTCCGCCGCCTCGATCACCTTGGCCAGCGCCACCTGGGCGTTCAGACCATGCTTCGTCACGTCGGGCTCGAAGCTTTCGAGGTAGACGCGGAGCGTCGCCCCTTCGGTGCCGGTACCCGACAGACGAAACACCACGCGCTCGCCGCCCTTGAACAGGATACGGATACCCTGCTTCTTGGTCACCGAGCCGTCGACCGGGTCGTTGTAGGCAAAATCGTCGGCGCTCGCCACTTCAAGGCCGGCCACCTTGGTGCCCGGCAGCGTCGGCAGCATGTCGCGCAGCCTGTTCACCAGGCCCTCAGCGGCCGCAGTCTCCACCGCCTCGTAGTCGTGGCGGGTGTAGAAGGTGCGGCCATATTCGGCCCAGTGCTTTTCCTGAATGTCTTTGAGGCTTTCGCCCCGCACGGCCAGGATGTTGAGCCAGAGGAGAACCGCCCAGAGGCCATCCTTCTCGCGCACATGATCGGAACCGGTGCCGGCGCTTTCCTCACCGCACAGCGTCACCTTGCCGGCGTCGAGCAGATTACCGAAGAACTTCCAGCCGGTCGGCGTCTCGTAGCAGTCGAGGCCCTTCTTGGCAGCAACGCGGTCAACGGCGCCGGAGGTCGGCATCGAACGGGCAACGCCGGCGAGACCCTTGGCATAACCTTTGGCGAGATGGGCATTGGCGGCGAGCAGCGCCAAGCTGTCCGACGGCGTGACCACGGCGCCGCGGCCGATGACGATGTTGCGGTCGCCGTCACCGTCCGAAGCGGCGCCGAAATCGGCCGCCTCGGGCGAGGCCATGAAATCGTAGAGGTCCTTGGCGTAGATCGGATTCGGGTCGGGATGGCCGCCGCCGAAATCGGGCAGCGGCACGGCGTTGATGACGCTGCCGGCGGCAGCGCCGAGCTTACCTTCCAGGATTGCCTTGGCATAGGGGCCGGTGGCGGCGTGCATGGCATCAAAGCGCAAGGTAAAGCCCGACTTGATCAGAGCTGCAATCTTGTCGAAGTCGAACAGCTTTTCCATCAGTTCGACATAGTCGGCAACCGGATCGACCACTTCGATCTCGGTATCGCCAGCCTTGGAAACGCCCAGTCGATCGAGATCGATGTCGGCAATGTCGGCGATCCGATATTCAGTGATGGTCTTGGTCGCCGCGAAAATGGCATCGGTGACGTTTTCAGGCGCCGGCCCGCCGTTCGCTCCGTTGAACTTGATGCCGAAGTCGCCGTCCTCGCCGCCAGGGTTATGGCTGGCCGACAGAACGATACCGCCGAAGGCGCCGAGTTTGCGAATGACGTTGGAGGCGGCAGGCGTCGAGAACAGACCGCCCTTGCCGATCACCAACTTCTTGACGCCGTGGGCCACCGCCATCTTGATGATGGTCTGGATGGCCTTGTCGTTGAAGAATCGGCCGTCGCCGCCGATGACCAGCACCTTGCTGGCAACGCCGCCGACGCCGGCGAAAATCGCTTCGACGTAATTCTCAAGATAGCCCGGCTGCATGAACGCCCGGGTTTTCTTCCGGAGGCCGGAGGTTCCCGGCTTCTGGCCGTCGATCGGCTTGGTGGCGATTGTCTTGGTCTGCATTCCCTGTCACTCCCCGAGAGGCAATGTCATCTTACTCAAGCTCTTACCTCGACGAAAGCGAGGAAGGTGCGCCCCGGCACTTCGACCGCTTGCCAGGCGCGACGCGGCGTGGCGGCCGCCGGGCGGCCGGTCGGCATGTCCGAACTCAGGACCGGCTTCCAACTGTGCTCGTCGCGCGTCGGTGGCAAGTGGAAACGCCGGTTGGCACGGTGGGCATTCATCACGAGATAGACGGCGTCGCCATCGGTCTCGGCATGCGGCAGCGCCGAATCGCGCAGCACAACGCCGAAAGCCTTGCACTCGTGACTGTTCCAGTCGCTGCCGGTCATCGGCCGGCCGGACACGGCGATCCACTCCACGTCGATCCGTCCGTCCTCGGGCCGCGGCGTTCCATGCAGAAAGCGCGTCTGGCGAAAGACCGAATAGGACTGCCTCAATCGCACGACGTTGGCGACGAAATCGGCGAGTTCGGCATCATCAGCCTCGTTCCATGCCACCCAGCCCACCGAATTGTCCTGACAGTAGGCGTTGTTGTTGCCGAGTTGGCTATTGGCGAGTTCGTCGCCGGCCAGCAACATGGGCGTCCCCTGTGACAGAAGCAGTGTTGCCAGCATATTGCGCATTTGTCGTTTGCGCGTGCCGACAATGACCGGGTCCGCCGACGGTCCCTCGGTGCCGTAGTTGGCCGAGTGATTGTCGGAATGGCCGTCGCGGTTGTCCTCGAGATTCGCCTCGTTGTGCTTTGCCGCGTAGGAAACGAGATCTTTCAGCGTGAAGCCGTCGTGAGCGGTGATGAAGTTGATCGACGCCGACGGCCGCCGGTTTGACCGGTCGAACCGATCGGGCGAACCGAGCAGCCGGGCTGCCAGCTCCGGCGCCACCAGTTCGTCGCCGCGCCAGAAGGCACGCACGGTATCGCGAAAGCGATCGTTCCATTCGGAAAAACCGGGAGGAAAGTTGCCGAGCTGATAGCCGCCGGGGCCGATGTCCCAAGGCTCGGCGATCAGCTTCACGGTTGACAGAAGTGGATCCTGCCTGAGCGCTGTCAGGAAGCGTCCCTCCGGATCGAAGCCGTGCGGCTCGCGCCCCACCGAGGTCGCGAGATCAAAACGGAAGCCGTCGACGCCAATTGCCTCCACCCAGTAGCGCAGCGAATCGAGAATCATCTGCGTCACGCGCGGGTGGCCGGAATTAAGCGTGTTTCCGGTCCCGGTGTCGTTGATGTACCAGCGCGGACGATCGGGGTTGAGGCGGTAGTAGCTGGCGTTGTCGATGCCGCGAAAACTGAGGGTCGGCCCAAACTGATCGACTTCGCCGGTGTGATTGTAGACAACGTCGAGCAGCACCTCGATGCCCGCCTCATGCAGCGCGCACACCATGTCGCGCACCCGGTCTATGATGGAAACGCCGCGTGCGCCGTGGTCGTAGCGGGGCTCCGGTGCGAAATAGCAGAGCGGCGAGTAGCCCCAATAATTGACGAGTCCTTTGCGCGTGAGGAAGCCATCATCCATGAAGGCCTGGATGGGCATCAGTTCGATCGCCGTGATGCCGAGCTTCGTCAGATGTTCGATGGTTTCCGGCGCACCGAGCCCCTCGTAAGTGCCGGCTTTGCCCCGCGGCAGCCGCGGCATCTGCATGGTCAACCCACGAACGTGAGCCTCGTAGATGACAGTATCCCGCCAGGGCCGCTCCGGTCGAAAACTCACGCAAGGCGGAACCTTGGAATCGATCACCAGCGCCTTCGGGACGACGCGGGCACTGTCGCGGGTATCGAAGCTCGCGTCATCGAGGGTCACGGGCTGGTAGCCGGCCATCAGGTCGCTGGCCCGCAGACGCCCCGTCAACACCTTGGCATAGGGATCGACGACCAGCTTGTGCGGGTTGAAACGGTGACCATGCTCCGGATCGTAGGGACCATGGACGCGGAATCCATAAGCGGTGCCGATACCAATGCCCGAGACATAACCGTGAAAGACCTCGTCGGTGCATTCCGGCAGCGTCAGGCGTGCGTGTTCGAAGCCGGTCAGCGGCTCGAACAGACAGACGTCGACGCGTGTCGCATTCGCAGAGAAAAGAGCGAAATTAACGCCCTCCCCGTCGAACTGCGCACCCAGGGGATACGGCCGGCCGGACCGGATCGACAAGGTCATCGAGCTCAGACGCCCTCGACCGTCAGGTCGCGGTAGAGCGCGACGTAATCGGGCGCCGAATCCGCCCACCCCACCGGATGGACCATCGCCCGTGCTTGCAACGCCCGCCATACCTTCTTGTTATGGAAAAGATCGAACAGGCGCTCGAGGGCGAAGCCGAGGCCTCCCGCAGAGACCGGCGCGAACTGCAGGCCCGTCGCCGATCCGGCCCGAATCGAGGCGTCATTGGCATCGATCACCGTGTCGGCAAGGCCGCCCGTGCGGGCCACCACCGGAATGGTGCCATAGCGCAGACCGTAGAGCTGCGTCAGGCCGCAGGGCTCGAAGCGCGAGGGGATGAGGATGGCGTCGGCACCGGCCTGCATCGCATGGCTGAGCGGCTCGCTATAGCCGATATGAACAGCAACGGCGCCAGGATTGGCGGCGGCGGCGTCGACGAAGGCACGCTCCATGCCATGCTCGCCGGCCCCAAGGATGGCAAGCTGCCCGCCCCGCTGCAGGATGCCGTCCAGATTGGGCAACAGCATATCGAGGCCCTTCTGGCCCGTGAGGCGGCTCACCACGATCATCAACGGCGCATCGGGGTCGATCCTGAGGCCCATGCGTCTCTGCAGTTCGGTCTTGCAGGTCGCCTTGCCGGCCATCTTGCGTTCGCTGTAGTTGGCAGCGATCAGCGGATCGGTGGCCGGGTCCCAGACCTTGGTATCGATGCCGTTGACGATGCCGCTCAACACGTTGGCGCGCTCGTTGAGCACGCCCTCCATGCCGAAGCCGAATTCCGGAGTACGCAGCTCGCGCGCGTAGGTGGGGCTGACCGTTGTGAGCCGATCGGAGAAGACCAGCCCCCCCTTCAGAAAGGAACAGTAGCCGTAATATTCGAGCCCTGCCGGCGTGTAGAAGCTCGACGGCAGGCCGAAAGTGTCGAAGTCGGCGCGGCCGCAGATACCCTGGAAGGCCACGTTGTGAATGGTGAAGACCGTCTTCGGCCGCCCCTCGGCTGGGCCAGCCAACAGATAGGGTGCGACGAGCCCGGTTTGCCAATCATGGCAATGGACAATCTCAGGCTTCCAATCGCCAACCCCGGAGCGGCCAACGGCGGCGCCGATCGCCGATAGCGCCGCGAAGCGGCGGGTATTGTCCCACCAGTCCTTGCCGTCCGGCCCAAGATAGGGGTTGCCTGGCCGTTCGTAGAGATGGCTGGCTTCGAGCGCCAATACCTTCAGGCCATCTGCCGTCTCGCCGGCCAGCAAGCGGCCGGGCCCGCCGAACACGTCGGGATAGGTGGCCACTTCCTGGATGGCTTGAAGATGGCTGAATACGCCGGGATAGGCCGGCATCAGCACCCGAACATCACAGTCGAGGTTGGCGAGCGCCAATGGCAATGCCCCTGCGACATCGGCAAGACCACCCGTCTTGATCAGCGGGTAGCATTCGGAGGCAACGAATAGGACGCGCACTTGATCACCCCGACTGGTTAAATCCAACAGGCGAGAATGCTGACGCATCCGCTCGTTGAAGTCATCACGATTTTCTCATATCAGCCAAAGGCATGAGAAAACCGTAACTGAAATATCAGGCGTCATTTTCAACCACGCCAGGGATTGTCCGCAAGGCAGCGGATCGGCTTCGCCCGATCCTCTCACATGGCGGCGCCGCCTTCGGCGGCATGCCGGCAGCGGCGCGAGTTCCGGACCGGATCGGGGCGCGGGTTTTGCCACGCCCCGAGGTTTCTCTCAACGCCGCCGTCAGAGCTGCAGCCGATCGATCATATCCTGAGTGATCAGGCAGACACCGCCTTCGCTCCGACGGAAGCGACTGGCATCGAGTTCCGGATCTTCACCAACCACAAGGCCGGCCGGAATGATCACTCCCTTGTCGATGACGCACTTGGTGACCCGGGCACCTCGGTTGACGTTGACGTAGGGCAGCACGACGCAGTGCTCGACCTCCGAATAGGAGTGGGCATGCACGCCGGTGAACAGCAAGGACTTGTCGACACGAGAACCGGAGATGATACAGCCGCCCGATACCAGCGAACTGGTGGCAGCGCCGCGCCGGCCGTCCTCATCATGGATGAACTTGGCCGGCGGCGTCAGTTCCGTGTACGTCCAGATCGGCCACTTTTGATCGTAGAGATCCAGCGCCGGGATGAAGTCGGTCAGGTCGATATTGGCTTCCCAGAAGGCATCGATGGTGCCGACGTCGCGCCAATAGGGTTCGGCTTCGGAGGAGGAACGCACACAGCTGTCGGAGAACTTGTGAGCGATCGCCTTGCCACCCTTGACGATGGCAGGAATGATGTCCTTGCCGAAATCGTGGCTGGAGTTCGGATCGTCCTGGTCCTGGCGCAGCAGATCGATCAGGAAGCTGGTCTTGAAGACGTAGATGCCCATCGAAGCCAGAGCCAGATCCGGGCGGCCGGGCATGGCCGGCGGGTCGGCCGGCTTTTCCACGAAGTCGATGATGCGGGAATTCTCATCGACCGCCATCACGCCGAAACCGGTGGCTTCCATGCGCGGCACTTCGATGCAACCGACCGTCACGTCCGCGCCGGACGAGACATGCTGATCGAGCATGATCTCATAGTCCTGCTTGTAGATGTGATCGCCAGCCAGAATGATGATGTATTCGATATGGTGCGCTTCGATAATATCGATGTTCTGCGTCACCGCGTCAGCGGTTCCGACATACCATTTGTCCTCGGCGACGCGCTGCGAGGCGGGAAGAATATCGAAGCTCTCATTGCGCTCCTGACGGAAGAAATTCCAACCATATTGCAGGTGGCGAATAAGGCTGTGCGCCTTGTATTGGGTCGCCACGGATATGCGGCGAATGCCCGAATTGAGCGCATTGGAAAGAGCAAAATCGATGATGCGACTTTTGCCGCCGAAGTAGACCGCCGGCTTGGCCCTGCGGTCGGTAAGCTCTTTAAGGCGGCTGCCCCGCCCACCGGCCAGCACGAACGCCATCGCTTCGCGCGCCAACCGTCGATTATTGTAGGAATTGTCAATCATACTGTCCTCCCGACTTCTCCCGCTGTCGGCCCGGTTCCGTCGATGGCGCAGCCGGCACTGCCGGCCCGGAACGGAACCAGAGGCGAACCGACCGGCGCTTCTTCCCCGCCGTCCTTCGCCATGGTGCTCGACGTGAGGCACTATGGCGCGGCAGGGCTAATTTGTCTTCCCCCTATTTTGGCTGCGAAGGAATTCAAACTCTTGACGAAAACCGAGTCGGCGGGTGAGGCGAAAGGAGGCCGCCCCGCGCTTGTGGCGGGGCGACGAAGGCATCAAACGACAGGAGACGTCGGGCGTTCCAGGACCTTGACGACGGTACCAACCGGCACTCGCTCGAAGAGATCAATGACATCCTGATTGATCAGACGGATGCAGCCCGAGGAAACATTGCTGCCGATCGTCCAGGGTTCCACCGTGCCGTGAATGCGGAAGAGGGTGTCGATGTTGCCCTGGAAGAGGTAATGCGCCCGAGCACCGAGCGGATTGTCCGGACCGCCAGGCATGCCGTTTGCCCATTTGCGAGCTTTTGGATCACGCGCCTGCATTTCCACCGGCGGGTGCCAGGACGGCCACTTTGCCTTACGGCGAACGACGGCGGTGCCGGCCCAGGCAAAGCCTTCTCGGCCGACGCCAATGCCGTAGCGCATCGCCCGGCCATCGCCCAGCACCAGATAAAGGTAGCGGGCCGGCGTGTCGATGATGATGGTGCCCGCTGGCTCGTCGGTCGCATAATCGACTTCCCGGCGCAAGAAGGCCGGATTGACCAGCGTCAGATCGACAGCGGGAACGGTGAACGCGCCATCCTGCATCTCGCCATACATCGCTACATACTCAGCGGACGGCCGAGGGTAGCGCCTCGGTTTGGTCGGATCGATGAGCGGTGGCATCGTCGGCGCGCCGGGAACGGAAACGCAGGCGGCTAGGGCAAGGGGCAGCGCGGCGAGAAAGGCTCGCCTGGACGGTAGGTTCATCGTCTCCACTTTCTGTTGATTCGGCGGTGGCATTCAGTCAACCTGATGAACGCACGATACGCCAGTCAGGTTGCTAAACTTGTCCTGCGGATATCAGTTTTCCGCGAGGGGATGCTGGATGCGTTCGCCATAGCGCTGGTGGAAGGCGGTCATCGACTTATCGGCGATGCGCACCGTGAGGCGCAGCGTGCCGTCGTCGTCTTCATGCCGTTCCAGAACCTCGCCATGATCGTAGAGCCATGCAAGCCCGGCACCATCGGAAGGGTCGAGTGCAAGTTCGTGCACTGGTTTGGCACCAACCAACCTCGCTTCGATCGCCGCCAGCAGCTCGGCTAGTCCCTCACCGGTGACGGCGGAGACGACGTGCCGCTCCTGCCCGCCGGGCGAGTCGGTGGCGGCTTGCGCCAGCAGAACGTCGCGTCGCGCCTCATCGACAAGGTCGATCTTGTTCCACACTTCGATGATGCGATCGCGATCTTCGGGGTTGAGGCCGAGCTGCTTCAGCACATCGGCGACATCGCTCGCCTGCGCCTCGGTGTCCTTGTGCGAAATATCCCGCACATGCAGGATGATCGACGCCTCGATCACTTCCTCGAGTGTTGCTCGGAAGGCTGCGACGAGGTGGGTCGGCAGGTTGGAAATGAAGCCCACGGTGTCCGACAGAATGGCGTCCGTACCATGCGGCAGCTTGATGCGCCGGAGCGTGGGATCGAGCGTTGCAAACAATAGATCCTTGGCGAACACATCCGCCTCGGTCAGGTGATTGAACAGCGTCGACTTGCCGGCGTTGGTGTAACCGACCAGAGCGACCACCGGGTGCGGTGCCTTGCGCCGCTGCCGCCGGTGCAAATCGCGCGTTCGCTTGACCTGTTCGAGATCGGCCTCGATGCGGGTGATCTTTTCCTGCAGCTGACGCCGGTCGGCTTCGATCTGCGTCTCACCGGGACCGCCGAGAAAGCCGAAGCCGCCGCGCTGACGCTCAAGGTGAGTCCACGACCGGACAAGGCGCGATTTCTGGTACTTGAGATGGGCGAGTTCTACCTGCAATCGACCTTCACGCGTGCGTGCGCGCTCGCCGAAGATTTCAAGGATCAGCCCCGTACGGTCGATGACCTTGGTCTTCCAGGCCTTTTCCAGATTGCGCTGCTGAATGGGCGTCAGGGCATGATCGACAATGACAAGGTCGATCTCCTCAGCCTTTACCGTCTCGCCGATCTCCTCCACCTTGCCTGTGCCGAACAACGTCGCCGGTTTCGGCTGGCTGATCGATATGGGGGTGGTCGCGCGCACATCGAGGTCAATGGCGTTAGCCAGACCGAGAGCCTCCTCGAGGCGCGCCTCAAGATCGCGCTGGGTGGTCGCGGTAGATTCGTCCCTGCCCCCGCGCTGGCGCAAGTCAGGCACAAGAACCAATGCCCTCGCGGGCTCCTCGATGCGATCGACACTCTTCTTGCGAGGACGGCCGCCCTCTTCAAGATCCTGTTCGTCGGCCACTTGACCTCCCGAAAACCACGCCACGCGCGGCCATATTACGTTTTCCGTGATAGCCCGCCCATGGCGCAATCCATGGGCGGACAACTACGGAACAAATGGAACTCAGTTCGGTTCCTCGGCGCCTTCGAAAAGAGCCAAAGGTTGAGCCGGCATAATGGTGGAAATGGCGTGTTTATAGACGAGCTGGGAATGCCCATCGCGCCGCAGCAGGACGCAGAAGTTATCGAACCAAGTGACCACACCCTGTAGCTTCACGCCGTTGATCAGAAAAATCGTCAGCGAAATCTTGTTCTTACGGACGTGGTTGAGGAAGGTGTCCTGAAGATTCTGGGCTTTGTCCGCCATTTTATTCGGCCTTTTCGACTTCGTTTTTTTGTGAAGGGCAAACGCCAAACCGACGCCACGCGTCGCCCGGACTTATGGTTACGCCGGGCGCGTCGGAAATTACCAGTCCATTTCGAATGCGTGTCACGGTCGGCGGGCTCGTGCTATCCGTGTTTCGGAGAGCATGTGACAATTTTGCCCAACATGACCTCCGCGGTCAAATCGGCGTGCGCTCGGCGATATCATGGAAGCGCCGCCTCAGACCGGCGGCGACACTACCAGGAGTGCCGTTGGCTACCGTCTCGCCATCGATGCTCACCACGGGGCAGAGGATTGCCCCGGCAGAGGTGAGGAACACTTCGCGCGCCGCCTTCATCTCGGCCACGGTGAAGCGCCTCTCGACGACCGGCACGCCCTCGGCCGCCGCCACCTCCATCAGCACCGACCGGGTAATGCCGCGGAGAATGCCTCGCTCGGCTGGGCGGGTGACGATCCTGCCCTCCCCGTCGACCAGCCAGACATTGGCAGAGGACCCTTCGGTCACGAATCCCTCGGCGTCGACGAACACCGCTTCGAAGGCACCGGCCTCGCGCGCCGCCTGCTTGGCGAGCGCATTGGGCAGCAACCCGACCGTCTTGATGTCCACACGGTCCCAGCGGTTGTCGGGAAGAGTAATGACGGACACGCCCTTCTCATAGCGAAGGGCAGCGGCGGCAACGTCCAGCGACTTGGCCGTCGCGGTAAACGTCGGCGCCACGCCGACGGGAAAGGCATGATCGCGCGGCGCGGCGCCACGGGAGATCTGCCAGTAGACGTAGCCATTCTCGACTCGATTGCGACGGACGACTTCCCGCAGCACGTGGGTCATTGCCGCCCGACTCATCGGCGCAGCGATCCTCAATTCGGCCAGCGAGCGGTCGAGCCGATCGAGATGACGGCGAAGATCGATGATGGCGCCATCCTTGATTTGACAGGCCTCGTAGACCGCGTCCGCGAACTGGTTGCCGCGATCCTCGACGCTGACGACCGCCTCCCGCGAGGGAACGTAGCGTCCGTTAACATAGGTGATGCGGGACATAGCCGGCTCTCCAGAACTATACGGCAAGCGATTATGAGGTCACTCGAGTTCGACGATCCGCCCTTCGTCGAGGGTGATGCGCCGATCCATTCGTTCGGCCAGCGACATGTTGTGGGTGGCGATGATGGCGGCAAGGCCGGTGGCCCTGACCAGCGCGGCTAGCGCGTCGAACACATAATGCGACGTTTTCGGGTCGAGGTTGCCAGTCGGCTCGTCGGCGAGCAGCACCTTGGGGGCATTGGCAACGGCGCGGGCGATGGCCACGCGTTGCCGCTCACCGCCCGAAAGCTGCGAAGGGAGATGCGTGCCGCGCTTTTCGAGCCGCATATAGGCAAGAAGATCCTTGCCGCGCTTGGCGGCTTCCTTCTTGTCGAGACCGGCAATCATCTGCGGGATCATCAGGTTCTCAAGCGCCGAGAATTCCGGCAGGAGATGATGGAACTGGTAGACAAAGCCGATCTCGGTGCGGCGAAGACGGGTGCGGGTCGCATCGTCGAGCGTACCGCAGGCTTTGCCGCCGATGACGACCTCACCAGCGTCTGGCTTCTCCAGGAGACCGGTAATGTGCAGGAGCGTCGATTTGCCGGCTCCGGACGGAGCGACCAGCGCCGTCAATTCGCCGGCGAACAGGTTGAAGTCGCAGCCACGAAGGATCGGCAGCGTGCCGGTGCCCTCCTTGTAGGACTTCTCGATACCGACCAGTTTCAGGACCGGATCTTCGACCCCGGTGATGAGGGTTTCCATGGCCGGCATCACTCGTACCTCAGCGCGTCGACGGGATCGAGGCGGGCCGCCTTCCAGGCGGGGTAGATGGTCGCCACGAAGGACAGCACCAGCGCCATGACAAGAACGCTGATGGTCTCGTGCATCTGCATGTCGGCGGGAAGCTGGCTGAGATAGTAGAGTTCGGGCGAGAACAGTTCCGTCGAGGTCAGCCAGGACACGAACTGCCGGATCTTCTCGACATTGAGGCAAACGAGAAGGCCGAGCCCGAAGCCGGCAATCGTGCCGGCAACACCGATCGCCGAGCCGGTGATCAGGAAGATGCGCAGGATGGAACCACGGCTCGCCCCCATGGTGCGTAAAATGGCGATGTCGTGGCTCTTGTCCTTGACCAGCATGGTCATGCCCGAGACGATGTTGAGCGCCGCCACCAGCACGATCAGCGTCAGGATCATGAACATCACGTTGCGCTCGACCTCGAGGGCCGAGAAGAAGGTGACGTTGCGCTGCCGCCAGTCGGTAATCAGCACCGGCCGTCCGGCATCGACGGTCAACTTGTCCTTGATCGTGCCGACGTCGTCGGGATTGTTGAGGAAGACGTCGATGGCGGTGACCTTGTCCTCCATCATGAAGAATTTCTGCGCTTCGGCGATCGGCATGAACACGAAGGTGCCGTCATACTCGCTCATGCCGATCTTGAAGATGGCGGAGACCGGATAGGCCTTGACGCGTGGCGTCGTGCCGAGAGCCGTCACATTGCCCTTGGGGCTGACCAGCGTCACCTTGTCGCCGACCGTCACGCCAAGGCTCTCGGCGAGCCGCTGGCCGATGGCAATGCCGGTGCCCTCGTCGAACTTGTCGAAGGAGCCGATCTGCACGGTATTGTAGACGAGCGGCAGTTTCTGAAGGTCGGCGCTGCGCACGCCGCGCACCAACACGCCAAAGGCGCCTGATGGTCCCGAGGCCAGCACCTGCCCTTCGACGAAGGGCATGGCAATCTTGACGCCTTCAACGCCTGAGAGGCGATCGGCGACCGAGACATAATCGGTGAGCGGGCTATCGATCGGCTGGACCACGGCATGGCCATTGATGCCGAGGATCTTGTCCATCAGCTGACCGCGAAAGCCATTCATCACCGCCATGACGATGATCAGCGTGGCAACGCCCAGCATAATGCCGACGAAAGAAAAGCCGGCAATCACCGAGATGAAGGCTTCCTTGCGACGAGACCTCAGATAACGACCGGCCAGTTTCCACTCGAAGGGAGCGAAGGGACGCCCCGCTTTCGCCTCGCTCATCCAAAGACCTCCAAACGCCGGCCCAACATAGGAATTCCGCGCCGCGGCCGCGAAGACCGACGGCCGACTCGCGGACGCCACCAAGCGGCGACGCGTGAGACTAGCAAATTCCGTCCGCTGGCATGCTGCTGTTTCCACGTTTTCCAAACGGAATCGAGCAGCCACAAGGGGCGGCACATTACCGCCCCTCTTCAGCGACAATCAGGCCTTTTCTGTGACGCGGGCGATGGCCGACTCCAGAGATACCAGTTCCTTGTCGCCGGTAGCGCGACGCTTCAGCTCGACCACGCCATCGGCAAGCCCCTTGGGGCCGATGATGATCTGCCAAGGCAGACCGATCAGATCCATCGAGGCGAACTTGGCGCCCGGACGAGCGGCGGTGTCGTCATAGAGCGGATCCTTGCCGGCCGCCACGAGCTTGGCATAGGCATCCTCGCAGGCAGCACTGACGACCGCGTCGTCGGGTCGCAGGCTGACGATGCCGGCGCCGAAGGGCGTGACGCTCTCGGGCCAGATGATGCCGGCATCATCATGGCTCGCCTCGATGATGGCGCCGATGAGGCGCGACACACCGATGCCGTAGGAGCCCATGATCACCGGCTGCTCGCTGCCGTCGGGCATGGCCACTTTCGCACCCATCGGCTCCGAATATTTGGTGCCGAAGGAGAAGATGTGACCGACCTCGATGCCACGCGCCGACACGCGTCGCTCCTCTGGCAGCGCAGCGAAGGCGGCCTCGTCGTGCATCTCGTCGGTGGCGGCATAGCGGTCGGTGAACATGTCGACGATCGACGAGAGGTCGCCGTTGAAATCGACGTCTTCTCCCGGCACCGGCAGATTCAAGAGGTCCTTGTCGCAGAACACGGCGCTTTCACCGGTCGAAGCCAGGATGATGAACTCATGGCTGAGCTTGCCACCGATCGGCCCGGTATCGGCGCGCATCGGGATGGCGGTGAGCCCCAGCCGCTTGTAGGTCCGGAGATAGGCGACAAACATCTTGTGATAGGCGCGCAGCGCGCCGGCCTGATCGACGTCGAAGGAATAGGCGTCCTTCATCAGGAACTCGCGGCCGCGCATCACGCCGAAGCGCGGGCGCACTTCATCGCGGAACTTCCACTGGATATTGTAGAGATTGAGTGGCAGGTCGCGGTAGGAGCGCACGTAGGTGCGGAAGATGTCGGTGACGACCTCCTCGGCCGTCGGACCGTAGAGCATCTCGCGCTCGTGGCGGTCGACGATGCGCAGCATCTCCTTGCCATAGGCGTCGTAGCGGCCGCTTTCGCGCCAGAGATCAGCCGGCTGAATGGACGGCATCAGAATCTCGACGGCGCCGGATCGATCCTGCTCTTCACGGACGATCGCCTCGATCTTCTTGAGCACTTTGAGGCCGAGCGGCAGCCAGGAATAGATGCCAGCGTTCTGCTGGCGCATCATACCGGCGCGCAGCATCAGGCGATGCGAGACGATCTCCGCCTCCTTGGGCGCCTCTTTGAGAATGGGCAGGAAATACCGGCTGAGACGCATGGAATCCTCTCGCGCGTTGGGATGAGCGCGCTACTCAAAGCGCATCGACCCTGAAAAAACAAGGCCGATCGGTTACCGACAGGGCGAAAGCAACGCCATGTTCGGCCAACGGCTATGACTTTAGTCTATGAGACAAATCCCAGATGTCACACCAATTCGGAATTGCTCCTGAAGCCGTCGGCAACCCATTGATATGGCGATATTTCCCGATCCCAATCGTAAAAAGTCCGAACCAAAACGCCCATGCTGAACAAGCATGCAGCCTATGCACAAACGGATGACAAACCAAAAATCGCAGTGTATGGTACCCGCCATAAATAAGGACGGCACAGCCAAAAAGACGAAATGCCTCAGTAAATGGGGCCGTCAAAATAGGCAGAAGCAGAATGCCTTCCAGTTATCGCGGTCTGAGTCTTGGGAGGGAAAACCCATATAGGCGCGGAAAACGCTGCCGCCAGCGGATGGATTGGGAGGTCTTTCTATCTGTAGGCTTTATGGGCTGACACGCGGAACTAAAAAGCAGGGCTTCGGCCCTGCTTTTTTTATTAATACTATAAAGCAGCCGTCTCTATTTTCCGGATCCGTTTGCCTGCGGGCATAAAAACACCGTTCAACAAACGGCAGCTACCGCTCATCCGAAGAACCACCTATCCTGCCCAGCAACAGGAAAGGACTGGCCATGAGCATTCCGGGCAAGGGCGGCAATGACCGCATTGAGGAGATCATTCTTCCGAACGTTCGCGATCTGGGCGGCTTCAAGGTCCGTCGTGCATTGCCGTCGACTCAGCGTCGCATGGTCGGGCCGTTCATCTTCTTCGACCAGATGGGACCGGTGATGTTCGGCGCCGGTGAAGCGGAGGACGTGCGGCCGCATCCGCACATTGGACTGTCGACGCTCACCTACCTGTTCGATGGTGAGATGATCCATCGCGACAGCGCCGGTCACAAGGAGACGATCCGCGCCGGTGAGGTCAACTGGATGACGGCCGGCCATGGCATCGTCCACTCCGAGCGCTTTCCCGCCGCGGTGCACTCGGCAGGCGGCAGCCTGTTCGGCACGCAGATCTGGGTAGCGTTGCCGAAGGCGAGCGAGGAAATCGCGCCCCTCTTCAGCCACCATGATAAGGTTGCTCTCCCTACCCTCTCCGACAGAGACGTACGGATGACCCTGGTGGCCGGTGACGGCTTTGGCGTCCGGTCGCCCGTGCCGGTCTATTCCGACCTTATGTACGTCGATGTCCATCTCGAAGCCGGCGCGCGCTTCAAGGTGCCCGCCGACCATGTCGAGCGTGCAGCCTATGTCATCAATGGCAGCGTGGGGATTGAGGGGCAGGACGGCGTCTTTCCACCGAACCAGCTCGTCGTGTTCCAGCCAGGCGCCGAGGTGATCCTGATGGCATCGGAACCGACGCGTCTCGTGCTGATCGGCGGCGAACCTTTTCCCGAGAAGCGACACATCTACTGGAACTTCGTCTCGTCGTCGAAAGAGCGCATCGAAGCCGCCAAGGCCGACTGGCGCGCCCGCCGCTTCCCGGAAATCGCCGGCGAGACGGAATTCATCCCGCTGCCGCCGGACCCACCGGGACTGAAGATGAAAGACTGACGGCAGCAGCCTTCCAAGCTGAATACCAATGAGAAAAGGGCGGCGCCATCGGCACCGCCCTTTCCATATTTCGATCTGAAAGCGATTAGCGCTTCGAGAACTGGAAGCTCCGGCGAGCCTTGCGCTTGCCATACTTCTTGCGCTCGACGACGCGGCTGTCGCGGGTCAGGAAGCCAAGCTTCTTGAGCACGCCGCGCAGGCCCGGCTCGTAGTAGGTGAGAGCCTTGGAGATGCCGTGACGCAGCGCACCGGCCTGGCCGGAGAGACCGCCACCGGCGACGGTGGCGATCACGTCGAACTGGCCGTCACGCGCAGCGGCGTAGATCGGCTGCTGGACGATCATCTGAAGCACCGGACGACCGAAGTAAACGTTGAACTCCTTGTCGTTCACGATGATCTTGCCGGAACCCGGCTTGATCCAGACGCGCGCGATGGCGTTCTTGCGCTTGCCGGTGGCATAGGCGCGGCCGAACTTGTCGAGCTTCTGGACGTGCACCGGGGCCTCGGCCACCTGAGCGACGTCGGCAGTGCCGAGTTCAGCGAGGGAGGAGAGCTCAGCCATGGATCAAGGCCTCGTGTTCATCTTGTTCATCGACTTGACGTCGAGGACTTCCGGCTGCTGGGCGGCATGGGGATGCTCGGCACCGGCATAGACGCGGAGGTTGGAAAGCTGGCGACGGCCGAGCGGACCCTCAGGGATCATGCGCTCAACAGCCTTCTCGAGCACGCGCTCCGGGAAGCGGCCCTCGAGGATCTGGCGCGCCTTGCGCTCCTTGATGCCGCCGATGTAGCCGGTGTGCCAGTAGTAGGTCTTGTCAGTGTACTTGCGGCCCGTCAGCACCACCTTGCCCGCGTTGATGACGATGACATTGTCGCCATCATCCATATGCGGGGTGTAGGTGGCCTTGTGCTTTCCGCGGAGGCGCATCGCGATCACAGTCGCGAGGCGGCCGACCACGAGGCCTTCGGCGTCGATCAAGACCCACTTCTTCTCGATGTTCGCCGGCTTCGCCGTATAGGTCGTCATGGGCGTTACCGTCTTCCGGTTGGGCCGCCCCCGAAAAGGCGGCCGGTTCGTCTCATCTTCCGCACCGTTGCCGATACGAAAGGGCGGCTCCCGTTGCCGGGCGCCGCCGTCGTACTTTCCAATATGGAAATGCCGCCCGTTTGTCAAGCAGAACGGGCGGCATCATAACCAATCAAATCAAACACTTGGGCCATGCGGTATTATAATACCACATGAATTTCTTCCTCACAGGAGGCCGAGCAATGCCTTGACGTCGGCAATGTCGGACGGCTTGCCGTAGTCGATCACGCCTTCGGCCGGCGCGATGCGGCGGATCAAGCCCGACAGCACCTTGCCGGCGCCAACTTCGACAAACTTGTCGACGCCGGCACCCGCCATGGCCGACACGCTCTCGCGCCAGCGAACGGTGCCGGTGATCTGGGCGACCAACTGCTTGCGGATGGCCTCGGGATCGGAGGTCGGCGCGGCGGTGACGTTGGCGAAGATAGGCACGATCGGCGCGGCGATGGTCGCCGCGGCGAGCGCCTCGGCCATCGCCTCGGCTGCCGGCTGCATCAGACGACAGTGGAAGGGAGCGGAGACGTTGAGCAGCATGGCGCGCTTGGCACCCTTGCCCTTGGCAATATCGACCGCGCGGATGACAGCCAACTTGGCGCCGGAAATCACGACCTGGCCGGGGGCATTGTCGTTACCCGCTTCGCAGACGTCGCCCTGGGCGGCTTCCTTGGCAACGGAGACCGCCGTCTCGAAGTCGAGGCCCAGCAGGGCGGCCATGGCGCCCTCGCCCACCGGCACGGCCCTTTGCATGGCGTTACCGCGCGTGCGCAACAGGCGGGCGGCGTCAGTCACGGTCAGCGCACCGGCAGCGGCCAGCGCCGAATACTCGCCGAGCGAATGACCGGCAACGAAGGCGGCATGCTGCTTGATGGTAATGCCTTCGGCCTCCAGCGCACGGAGCGCGGCGAGGCTGACGGCCATCAACGCCGGCTGGGTGTTGGCGGTCAGCGTCAGCTGATCCTCAGGGCCGTTGAAGATGACGTCGGACAGCTTCTCGCCGAGCGCGTCGTCCACTTCCTCAAACACCCCCCGCGCGGCGGCATAATGGTCGGCAAGGGCCTTGCCCATGCCGATGGCCTGACTGCCCTGACCGGGGAACACGAAGGCGTTGGTCATCTGTTGGCTTTCCTCAATAGTTTCGGGCCGGACACGACCATTTGGCCGCTCAAGAGTCAAGGCCGCACCGCTGGAATCCGGGGAAAGCGGGCCTCCGGAGATCTGCTTGACGGCTGAAGAATTCAATCCGGTTGGCGAATGCTCGGGGACCGAAGCGACAGCAGCGCGCCGACGGCAACGACGAGCCAACCGAGGATCAGCGCAACGCCACCCGAGGGAGCCGCCAGTGGGAACAGGCTCCTCGCGACTGCCGCCTTGAAGATCAGGTCACCGGAGAACATGAGGCACCCTGCGACGAACAGCAGCGCCGACAAGCTCCGCAACCGCTGTCCCTCGGCATTGGCGAGCGCCAGCAACGCGGCTGCGTGGAACAGCAAGATATTTCCTGCGACGTCGAGGTTGGCGCCAGTGAAGGCATGCGCACCAACGGCGAGCGTCGCCACGCCGACCGCTCCGGCAATTCCCGCGGACAATCCGATCAGTCGATGGGCGGACATTTCATTATCCTCTGGGCGTGATCTTCTGGCTTGCCCATCCTTCAGCTAATAACGGTGTCGTTCCCGTGTCCAGCCGCCAAACAGCGAAACGCCAAGCCATGCTCATTCCGATCGCCGATCCGGCCGACCCGCGCCTTTCGCCGTTCCTGAACGTCCGCGATCGCGACCTTCGGCAGACCCATGGCGATGCCTTTATCGCCGAGGGCGAGAGCGTGCTCGCTGTCTTTTTGTCGGAGGGCTCGCGCTTTCGACCTGACTCCCTGTTGATCGCCGCCAACCGTGTCGACACGGTGCTGGCCTGGTCGCCGCCGGACGACCTGCCGATCTTCGTCGTCGATCAGACGGTGATGGACGCGATCGTCGGCTTCCCCATCCATCGCGGCCTTCTGGGTTTGGGCCGGCGCGGCTCGCCCCCTGCGCTTGCGGATCTGCTCGCCGATCGACCGCGCGTCGTGGTCGGTCTCGTCGGCATCGCCAACCACGACAATATGGGCGGTATCTTTCGCAACGCCGCCGCCTTCGGGGCTGGGGCCATGGTGCTTGACGCCACCTCTTGCGATCCGCTCTATCGCAAGGCGATCCGAGTATCGGTCGGCGGTGCGCTGAAGGTGCCGTTCACGCGACTTGCGGCGGGAACGAGCGTCGCGGCCGCCCTTTCGGACTCAGGCTACCGCGTGTTGGCGCTTTCGCCGCGGGGAGCCTGGCGGCTTGAGGACGTGCCGACTGACCGACCGTTGGCATTGCTTTTGGGAGCCGAGGGACCGGGCCTGCCGGACCAGGAAATGAGGGAAGCCGAGACGGTGCGCATCGACATGAGCAGCGGGTTCGACAGCCTCAACGTCGCAACCACCAGCGGCATCGCTCTCTACGAGCTGACACGCCGAATGGCTCACGGCCGCTGAACGAGCACATCAAGGGACCGCTCCTCTCCGCCCTCCGCTAGGGCAGCCGGAGAGGAGCAAGGCTCTATCCGCCGGAAATCACCGTCGCCACGTCGCGCCAGGACCGCGCCGCGGTCGGCTCACCCAACGCCTTCTCGCGGGCAAACAGGGTAGCTTCGCGTTGTCCGATGTAGTCACGGGTGATCGGGACGACGTCGTTGCGGTGCGTGAGCTGGAATTGGTAGACCACCACATCAAGGAAGCGGAACGCCGCCTCGCACAGGGCGAGATAGCATTCCCACATGCGGCAAAACCGCTCGTCATAGAGAGCAAGCGCCTTGTCGCGCCGGGCCATGAAGCGAACGCGCCATTCGCGCAGCGTATCGGCATAATGATGACGCAGCACCTCGACGTCGGCCATCATCAGGCCGGACTTTTCGACGGCAGTCGCCACCTCCGACAGGGCCGGCAGGTGGCCGCCCGGGAAGATATATTTGGTAATCCAGCCGTTGGTGGGGCCGGGCGTCGACGTATGGCCTATGGTGTGCAGCATGAAGACGCCGTCGTCGGCGAGAAGATCGGCCGCCTTGCGGAAGAAGGTATCGTAATTCTCCGGGCCGACGTGTTCGAACATGCCGACGGAAATGATCCGATCGAAGGTACCGCGCGTGTTGCGGTAGTCCTGAAGCTCGAACTTCACGTGTTCGTAGCCCTTGTCGGCAGCGCGTTTTTTGGCAACGGCGAGCTGTTCGTCGGACAGGGTTACGCCCTTGACGCAACGGGCTTCGCCCACCTCGGCCAGATAGAGACCAAGCCCGCCCCAGCCGGAGCCGATGTCCAGAACACTCATGCCGGGATCAATCAAAAGCTTGGCGGCGAGATGCCGACACTTGGCACGCTGCGCCTCTTCGAGCGTCATATCCGGCGCGGCGTAATAGGCGCAGGAATATTGCCGGTCCGCGTCCAGGAAGAGTTCGTAGAAGGCGGCGTTCAGGTCATAATGGTGGACGACGTTGCGGCGCGACCGCAGCAGTGTGTTGCGCCCAAAGAGCAAGCGTCGGAACTTGCGGGCCATCAGCAACAATTTGCGCCCGGTGAAGTTGCGCATGCCGGTACCGTGCTGGAGCAGAAGCTCGACCAATTCATAGAGCGTGCCCTCGACGACATCGAGCCGGCCGTCCATATAAAGCTCGCCGAACCGCACTTCCGGATCCCTGATCAGCTCGGCCGCAACCCTCCGGTCGGCGAACCGGATGAGAATGCGCTTGCCACTGCCGTCGCCAAACGTCCAACGGGATCCGTTATAAAGCTCGATTTCGAGCGAACCGCGCGTCACCAGCTTATTCAGCAGGCCGCGGAGAATATTTTCCGCCCAGACCATCGCATGGTCCCCCACTTGCGCTATTGCGGCGGCACCGGTTCCACGGCCTCCAACAAGACCGAATTCATATACGCCCGATGGCACCAACTGAAATTGCAACCAAGGCCGTAAAGGATCGTGGCAACGAAAACGAAGTCCGGTCCGGAACCGGGTCCGCTCGGAGCGGACGGCGGCCCCTGTCGGCGGCCCGTTCATAAATATGTCTGAAATGCAAAAAGGTTCCAGAAGAAATCGTCGGCTACGGTGGGTGCAGGCGATCACGACTGCGCGACCCATCTAGATGGGAGATCAATAAACTCACCGGAGGTAGATTGGCCGAGCGCGTTGTGCGCCAGTCAAACTTGGCCAAATTATCCCTTTCCGACGTTCGATCTATCAAAGGCCAACTGATCCGGAACCGGTAGACCGCGATCGATAAACAACTGGATCACGCCGGCGGGCATGACGCGGCAGGCGCAGTTGGCCGTGTGCGCCATATGCCAAGCCATACGTTGCTCGGGCGTCGGATTCCTCGGCATGGGGTTAGCTTCGTGCCATTCCCGGTTGAGTTTGCTCAAGATGGGCCTCCCGAACACTTGGGACCAATTCCGTTGTTCGTTCTCGCGCCAGGTTCGGTGCCAGGCGCCCGCCTCAGAACCGGCGGCTGTCGATCGTCGGCAAGCCTGTCATTGTCGCCTCGCCGAAGCCTTCCTATGCAGAACGGCCCCCGTTTCCGGGGGCCGTCCTTCATATCGTCGGAGGATAGGTGTGGTTCAACACCAGACTATCAGTCCTTGATTTCCCACACGTCCGGCGAACGCTCGAGACGAGCTGCGAACAGCTGACGCTCAAGCTCCACTTCCTTGGGAAGATGAGAGCCGAACTGGGCGAAGTACTTGCCCTGGTCCTCGGCCTCTGCGACCGCCTTGGTCTTGGTGACCTTGACGATGGCGTCGTACTTGGCCTTGGGGAAGTCGATGCCCTTCATGTTGAGGTCGGTGTAGCGCGGCACCAGACCATAGGGGCACTCGACTGCGTCAGCCTCGCCCTTGACACGACCGACGATCCACTCGAGGGCGCGCATGTTCTCGCCGTAGCCCGGCCACATGAACTTGCCGTTATCGTCCTTGCGGAACCAGTTGACGCGGAAGATGCCCGGCGCCTTCGGCAGATTACGGCCCATTTTGAGCCAGTGCGCCCAATAGTCGCCCATGTTGTAGCCGCAGAAGGGCAGCATGGCGAAGGGATCGCGACGCATGCCGGTCCCCTCGGCCGCGGCCGTCTGCTCGGAACCCATGGTCGCGGCAAGATAGACGCCGTGGCTCCAGCTGAACGACTGCATGACCAGCGGGAAGGCGGTGGCGACGCGGCCGCCGACGATGAAGGCCGAGATCGGCACGCCGGCGGGGTTCTCCCAGTCCGGATCGATCGACGGCACCTGGCTCGCCGGAGCGGTGAAGCGGCTGTTCGGGTGAGCGGCGGGACGGCCGCAGCCCGGGGTCCAATCCTGACCGGTCCAGTCGATGAGATGCGCGGGAGCCTCGTCGGTCATGCCTTCCCACCACACGTCACCGTCGTCGGTCAGCGCGACGTTGGTGAAGATGCAGTTGGCGTGCAGCGTGCGCAGCGCGTTCGGGTTCGACACTTCGTTGGTGCCGGGGGCAACGCCGAACAAGCCGTTCTCGGGGTTGATGGCACGCAGCTCGCCGTCGGCATTGGGCTTCACCCAGGCGATATCGTCGCCGATGGTGGTGATCTCCCAGCCGGCGTAGGCCTTGGGCGGAATGATCATGGCGAAGTTGGTCTTGCCGCAGGCCGACGGGAAAGCGGCGGCGACGTAGGACTTCTCACCCTTGGGGTTCTTGACGCCGAGGATGAGCATGTGCTCGGCCAGCCAGCCCTCATCGCGGGCCATGACCGAGGCGATACGGAGCGCCAGGCACTTCTTGCCGAGCAGAGCATTGCCACCATAACCCGAACCGTAGGACATGATCTCACGGGTGTCGGGGAAGTGGACGATGTACTTGGTGTCGTTGCAAGGCCAGGCAACGTCCTTCTGGCCGGGCTGGAGCGGCGCGCCGACCGAATGGATGCACGGAACGAAGTCGGCATTGCCGAGCACGTCGAGCACCTTGGTCCCCATGCGGGTCATGATGCGCATGTGCACGGCGACATAGGCACTATCGGTCAGCTCAACGCCAATCTGAGCGATCTTCGAGCCGAGCGGCCCCATGGAGAAGGGGATCACGTACATGGTACGGCCCTTCATGCAGCCCTTGAGCAGGCCTGACATGGTGGCGCGCATCTCGGCCGGATCGGCCCAGTTGTTGGTCGGGCCAGCTTCATCCTTGGTCTTGGCGCAGATGAAGGTGCGGCTCTCGACGCGGGCGACGTCCGACGGATTGGAACGAGCGAGGAAGCTATTCGGACGCTTCTTGGCGTTCAGGCGCGTGAAGGTGCCGCCGTCAACCAGCTCCTGGCAGAGACGATCATATTCTTCCTGCGAACCATCGCACCAGTAGATGCGGTCCGGGGTCGTCAGCTTGGCGACTTCGTCGACCCAGGCAATCAGCTTGGCATTCTTGGTAGGAGCTTGTGACATCAGCTTTCTCCGATGGACATATCGCCGCCCGTTCCGGTCTCATTCGTAAGAGAGAGAGGACTCATGAGACGATGCGCCGACAGGGGTGAGTAAGGTTCGCAGCCTGAATAAAGAGACTTCCGCCTTGGTGACTACACCATAAAAGAGCATCACCGGGAACCGAGTGGCTCCCATCAGATAACCCCATGACAGTCGACTCTCCTACCAGTCTCTCCAAAGCCCGGCACCCATAACCGAGTGGCCCGGATTAGCGTTCCTGAAAAAAGACAATACCGACTGAAGTATGAGGGATCAATCGTTGTAAGACCGTACAGACACGACGGAAGCGATGGGCATACATCTGAACATTTGGGGAACAAATTGGCATCCGAAGTATGGGTCAACTGAGCATTTCGGCTAGTTTCCGCGCTTTTCCCTGCCTCCAACGATCCGGTTACGAATTTCGCCAAAAGTTCTACGTGCCAGTACGTATCAAATACGTATTTTGTATTACAAAAGGAAGAATAGCTTTCGGTAACGCGTCGCCTTCGAGCAATTCTCTGCCCAAAAGCCGGGATTGGGAACATTCAATCGATTACGATTCCGGCGCCATGTTGGCGTCGGAGCGGGTCCGGGCGCGGCAAGACGCTCGTTCTACTGCCTCAGAATCAAGCGCCGACTGATGCCGATGGCTCCGAGAAAGGCCTCGTCGTGACTCACAACCAGAAGTGATCCGTCGTAGGCCCGAAGGCCGGCCTCGACGGTCTCCACCGACTCCACGTCAAGATGATTGGTCGGCTCGTCGAGGATGACAAGCTGTGGAAGGCGAGCGCGGCCGAGCACACAGGCAAGTCCCGCCCTCAATCGTTCGCCACCCGACAGGCTGCCGACCATTCTGAGCGCGGCATCGGCCCGGAACTTGAACCGAGCAAGGCTGGCCCGGCAAGCCTCCTCGTTGGCGCTCGGATCAAGGCGGCGGTAATTGTCGCGAATCGTCTCGGCCTCATCGAGCAGCGAGACTCGCTGATCGAGAAAGGCGAAGTCGACGCGCCGGTCGACCGTGCCGGAGAACGGCGCGAGGTCGCCGGTGATCACCCGCAGAAGCGTCGTTTTGCCGGAGCCGTTGGGACCGGTGATGGCGATACGTTCCGGCCCCCTCACCTCGAACGCCAAGTCGCGAATGAGCATTCTCTTGTCATAGCCGACGCTGAGATGGTTGAGCTTGAAAACCAGACGATCGGCAACGAGCCCCGACGGCGGCAAGGACACCGAGAAGGGCACGAGGATCTCGAGCTTGCCGCGCGCTTCGTCGGCGGCCGAGGTGGCGGCCGCCAAACGACGCTCGGCAAGGCGGGCGTCGGCGGCGCGCGTTTCCTCGGCCTTGCGCTCCAGACCGCCAGCCACGATCCTCGGCATATCGCCCTTCGCCGCCTTGCGTGCGCCGGCACCTGCCCGTCGCGCCCGCTTCTCCGCCTGGGTCTGCGCGGCTTGCCGCTCGCCTTTCAACCGCCGCTCGGCGTCATCGAGATCATGATGCGCCGCGGCGAGCTCGATCGCCTTGCGGGCTCGATAGGCGCTCCAGCCACCGCCATAGCGGCAGGCACCAAGCGAAGTGAGTTCGACGATGGCGTCCATGCTTTCCAGAAGCTCGCGGTCGTGACTGACCACCACCGCTCCGCCACGCCAGCCGGCCAGCAGCTCGATCACCGCCCGTCGACCGTCACGATCGAGGTTGTTGGTCGGCTCGTCGAGCAGCAGCATGTCGGGCGCGTCAAACGTCAGCGCGGCCAAGGCGGCCCGCGTCGTCTCGCCGCCCGACAGCGCGACGAGCGGCGTATCCGGTCGAGCGTCGAGATTGACACGGGAGAGCGATGTCTCCAGGCGCGCGGGCAATGTCCAGTCGGCGGCGGTCAGTTCCGAAAGGTTGGCTTTGCCCACCTCGGCACGGTCGAGCAAGGCGAGGCCTTCGCGAACGCCGAATAGGTCGGCAACTGTCATCTCGGACGGCGGCGCCACAATCTGTCGCAAGACGGCAAGACGCCCACCGAGCGTTATAGTGCCGGCACGCGGCACCAGTTCTCCGGCGACCAGCCGTAGCAAAGTGGATTTGCCGACACCGTTGCGACCGACGAGGCCGGCCCGCTCGGCACCGAAAACAATGTTCAGATTGTCGAAGAGAGGCTGGCCGTCAGGCGTAGAATAGCTGAGACCGGAAAGCGTGATGGAAACGGGCATGAATACGAGTCCTGATGGCAGGGAAAATAAGGTCTGCGATCAGGCTGTCGTTCATTGCGGTCAGTATCCGTCCTGCTTCGGGCCAAGTGCCCAGGCGGGCGGCATATAGTCCGGCTACCCGACCGGCGCAAGAGAAATTTGGATAAAATTCGACGCTTTCGGCGGGGTCGGCCAGCGCAACATGGTTATGCCCTGCCCTGTTCAAGATGCTGCTTCAGCGCTTCGACAAACAGTCGCGCCTTGGGCGGCACCAGCCGCGCCGTCGGGTAAAGAGCCCAGATACCGAGCGTCTCCGGCTCGGCGTCGTCGAGCGACAACGGCACGAGACGACCGGCGGCAACGTCTTCGGCCACGTTCCACTCGGAGAGCAGCACCAAACCCAGGCCCCTGAGACAGGCCTCGCGAAGCGCCTCGACCGAATTGCTCGAACAACGTCCCGCCACGCGCAACCGTCGCATTCGTTCGCCAACCGCAAAGGTCCAATGTGTGGCGCCAGACAGCACCAGACACTGGTGGTCGGCCAGGTCGGCAATCCGGCGCGGCGCACCAGATGCGGCGAGATAGGCGGGCGACGCATAAAGACGGCGGGGGCTGTCGGCGAGACGACGGGCAACCAGCGTGCTGTCACGCAGTGGGGCGATGCGGAGGGCGACATCGACGCCGGCAGCCACAATATCCACCAGAGCGTCGGTCAGCAGCAGATCGACGCGAAGGTCGGGATTGGTGGCGAGAAACGCCGGCAGCATGGCGCTCACCACCTTGCGGCCAAACGGCTCGGAGGCCGTGACGCGCAACAGCCCCGCAGCTCCCGCCGCCGAGGGGCGGACAGCGGCGCGGGCGTTGGCGGCGTCCTCCATCATGGCCTCGGCGTAAGGCAGGAAGGCTTCCCCCTCGACAGTCAGAGCCAGCGCTCGCGTCGTGCGATGCACGAGCCGAACGCCCAGTTCCTCTTCAAGGGCCGCCAGCCGTCTCGAAGCCGCCATCGGCGCCAGCCCGAGCTTGCGGGCGGCGGCGGCCAGGCTCCCCGTCCGAGTGGACTCCACGAAAACGGCAATGCAATCCACATTCATTCCATCGATTTCCGTTATGCGGGCCTATCGATGGATCGCACTATACGCAATCCCGTTATGGTTTGTACCATCAGCGCCAGACCCTATCCCCCTACCGGCGCCAAATGGCGCGGAGCCCGCCATGACCTCCTCCATCCACTCTATTGGCGCGATGCCGCACGGCCTCTCCCGCGGCCTCACCATCGCGATGTCCGCCGCCGCCGGTCTCGCTGTCGCCAATATCTACTACAACCAGCCGCTGCTCGGCGTGATGCAAAGCGATCTTCAGAGCCCGCTCACACCCTATATCCCGACGGCCACGCAGCTTGGCTACGCCGCCGGGCTATTTCTTCTGGTGCCGCTTGGCGACATTCTCGAACGGCGCGCACTGATCGTCGGACAGTTTCTCCTGCTGGCCGTCTCACTGGCCGCAACGGCCATGGCGCCTAGTGCCGCATTGATGCTCGTAGCGTCCTTTGTGGTCGGCCTTGCCGCGACCGTAGCCCAGCAAGTGGTGCCGCTCGCGGCCCATCTGTCCGCGTCGGAGCGGCGAGGCGCCACCGTAGGCACGGTGATGGCCGGGCTGTTCTCCGGCATTCTGCTCAGCCGCACCGTGGCCGGGTTCGTCGGCGAGCATGCCGGTTGGCGCACCATGTTCTGGCTCGGCGTTCCCCTCGCCCTCGGCGCGGCGCTCTGGATGGGTGTGCGCCTCCCCAAAAGCCATCCTGGCGGTGATCTCGGCTATCGCCGCCTGATGGTTTCGCTCGTCCATCTTTTTCGAGAGTTCTCCGAACTGCGCTTGGCTGCTATCACCCAAGCCCTGTTGTTCGCTGCCTTCTCCGCCTTCTGGACCGTGCTCGCGCTGCGCCTTGAGGATCCGCGCTTCGGTCTTGGTGCCGACGTGGCCGGTCTGTTCGGCGTCGTTGGCCTAGTCGGCATCCTGGCAGCGCCGCTGGCTGGCCATATTGCCGATCGGCGCGGCCCCCACGGGGTCATCGCCCTCGGCGCTGTTCTGACGCTGACGGCCTGGGCTGTCTTTGGCCTGTGGTTGTCGATCGCCGGCCTCGTCGTCGGTGTCGTCGTGCTCGATTTCGCCGTCCAGAGCGCACTGATCTCCAACCAGCACATCATCTATGCGCTACGCCCGGAAGCAAGAGCCCGCATCAACACGCTCTTCATGGGGCTGATGTTCCTCGGCGGCGCAGCCGGCTCGGCGCTTGCCGGTGCCGTTTGGCCAAGCGGCGGCTGGTTCGCCGTGTCGGCGCTCGGAACCATCTTCGGACTTTTGGCCACCCTGCTGCAGGTCGGCAGCCTCATGCGGCGCCGGGCGGGCTGAGCCAGCGCCTCAAAGCCGATCAATGCCACGTCGGCGCAAAAGCTCGATCACCCGATCGGGTGTCTTGAAACAGGGAATGCCCAAGCGCTGCTGCTCGATGATCAGTTCCAGTATCATGAAGCGGCCGGGCATGTCGTCGGGCGGCGGCTGCAGGCGAAACGCCCGGATCGATTTCAGACTGAGGTACGTTTTGCGGTAGATATAATGCGCAAAAAAGCGCCGCCTCATCGGTGCGTCGCGATCGATGACGACGAGTTCGCCTCCCGATAGCAGGATCAACAAACCGGTGGTCACGCGCCGGCGGTTTTGGGCATTGCGACAGGACTTCCCCGGCGGTTCAAAGTGGATCGGCAACATGAACTGTCCGCCATAGCGCTCCTCGGCGAGCATGGCGCTGAAAAAGAAATCCTCGAACTCCTCGGCATCGTTGGCCAGGCTGGGGGCAAGGTCGTCCGGTTCCGTGAAATGCTGACGAGAGAAGGCGACGACGCGGGTCATGAGGTCGGCGGAGACGGAATTGTAGGTCACCGTCAGGGCATCGCCTTCCTTGAGCAGCAGCACGAAGTCCGCATGCAGAAGGTTGGTCACGGCCCTGATGGCGGCGACATCGTCCCAAGCGACCTGACGGCTGACGAAGCCCTCGGCACCGTCGCCGGCGTTAAGAAGCGTAAAGCCTTCGGCATCCACCGCAAAGACCGCACCATAAAGGTCGGCGCCAGGATAGGCGTCCCGCCGATCGATCGACCGCGGAACCTTGATCAGGTAGTCCGCGTGTTCGAGCCCGGCGTAGGCCGATCGGAACCGATGAGGCATGTCGGCCGCCGTCTTGACCGGCAGAAGCCACGGTCCGAAGGCGTCATATTCCCGAAGAGCCTCCGGGTCGGCGTCGGCCCGATGCCAGACCGGACGTAGCGGCGAACGTCTTCCAAAATATCCAAACACCGTGGTCCTCCCCCTCGCAGCACGCATAAAAGCGTCTACCGACGCTCCACACTGCCGGAGATATCTTCCAGCGACTCCGTCTCGACGATCGAAGCGCTCCCGTTGCGGCATCACCGAACAAGTAGGGGCTTCCTCATCTTCGCCCATTGAGACGTACGTCAGGTCAATAGCTTCCTAAAGGTCGTGCTCGGCGACACGCAACTTCCCGCCACCGTGCGCACCACCCTTCATTCTACTCTTGATTGCTCGGAGCAGCAAAACCTATCTCGACTGGCTCCCGTCCACAGCGACGCTCTCCGAGGGGCAAGAAATTGGCCGCAGCCGACGATATTCAGTTTCCGCCAACGTTTCAAATCCACAAAAAGGCCTACCCCAAAAAGCCGGTACCGTAGAGACCCAAGTGGCTGCGGCCGAGAATGCCCTACCCCGCAAAAAGGCGCTAAACCGGCCCGCTCCGTTTGGCGACAGCGACCATTTCTAAGTACAAACCCAAGGTGCGCTTGCATCGGACCCCGAAATGGGCCTAGACCTTTAGTCGTATCGTTTTCGATGACCTCGCCAAAGAATGCCGCGTTTTCAATGCCCCAGTCAAAGGAGGCCGTCAGCCCGCTCAACCGCCCCCTTGGACATAAGTCGAAGTTGCGTCTATTGCTCAGCGACGTCTCCTGTGCTACCCCATGGAAACGCTTCCACAACATGTTTGCCCACATGCGCCCGACGATCAAGGATATAGCTGAGAGGGCTGGAGTTGGCCTTGGCACCGTTTCGCGAGTGCTGAACGACCATCCACGCGTGTCAGAAACAACGCGCGCCAAAGTCATGGGCGCCGTTCGCGATCTCAATTATGTCCCCAGTCTGGCGGCGCGCGGTCTTTCGCTGGGCAAGACGCAAAGCATTGCGGTCATTGCACCTTTCTTTACGCGCTCGGTCTTCGTCGAGCGGCTGCACGGCATTGAGGAGACGACGTCCGCCAATGGCTATGACGTTGTCATCTACAATGTCGACGCCACCGAGAAGCGAGATCGTTACTTTCGTACCGTTCCCGATCCGCGCCGCGTCGACGGCGTCATCGTCATATCCCTGCCGCCATCGGCATTGGATGTTGCGCGCTTCCAGCGCTCGTCCGTTCCGGTTGTTTTCATCGACGTCGGCAATCCGATTTGCCAGCCGTTTGATCGTATCGTTATCAACGACGTTGAGGGCGGCCGCATGGCCACCCAACACCTTATCGATCTCGGCCACCGGCGCATCGGCTATATCGGCGACGTCCCGCAGGCCGGTTTCAACTTCACCGCGGGCGAAGATCGTTTCGAAGGTTATCGCCATGCGTTGGCTGAGGCGGGCATCGTCATTCGTCCCGACTACCATCTCGATGGCCGCTTCGGCCGCGAAGTGGCTCGGGGGCTCGCCCATCAAATGTTGAGCCTGTCCAAGCGCCCCACGGCGATCTTCGCGTCCAACGACACCCAGGCCCTCGGCATTCTCGAGGCAGCCCGCGAAATGGGACTCGACGTGCCGGGAGACCTGTCGATTGTCGGTTACGACGACATCGAGATGGCTGATTTCCTGGGGCTGACAACGGTTCGTCAGCAACTTTTTGAATCCGGGCGCCGCAGCGTCGAAGCCCTTCTCAGGCGAATAGTGGAGCCGGAGGGGGCACCGATCTGCGACTCAATGCCCGTCGAACTCATCGTGCGCCGGACGACTGCTCCGCCACGCTGATGACGCCGCCGCTTTCCGTCGAGGGGGAAGGCGTCAAGATCGTGCGAGGTGCGCGATCATTCTTTAGGAAGACCCGAGTTGGGAGGTTTGGATGAAACTGAAATCGTTTAACGCTTGCCTGATGGCATCGGCTTTTGTCGCTTTTGCCGCCGTCACGGCCGCCGCCGCGGCGGACAATGCCCCGTCCGAGTTGGCCGACGCCTTTGCCGGCAAGTTCAAGGGCACCAAGGTTACCGCCTTCGGTCCGTTTACCGCAGGCGACGAAGTTCGCTTCAATGACACCGTCAAGGCGTTCGAAGAAGCCACCGGCATCGACATTCAGTATGAGGGCTCGAAGCAGTTCGAGGCGACGATCGCCACGCGTTCCGACGCTGGCAACCCGCCGGATATCGCCGACTTCCCGCAGCCTGGCCTGCTTGCCAACTTCGCCAAGTCCGGCAAGCTGGTCGACCTCTCTGCGCAGAAGGACTACTACCTTCAGCAGTACATCCCCAGCTGGATCGACATGGCCACCAAGGCCGGCAAGGATGGCAAGCCCGGTCTGTTCGGCGTGTGGGAGCGCGTGAACGTCAAGAGCCTGGTGTGGTATCCGAAGAAGGCCTTCGATGCCGCCGGCTACAAGGTGCCGACCACCTGGACCGAGCTTGAGGCCCTGCAGAACCAGATCGTCGCCGACGGTGACACCCCGTGGTGCGTGGGTATCGAGTCCGGCGCTGCCACGGGCTGGCCGGCGACCGACTGGCTCGAGGAGTTCATGCTGCGCACGACCTCGCTCGAGAATTACGACAAGTGGACCGAAGGCAAGCTGCCCTTCGCCTCGCCCGAGGTGAAGCACGCCGCCGAGATGATCGGCAAGATCTGGCTCGACGAGAAGTACGTCTACGGCGGCCGCAAGGGCATCGTGTCGACCAGCTTCGGCGACTCGCCGGTCAACATGTTCTCCGACCCGCCGAAGTGCTGGCTGCACAAGCAGGGCAACTTCATCACCGCCTTCTTCCCCGAGAAGGCCAAGGCCGACGTTGACTACTCCTTCTTCTATCTGCCGGGCATCGACGAAGCCTATGGCAAGCCGGTTCTCGTCGGTGGCGACATCTGGGGCGCTTTCAACGACCGTCCGGAAGTTCGGGCCGTCATGCAGTACTTCGCCAAGGCCGAGCATCTGAAGTCCTGGCTCGCCGTTGGCGGCGCCATCGCTCCGCAGAAGGATGCCGATCTCGGCTGGTACAAGAACGAAGTCGACAAGGGCGTCGCCGCCATCCTGGCCGGCGCCACCGCCGTCCGCTTCGACGGTTCGGACCTGATGCCGGGCGAAGTCGGAGCCGGTTCGTTCTGGAAGCAGATGACCGCTTGGGTGTCGGGCACCACCGACCTCGACACGGCCCTCAAGGACATCGACGCTTCCTGGCCTAAGAAGTAAGCCATCGACTTAATCCGGCTGGTCAACACGGTTGACTTTCGGTTAAGACTTACAACAAGCGTGCCCCCGCTCGATTAAGTGGGGGCCGCGACCCAAAAAGGCGGGACGGAATATGATGATGCTTGCAGCAAGCGTCTTCCTCCAGACCGACTTTTCACGCGGATTCCTCGGACAGAGCATTGCCTTTCGTCCCAGCCAGAGCCAGCCTCCGTATCGGATACTTGGCCTGAATCCGTTGATCGGGTTGACATCGGACTGGGAAGGTTCGGTCGGCACACCCGGTTTTTCAAACGCCGCTGAGCATAAGGAAGAGCCGGCCGCCACGGGGTCGCGCTCCGGGGGACAGACATGACGCTTCTCAATCCCGACGCGGACGAGCACTCCGCCGAACTTGCGCGCGCGCGCCGACGGCGAAACCGCGCACTTCTCACCCTCTTCGGCGGCATCGTCGCGGCACTCGTGCTGTTCGAGGGCTTCTTCATGCTGCGCGACAGCCAGGCGCCGAAGCTGGTGGTTGCCCTGTTCGCCATGATCTGGGGCGGCGGCGGCATGGCGATCCTCTACCTGATCGCCAACCAGCTGGTGGAATTCACGTCGTCCCAATGGCAGCGACGCTTGACGCCGATCGTCTTCGTCTTGCCGGCGATCGCCTTCGTGGTCTATTTCCTCGCGCTGCCGGCCGTGCGCACGTTCATCGCCAGCCTGTTCGATCGCGACGGTACCAATTTTGTCGGGCTGGCCAACTACATAACGGTGTTCACCGAGCCGTTCATGCTGGTCACCTTCCGCAACAACGTGCTGTGGATCGTGTTCGGCGCCAGCTTCACCATTATGTTCGGCCTTCTGGTGGCCGCGCTGGCCGACCGCAGCAAGTTCGAGAACCTCGCCAAAGCCATCATCTTCATGCCGATGGCCATCTCGCTGGTCGGCGCCGGCGTCATCTGGAAGTTCATCTACGCCGTCCGCGATCCCAGCGACGTGCAGATCGGCTTGCTCAATGCCATCGTCGTGGCTTTCGGCGGCGAGCCGCAGGCCTGGATCGCCATGCTGCAGCCATGGAACAACCTGTTCCTGATCGTCATCGTGGTGTGGATGCAGACCGGCTATGCGATGGTGCTGTTTTCCGCGGCGATCAAGTCGGTGCCAACCGACATCATCGAGGCGGCCCGTGTCGATGGCGCCGGTGAGTTCAGGATCTTCTTCTCGATCATCATTCCCTCGATCATGGGCACCATCGTCACGGTGTCGGCCACCGTCATCATCTTCACACTGAAGATCTTCGACGTGGTCCTCGTGATGACCGGCGGCCAGTACGGCACGGACGTGATCGCCACCCAGTTCTACAACCAGTATTTCGTCAACCGCAATTTCGGCCTCGGCTCGGCGATTGCCATCGTCCTGTTGCTGACCGTCGTTCCGGTGATGGTCTACAACCTCCGCCAGTTCAACAAGAGGGAGGCCCTGTGATGGCCAAGTCAAAGGGCAGCCCCTATCCGCGCGTCTTCGTCAACACCACACTGGTCGTCATCTGCCTGCTATGGCTGATCCCAACGCTCGGCCTGTTCGTTTCCTCCTTCCGGCCGCGCGACGACATCATGTCGTCGGGCTGGTGGACGATCTTGCCGCATCGCACCTGGGTGACCACCGAGCAGTTCACGCCCGACCCGTCCATCGACCGCACCGGCGTCATGACCTTCGAGGGCGCCACCGGCACCTTCGAACAGCTCCGTCAGGGCGTGGAATCGCCCGACGGCAAGCGCGTCGTCTGGATCGGCAACCGACGCGCCGGCACCGTGCAGGTGCAAGAAAAGCAATGGACCGGCGTTCCGGCCACCACACTGCAGAACTATCACGACGTGCTGGTCGGCAAGAATGTGACGATCGCAAATAACGCCGAGGAAGCCGCCCGCAAGGGCGAGGACATGGCGGACGCCTTCATCAACTCGATGGCCGTCACCTTCCCCGCCGTGGTCATCCCGATCCTGATGGCCGCCTTCGCCGCCTATGGCTTTGCCTGGATGCGCTTTCCCGGCCGCAAGCTGGTGTTCGCGCTGATGGTGGCGCTGCTGGTGGTGCCATTGCAAATCGCGCTGGTGCCGGTGCTCACCGACTATGTCCACCTGAAGCTCAACGGCACCTACATGGCGGTCTGGCTGGCCCATACCGGCTTCGGTCTGCCGCTCGCGGTGTTCCTGCTCTACAACTACATCTCGACGCTGCCGCGCGAGATCATGGAGGCGGCGATCGTCGACGGCGCTTCGCACTTCAAGATCTTCTGGCGGCTGGTGCTGCCGCTGTCGACGCCGGCCCTCGCCTCCTTTGCGATCTTCCAGTTCCTGTGGGTCTGGAACGATTACCTGGTGGCCCTGATCTTCATCGGCAACGTGCCCGGCGTGCAGGTTCTGACCATGCGTCTCGCCGACATGGTAGGCTCGCGTGGTTCCGACTGGCACCTGCTCACTGCCGGTGGCTTTGTGTCGATGCTGCTGCCGCTGATCGTCTTCTTCTCGCTCCAGCGCTACTTCGTCCGCGGCCTGACGGCCGGCTCGGTGAAGTGATCGGCTGAACATTGGACAACATCCCGCGCGTGCGGTTCCGGGAAGACGGAACCCGCCGGTGTCAAGGGAACAAGGGAGTTACCTCATGGCCAGCCTTACGATGCGCAACGTGCGCAAGAGCTTCGGACGGGTGGATATCATCAAGGGTGTCGACATGGACATCCGCGACGGCGAGTTCGTCGTGTTCGTCGGTCCGTCCGGCTGCGGCAAGTCGACGCTGCTCAGAATGGTCGCCGGTCTCGAAGAGATCACCTCCGGCGAGATCCTGATCGACGACAAGCTGTGCAACGACATTGCCCCCAAGGACCGCGGCATTGCCATGGTGTTCCAGTCCTACGCGCTCTACCCGCACAAGTCGGTCTATGCCAACATGGCCTTCGCGCTGGAAATCGCCGGTTTTTCCAAGACCGAGATCGCCGACAAGGTGGCCAAAGCCGCCAAGATCCTGCACATCGAGCACCTCTTGGATCGCAAGCCCGGCCAACTTTCGGGCGGCCAGCGCCAGCGCGTCGCCATCGGCCGCGCCATCGTTCGCGAGCCGAAGATCTTCCTGTTCGACGAGCCGCTGTCCAACCTCGACGCGGCGCTGCGCGTGTCGACCCGTGCCGAGATCGCCAAGCTGCACGAGGACCTCGGCTCGACCATGGTCTACGTGACGCACGACCAGATCGAGGCGATGACGCTGGCCGACAAGATCGTCGTGCTGGAGGCCGGCAACGTCCGGCAGGTCGGCGCACCGCTCGAACTCTACCATCGCCCTCAGAACCTGTTCGTTGCCGGCTTCATCGGTTCGCCAAAGATGAACTTCCTGAAGGTGAAGGCGAGCACCGCCGACGCCGAGGGCATCACGGTCGCCGGTGACGGCGTGCCGACCCTCAAGGTGGCGGTGGACTCGACCGGCGCGGCAGCCGGTGACGACGTGACGTTGGGCATCCGTCCCGAGCACATCAAGCTCGGCACCGAGGGCGGCCTGCCGGTTACGGTTACCTTCGTAGAGCGCCTGGGTCATCAGACCATCGTGCAGGCCCATCGCGGCAGCGAGGAAACGCCGCTGCTCGCCGTGCTGGATGGCGACGTGCCGGTGAAGGCTGGCGAACTGCGTCAGTTCGTCTTCTCGGGCGGCGACTGCCACCTGTTCAATGCCGAAGGCAACGCCTACGTCCGCCGTTTCGTACCGGAGTAAGCCAAGGCCGGTGCCGTTGGCGGCACTAGTTCTGTCACTTCCGGGCCAGCCCGGAAGTGACTTCATTTCTTCCTGCCAAGCATCGGGCGGTCGGACCGAACTGGCCTGACCGCACATAAAGGCTCCGCCAAAGCAAGCCGGAGTGCCCGCGTCGCCGCCTGATCGATCAGGTTGGCGGGCGACCGCTCCTCGGGGATAGCACCGTGAAGAACCAAGTCCAGCTCATCACCTATGTCGACCGGCTCACGGCCGGCGGTTTCTCCGATCTCAAGGCGCTGGTCGACGGCCCGCTCAAAGGCGTCATCGGTGGTGTCCACCCCCTGCCCTTCTTCGATCCGATCGACGGCGCCGATGCCGGCTTCGACCCGAGCGACCATACGGCGGTCGACCCGCGCCTCGGCGACTGGAACGACGTTCGGGCGCTGTCGGCATCGGTCGACATCATGGCCGACATGATCGTCAACCACGTCTCGGCTGACTCGCCGGCCTTCAAGGACTTTCTCGAGAAGGGCGACGCCTCCGAGTTCGCCGACATGTTCCTCACCTTCAGCAAAGTGTTCCCGAACGGCGCTTCCGAGCAGGACCTGCTCGCCATCTATCGCCCCCGCCCCGGCTTCCCCTTCAACAAGGTGAGCTTTGCCGACGGCTCGAAGCGTCTCATCTGGACAACCTTCACGCCGAAGCAGATCGATATCGATGTCTTCTCACAACACGGCGCGGCCTATCTCGATGCCATCCTCGCCCGTTTCAAGGAGGGCGGCGTCACCGCCATCCGCCTCGACGCGGCCGGTTATGCCGTCAAGAAGCCGGGAACAAGTTCGTTCATGATCCCCGAGACCTATGCCTTCCTTGGCGAACTGACCGAGAAGGCGCGCGGCCTCGGCATGGAGGTCCTGGTCGAGATCCATAGCTACTACCGCGATCAGATCGAGATCGCCAAGAAGGTCGACCGCGTCTACGACTTCGCGCTGCCGCCGCTGGTATTGCATTCGCTGTTCACCGGCGAGGCGGGACCACTCGCCGAATGGCTGAAAATCAGCCCGCGCAACGCCATCACCGTGCTCGACACCCATGATGGCATCGGCGTCATCGACGTCGGCGCCGCAACCGACGGCAGGCCGGGCCTGCTCGCCCCCGCCGCGCTCGATACGCTGGTTGAGACCATGCACGATCGCTCAGGCGGCGAAAGCCGGCAGGCAACGGGCGCCGCTGCTTCGAACCTCGACCTTTATCAGGTCAACTGCACCTATTATGACGCGCTCGGCAAACGCGACGGCGAATACCTGATCGCTCGCGCCCTGCAGTTCTTCTCGCCCGGCATTCCGCAGATCTACTATATCGGCCTTCTGGGCGGCGTGAACGACATGGACCTCCTCAACCGCACCAAGGTCGGTCGCGACATCAACCGTCACTACTATACGCCGGCGGAAGTGAAGGCGGCGCTTGACACAGCCGTGGTCAGGAAACTCTTCAAGCTGGCCCGCTTCCGCAACACCCATCCCGCCTTCGACGGCGATTTTACGGTCGAGCAACCATCGGCGAGCCGGCTGGTGTTGAGCTGGACGAAGGGCGATGAACACACGGCGCTCGACGTCGACTTCATGGCAATGACCGCGTCGATCTCCCACAAGGGCGTTGGCGGCGACGGACAGTTCATCGTCGGCTGAATGCGGCCAACGGCGTGCAACGAGGCGCTTGATTTTGCACGACAGAAATGGTCCGCCGAGCGGACCATTTTCTGGCAAGCGGCCTGACCGGCGGACAGCATCCAGCATCGGGCTTGGCCTCAGGCCTCGCTACCGCCCTCAGTTCCGACGGACAACCATCTCCTACGGTTGCGCCAGGCACTAGGCGAGCAGCCGTGATACTGGCGGAAAACCTGTGAGAAGTAGCTGTGATTGGCGAACCCGCAGAGCCAAGCAACTTCCTTGCCGCTCAAATCCCCCTCAGAGAGCAGTTGCGTTGCTCTCTTCATGCGCTGACGGTTGATATATCCGGCTAGTCGCTCGCCCGTCGCGGAAATGAAGGCTCGCGACAGATAGTCTGGCGAGCACCCCGCCTGATCTGCCAGCCGAGCAACGCTCAGCTCACAATCTCCCAACTGATTCTGAACCCAGGCACGAACCATCGACACCAATGGCAGTTCCGTGTGGCCACCTGCTTTTCGTCGGTCCAGCAGGCGGATTACACCCACGCAAACCGCACCAAGCAGAGCGCTAGTCTGCGTCCGGGCAAGAGAGCGCTCCTCCGCGCCTGAGGCCGTCTGTGCCTCCAGCCCAATCTTGGCTGCGTCGGCCAACCAGTCATGGAGCGACCGCACGGAGGGGTCGTCCAAGGCTTCGAGATACTCGCACTCCGGTCGGCGCAGGCCCTGACCAGAGTCATCGGCCGCCGCTTCATGCGACAAGTGGCAAGTGAGCTCGGTGTCGTTGGGGTAGACAACGATGTTGGCAAATGGATGGGTCGCATCGTCGGCACGGATGGTTTCAAAGTGCAATACGCGTGGCGGAACGAGCAGGACTTGGCCAGGCAAAAGAGTGAGTTCCTCACAGGGAAAGGCGAAATGCGCAATACCATCCAACTGAAGAAATAGTTCGGGAGCCAAGTGAAAATGCCCCGGTCCGTCTTGGATCGACTCCGAATGCCGTTTGGGAATCTTCACCTCTATGGTGCCGGCGAGCAAAGCGGCGCTGTAGCGATACAAAAACGTCCGCATGCGCTCAGACAGACCTACCCAAAAATCGCCATTTGGCGCCAGTTGTTCCTTTGGAATAAACTGGATTGCGCGGCGGTCGAAGGTCTTCCCCATCCTATCCGCTCTCATGGCTTCGGGGCTCCCTTTCCAGGCAGTTCGCTTCTGATAATGAAAAGCGAAGACGTCGGCAGGAATCAAGAGGGGTGAGTGCTCCGAACGTCCGATTTTTCGTAATGAAATCGGCTTTTTGATAGCGATATCGCTTCAAGCTGGAATTGGCTAGGCGTTAAATTACGCGCCATACAGCGTCCCAAATTCACAAGAAAAACTATCCGACGCAGCGTAGCATCCAATACTCTTGGTGGCGAAATGGGTTTTGATTGGCGAAGAGATATTGTTGTTTATCAGATATACCCCAGGAGTTTCTTGGATTCGAATGGTGACGGTATTGGAGACCTGAACGGCATCACATCGAAAATTGGATATTTAAAAGAACTTGGCGTTGACGTGGTCTGGCTTTCCCCGATCTACCGCTCGCCAAATGATGACAACGGCTATGATATCAGCGGTTATCGCGAGATCATGGGCGATTTCGGTACGATGGAGGATTTCGACCGAATGCTCGATGCCCTGCATGCTCAGGGCATCAAACTTGTCATGGATCTGGTGGTGAATCATACATCCGATGAGCACGACTGGTTCAAGGAAGCCTGCCAATCCAAGAATAATCCCTACCGCGACTACTATATCTGGAGCCGTCCCGGTGAAGACGGCGGCCCACCGAACAACTGGGAGGCGGCGTTCTCCGGATCGGCATGGGAATATCACCAGCCGACCGGTGAATATTATCTCCACATGTTCTCCAAGAAGCAGCCTGACCTGAACTGGGAGAATCCCAAAGTAAGGGCCGAGGTCTATGACCTCATGCGCTTCTGGCTCGACAAGGGCGTGGATGGCTTCCGTATGGATGTGATCACTCTGATCTCCAAACCGTTCACCCCGGACGGCCGTCTACCCAGTGCTGCCATCGTTCGGGATGGTTTCCTGCAACCGGGGTTCTCGATGGTGGCCAATGGCCCCCGACTGTTCGAGTTTCTGCGCGAAATGAACCGCGAGGTTCTGTCGCGATACGCCGGATTGATCACGGTCGGCGAGGCGCCGATTGCCACAACGCAACAAGGAAATGAGCTAACCGACATCGAAACCGGCGTTCTCGATATGATTTTCCATTTCGAGCATATGGAGGCTGACTATGCCAAGGGCATCGATGGCGGGAAATGGGTGCCGGCGTCGCTGGATCTCATCGAATTCAAGGACATCATAACGCGCTGGCAGGTTGAACTGCACGGACGCGGCTGGAACTCGCTCTATCTATGCAATCACGACCAGCCGCGCCCGGTGTCACGGTTCGGCGATGAAGGTCTTTATCGCGTTGAATCCGCCAAGATGCTGGCGACATTCCTGCATGGCCTTCAGGGTACGCCGTATATCTATCAGGGCGAGGAAATCGGCATGACCAACATGCCCTTCTCCAGCATCGAACAGTGTCGCGATATCGAGTCGATCAACATGTATCGGGTCGCGACAACGGTGCAGGGAAAGCCTCCCGAGCAAGTTCTGGCCGCCATCCGCGCCAAAGGCCGAGACAACGCGCGTACGCCAATGCAGTGGTCGGCAGCACCGCATGCCGGGTTCACCACCGGAGTCCCGTGGATCGAAGCGAACCCAAACAGCAAAGAGGTCAACGTAGACGCCGCTCTCGCCGACCCGAATTCCATTTTCCACTTTTACAGACAACTGATTGCCCTCAGGAAGTCTAACCGCATCCTCGTCGATGGCGAATATTCTCTTCTTCTTCGGGAACATCGCGAGATTTACGCCTATATGCGGACACTAGGGGCGGACCGCTGGCTGATTGTCTGCAATTTTGGCGCGGGATCGCCTGAATTTTCCTTGCCAAACAGCGAACATTTCACCTCAGCGCGGTTGGTTATTGCCAATTATCCGCTATCGCCAACGCATGAAGCGAGAAGCTTCACATTGCGCCCATACGAGGCGCGCATTTACCAGCTTCTTTGAGAAGACGATAACTGGAGGAGGTAAACGTTATGAAAATCAAAGCGTTGGCTACCGCAGCCCTTTTCGCCTTATTGGCCGGTACGAGCAGCGAGGCGGCAACCATCAAGCTGGAATGCTTCGCCTCGAGCGGGGGAAAGGCATTTTGCAATTACGTCAAGGAGCGCTTCGAGCGGGAAACAGGGAACACCTTGGAGACGGTTGAGTTTCCAACGAGTTCCGACGAGCGGCTTTCCCTGTTCCAGCAAATATTCGCCTCGAAGGACGGCTCCGTTGTCGATGTCTTCAACATCGACATCGTGTGGTTGGGCTTGCTAGACAAGCACTTGGCGGATTTGACGGACAACTTCAAGGATCTTGAACCGAAGATCTTTCCGGCAGCGTGGCAGAACAATGTCGTCAATGGCCGGCTGAAGGGTATCCCCGAGTTGGTGGATGCCGGGGTCATGTATTACCGAACGGATCTTCTTGAAAAATATGGTGAGAAGCCGCCAGCCACCTGGGGGGACATGGCGAGAATTGCAAAGCGCATCCAGGATTCGGAGCGAGCCGCCGGCAACACGAAAATCAATGGCCTTGTGTTCCAGGGAAAAGCCTACGAGGGGCTGACCTGCGACGCTCTGGAATGGGTGGCCGCCTACAATGGCGGAACCTTTGTCGATGCCGATGGCAAGATTACCGTCAACAATCCGAAGGCGGCCAAGGCGCTCGACGTCGCCGCTTCATGGGTCGGCACGATCTCTCCTCAAGGCGTGCTCGGCTACACCGAGGAAGAAGCGCGCGCCGTTTTCCAAAACGGCGACGCGGTCTTCATGCGGAACTGGCCCTACGCCTATTTGTTGACGCAGGACGATACCAGCCCGGTCAAAGGCAAAGTCGGAATCATGCCGCTGCCCAAGGGGGGAGAAGACGGCCAGAACGCCGCCACGCTCGGCGGATGGCAATGGGGCGTCAGCAATTACTCGCAGAACAAGAACGAGGCCTTCAAACTCGTGCGCATTCTGGTCAGCGAGGAGGCGCAGAAAAAGGCTTTCATGCTGATGGGGCAGAGCCCGACCCTGATGTCGCTCTACAGCGACCCTGAAATCCTCGCCAAGTCGCCCACGCTGACGCAGATGAAGACCGTCTTCGACTCGGCAATCGCCCGTCCATCGACGCCGACCAAAAGGCAATTCCCAGCGGTATCCAAGGCAATCTTCAACGCCGCCTACGATGTCCTGTCAAAGCGAACTGACGGAACCCAGGCCGTTGCCGATCTCGAAGGCAAATTGAAGCGCCTTAAGGGCGCCGAGTGGAAATAAGCCCCGCCTGGGCGTGCAATCCTCTGAGGAAAGCACGCCCAGCGCCAACCGCCCAATTCATCACCCTTCGACAGACCAGTTGGTTCGGTGACGGAGAACACGAGCAAGCTGGCGAAGGAAGATGCGAGTCTCGACAAAAACCCCGCCTCGACCAGACGGTTCACCGCAAGTTGGAGGAGCGATGCCACGCAATGCGAAGACGATCTTCAATAGAAGAGCTAAGGAAGCCTGGTTCCTCACGATGCCGGCGCTTCTTATGCTGTTCGGCGTCGCTGGATGGCCTCTTTTCCGGACTTTTTTCTACAGCTTCACCGACGCTGCGCTTGACACTCCGGATGAATATTCTCTGGTCGGACTGACCAACTATTTGGGTTGGGTCGATGGTGAAGCCATTGGCGTTCTTGCCGATCCTCTCTGGTGGCGGTCGGTCGTCAATACGCTTTCGTTCGCCGCCGTGTCCGTCACCTGCGAACTGATCCTCGGCATGGCGGTCGCCCTGCTGATGCACCAGAGCCTGCGAGGCCGGGGGCTGATCCGCACGGCGGTGTTGATACCCTGGGCTATCCCCACGATCGTCAGCGCCAAAATGTGGGGCTGGATGTTCCACGACCAGTATGGGGTCGTGAACGACATTCTGTCTCGTCTCGGACTCATCGACCATCCGGTCGCCTGGATCGCCGAGCCATTCCTGTCCATGTGCGCCGTGGTGATCGCGGACGTCTGGAAGACGACACCCTTCATGGCCCTATTGCTGCTGGCAGCTCTTCAGACGATCCCGACCAGCCTTTACGAAGCGGCGCGTGTCGATGGGGCATCGGCATGGACGCGCTTCTGGCACATCACCATACCGCTCATTCGTCCTGCGATGATCGTCGCACTGATCTTCAGGGCCATGGATGCGTTACGGGTCTTCGATTTGATCTATGTGCTCACGTCGAACAGCGAGGCGACGATTTCGGTGTCGGGCTACGCCCGTGACCAACTGGTCGGCTATCAGAAAATGGGGACTGGATCGGCCGCCTCGGTCCTGGTCTTCCTGATGGTGACGATGGTTGCAGCCTGCTTCCTGTATTTCAATCGCATCGCCGCCGGCAGCGGGGAGAAATAAAGATGGCAATAACGCCGCGAGCCGAGAAAATAGCCCTTCGAACAGCCCTTTACATAGGGGCGGCACTGACAGGTGTGGTCTGTGTCTTTCCCTTTTATAATGCGGTTCTGACGTCCCTGCGCACGGGACAGGATCTCTTCCTGCCCAGATACCTGCCCACGGCGTTCAGTCTTGACAACTATGTTTATGCGCTGGGCGAAGCCGGGATCGGCCGCAGCCTGCTCAACTCCGTCATCGTCGCTGTGTTGACGGTCGGACTATGCTTGGTGGTTTCGATCACGGCATCCTTCGCCCTTGCGCGCATCCGCTTCGCGGGAAGCAAGACGATTCTGTTCGTGGTTCTGTGCGTCTCGATGTTTCCGCAGGTCGCGGTCTTGTCCGGAATGTTTGAGCTGATCCGCTTTCTCGGGCTGTACGACCATCTGGGTGCGCTGGTCGTTTCCTACGCCACGTTCTCACTGCCGTTCACGATCTGGGTGCTGACGACCTTCATGCGGACAATTCCCACGGAGATCGAGGAGGCGGCGATTGTGGATGGCGCCTCGATCGCCGTGATCATCCGCAGTGTGTTTCTGCCCATCCTCGGTCCGTCGCTGGTGACGACGGGTCTGCTGGCCTTCATCGGCGCCTGGAACGAATTCATGTTCGCGCTGACTTTCGTCATTTCGCCCAGCAACCGCACCGTTCCCGTCGGCATTGCCTTTCTGCAGGGAGCCTCACAATACGAGTTGCCCTGGGGATCTTTCATGGCGGCCTCCGTCGCCGCCACCATACCCATCGTGGTCCTAGTCCTGATCTTCCAGAAGCGGATCGTCAGCGGGCTCACGCAGGGCGCAGTCAAGGAATAGCGCCAAACGCCGGGGCTGCCCTCAACCAGCCGCCCCAGGTTCGGCGTGGCCGCCTCTTCATCGGTTTACCCGTCTTTTAAATGCTCGTCTTCCACGGCCGCTATCAGCGATTCCACATGCCGGAAGAGTTCCGAATTGCGAAGGTGAAAAAAGTGCTTGCCATTTCGCGTGACCAGTTTCCCGAGAACTTCCACTGGGGCGTTGCTACATCAGCTTTCCAGATCGAAGGCGCGGTGTCAGAAGATGGCCGTAAGCCGTCTATCTGGGACACCTTCAGCGAACAGACAGGAAATATTCTCAACAATGATACGGCCCGCACAGCTTGCGATCACTACAATCGCTGGCCGGAAGACCTGGATCTGGTCGAGAAAATGGGCTTCAATTCCTATCGCTTCTCAGTGTCATGGCCGCGCGTGCTGCCGGACGGGCGAGGCCAGATCAATGCCAAGGGCCTCGACTTTTACGATAGACTTGTCGATGGGATCCTTGAGCGTGGACTTGATCCGTGGCTAACGCTGTTTCATTGGGATCTTCCCCAGGCGCTTCAGGAAGCGGGCGGCTGGCCCAGCCGCGATGTGGCGAGCGCCTTTGTCGATTACGCCCACGTCGTCAGTGCTCGCCTAGGAGACAGGGTCAAGCGTTGGGCGACGCATAACGAACCCTGGTGCAGCGCCATCATTGGCTACTTCAATGGCGATTTCGCGCCGGGAGAGCGCGATCTAGGCCGTGCGATGCAAGCCTGCCACCATATCCTGCTTTCCCACGGCCAAGCCTTGCCCGTATTGCGCGCCAACGTACCCGATGCGAAGTGCGGCATCGTACTCAGTCTGCATCCGATTCATCCGGCGCGAGACTGCGACGAAGATCGATCGGCCGTGCACCGACACGACGGCCTGCGCAATCGCTGGTTTCTCGACGCCCTCCATGGGCGAGGCTACCCGGTGGACACCCTGGAGGCGCTCGGCCCCTCGGCACCGCACATTCTTGATGGCGATCTCGCCGCCATCGCCGCCAAGACCGACTACCTCGGCATCAATTATTACTTCCGCGAAGTCGTAACGGACGCCCCTGATTCCGTTCTGCCGACAAGGACGCGTGTTGTCGAACTCGATGACGTGGAGAAGACTGGGTTTGGGTGGGAGATCTACCCGGAGGGGCTGGTTGAATTGCTAACCACCGTGCAGAACAACTATGCACCAGGACCGGTCGCCATCACCGAGAACGGCGCTTTCTTCCGGGATACCATGGGATCAGAGGGTGATGTCGATGATTTCGGGCGTCTGGCGTTCATTCAGCGCCATATCGAAGCGGTGAGAACCGCCCGCGCCCGCGGGGTTGATGTGTTCGGATATTTCGCGTGGAGTTTGCTTGATAACTTCGAATGGGCTTCGGGATACGACAAGCGTTTCGGACTTGTCTACGTCGACTTCGAAACACAGCGTCGAACGATTAAGTCGAGCGGGAAATGGTTCGCGAATTTTCTTGGAAGAGATCACGCTTAATTGCTTTGGCGGCATGAGAATTTAGCGTTTTGCCCTGTAAGGCATGCTGTTTTTCTATGCCAACAATAGCTTTTGCAGCCCGACTTAGCTCGGTGAAGTGATCGGCTGAACATTGGACAACATCCCGCGCGTGCGGTTCCGGGAAGACGGAACCCGCCGGTGTCAAGGGAACAAGGGAGTTACCTCATGGCCAGCCTTACGATGCGCAACGTGCGCAAGAGCTTCGGACGGGTGGATATCATCAAGGGTGTCGACATGGACATCCGCGACGGCGAGTTCGTCGTGTTCGTCGGTCCGTCCGGCTGCGGCAAGTCGACGCTGCTCAGAATGGTCGCCGGTCTCGAAGAGATCACCTCCGGCGAGATCCTGATCGACGACAAGCTGTGCAACGACATTGCCCCCAAGGACCGCGGCATTGCCATGGTGTTCCAGTCCTACGCGCTCTACCCGCACAAGTCGGTCTATGCCAACATGGCCTTCGCGCTGGAAATCGCCGGTTTTTCCAAGACCGAGATCGCCGACAAGGTGGCCAAAGCCGCCAAGATCCTGCACATCGAGCACCTCTTGGATCGCAAGCCCGGCCAGCTCTCGGGCGGTCAGCGCCAGCGCGTCGCCATCGGCCGCGCCATCGTTCGCGAGCCGAAGATCTTCCTGTTCGACGAGCCGCTGTCCAACCTCGACGCGGCGCTGCGCGTGTCGACCCGCGCCGAGATCGCCAAGCTGCACGAGGACCTCGGCTCGACCATGGTCTACGTGACGCACGACCAGATCGAGGCGATGACGCTGGCCGACAAGATCGTCGTGCTGGAGGCCGGCAACGTCCGGCAGATCGGCGCGCCGCTTGAGCTCTACCACCGGCCGCAGAACCTGTTCGTCGCCGGATTCATCGGTTCGCCGAAGATGAACTTCCTGAAGGTGAAGGCGAGCGCCGCCAACGCCGAGGGCATCACGGTCGCCGGTGACGGCGTTCCGCCCCTCAAGGTGGCCGTGGACTCGACCGGCGCGGCAGCCGGTGACGACGTGACGTTGGGCATCCGTCCCGAGCATATCAAGCTCGGCACCGAGGGGGGGCTGCCGGTCACCGTCACCTTCGTCGAGCGCCTCGGCCACCAGACCATCGTGCAGGCCCATCGCGGCAGCGAGGAAACGCCGCTGCTCGCCGTGCTGGATGGCGACGTGCCGGTGAAGGCCGGCGAACAGCGTCAGTTCGTGTTCTCGGGTGACGACTGCCATCTGTTCAATGCCGAAGGCAACGCCTACGTCCGCCGATTCGTGCCCGAATGATCCAGGCTCCGTCGCTATCGGCGCGGCGCCCGCTCCATCACTTCCGGGCCAGCCCGGAAGTGATGGAGCGGGCGCCGCTGCCTCCAACCTCGACTTCTACCAAGTCAACTGCACCTATTATGATGCGCTCGGCAAACGCGACAACGAATACCTGATCGCCCGCGCCCTGCAGTTCTTCGCACCCGGCATCCCGCAGGTCTACTATATCGGCCTTCTGGGCGGCGTGAACGACATGGACCTCCTCAACCGCACCAAGGTCGGTCGCGACATCAACCGTCATTACTACACGCCGGCGGAAGTGAAGGCGGCGCTTGACACGGCCGTGGTCAGAAAGCTGTTCAAGCTGGCTCGCTTCCGCAACACCCATCCCGCCTTCGACGGCGATTTTGCGGTCGAGCAACCGTCGGCGAGCCGGCTGGTGTTGAGCTGGACGAAGGGCGACGAGCGCGCCATCCTCGATGTCGACTTCAAGGCAATGACCGCGTCGATCACCCATCAGGGCGAGAGTGGCAACGGACAGTTCATCGTCGGCTAAGCGCGGCAGACGTAGTCCCCGCTCATCGAACTCTTTGGCCCTTTTCGGTGAACAAAAAGGTTCGGCTGGCAGGGAAGCGGCCTTCAAAGGCCCTGCCGGGAGCGGTCGCTTGCGGATCGGCCAGTCCGACCGTCAGCATCGCACCGCCCGTGCCCCGCACGTAGGCATATGCGGTCCCGCCGAGGTTTTCGACGACCTCGACCTCGGTCTGCAGCACGACATCGCCCTGCTCGCCGAAATGCTCGGGCCGGATGCCGATCCACATTTGCTCGCCGACAGCCAGCCGTGCTCCGACTATGGGCAGGGCAATGTCGGTGTCGCCGAAATCCGGAAGCTTCAAGCGAACGCCGCCGTCGAACAGTTCGCTCACCCGCGCCTTCAGCAGGTTCATTTTGGGCGAACCAATGAAACCGGCGACGAAGATGTTGTCGGGGTCGTGATAAAGCTCGGTCGGTCGCCCCACTTGCTCGATCTGGCCGGCCCGCAGCACGACGATCTTGTCGGCGAGTGTCATCGCCTCGATCTGATCATGGGTGACGTAAATCATTGTGGCTGCAAGCTGTTTGTGCAGACGGGCGATCTCCAGACGCATCTGCACACGCAGTTCGGCGTCGAGATTGGAAAGCGGCTCATCGAACAGGAAGACCCGCGGTTCGCGAACGATGGCCCGACCAATGGCAACACGCTGCCGCTGCCCGCCCGACAACTGGGCCGGCTTTCGATCGAGCAGGGAGGAGAGCTGCAGACTGCTCGCCGCAGCCTCGACGCGCCGATCGATTTCCGCCCGGGAAAGGCCGGCCATCTTCAGCGGGAAGCCGATGTTCTGACGTACGGTCATGTGAGGATAGAGAGCGTAGTTCTGGAAGACCATGGCGATGCCGCGATCGGTCGGCGTCGCGTCGTTGACGCGCCGTCCGTCGATCAAGACGTCGCCGTTGGTAATTTTCTCCAGACCGGCGATCATCCTGAGCAGCGTCGACTTGCCGCAGCCGGATGGTCCCACGAACACCGTCAGCGCCCCATCGTCCAGTTTGAGATCGATGTGAGGGATGATGTTCACCGAGCCGTAGGATTTGCCCACGCCGGCCAGTTCCACCGAAGCCATACTTTTCTCCTCCCTGGGCGGCAGCTATCTCGCGTAGCCACTGGAGCCGCGCAAAATGATGTTGCAGTCGAGCGTGCGCGTGCGGATGTCCGGCAGCTCGTTGTTGGATAGGCGGGACGCCACGTAGCTGGCGATCGACTCGGCGATCTTGTCGATCGGCTGCATCACAGCGGTGATCCCGCCATCGTAGAGCCGGAACAGTTCAACGTCGTCGAAGCTGACGATGGCAATGTCGTCGGGCACCCGCAGGCTATGCTCGCGCATCCACTCGAGAATGCCGATGGTCATCTGATAGTTGGCCGAGAAGATCGCCGTCGGCGGCTCTTTGAGCGACATGAATTTCTGAACCGCCGAGTGACCGCCCTCCTCGCACCAGGCACCGGGATGCATGCATTCGGGATCGACGGCCATGCCGTGCGCCTTGAGAGCCTGACAATAGCCCTCGAGGCGCTGGATACCGGTGCTCTCATCCTGAAGACCGTAGACGGTAGCGATGCGGCGATGTCCGACTGCAATCAGATGCTCGACGGCCCTGAAGGAGGCGCTGCGGTTCTCGACAAAGACGCGATCCACCATGAGACCCATCACGTCGTTGTTGTAGACCGTCACCGGCACGCCGCGATCGACCAGCATCTCGACCTCGGCCGATATGTCACCTGAACCGGCCAGCACCAATGCGTCGACACGCTGGTTGGCGAAAAAGCCGACGGCCTCCTTCAGCAACTTGCGATCACCATCGTGGCAATAGGTCAGCATCGTCCGGCCGCTCTGGCGGAACAGGCGTGCGAGCTGATTCAGAAGCCGAGCATGGAACTCGTCAAAATTGGGCACCAGGAAGCCGATCACGTCGGTCGTGTCGCTTTTCATCGCCTTGGCAACCGCGCTTCGCTGGAAGCCAAGCGCTTCGATCGCCCGTTCGATCTCGGCCCTGTTGCCCTGACGCACCGTCTGACCGTTGAGATATCTCGACACGGTTCCGACAGCGACACCCGCCGTGTCGGCAACATCGTGAATAGTTGCGTTCCTGCGCTTATCAGCCGCCAATGACACCGTGTCGCCTCCCCTGGTGAATACTTCCCTACGGTGGTCACATCATCGCGGCTTCACTCCGTCAATGACAATTGCACGATGGATGCGAAGGCCGGGCAGAGCGACCTCGATGGTGCCGCCTTCGCTTCGGGTCCAGGCGAAACGCTCGCCAGTCACCGCGTCGTAGACCGCTTTCGGCTCGCCCAAGCAACGCAGCGAGAATGACACCGGACCGAGGGCCGCAATGTCCTCGATCATCTCGATCGGTTGCGGCTTGGGATTCCAGCTGACCCTCACCGATTGGCCACGCACCTGTGGCGCGCCATAAAGCAGGTGGACGACGAGGCGCTGCTCGGTGGCCTGGTAGGTGAGATTGGCCCGCCCGCCGGATGGCAGCGTCGTCGACAGAGCGGCGCCGGGCATCAGGCGTTCGATCAGGGCATCGACGAGGTATTTGTAGAGCGGCTGGCCGATCGCCCGGTAAAGCTCGAACACCGGGTAGGATATGGTGCCGATCGTCGAGGTGATCGCGGCGGCGACCCCTGCCACAGGTGCCGCCGGATCGTCGGGGGCATGCTGATGAGAACAGAAATGGGCGAAGGTCCGATTGAAATAGGCCGGATGGATTTCGGCCAGAACCGTCGCGTTGACCGCCCGCATTGCGTCGGCAGGGGCATAGACCACGAAGGGCGAGTGCGGCAGTCGGTTGTCGACGAGTTCACCGGTGAGCTGCGCGTAAGACGGGTTCGTGGCAACGCGGCCACCGGTTAGCGCCAGCCCCGTGTCGAGGACCAAATCGCCCGTCACCGGATCTCGTCCGGAACAGCCCGACAGCAGTAGCTTGCCGCCCGCGGCAACGAAAGCCTCAAGCTTGGCCTTCAACGGACCATCGACCGGAACGCGGTCCGGAAGAATGATCAGCCGATAGTGGCCAAAATCCATTTCCGGATCGATCATGTCGAAGGGCCGATGCAGTTCAAGCAGCATCTGCACGGCGCCGTCGTCACTGTCGAGTGTGCGGCCAGAACCGTCGCGATTGAAATACTCAGTGGTCAGTACGCCGATTTCCGAGACCTGATCGGCACCGACCAGATAGGGCTCCAACGCCTCGAGCCGGCGATAGGCTGGTTCGATGGTGCGGTAGGTGTCCTCGTTGATGCGGCCGGAGGGATGCAGTTGGTCGCCGACCAGGCATTTGGCACCGAGAGCCGCCATCATGGCGCATTCATAGTCGAGGGCATCGGGGTGCTTGAAGCCGCCGAACTCGCCCCAGGTCGTGTGGAATTTGCCGGTCTGGCCGAGAAAGTCCATCCCGAGGCTGGCGACATAGCGGGCGCTCGAGGGAAAATGATTGTAGCCCCATCCCCCCGTCGGCAGGCTTTCAAGCTCGAGGTGGCTGTAGGGCTCGTAGCGCTTGGGGCCATATTTGTAGATGTGGCCGGCGTTGTAGAAGATCCGCCGCCCGGGATAGTTGGCCCGGATCTCGGCGCTGAGCTCGCAGCGGAAGCGCTCGTTGACCGCCTCGTCGTTGGCCAGCCGGTCGGCCTTGCGGGTCGGGTCGAGGCCGAGCCGCTGCATCCGGTCGAGGCAAGCCGGGCAGACGCAGTCCGGCGTCTGGACGATGTCGAAGAACAGGCCGACGGTCGGATAATGGTCAAGCACCTCGCGCGCCGTCGCGGCGATCTCGGCCCTGAGATCGTCGTGGTTGAGACAGAGCGTATGCCAGGCGGCGGACAACTGGTTGAGGGCCGATCGGTCGGCCAGATCGACGTCGGCATGGCCGCCGCCGGCCGGCATTGCCCGCCACTCCGGATGCAGACGGGCGTTGCGCTCATCCCACTGGACGGTGATGTAGACGGGCGTTTCGATGTCGGCGGCATTGCAGGCCGCGATCATTTCGCCAAGCAGGTCGGGTCTTGTGAGGTGAGGATGAGAAGCCCCGACCTTGGTCGGATAGTAGGACCAGCCGTGATGGCACTTGGCGAACAGGGTGATCGAGTTGACATGGGCGCGCTTCAAGCTCGCCACGAAGTCTTCCGGATCGAATTCGGCACCGACCCCCGGGATATGTTCCGACGTATGGAAATCGAGGTGGATCTGGCGGTAGCGCAGGGAGGGGACGGTCTTCTTGGCAGACATGATTACTCCTTGCCGCCCGTGCGGCTGCTGGCACCGGCGGTGAAATAACGCTGGAACGTGATGAAGATGACGAGCGGGACAGCCATGGTGATGATGGCCGCGACTGACTGCTGATCGAGGTTGGGCTCGAAGGAGCCGGCGACGCGGGCAAGCAGCACGGTGAGCGGCACCTCGCTCCTGAGATAGAGCATGGGCAGCAGCATCGAGTTCCAGCACCACAGGAACTGCAGGATGCCAACGGCGGCGATCGGCGTCAGCGCATTGGGCAGCACCACGTACCAGAAGGTACCGAGCGGTGTGCAGCCGTCGACCTTGGCCGCCTCGATCAGCTCTTTCGGGAAATCCTCCAGGAAGTTCTTCACCAGAAAGACCGACCAGGCAAACGACATGCCGACGAAGGGGATCACGCAGGACCACAGGCTATCGATCAGGCCGGTGTCGCGCCACAGCGTGAACAGCGGGATGATCACCACCTGCTGCGGCAGCACGAAAGCATTGACGATGACGATCAGGATCAGTCGACGGCCGGGGAAGCTCAGGAACTGGAAGGCGTAGGCAGCGGCGGGCGCAAGCAGCATGGTGCCGAGCGTTGACAGAACGGTCAGCTTGAACGACGTCCAAAAGGCGGCGGCCAGCGGATACTTGGTCCAGACGCTGCGCCAGGCGTCGAGCGTCAGCGAGAAGTTGTCGAGCCGCCACCAGCCTTGGGTGATGTCGCCGGGAGGCCGCAGCGAGGTGAGCAGCAGGCCGACGAGCGGGATGATCCAGAGAACGGCGAGAGCGCCGACCAATACGGGGATCCAGAGAGACCGACGGTTGTTCATGTCGCCTCCGCCGTGCGCTTGATGATGGCGGGAATGGAAATGACGACGACGGCGAGCAGCAGCACGACGGTCGCGGCCGCTCCGTAACCCAGCTTGAATTGCAGCATCGACTCGCGAAACATGAAGTAGCCGATGGTTTCCGTCGACCGAACCGGGCCACCGCCGGTCAGCACGAAGATCATGTCGAAGGCGCGCAACGCGTTGAGCAGATTTATGAAGATGGCGACGCGCAGTCCCGGCATCGACAGCGGCAGCACGATGTAGCGCATGATCGAAGTCGAGCGGGCGCCATCAATGTAGGCGGCCTCGAACAGCGTCTTCGGGATGGTCTGGATCGAGGCGAAGCAGGTCATCAGCGGCAGGCCGACCTGTGTCCAGGCATAGGCGGCCATCAGACACCACAGAGCGGTCGAGACATTTCCGAGCCAGGCGTTGGTCCAGCCATCGAGGCCGATACCAGCGAGTACGGCGTTGACGAGGCCGGAGGTATTCGGGCGGAAGATGCCGAGCCAGATGAAGCCGCTCACCGTCTCGGCGACACCATAGGCGGCGAAGAACATCACGCGGAACACCAGAGTGGCGCGCGGCGCCAGCGAGCAGACGATGGCCAAACCCCAGCCGATACCGACCGAAAGCGCAGTCACCACCAGGGTCCAGACGATGGTCGTGGACAGCGCGGCGCGAAAATTCGAATCGCCAAACAGCGTCGTGTAGTTCCGCAAACCAATCCACTTGCCGGGGGCCATGCCGCGTAGGTCGGTAAAGCTCAGCAGAATGGTATCGATCAGCGGATAGACAACGGCGCAGCCGAATAACACCAGCATCGGCAGGAGCAGGACGTAGGCGGCACCGATCTCCGATCTCCCGAAGAAGGAGGGCTTGCGCCCTCCTTCCTGGCCGTCTCGGGGGATGCCCATGGTGGTGGGCTCGGCCATCAGTAGAGTTCCTTCGCCTTGGCTTCGAGGGCGTCGGTGATCCGATCGATGTTGGCGTCGCTCGGGTCCTGAAGGAACTTCTGAAGCTGGGTGCGATATTCGTCGCCAAGTTCGGCTGGCAGGCGGTCGCCAAGCACGAAGACGACATCAGCCTTGGCGACGACGTCGTTGGAGGTCTTGATTACCGGGCCGTAGGCCGAGGTATCGGCGGCACTGGAGGGCGGGGCCAAGCCGGCCTTGGCCCATATGCTCGCACCTTCGGCGCCGAGCGCGAAGTCCATGAAGGCATCGGCTGCCTCTGGATTCTGGCCGGTGGTGACCGCCTCGAACGACTTGGCGTCGACGCTTGATGCATCGTCATGGCCGAGGCCAAGCGCCGGGAACTGGACAATACCGAAGTCCTTGCCCGGCTTCAGGCCGTAATTCTCCTCGGCGCGGTTGCTGATCCACATGCCGAGCAGGAAGAAGCCGCCCTTCTCGTCCTTTAGCGTGATGTCGGCGGCATTATCCCAGTCGGTGCCAAGCATGGTCGGCACGTCGGCGCAGCAACCGGCATCCAGCATTTCGCGCCACTTCTTGAGCGCCGTCTTGACGATGTCGCTGTTCCAAGCGATCTCGTGTTTGCCGAGCTTGCGCGAGGCATCGGCGCCGGCCGTGCGCAGCAGCAGGGTCTCGAAGATCTCGGCGTGAGCCCAGAACTTGCCGGGGACCACGAACGGCGTGACGCCGGCCGCCTTGAGCTTGGGGAAGCTTGCCAGCAATTCGTCCCAGGTCTTGGGTGGGGTGACGCCGGCCTTCTCAAGCACCGACGTGCGGTACCACATGCCACTGCGGTCGCCGTAATTGTAGGGAACCGAGTAGACCTTGCCATCGACCACGCCAAGGTCGTGCCAAGACTTGGTGAGCTTTGCATCCCAGGCGTACTTGGCCCAGGTCTCATCAAGCGGGCGCAGCATGCCGTTGTCGACGAGTTCCTTGCGGAACGATGGCCAAGTGTCGATGAGAATGTCGACCTTCTCTCCCCCCATCAGCGTGGTGCGGATGGCGCCGCGCGCATCGCCCGACCATGTGATGGGAATCTCCTTGATCGTCACCTCGGGATACTTCGCGGCGAATGCCTTTTCGACAGCCTGCATGGTGGCGAGCTCTGAACCGCCAAGCCAGTTGATGACGACAAGTTCACCCTTCGGGGCTGCCAAGGCGCCACCCAGGGTACTCATCAGCGCCGTGCTACCGGCGGCAAGGGCGATGAAAAGCCCGGAACTGAGGCGTGCCGCACGCTTTAGGGATCTAGCGGTGTTCATATGGGGTCCTCCCGCAATGGCTCGCCTCCTCGCGAACCATCAACAAGAATGAACCGATATCAACTTTGGTGTGTTAGTCAACGAAACGAATGAGCAATCGACCAAAGTCGAACGACCGGCCCACATCAGAGGCGACATGTCGTGCAGCCTTCAAACTGGTCTGGGAGACCTGAAATTCCGCGGTATGAGTTCGGCCTGCCGGACGCGAAAGCAGCCAACTCACAGGAGTGCTCGGCTGCCCGTGCTTTTGCAGCGAGTTGAGGGAGAGGGTTACAAGCCGGTCTAAAAGACGCGGCGGCGTCCCATTATCTTGAATTCACAGGCAGGCCAAGAAAGCATCGCGCATCGCCTTCTTCTCGCTGGCGAACACTTTGGCGCAGGCTTGGCGACACGAAGCGTTCATGGCGATGTGGAGGCGCTTCCAGCCCATTCACAACAGCCCCTGGGCGGACACCCCGCACAGCCTCGAAATTCTTTAAATATCTGATATCATGCTATAAATAGCCAGACCTGCGCATCAAATCGACAAAGCGGATTCCAAATCGGCCGATCAGGCATTCCGCTCGATGACGCCTCTCAGGCCTCGCCACCACCCTCGGTTCCGCCGTTCATGCGGTTGAGATAGCGGTAGATCGTCGTCTGCGAGCATCCGAGCTTCTCGGCGACGTATTTTACGGCGCCCTTCATCATGAAGATGCCCTTGGCGTTGAGGATCTCCACCAGCGCGAGCTTGTCCCGATGGCTAAGCCGCTCGCCGCTTGCCTCGCGGGACCGCAATTCCTCGTCGAGCAGGTGATCGGTGAGTTCGGTCAACGAATTGGGGAAGCTTTCGCTGACCTCGGTCGGCGACGGGGTGGCACGCACGGCCGCCGCTTCCTCGTTGTAGGCGAAGTTGGTCTCGACGAAGACGTCGGGATGGCGGAGCTTCAGGATGCGGTCGGACAGCTCACGGTAGCGGCTGTCGTCGAAGTTGATGCACAACATGCCGACGAGGCGCCCCTCCTCGTCCTTGACGAAGAAGGTCGATGAACGCAGCAGCTTGGTACCGGCGACACCGACGTAGTTGAGGCGATAATCCTGCGTCTCGTAGGAATGGTTGATGATGGACTGCAAGGCCACCGAGGTGAGCGGCGCGCCAATGGTGCGGCCGCTGACGTGACCGTTGGCAATGGCGATGATCGACTTGTCGGCATCGCCGAGGTCGTGCAGCACCACCTCATAATCCGGCCCGAGCACGGAGCCAAGAAACTCCGTCAGTTTCATATAGCGCTGGATCCAACCGCCCGCCATCGGCCCGTCTCCCCTCCGGACTCCATCCGGCCTTTCTGCCCGACTTGCGGTGGTCGCGCCGGTTTTGTCAATCCGGATCACGGGAACCGGCCCCTCGTACATTTGCTGAAGGTCTCCCATTGTCAGCGCAATTGTTGGCAAGTCCGAAGGCTCCCCAACGCAACATAATTTCTACCACTCGCGCCAATTGCAAAAATATCCACACATTCAAGTCCGAAAATCCGAAGAAACCCTAGGATAATGTAAATTAATTGACACATATGGGCCAAGATGCAACAAATGTCGACACATGAGCCGCAGATTCCCGCTCATGTGCAAAAATGTTTGCAGATTCCTAGAGACGCTGTCCGCCAGTCGTTCGCGACGACCGGGGTGCCTAATGGTCTGTAGGAGGTAACGGACAATGGCTATCAAGTATTTCCCCGAACCGTTCCGTATCAAGGCGGTGGAACCGCTCAGGATGCTCTCGGCGGAGGAGCGCGAGGCGAAGATCGCCGCCGCGCACTACAACGTCTTCAATCTTGCGGGTGAGGACTGCTACATCGACCTGCTGACCGACAGCGGCACCGGCGCCATGAGCCAGGAGCAGTGGGCCGGCGTGATGCGCGGTGACGAGGCCTATGCCGGCTCGTCGAGCTATTACAAGCTGCTCGAGGCGGGCAAGGACATCTTCAACTACGGCTACATCCAGCCCGTGCATCAGGGCCGTGCCGCCGAAAAGGTGCTGTTCCCGATCCTGCTCGGCAAGGGCAAGTTCGCCATCTCGAACATGTTCTTCGATACCACGCGCGCCCACGTCGAGCTGACCGGCGCCCGTTGCATCGACTGCGTCGTCGCTGTCGCCAAGGACCCGTCGCACCGCGCGCCCTTCAAGGGCAACATGGACGTCGACAAGCTGAAGAAGACCATCGCCGAGCTGGGCGCCGAGAACATCGGCCTGATCGTCATGACGATCACCAACAACTCGGCCGGCGGTCAGCCAGTGTCGATGCAGAACATGCGCGAGGTCGCCGCGGTCTCCAAGGCCAACGGCATCACGCTCGACATCGATGCCGCCCGCTATGCCGAGAACGCCTATTTCGTGCAGCGTGACGAGCCGGGCTATCAGAACAAGTCGATCAAGGAGATCATCCGCGAGATGTTCTCCTACGGCGACATGTTCACCATGTCCGCCAAAAAGGATGCCATCGTCAACATCGGCGGCATGATCGGCGTCAAGGATGCCAACTCGCCGCTGATCCTGAAGATCAAGGCGAACTGCATCTCCTACGAGGGCTTCTTCACCTACGGTGGTCTTGCCGGCCGTGACCTCGAAGCGCTGGCGATCGGCCTCTACGAGGGTATCGACAACGACTACCTGCGCTATCGCATCGGCCAAGTGGAGTATCTTGCCGCCCGTCTCGACGACGCCGGCATCGGCTACCAGACGCCAGCCGGCGGCCACGGCGTGTTCGTCGACGCCCGCGCCATGTTCCCGCACATTCCCTACAACGAGTTCCCCGGTCAGGTCCTGGCCGTCGAACTCTACAAGGAAGCGGGCATCCGCTCCTGCGACATCGGCTCCTACATGCTGGGCAACGACCCCGACACGGGCAAGCAGCTCAAGGCCGACTTCGAGTTCACCCGTCTCGCCATTCCGCGCCGGGTATACACGCAGGCTCACATCGACATCATGGCCGAGGCGCTGATCGAGATCAAGAAGCGCGCCCACACCATCAAGCGTGGCTATCGCATCACCTGGGAGCCGCCGATCCTCAGGCACTTCCAGGCTCATCTCGAGCCGATCGCCAATGAGGTCAAGCGGGTGCGAGAAGAGGAATACACGGTCGCCGCCCAGTGAGGATGGACTGACCGGAACAAGTAAGGTGGGCGCCGCAGGCCGAGGAGGGACGGCGGCGCTCGCATCGACAGGGGATCGACCGGATAACGGGCTGCCATTGCCCATGCTATTCGGTTCAACGGGAGGACAGCATGTCTTCGGAAACGCAATCGCATCTCGCGCGCGGCCTCAAAAACCGCCACATCCAGATGATCGCTCTCGGCGGAGCGATCGGTACGGGCCTGTTCTACGGCTCGGCCGCCTCGATCCAGCTGGTCGGACCGGGCATCATCGTCTCCTACGTCATCGGCGGCTTCGTGATGTATCTCATCATGCGCATGCTCGGTGAGATGTCGACCGAAGAACCGGTCGCCGGCGCCTTCAGCCACTTCGCCTACAAGTATTGGGGCGAATTTGCCGGCTTCCTGGCCGGCTGGAACTACTGGTTCCTCTATATCCTCGTCTCGATGGCCGAACTGACGGTGGTGGGCATCTACGTCGCCTACTGGTTCCCCGATTTCCCGGCCTGGCTGACATCGCTGATCGTGCTGGTGTCGATCACCGGGATCAATCTGATCAACGTCCGCCTCTACGGCGAAGCCGAATTCTGGTTCGCCATCATCAAGGTGCTGGCGGTGATCGGCATGATCGCGCTCGGCCTTGTGCTGATCGTCTTCGGCCTTGGCGGCGAAGCGACCGGCCTTTCCAACCTGTGGGCGCATGGCGGGTTCCTCCCGCATGGTATTTCCGGTCTTCTGCTGTCGCTCGTCGTGGTCATGTTCTCCTTCGGCGGCACCGAGCTGATCGGCATCACCGCCGGCGAAGCCGACGATCCCAAGAAGTCCATCCCGCAAGCCATCCGCCAAGTGATGTGGCGTATCCTGATCTTCTACGTCGGCGCGCTCACGGTGATGATGATCATCTTCCCGTGGGACCAGGTCGGCATGGAAGGCAGCCCGTTCGTCACCATCTTCAGCAAGCTCGGCATCAGCTCGGCCGCCAATATCCTGAACTTCGTGGTGTTGACGGCGGCGATCTCGGTCTACAACTCCGGCATCTACTCCAACGGCCGGATGCTTTACAGCCTCGCCGAGCAGGGCAATGCCCCCAAGGTGTTCACCAAGCTCGGTGCCAACAAGGTCCCCTACGTGGCGATCCTGTTCTCGTCGGCTTGCACGCTGGTGGTGGTTGCCATCAACTACCTGATCCCGGAAGGCGCGTTCATGCGCGTGATGGCCGTCGCCACCACCGCAGCCACCATCACCTGGGTGATGATCGTGTTGGTCCACATGCGGTTCCGCAAGGCGCACGCTGCGGACGCCGGCAAGCTGACGTTCCCGGCACCGTTCTACCCGATCGCCAACTATTTCTGCGTCGCGTTCATGGCCATGATCATCATCATCATGACTCAGATGGACTCGATGCGGGACGCGGTCTACGTGCTGCCGGTCTGGCTGATCATCCTCTACGTGGGCTTCATATTCCGCGGGAACACCCAGACTGCTGCTGCCGAGTGACGATCGTCAATCGAAGCTGAAACGACGCGGTCCCGAAAGGGGCCGCGTCATTTTTTTACCGTCAAGACCTCGATACTTGTCGGGGATCACGCAGCGGCGTCGTCGTCGAACCGGATCGAGCGCAGCTTGTCGACGCCAATGACCTGCAAAGCGAGCTTCTCATAGAAGGGCTCGGATTGACCGGAGCGGATCTTCCTCAGGAAGTATTTCTCGAAGCCGACTTTGGCAACATGCACCCAGTAACCCGAGGACGACCAGTTGACGTTGCGCGGTGGAATTTGCGGCTGGGCGACGAAAGCGACGCCGTTGTCGCCGAAGTCGGCAAGACAGATGGCGTTCCACGATGCCTCGGCGTTCGGCGCCTTGCCCGCGATCATTCGCTCTATGTTATGGGCGGTCGCCGTCACCATGGACTCGATCATGAAGCCGGTTTTGGGCACGCCAACCGGCACCGCGGTCTTGCCCATCGGCGGAATGGCGACACAGACGCCGATGGCAAAGACATTGAGGAATTTCTGGTTCTGCTGGTGTTTGTCGATGGTGACGAAGCCGCGGGGATTGACGAGACCGGTCGCCGCCCTCACTGCGCCGACGCCACGAAAAGCCGGCAGGATCATCGAGAAGGCGAATGGCAGATCATGCTTGGCCTTCGGCGCCCCCTCCTCGGTCAGTTCCTCGACGTGCATCATGCCGTCGTCGACCGCCTCGATGCGCGCGTTGGTGATCCACTTGATGTGATGGCCGCGAAGTTGGCTTTCGAGCAGGCCCTTGGTATCGCCGACACCATCGAGGCCCAGGTGGCCGATATAGGGCTCGGGCGTCACGAAGGTCATCGGCACGCGGTCTCGCACCCTGGCGTCGCGCAGCGCCTTGTCGAGTACAAAGGCAAACTCGTAGGCCGGGCCGAAGCAGGAGGCGCCCTGCGCCGCGCCAATGATCACCGGACCGGGATTGGCGATCAGCCGATCGACAGCCGCTTTGGCCTCCACGGCGTGGCCAACCTGACAAATCGACTGCGTATGGCCTTGAGGGCCGAGGCCGGGAACTTCATCGAAAGCAAGCTCCGGACCTGTGGCGACAACCAGATAGTCGTACGGAACACTATCACCGCCAACGAGCTCGATGCGGTTTTCCTCCGGCAGCAACCGTTCGGCGCCTTCGGACCTGAGGGCAATGCCCGTCTTCGAGAACACCGGGGCAAGGTCCACTTCGACGGAGGCGGGGTCGCGCCAACCGACCGCCACCCACGGGTTGGACGGCACGAACGAGTAGGTCGCCCCCTTGTTGACGACGGTCACCTGATGTTCGCGGCCGAGAACCTTGCGAAGTTCGTAGGCCATGATCGTACCGCCTAGCCCTGCCCCCAGCACCACTACGTGTGACATCGTTGCTCTCCACGCCAGCCGCGGCCACGCCGCCTTATTTTAGTATATAATAATATATTGCACTTTCGAGTTCTGGCAGATGCAACTTTGGTCTTGGCTCCGTCCCTTGTCGGGCAATGACAAAGGGGCACCACACGCGTGATGCCCCCCACAAAACAATCTCAAATGTCGTGGCTAGATAAACAGCGTGGCCGCCGACCGTTGCGCTTCACCGAGGAAGGTGGCAACGCCGCCAATCTCCACATCATCGATCAGCTCTTCACGCCGGATACCCATGACGTCCATCGACATCTGACAGGCAACGAGCGTGGCACCACCGTCGACCAGCGAAGCAAGCAGGCTTGCTGGCGTTTCAACGTGCTTGTCGCCCATGACCTTGCGCATCAGGCGTCCACCGAGACCGCCGAAGTTCATGTTGGACAGGCGATTGAGCCGGCCAGCCCCCTTCGGCAACATGAAGCCGAAGGCGGCATCGATCATCGGTTTGCTCAGGTTCGGCGCGTCGGGCTTCCGCAAGACGTTGAGGCCCCAGAAGGTGAAGAACAGCGTCACCTTCGAACCCATGGCGAGGGCACCATTGGCGATGATTAGCGAGGCCATCACCTTGTCGAGGTCGCCAGAGAACACAACCAGCGTCGTACTATCGCGGGAAGTTCCGCCAGTTCCAGCATCGACAGGAACCGGGGCTGGCGCCATCTTGCGAATGCGGGCGGTGATCACGCCCCTCTCGGTGGTGACGCTAAGCAACTGATGGCCGGTCTTGTCGGCCCAGGCGCGGATATCGCGGCCAAAGGCGGGGTCCGATGCCCTTACCTCCAGGAGGTCACCCGTTTCCATCGCCTCGATGGCGCGGAAGGTCTTGAGGATGGGGCCGGGGCATTGCAGGCCGGTGACGTCGAGCGTTTGCACGCCACCCGTGACGCCGACACGACACACGCCCGTCTGAGGCTCGATTTCCGAGGGATCGCGGCGGCGGATATCCTCATAGTCGAAGAGATCGGTGCTCGTCTGCTTCTCGGTTGCCCAAGCGTAGGTCTTGAAGCCGCCGGTCAGATTGCGAACATCCTTGAAGCCGGCCTGCTTCAGGATGCGGTAGGCGAGATAACCACGAAGCCCGACCTGACAGAAGACAATCAGCGGCTCCTTCGGATTGAGCTCACCGATCCGCTCGCGCAGGTGATCGAGCTCGATATTGCGGGCGCCCGGCAGCGTACGGATCGAGAATTCTTCCGGTGTCCGCACATCGATGAGCTGGGTGGAGGCGGGCGCATCCCGCAGCAGGTCGCGCAGGTCGCGCCAGCCGATGATCTCATGGCTGCCGTTCAGCACGTTCTCCGCGACGTAGCCAGCGATGTTGACCGGATCCTTGGCCGAGCCGAAGGGCGGTGCATAGGCCAGCTCCAGTTCGGTGAGATCGGTCACCTTGAGGCCGGCGCGGATCGCCGTGGCGATCACGTCGATGCGCTTGTCGGCGCCATCGATACCCACCGCCTGGGCGCCGAGGATGGTACCATCGAGGCCGTAAACCAGTTTCAGGCTGATCTGCTGGCTGCCGGGATAGTAGGACGCATGCGAGCCGGAATGGGTGATGCTGGCCCGGTAGGCAATCCCCAGTGCCTTCACCGCCGTCTCATTGAGGCCCGTACAGGCAGCGGCGAGGTCGAAAACCTTCAGAATGGCGGTGCCGAGCGTACCGCCGTAGCTTTTGTAACTGGCGGGATTGGCGGACAGCATGTTATCGGCGACGATGCGCGCCTGCCGGTTGGCCGGACCGGCCAGCGGGATCAGCGCCATGCGGCCGGACACCTTGTTCATCACCTCGATGGCGTCGCCGACCGCGAAGATGTCGGGATCGGAGGTGGCAAGATGCTCATCGACCTTGATGCCGCCGACGGCGCCAAGTTCAAGGCCGGCATCGCGGGCAAGCTTCACCTCGGGGCGAACGCCGATGGCCAGTACGACGATGTCGGCCTGGATGCGTTTACCCGAAGCGAGGAAGACGATGGTGTGATCGGGCCGGTCCTCGAAATGCTCGACCTTGTCGTCGAGATAAAGCTCGATCTCCTTGTCGCGCATGTGGGCATGCACGATGGCCGCCATCTCATCATCGAAGGGGGCGAGAACGTGTGGGGCGCCTTCGACGACGGTGGTGAACAGGCCGCGCTCATGGAAGTTCTCGGCGACTTCGAGGCCGATGTAGCCGCCGCCGATCACCACCGCCCGACGCGGCTTGTTATTGGCGAGCGAGGTCATGATGCGGTCGAGGTCGGGAATATTGCGTAGCGTGAAGATGCGCGGCGAGCCAATGCCGGGGATTGGCGGCTTCAGGACTTCGGCGCCGGGCGACAGCAGCAGCCGATCGTAGCTCTCGGCGATTTCCTCTCCACTCTCGAGATTGCGCAGCGTCACCGTCTTGGCGGCGCGATCGACGGCAAGCGCTTCGGTATGCGAGCGGACGTCGACGTGATAGCGCGCCTCGAACCCCGCCTCGGAGGTCACCAGCAGCTTGTTGCGCTCGGCGATCGCGCCGGAGATGTGATAGGGCAGCCCGCAGTTGGCAAAGCTGATGTAAGGGCCTCGTTCGACGAGCACGATTTCCGCTTGTTCGTCGAGGCGGCGCAGGCGAGCCGCCGCTGTGGCACCGCCAGCGACGCCACCAATGATGATGATCTTCATGCCCCACTCCATTCCATGCAACTCGTATATACGCACTTACTGAAATATTAGGGCGGCAACAAGACGGGGAAATAAGTAGGAGCCGGTCAGCATGCCCGAGCGAAGCCGATCTCGGCATCATCTTCGATGGATAACGAGGCTTGACGGACGCAGGGAGCACCCTCCCCGCATCCGCTTGTGCATGGTCAGGCGCGATTTACCGGCCCAATCGGCCAGAGTGTGCGGCCATAGACCTCGTTCAGCACCTGCGCCAGACCGGCATAGATGGCCGAAGCGCCACAGAACAGACCTTCCCAACCGGCGAGATGGGTGATCGCCTCGTTGCCCGTGGCGTCGCCAATGGCGAGGAGCGCGAACAACACGGTCAGCGAGCCGAATACCACCTGAAGTGCGCGATTGAGGCGCAGCGTGCCGATGAACAGGACGGCCGTGAACACGCCCCACATGCCGAGGAAGGCCGGCATGGCGGCGTCCGGCGACGGGCCGGCGATGCCGAGCGACGTCTTTTGGAGAACAATGAGGCCGACCAACGCCAGCCAGAACATGCCGTAACTGGTGAAGGCGGTGGCGGCGAAGGTATTCCCCTTCTTCCATTCCATGATGCCGGCAATTACCTGGGCGATACCGCCGTAGAAGATCCCCATGGCGAGGATCATCGTATCCATCGGATAGAAGCCGGCATTGTGGAAGTTGAGAAGCACAGTGGTCATGCCGAAGCCCATCAGCCCAAGCGGGGCGGGATTGGCGGTGGCATCGGTCGAATGGGCGGAACTCATGGGATCATCCGGGCAGGAGTGGCAGGCGACCGGCGCTCACTGGCGCGTGTCAACGTCCGCCACGAACCCCGGAGGCGCCATCCCTAGAGGAGATGCCCGGAAAAACGAGTTGGGAAAGACGCATACGGGCAAGGATGCCGTCAGCTGTCGTCGCGGAGGAACATCACCGCGAAGCCCATCTGCACGCTGGAGAAGGTGAGCCCCACCGAAAAGGTCAGAACGGCCAGCGCCAGCACCGCCGACGACGAGGCAAAGATAAGCGTCGCGATACCACCGACGTCGAATGCCAGCATCAGCCCGACGAAAAGCATGGCAATGCCGAAACCGATCGCGGCATGGCGCATCAAGAAGCGAACCAAAAGCGGCAGACTGGAGATAGTCATCGTCTCGCCTCCCTCGTCTGGCGCCCGACCGCTCACGGCGGCGGCAAACAATAGCGCATCCGGGACGAGAAAACGAGAAACTTGAAAACCATTATCATGTTCCCGCCGGCCGGCGTCATATTTCGTCGTTTACGTCTTCCGATCGGAAGCGCGACCGCTCGAACAGCAGCACCACCACCACGGCCATCACCAGGGGAACGATCAGATAGAACAGGCGAAACACCAGGAGCGCGGCGATCACGTCGGCATCGGCCATATCCGGCAGGCCCATGAGGAAAACCAGTTCCAGCACGCCAAGCCCACCCGGCACATGCGAGATCAGCGCCGCTGAAAAAGACATCAGGAAGATGCCGAGCACGATGAGGTAGCCGGGATTGCCGGCTTCCGGCAGCGCGAAATAGATGATGCCGGCCGCGCCCAGCAATTCGCTGGCGCCGACGGCGATCTGCGACAACGTCACGTGCAGCGACGGATAGACGATGGCGAACCGTCCGATATGGAGCGGCCGTAGTCGCAGAAGACTGCCGATCAGGTAGAGCGCCACCAACAACAGCAGAAAGACGCCGGTCGCCCGCGAGGCCGAGAGAGGCAGGAGGTCGGCGAAGCGAAGGACGACGTCCGGATCGATCACCAGGACGACGCCGATCAAGGTCACTGTGCCAAGGATGAAGGTGAACGAACAGAACGCGACGAGTAGGCCGATCTCGGCCGGTGACAAGCCCTTGGTCGAATAGGCGCGATAGCGAACCACCCCACCGGACACTACCGAGGCGCCGATGTTGTGCGACAGCGCGTAAGTGGTGAACGAGCAAATGGTGATGAACAGCCAGCCGATTCGCTTGCCGAGATGAAGAAGCGCCACCCGGTCGTAACCGGCGAGCGCCGCATAGGCGACCAGCGTTGATATGCCTGCGCAAACCCAATGCAGGGCCGGAATCGCGGCAAGGCTGTCGCCAACCTTTTCCAGGGAGAGCCCATGCAGTTCCCGGAGAAGAAGCCAGACGGAAAGCACAATCGTCGCCGTCGCCACCACTGGCCAGAAATAACGCTTTAGCTTCATTCGCTCCGGCCGCTTGCAGGCACCTCATGTCGATGAAAGGTCCGAAGACCCCGGCGAAGCACCCAGTTTACGAGCGGCAGGGGAGCAGGATCAATCCTCAAGAAGACTTTCGGAGGAAAAGCCACCGTCTAGGCGCGTTAAAACTTGAGTTTGTGATAGAACAAAGAACATTTGACCGGCCTGAGGCAAACTGAGAATCGTTTGCAACTGAAGCTGGGAATGGCGCCGTGGGCCGGTGGGAGCAAATGGCAAGGAGTCTGGTAGCGCTGGTGGCTGCGATGGCCCTGGCGCTGCAGCTCATGCTGCCAATGCCGCAGCCGGCCGCTGCGGCATCGAATACGGCAGACATTTGCCATTCGGACCGCACGGCTCCTCACCACGACAGCAAGCATGGCGCCCCGTCCGGTGGCTGCGACTGGTGCATGCTTTGCGGCAAACTCGGCACGGCGGTTGGGCCGCTCGACCGGATAGCCGGTCTGCCGCAGCGCGTGGCTTCGCCAGTTGTCGTCGTCGTCGTTGTTCCTGACGTTGATCGCCACATCGGCCGTCAACGAACCGGACATGTTGGAGCGAGGGCGCCGCCGGGAATCGCTTGATCGGACAAGACCCATCATTCGATTCCAAGGACCCCACTCCATGACCAAGACCAAACTGGCTGCTCTCGGAGCCGCCGCGCTGCTGCTTGCTGCGCCTGTCACCGCCTTCGCCCACGTCACCCTGGAAACGCCGCAGGCGCCTGCCGGCTCCACCTACAAGGCCGTGCTTCGCCTACCCCATGGCTGCGCCGGCGCGGCGACGCTGAAGGTACGCGTGCAGATGCCCGAAGGGTTTATCGGCGTAAAGCCGATGCCCAAGGCGGGATGGACTCTCGACATCATCAAAGGCAAGTACGAAGGCAGTTACGACCTTTACGGCAATACGGTCACCGAAGGCGTGAAGGAGCTCTCGTGGACCGGCAACCTGCCGGATGACTATTACGACGAGTTCGTTTTCCGCGGCACGCTGACCAAAGCGTTCGCCACCGGCGCTACCGTCTACTTCCCGGTGGTTCAGGAATGCGAAGGCGGCAAGGTCGAGCGCTGGATCGAGGTGCCTGCCGACGGCAAGACCTCGGATGACTATGAGTCGCCGGCGCCAGGCGTCAAGATCATCGCCCCCGCCAAGTGATCGGATGGGCGGCGCGTCAACCGCGCCGCCCTTTCCAAGGACGCCCCGATGCTGCGTTTCCTATCAAGGCTCGCCCTGATCGTCGTCGGCTGTGCGATGCTGGCAGGCCCCTGCTTTGCCCACGCCACCCTCGTCGGCAGCGATCCCGCCGAAAGTAGCGTTGTTGCCACCTCGCCCGGGAAAGTCCGGCTGTCCTTCAACGAGCCGGTCACCCCGCTGGCACTCAAGTTCTTCGACCCCGACGGTCGCGGCACCGGCGTAACGGCGAGCACGTTGGACAATGATCTTCTTGTGGAGCTTCCCACCATTGCCGCCGAAGGCACCTACGCCCTCAGCTGGCGCGTTGCTTCCGCCGACGGGCATCCGATTGGCGGCACATCGCTCTTCTCCATCGGACACCCCAGCCATCGTAGCGCTCCGGAAGCCACGACGGCGCGGACATCCGCCATCACGATCCTCATCTGGCTTGCTCGAATCGGCGTCTATCTCGGCTGGATCGGTGGCATCGGCGGGGCGTTCTTCCTGATGGTTGTCGCCGCCGGGCAGCACCCGGCCCTGGCGGATCGCACGATTACCGCGCTTCTCGGCCTTGGTTCCATCGCGGCGGCACTCTCCTTCGGACTGCAGGGGCTCGACGAACTCGGAGGAAACCTGACCGCCATTGGCAGCTCCGCCGTCTGGCTCGCCGGTCTGCAATCCCCCTACGGCGAGACACTCGGTCTCGGCTTCGTGGCGCTCCTTCTTGCCGCCATCGCCCTTCGCCGTCCCGCAGGCAGGTTGGCAACCGGATCGGCGACAGCGGCGCTTGTCGCGGTGGCCTTCGCTCTGACGCTGAGCGGCCACGCCAGCACCGCCGCGCCCATCTGGGCGGCGCGCCCTGCCCTCGCCCTGCACGGCATCGCCGCAACGCTTTGGGGCGGCTCGCTGCTTCCGCTGCTGATCCTCGTTGCGACGCGCCATGAGCGGGCAGGCCGGAGCGCGCTCCGGTTATCGGCCCTGCTGCTGCCGACCGTCGCCGTGCTGGTCCTGTCGGGGCTGACGCTCGCCTTTCTGCAAGGCGTGACGGTAGCGAACCTGAGGGGGACCGACTACGGGCGCCTTTTGTCCGGCAAGTTGATGCTGGTGCTCGTCATGCTGGGTCTCGGCGCCCTGAACCGGCGCATCCTCGTGCCGCGGGCTGTCTTCGGCGATGCGATACATCTCAAACGACTGAGCCGGGTGCTTGCGGTGGATGTCTGCCTGCTGTTGGCAGTGCTTGCCGTTGTCGCAGGCTGGCGGTTCACACCGCCGCCGCGTAGCGTTGCCGCCGCCGAAGCAGCCCTTCGCCACCGTTCGATGCTGCATATCCACACTGCACAAGGCATGGCGATGGTCGAGATCGGCAGTCATGGTGATCTCGATATTCGACTGAGCGACGCCAATGGCCGGCTGTTGATCGCGCGCGAGGTGCGGCTCAGCCTCGCCAACCCCGCTGCCGGCATTGAACCCTTGCAGCGGCAGGCAACGCTTGTGGCGGACGGACATTGGCGCGTCGACGGCCTGACGTTCCCGGTCGGCGGCGCCTGGACCCTGCGGCTCAGCGTGCTCATCAGCGATTTCGACAGCCTGTCGCTCGAGGGCGTGCTGACGGTGCCATGACCCCTAGGGAATGCGACCGTCGCAACGGAACCGCGCTCCTCCTTCGGTGGTTTTCCTCAGGCAGCCGGAGGACCATCGATGGCATCTCATACCTTCTGGAAGGGCTACCTCAAACTTTCGCTCGTCACCTGCCCGGTCACCATGGGACCGGCCAGGAGTGAGTCCGACAGGGTTCGCTTTCACGTCCTCAATGCGAAGACGGGCAATCGCGTCGTCAGCCGCTATGTGGACGCCTCCACCGGCAAGCCGGTGGAGGAGGATGACGAGGTCAAAGGCTATCCCATCGAGGAAGAGGGCAAGCATGTCATTCTTGAGGATGATGAAATCGAGGCCGTTGCCCTCGAGAGCACGCATACGATCGACATCGACATATTCGTGCCGTCCGACTCCGTTCCATGGATCTATTACGACAAGCCCCACTATCTCTTTCCCAGCGATCCGATCGGTGAAGAGGCCTTTGCCGTTATTCGCCAAGCGATGGCTTCGACAAGAACGGTCGGTATTTCCCGCCTGGTGCTTTACCGGCGAGAAAGGGCTGTGCTTCTCGAACCGCGCGGCAAGGGCATTGTTGTCTGGACGCTGCGTTATGGCGATGAGGTAAGGCCCGAAAAGGACTATTTCGACAAGATCGACAGCGACAAGATCGAACCGGACTCGATGAGGCTGGTAAAGGAGCTGATCGACAAGAAAACGGTACCGTGGGATCCCGACATGGTCTCCGATCCGGTGCAGGAAAAGCTGCTGGACATCATCTCGGCCAAGAAGAAAAAGCGGAAGCGGCCGGCGAAAGCCAAGGCCAAGGCCGAGACGGAAGAGAAGCCGAGCAACGTCATCAACATCATGGACGCGCTACGCAAGAGCGTGGCGCCAGAGAAAAAAGCCAAGTCGAGGTAAGGCCGGATACTCGCCCAGGCCTCAGCCTGTCTTCTTTCGTCTCGTCTTCTCTCCAGCAAGCGGTACCGCCGCCGCACGGAACCCATCCCAGGGGTCGGATTTCATGGCGGCAAGGCGGGCCGGCAGGTTGGAGATCGTGAAATAGGCTGGGCCAATGCCAGGCCCCAACTCTTCCCAGGTGATCGGCGTGGAGACAGCCGCGCCCGGCCGGGCGCGAGTGGAGTACGGCGCGACTGCCGTCTGGCCCCGTTGGTTGCGGAGGTAGTCGATCAGGATCTTTCCGTGCCGCTTCGACTTGGTGATGGTCGCCACGAAACGGTCCGGGCTGTCGGAGGCCATGGCTTCGGCCAGCGACCTGGTGAAAGCCTTGGCCTCGGGCCACTCGGCCGATGGCTTCAACGGCGCCACGACGTGCAGGCCCTTGCCGCCCGATGTCTTCACGAATGGATTGAGACCGGCATCCACGAGGCGCTGCCGAACCTCCCGCGCGGCGTCGAGGACGGATTGCCAGGGCACGTCTTCGCCGGGGTCGAGATCCAGAATGATGATGTCCGGCCGCTCCCAGTCGGCGAGCGTCGAACCCCAGGGATGAATTTCCAGCGCAGCCGACTGGACGAGCCCCATCATGCCGTCGAGATCGTTGATGCTGACCCATGGTTCATCAGTGGGGGCCTTCGGATCGGCGACGGTGACGATATTTGGATTGAGGCCCTTCCAGGCGTGCTTCTGGAAGAACCGCTCGCCCTTGATGCCGCTCGGGCAGCGGAGCAGAGCCAGCGGGCGACCGACAACATAGGAGCCCATGAAGTGCCATACATCAGCATAAAAGTCCGCCAGGCCTTCCTTGGTGATGCCTTCGTCCGGCCAGTAGAGCCTGTCAGGATGGGTGAGCTTGACGGTCCGGCGTTGTGGCTTCGGTGCCTTGGCGCTGGCTTTCGGCGCTTCGCGCACGATCTGCTCGGCTGGTTTGTCCTCGCGAAGCCCCCGGAAGGACGCGTGGCGCAGATGACCATCGGCAGTCCAGGCGCGGAACTCGACCTCAGCCACCAGTTCCGGCCGAACGTATCTGAGGCCACGGCATTCGTCGGCTGTCAGGGCGTTTTCGAACGGCTTTTCATCCGTTCTCAGGCGCTCAAGCTTGGTTTGAAGGAATTCGGCGACATCGGCGCCAAAGCCGGTTCCAACCCGCCCAACATGGCGAAGCTTGCCATCCTCGTAGACGCCGAGAGCGAGCGAGCCGACGGCCTTGCGCGACACCGTCGACGGCACGTAGCCGCCGATGACGAACTCCTGCCTTGCCGAGCACTTTGATTTGACCCAGGTCTTTCCTCGCCCCGGGCGGTAGGGCGCATCACGCCGCTTCGAGACGATGCCTTCCAAGCTCAAGCGGCAGGCGTGCTGCAGCACCATGGCGCCGCTTTCGTCCAGATGTCCGCTGAAACGGACAATGCCGTTGCCTTGCGGCACGAGCTTTTCGAGCAGATTCTTGCGCTCGATCAGCGGCAGGCTTCGGAGATCGTATCCGTCGAGATAGGTGAGATCGAAAACGTAGAAGACGAAGCGATCGGTGCGATCGGCGCTCAAATCAGCCTGGAGAGCGGAGAAATCCGTCGCGCCGGAAGCCGTTTCCACCACCAGTTCGCCATCGATGATGGCCGAGCCCAACGGCAGTTCCTGAAGAGCCGACAGAACGCCCTTGCCGAATTTCTTGGTCCAGTCCAAGCCGCTGCGGGTCAGCAGTTTGACACGGCCGGCCTCGATATGGGCCAGCAGGCGATAGCCGTCGAACTTGATCTCATGCAGCCATTGGTCCCCCGGCGGGGCGGAGGGCACCAGTGTTGCCAGCATCGGCTCAACGAAATCCGGCATGGGGGCCTTCTTGGCGCCCTTGATGTCCGCCGGATCCGGAATGGCGGCCTCGATCTCGGCCTCCGTTTCGACAGGCTCAGATTTCGTCTCGGATTTGCGGGGCTTGCGCAATTTGGTCCGCTTTGCCGCGGCGTTCTCGGCAACCTCTTCGAGATCCCGTCCGGTTTTCACCGATTCCGGGCGCTCTTCGAGAATGTCGGGATCGGTCTCTGCGCGGGCGAATTCGTCCTCGCCCTTGATGAGCAGCCAGTTCTCGCGCTTTTCGCCGGGCTTGCCGTGCATGCGCACGAGATGCCATCGCCCGGTCAGCTTCTCCCCGACAAGTTCGAATTCAAGATGGCCCTTGGCGTAGCCCTTGTGTGCGTCGCCGATGGGAGACCATGAGCCCCGGTCCCAAAGAACAACGGTGCCGCCGCCATATTCGCCCTTGGGGATCGTGCCTTCGAAGTCGCCGTATTCGAGGGGGTGATCCTCGACATGGACGGCGAGCCGCTTCTCGCCGGGAACGAGGCTGGGGCCCTTGGTCACCGCCCAGCTTTTGAGGACGCCGTCCATCTCCAGGCGAAAGTCGTAATGCAGGCGCGTGGCGTCATGTTTCTGAACGACGAAGGCCTTGCCTTCCACTGCGGCAACCCTGCCCTCGGGTTCTGGGGTCGACTTGAAGTTGCGTTTCTGACGGTAGGTTTCGAGCGCCATCGTCAACCTGCCTTCCTGTGCGAACCGGACTGGGACGCCGGGGATGATTTCCCTTTCGACGGCTTGATCCCCGCGCTCTCGCGGAGGGCGGCCATGAGGTCGATGACCTTCTCCTCCTTGGGCTCCTTGCGGCGCGGAATCTTCTTGCCTTCGATCTTCGCCTTCACCAGTTCGGCCAGCACCGCCTCGTAGCGATCATCAAACTTGGTGATGTCGAATTTGCCCATCTTGGTGTCGATGATGTGCTCGGCAAGCTCCAGCATCTCGTCCTTGATCTTCAGATCCGGCACCTCGCGAAACGCGTCTTCGGCGGCGCGGACCTCATAATCGAAGTTGAGGGTCGTGGCGATCAGCCCGTCTTCATGCGGCCGGATCAGCAGGGTGCGAACGCGGTGAAACAAGAGGGCGCGGGCGACGGCGGCGACCTTCTTCTCCCGCAAGCCGTCCCGGATGATGGCGTAGGCCTCCTCGGCAACGCGATCGGATGGGGCGAGGTAATAGGGCTTGTCGAAATAGACGTCATCGATCTCGCCGCAACCGATGAAGGCCGAGACCGACAGCGTCTTGTCGCTTTCGGGAACGGCGGCGCTGACTTCGTCGGGCGTCAGCTCGACGTAGTTGCCCTCGCTCACCTCGTAACCCTTGACCTGATCCTCGCGGTCGACGGGCTTTTCCGTTTCGGAATCAATGTACTGTCGCTCGACGCGGTTGCCGGTCGCCCGATTGAAGGTATGGAAGACGATACGTTCGGAAGTGGATGCCGCCGTATAGAGCGAGACGGGGCATATCACCTCCGCGATCTTCAGAACGCCCTTCCAGTTCGCCCGTGGTGCCATGGGTCTTGCCCCGCTTTCGAGGATCAGGCCCAGATGGCCGTCGTCTGCGAAGTAACTCCTGGGCGGGAACTGCGGTTCCGCAAGTAAGGGACTGCTCTAGACAGACAAAGCTCCGGACATCCGAGAGTGTCCGGAGCTTTTTATTTGAATGTGAAGCGTCACTGAATCTGACACAATGACCATATAACCGGTTGATATCAATTATGAAATTTCAGTCGCCTCACCGAAAGTGACATTGGCGTCAATTGAAGATGTCACATAATCCAAGCGTACCGAAGCGATCTCGCCTTGCCCAATCTCTTCGCATCACTGTCTCAGCGTCCACAAATGTAAGCGTTATCACTTACTGACCGAAGGCAAGTCAGAGAAGTTATTTGGTAATTTTTGATTGATAGGTCTTGGAAGACCCAATGACGGAGCCGCTTTAATGGCCCCCTTGCAGTCGTCAATATTTGCAGACTTGATGTATATTCGTAACGAATCCGATACAAATGGCAGAGTTCGTTATCGACTTTTTATCAGAGGACCAGAAACGGATATTATGATTGATGATTTCTTCGACAGCATTGAAGATGCCATCGCTTATGCTATCGCACTCATGAGAGATGCGCATGAATTCTATCGTCGTAAAAGATTATTTGAGAATTACATTTGTGAGGACATCAAGAGAAAAAGAGAACTAGAATCCAGAATCCTTGAAGCCCAACAAAGTAACAAAATCATTATTGAATTGATGAACCTATCTCGCGATTTGGAGTCCTATTTTGAAACACTGCGCCAGTGCAGAGAGGACGCCCTTAACAAGATAATCGAGAACTTGAGACAGGATCTGCAGCCCGAAAGCAGTCATTCTCTTGGATAGGCTTGTCATTTATGATTGAATGTTACCAAACACGAGCACTTCTTCAGGCGGTATTTTGGTAACATTCTCCAACTCCTCCCCAGTGTATGCACCACTTCTAACATGACGACGAACCTCCTCTCTTTCGAGACGAAGAAGGCAGCCAGGACCATACCTATCTTCCTTCACTTTCGCTTTCTTTAGAAATTCTTTAATTGCTTTAAGTCGATCCCTACATCCAGAGTACTCGTTTTTATGCTCCCGAGCCCAGCTGAAAGCAATTTCCGCTGCCCTGATTGAGCCGTACTGACATAGCAACTCGATTGTCCCTATTGTTACGACGATGGGGATTTCTTCAGAATTCGGCTCCATTTTGAATACTCCCATATTGCGACTGCGATAATTCTCAGATGGTACTCCTGCCGGCGCAACCGTCACTCCATTAAATCCTGCCTCCGATAAAATGTGGCCATGATCACCTTTGGATCGAACGCGGGACGAATTCCCCTCGCCTCCATTTCAGCTTTCGTTCTACGGAAGTGTTCGAGCCGCTCTTCCGCCAGTACGCGCAAACCGACGAACTCGCGCAAAAATCGATCCAACTCTGCCGGCCGAATGATCGTCTGGGTTTGCTTGGTAACAGCGTTTTTGACGCGCTCAGCCTTGATATAATGGCCCACGATCAGGGCTGTCAGAACACGATCTGAGGTCCGAATCCGGCCGGTGGCGGTTCTCAAACTTACGCCTCCGTGGTCCTCGCCAATTACCAGTGGGCGCAGTTCATCGACGTCGACGAGAACAGAAAGGTAACCGTCGACTTTCGGATTACGCCCTACCCGCGTTAGTTTCCGGTCAAGCAAAAGCTGAATGACCTGTTCGGCTCGACAGCACGCCCGTTTCGCTGCAGAGGGAATATCGAAAAAGCCTGTTACCCCGAAGTACGCTGGATCGGCGTCACCTAGAAGGCGATCGAGAAAATCGTCGACATCACGGCGACGGAAACAATGATCTTTCAAAGTGTCCGTGCCGCCGGAAATGAACGGCTCAATGAACCCGTTCTCGTAGAGGATCCGCTCATGGGGTCGCGGGAAGTTGCCATAAATGCGGACATCGTTCAGCGACATCGCATCCGACAGATCGGAGAGGAGGCCGTCTGCCGGCTCGGAGAAGACCACATGCTCGTCGGATAGCCCCTTGGTCTCCGCGTCAGAGATCACGCCGGTTTCGACAAGCAACTTGCGAAGCCTTTTCGGGTGCAGGCCATACTCCCGCGATGCTGAGTGAATGGAATGAGTGAGCCTTTGCCCCAACCGCCGGCCCAGGATTTCCTTCCCGATCCCGACTGGCGTCGTCTCCACGATGTGATGCCAAAGAATATCGCGTAGGGGCTCATAGGCTGGGTCGTCAGTCTCATGAGCAATCCATTCCCAAAGTCGCCCGTAAATGGCCCGCGTCCCCCATTCCCCCCGCGAGTCGGCAAAGGCACGTCGGCACTCTTCCAAGAACGCTCGGATGCCTGCTTGGCCATCACGAGCGATATCGAATCCAGCCGCCTCACACGCCCACATCTGATGCTCAGAAAGACTTTCCAGGATAACAGTAGGGCCGTGAAGGGCAACGGCTCCAAGCACCCCACAGATCCGCATCGCCGCATGCAGGGGCATGCGATCCAACCAATTCGAACCTTCCTGGTTCTTACGCCCATCATCGATCCGATCCAGGCAGTAACGCTCGAAGGCGGACGGCGGTCTTGAGAAGCTTCGCATCGCCATTTCCGACAGCTTTGGGACCACCTGGGCAATTGCTGCAGAGGTGTCCATTGCCCCGTTCATTGAGCTGGACAATCCGATATCGACCAGAGCGAGTTCGTGAGCTGGACAGGTGCGGATTGGGCCAATTAGCCATGAGGAGCGCCGATAAGGCCTAGCCTCAACTCGATACGTCGCCCTGCCGATGTCCTCCAGACAGCACCGAGGACACAGCCTGACACGATCTCGCGTGAGACTATGAGCGATCAGCGCCTGGCCTTTGAACGAGAACCGCTTCCCCTTCTGAATGAAAGCCTCCGAATAAAGCTGGGCAGCGTCGACCGATGCGACGTAAGCCAGCTTTTCGATGGCAGGGCGACAGCCCTCGGCAATGCGTGGCAGCGATAGCCCCAGATCATCACAAAACTGGCCGACGTTATCGCGCATATTCCGCATCGCAAGCCTCGATACGAAATCGGCGGGAGCCTCACCGGCTCCTTGCGACAGAGTAAGGCGGAGCCGAGTCATTCATCGGCTCCTTTACGAACGCGCCGAACTCTATCTTCAGCATGGAATCCGGCCTCATCATCGCTGCCGTCGTAAAGCGCAGTTTCGACGACGATCGCGTCCCAATGTCGGGTAAGGAAGACGTTTCTGTCTGGATCATTCACCCCCATGCGGGCGGCATAGACCTCGGCAAAGTGACGGACGGACAGAACTGCCTCATTGCGAGCAAGGCATTCGCGAATAGCGTCCTGGACGAACTCCACGGCGGTTCCAAATTGTCCTTTCGCGGCATGAAGGATGCGCCCCGCCGTCTCGTCCTCCATAAGGTCGGCACCAATAGAAAGGCCGTGACACACCTCAATGCAGCGAGTGATTAGGCCCTTAATCAAGCCGGTATGTGAAGGAAAGCTAAGGCTTCCTAACCGAACTTGCCTGATGCGCCTTTGCAGCGACGCATCCGTCTGAGCAAAGCGCGACAGCTCCGGAGTCCCAGAGAGGATGAGCCAAACAGGATGCTCCCGGTCTTGAAGGATTCTCTTGAAGGTGTTTTTCACCTTCTGTGCCATTTCCGGGTCCCTGATTTCGTCTCCATGCTGGGCTTCATCGATCCACAAGATTCGGGTCCCGATCTCCCTCAGCCGGGCCATCACGATCGGCCATACCTGCGTCTCTCGGATATCTCTGTGGATCGGGTAGCCCGTTCGCCGAAGTACCTCGTGACCCAGGGACTTCAGCGAGAACGGGGCTGGGGCGACGACGGGCAGGACCTCCATGGGATCGTCTTCCGTGCCATAGCCAGCAAGCTCAGGACGGCTTCGAAGGGCATGCTCGACAGTTCGCGTTTTTCCGACGCCGGATTTGCCGGTAATTATCACAATGCGGCCACCACGAATGACTTCGCCACGAGGGGTGAGCGTCGGGAAATCTTCAGCGATGTTTGCCTCTGGCTCGCGCCTTAGCTCCTCAGAGATGGATTCGAGCAACGCGCCCAGCTCGGCATTCACCATTTTGTCGTGAATCGTCGAAAAGTGGTGACGCTTTAGCGCAGCCATTGTTTCCGAGATCGCGCGCTGTTTGGGCGACTGTCCTTGCGAGATGCGGTCGAGCAGGCTCATCCGAGCCGTATTTCCAAGTGTAGTCATAGTTTTCAATCCTGGAAGAAGTCGTCGGCAAACCCACGCTCGCGAAGCGTCACAAGATGCTGTTCGAAGGTGGGAGATGCGCCAATCATCTGGGGAGGTGAGACGATCTCCGCGGCCGGAACTGCCGGAATCTCGGCCGGAACGACGGGCTCGTCATGGATGTCGTCAGCCAGAGCATCGAAGCCCCGGGACGGGATCACGTTGAACTGCCCAAACAACGCGCGCTCCATGAGCCGAAGTTGGTCAGGCGTTCTTGTGGTAGAAGCGATACCTGCCCGTTTCGCTGCCATGTCGCCGAGGTCAGCGAGGTCCTTCAGCGCGGCGCGAACGATTGACTCGGTGAGCTTCGAGGTATCGGCATGACGACGCCTGATCGCCGTGGTTGCTGCCTGCCATTTCTCGATCGACACCATGTCGAATCCGGCTACGGAACACGGCACCGTAAACCATGCCGCATCCGCTCGATCCTCGCGTACCGCCACGGCACCAAGATCATCGAGATTGACGCGAACCAGTACTTCGCATAGGCCGGCCTTGCGAACCAAGCGGGCCAAGTCGGCGCTGGCATAATGGAGCCCTGCAAATCGGATCCCGCGATTGGAAATCTTGCGAGTGATCGAGTAGCCAAAAATAGCTCTCTGTGTTTCAGGATCGGGCGGCGGTAAGACGCCGTACTTCTCTACCGCTTGCGACCACGCTTGGGCTGGAGTGAGACCTGCCAGACCTTCGTGAGGGGTATGATGATATACATCCACGATCCAACGAATGATCGCTTTGTAAACCTCGTCCGTCGTCAGACTTGCTCTCTCAAGGGCTGGATAGTCTCCTTTTGCCTGAAGATTTTCGAAAGTCCGGCCGGAGAAATGCTGAGTCAATCCCAGGTCGACCGTGTGGAAGAACCGCTCCAACACTGCTCGCACCTCTGGGGTGCTGGCCGGCCCGATTTCGGCTTCGGCGCCTAGATCTGCAACCGACGCACGAAATCCAGATTGCTTGTTTTCTGACCCTCCGTCACCTGAGACGCACTCGATACTGGCGCGTTCTTCCCACGACGATTGACAGCCAGCGTCGGCAGCGATGGCTGTCTTGTCGGCACACACGAGTGATAAGGCTCTTACAGAGTCCGCCCCGGAAGCGGTGGACGATAGCGTAGCCGACAAGACGAACCGCGACGCTCCATCCATCATAATGCAAAGCACCGGACGTTTCGGCCCCGCCGTTCTTCGTTCGGATGTGGACATCCGACTCCATGCCGTCGGTGGAACAGGAAGGGCGAAAAGCGTGAGCCTGAAGCTGTCCGTAATGACCCGCTCGCCGGCACGGAGGACTTCGCGGCTCTTGCCGGCCAGCCCATGCTTGCGTCGAGCGGCCTGTTCACCCTCCCTGCTTGCTAGGACGAGAAATCCGTCGAGTCGCTTAACCGCTCGCTCGAAGGTCGACAGGCTCGGGACGAGCAGACGCTCTAGACCTTGGGATCCGCGTTCCGCGCACTTCTCCTCAAGCGCACCCAAGAACTTCAGGTAGAGCGACTTCATCGAAGGGCGCCGTTCGTCCATGTAACCACGAACGAACTCGTCCAACAGCGCGGCGACGGAAGGATCGCTTGTGCGCGGTCCCTTCTTTCCGGAGCGCCCCTTTCGCCCGTCTCGCAAGCTGAGGATGTCTCTGCCACTATCGCGATATCGTCGGATCCATCGCAAGAGAGTGCGAGGCGCCGGGCAGCTAGGCACCAAAGCGGATTTACGAGCCTTGATGCCCGCTCTCCGCGCGACGATGTGATCCGCCGTTAGTCCTGCCCAAAGTCCCGGCGTGATTTGTCGCAGCGACTCCTCGGAAAGGCTGGCATCACCCTTATCCCGAAGATGCATAACACCTTGAATAAGCCGCTCATAAAGGATCAGCTCATCTTGCTCATTGGGAGGCAAACAGCTGAATGCGGTCAAATCTGGGCTTTGCCTTGCGGTCCTCATGCGGTCCGCGTTGAAGTGTTTAGGCGTCCGGACCAGCTCTCCCGAGGCAAGCATCTCGGCGATTTTGACCTGGCTGAAGGCCTCCTTAATTACTGTATTATCGCATCGCGAAAGAATGACGGTCGAGGAGTCGGCCGAATGGCAGATATAGCGGTAGTCGCCGATCGTGAGGAGGTCGTCCTTCCCGAAGCGAAAATGCGGTTTGGTCGCGGAACTCTGGAGACGGGACATCATGCGCTCCGTTGTCCAGAGATATGCCGACCGGCGGCGCCGATCTGGCAATCATATGAGATCCTGGTGTGATCGCGCAGAGTCAGCACACCCTCGTCGATCATACGGACCAGTGAATTGAAGCCTACCGCTCCTGCATGCGACGCCTCAACCAGATCCCCGAGGCGGCACCATCCATGGAGAGTTTGGATAAGATCTCGGATCGTGACATCCACCCCTGTGTCAGGCACCCGGCGCGCCCGAAGGATGGTTTCGGCGTTGGCTACATCGACAGGGTGAATGTGATCTTCCGTGCGGATTAGGTAGCGGTCGGCGAACCGGACTCCGATTTGCGCTTTGATGTAGCGGTGGATATCGACAAGTCCGCTGGGCTGAACGCGATGCCGCGGCTTTACGTCAACCGCGATGCGAGAACCATCCAGTGAGTTCAGCAGCGCATCGAATACATGGCTGTGTTGGACCCCGTCATCATCAGTATACCTGACGGCAGGAGGCTGTTCATGAATCGCTGCAATGTCCCGGCGCGCGAGAAGAATGGTGTAGAGGTCGCGCTCCAGGCGGCTTTCGCATCGGATGAGACGATTAGTGGAGGCGTCTACGAGGGTATGACGGTAACCGCCTCGCGAGGACAGAGAAATCCGCCTTGTGGCGAGACTCGGAAGTGGCGGAATAAAAAGCATGATTTTCCCGTTCCGAATGCGTGGAACGCAAGTCGGCCTAAGTAGATCAAAGTCATGGCTCACATCGAAGCCGCCTGAATTCGCGAAAGCGTGGAGGATCGGCTCGCGGGTTGTGCAGCAGATGAATCCGTACCGACACTAGACGTGCCAATAAAATCCCAACGGGACCGAACGCATCGAGCAGACACGACCTCTCAGCCGAAACCTCAGGCGGTTTCGTTGAAAACTCAGGATCTGGATGTGAGATGGTGTTGGCTTGATCATCAAGCCAACAGCGCCGCGCTTCCCGGAATCCGGGCACACTTCGGCGTCAACACTTTTGGTTGCATCGTCGCCGAAATGCCAGTATTCCGCCGTTGCGGCGTCAAGGTGCAGGTATTATGAGTGCGTCATCGCTGTGCTCCACGCAAGCATGGTGACCGTAGGGAGGCAGTACATGTGCCATCCTTACAGGACCGGCCAACGTCGATCCTAGCGTGCGGCCGGTGTACCAGCACCAGTCGCACGTGATCGTTTTGCCGTGACGACCGGCGTATCGCACAGCCGGTTCCAGATTCCCGGGGCGCAAAACGAGAACAGAGCTCGCTTTTCCAATCAAAGTGAACAAGTGGCAAACGGATAGGGACTGTCCAACGAACAGTCGTCGTGAATCCGTTGGAGCGCGGTAATTGGTGCCAGGGTCTCCAATGGGTCGTCCTGAGACCTTTCTCAACCTGCCCGCACTCAGGCAAACGGATTCGATAATTCTCAGACGAGAACAGCGCACAGCTCACCCCCTTGATCATGAGACCAAGCGTCACAAGAAACAGCGAAAGTGGCAGGCGGAGACGAAGTAATCAGGCCGAAAGGACGCACAAGGCATGCGACACGGTACCGGCCGGAAAACACTCAGTGCTCCGGTCACCGTCTGCATGTATGAGCTTCAGCGTTCCCATAAGAGTGTGGCTCCAATCTTCTGCCACGTTTATGTCCCGGGAATCGTTGCAGATTCGTAAACTGGAGTTTCCTGGCACTACAATTTCTTAAGAGCAATACCGTACCGTCGGATTGCATATCCCACCTGTCGAGGTGATACTTTTAGCAAGCGCGCAGCCTTCGCTTGGGACCAACCAGCAGTCGCTAGTGCCTCCATCAATTTATCCCGTCCAACCGCTAGGCAGCTGTTTTGCGAGACGGCGTCAACTTCCTTGGACGTATTGTCGCCAACACTGGGCTCAGATCGAGCTAGCTGCGCTGTTTGTTGCGCCGGGCGATATTGCTGCCTTAGTCCGAAATCCTTGGCTGTAAGCGTAGGCCCTTCGGCTACTGCCGCCGCTCGCTTCACGCAGTTTTCGAGTTCACGGATGTTACCCGGAAAATTTAAGGTGGTGAGTTGGGCAACGGCAGCAGCTGAAAGTTCGTGCCGACCGCCGTTCTTTCGGTCGAACTCGCTCAGAATACGCCGGGCGAGTTCGGGTATATCCTCCCTCCTGTCGCGAAGCGGCGGCAGGGTCAGCGGCACGACCGACAGGCGATAGAACAAATCGGCGCGGAAGCTTCTCTCGGCGATGGCCTTGCCCAGATCGCGGTTCGTCGCGGCGATGATGCGCACGTCCGCCCGGATAGTGCGTGTTCCTCCGACGCGTTCGAATTCGCCGTCCTGAAGCACACGAAGCAACTTCACCTGAAAGGCTGGAGACGTCTCGCCGACTTCATCGAGAAACAGCGTGCCACCGGCCGCCAGCTCGAAGCGTCCCTTGCGTTCGACCGAGGCACCGGTGAAGGCACCGCGCTCGTGGCCGAATAGTTCGCTCTCGATCAGCGTTTCCGGTAAGGCGGCGCAGTTCACCTTGATGAGCGGCCCTGAACGACCGGAATGCCTGTGCACCATTTCGGCAAACAGTCCCTTGCCGGTACCGCTTTCTCCAAGGATCAGCACGGGCAGGTCCGTGGGGGCGACCCTTCGGACCGTCTCGGCCGCTGCCAGCATGGCCGGATTTTTGCCGATAACGCAGCGCGGCTGATCGCGCCCCGAACAAGATGGGCCGCCGGCGCGCGCCGGCTTTGAGCCGTAGGCCGCCAAAAGCCGCTTCAATTCCTCCACGGCGTTCACCGGCGGATTGCGATCGACGATGGCGGCGATGCGGCCGATCAGGCGTTCCCTTTCGTCCTCTCGGGATGGAGGGCGGCGGTCAACAACTGGGAGCGGGCGGTCGAGGCTGGGCGCGAGGTCGGTCACGGCATCAATCCCTTTCGACGGAAACGCGGTAGTCGCCGCCAATCACCCAGAATTCCCGCTCCGAGCGCAGCGGGAAGAAGGTGAGCAGCGTATTGGCGAACAGGATCTTGGTAAGCGGTACGTCGACCGTCAGGATGGTGTGGCCGAAGCAGTCGGCGACCCAACGGTCGGTCGTGAAGGAAGACAGGCTGTTGAGCCGCAGGATGAAGTGATGGCGGTCAAAACGGCTGACGATGTGGTGCTCGTGAAATCCGTCGACGCCACGATAGAGGCGAACGTGGCTTTCCTCGGGATAAACCAGGTTGGCGAGAACCCACTGGGCATATTCGTAAACCAGATCGAGCTGTGAGAAGATCGAGTTGGTGTGAAAGCCGCTCGCCATGCGTTCCTCGATATAGGCGAGAAAGGCCGTATCGCCGACTGTGCCGATGGCTTCACGGTGATAGCCGGGCAGCAGACCGAAGCGGCTTTCCACCCATCCCTTCAGGACCGCTGCTTCCGGGCTGGAACTGTCATAGCCCCAGCCGAGCAGGAGCCGTAGGAAGGATGAGCGGAACGGGCGGCGGATGCCGTCGCCGTCGTCGCTCTGCTGAGAGAAATCGAGGCCGTAGACCGCCACCATGTATTTCAGAAAGGCGTCGGAGGCGTCGGCCACGTCTTCGGCTCGGGCGAGCATTTCGAACAAGGGGTCGTTCATCTCCCGCACCCCGGAGATATGCAGCGGTGCCGGTTCGTCGTTGAAGCCCACCGAGGCGATCAGTCCGGTTGGCAACCCCACCAGATTGGTGCCATGCGGCAGGCTGACCGGCGCCGCCATTTCAACAGGCGCAGCCGCCGGCCGCGGCGGCGGCGATGGCCGGAAAGGTGATGTGGGGAACCGGAACCGGTGCCGGGCGGCTCGGCAGGGCTTCAAGCGCGGCAAGGCTGTCCGCCGGCAACCCGTAATGCCGGGCACCCATGGCTATATAGGCGACATACTCGGCACTGGGCGGCGTTTGGCTTCGCGTGTCGTCGAGCTTGTAGAGTACGACGTCGACAGGGCCGTCCGGCGTCTCTACCGAGGCTGGATAGTGGAAGTGGCTGCCGGTGCCATTGAGGCGAACACCACGCACCTTGTCGAAGAAATCGGCTTCTCGCGCCGAAAGCGCAACGACGATGCCGTGGACCGAAGCCCCGGGATCGGCAAGGACGGTTTCCTCGCCGCCGTCCCAGAGATCGTTGTGACCGAAGAAGGCAAGGCGATGGTCGCACAGCGTGCCGATGGTCTTCACCACGGCGCCGGGACAGCAGGTCGCCAAACGTTCCGGGTGAAGATCGGCGCCATAGAGGAACTGTAGGACCGGGCGTTCAATAGCCATTTCTTTGTCCTCACTGCATGGTCTGGCGGATGATGGTTGCGACAACGCCGACGCCCGGCAGGGTCTCGGAAGTGTGAGCGAGGCCGAGCTCGGCCAGTTTCCCGTCGAACCAACGCGGCAGGTGGTCGCAGATCACTTCCAGCTCGATGAAGGCGCCGCCCTCCAGGACCGGGATCAGGATCTGCCGTGAGTTGAGGCCGGGCAGCTTGCGCATGACGGCTGCGATATCGATCCGCAGCCGGCCGTTCCCGAGATCCTCCGGTGGTGGCACCTCGATATCGGGTCCGCAACTGGCTGCCTTGTGCCCTCCGCAGCCGGACGAGGCGCACCCGGCGCTGGCGCAGGCCGCCGCTTTCTGCGGACCGGCGAGTTCCATCTGCTTGCGTTCGACCATGGCGAGTTGATCGCCAACGTCCCCCTCGGAGGTCCAGCAGGAGAACCCCATCTCCTGGCCGAGCAGCGAATAGATGTAGCCGTTGCGGTCGCCGGAGATCAGCGTCCGGCAGTCCTTGAGGTTGGCGGCGACGCGCTCGACAAGGCCGCGCACCAGCGGGATGGAGGCACCATCAGGCAGGGCGAAGGCGAACTCGCCAATCTTCGACCAGCGGTCGCCGCCGCCTTCGTAGAGGTGGATGACGCCGCCCTCATAGAGGCTTACTGGACGGCCGGTGGCATCGGTGTGAACGGCAATCTTCATGACGGTTCTCGTGAAGCTGATCGGAAAGGACGCCGGACGGCGACGGCTCGCCGCCCGGTTGGCGGCCGGCTCACCAGACGTTGAGCAGCCATTCCTTGTTCTTCTTGACTTCCATGTCGTTGAAGAGGGCGTTGGCCATCTGCTCGGCCAGCCAGGTGGCGCCGGCATAGCCAACCACCGGGTTGCGGAAGATGCCGGCGCGGTCGTAGGTGGGGAAACCAACGCGCACCATCGGTATGTTGTAGTCGATCGAGACGAAACGCCCCTTGGAATGGCCAAGGATCAGGTCGAGTTCGAGGCCCTTGTTCTTGAGGCGGTCCTCAAGGTCCCAGAAGTCGGCGTTGGTGACGATCTCCATGGGGTAATCGACGTTGTCCTGCAGCGCTTTGATGCGGGCGTCATCGACATAGCCCGAGTTGTCATCGCCGAGCAGCAGCAGCTTGGGCCGCATTTCGAGATCGAGGCAGAACTCGGCGAGCCCGATGACGAGGTCGGGATTGCCGTAGATCGCCACCTTCTTGTCGGCGAGGAACATGTGGGCGACGTCGGCGATCGCATCGAGGGCGATGCCGCGTTCCCTGACCAGGCTTTCCGGGATCGGCTTGCCGGTGACGGCCGACAGCTTCTTGAGAAGCGCATCGGTGTTGCGGATGCCGATCGGGGTCGGACCGATGGTCGATGGCACCTTGAACTTCTTTTCGAGAAATTGCGCCGCCTTGGCCCCCTCGTAGCGGTTGAGCGCGAAGGTGTGGATGGCCGAGCCGGTCGCCTGAAGGTCCTCGACGGTCGTCGAGCCGTGCGAGACCGCCTTGCCGTCGGGCATCAGCGGGCTGTCGAAGCTCTCGATTTCGAACAGCACGGTGGCGTCGATGCCCATCTCGGCGAGAAGATGTTTCAGCTCCTTGACATCGCCGGGGTTCACCCAGCCGGTGATCAGGTTGATCTTGCCGTTGGGCTCGCCCTTCTTGGCGAATTTCTTGACGAAGTCGCGCACGGCGACGTCGTAGCCCGACACCATCGAGCCGACGAAGCTCGGTGTGTGAATGGGCAGAAGGTGCACCTCGCGATCGGCGAACTTCTCGGCGAGCAGGCCTTCTTCCAGCTTGGTGATCAGGCCGTCGATGTCATCGCCGATGACCTCGGTCGAGCAGGTGGAGATGATCGGCACCACCTTCACATGCGGATAGCGCGACAGGAGAACATCGACCGCCGTCTCGACGCGGTCGAGAGCACCGAACACCGCGCCGTCCTCGTGGACCGACGACGAGGCGATCTCGAAGCTTTCCTTGAGGTGCTGGGAGATCAGCAGGCGGACGAACATCACGCAGCCCTGACCGCCGTGGACGATGCCGATGCAATCCTTGATGCCGATCGACGCATATTGGGCGCCGGCGGGCTGGCAGGTGAAGATCGGGTTGATGGTGCCGATCCGGTCCTTGACCTTGACTTCGCAATTCATGGCTCGGCTCCTCAATAGTTCTGGACGGTCAGCTCTTCGTTGAGCGAGCCGTCGATGGTCAGCCAGTCGATACGGGCGTGAAGCTTGGCGAGGACGGAACGGATTTCGTCGGCGCCGAGACCGGACAGCCAGGCGCAGCGCTCGCGGAAATTCCGGGCGAGCAGCACGGCGTCGACCCAGTAGCACTTGTCGAGCGGTGTCGACGTGTCGACCTCCTCGCCGACCAGAAGCTGGGTCGTCTTGCCGAGGATGCCGGCATTCTGCTTGCGCCGGTCCCAGCCGCGTGAATTGAACTGCCAGAGGCAGTTCTTCATGATGTAGGTCTCCAGCTCGGAAACCTTCGACTTCATGTCGTCGTCGACATCCGCAAGCGGGTCATGGTCGTAGAGCTTGGGGTAATTTGCCCGAGCGACGTCCTTCTTGTCCTTCTTGGCCATGGTGGTTCCCCTCACTCGGCGGCTTCGGTGGCGGCGCGGCGTTCGAACACCGGATAGGTCTTCCCGCGCAGGCCCGAGATCGGGTCGAACGGGCCGGTATATCCGGTGATCGGCGACGCCTTGGCCTCTTCGGAAAGGGTGGCGTCCGACAGCATTCGCCGGGTCACGAAGCCCTTGTCGATTGCGTAGTCGTCCTTGGAGATGTCGATGGCCGACAACTGGTGCATCGGCGAGTAGACCGCATTGTAGATGTCGCGGGCAAAGCGCACCCAACCCTCAAAGCCCTTGTAGGGGCCGTTGTGATAGGCGTGGGCGTTGAGATAGGGCACCCGCATCTTCTTGGCGACTTCGCCCGGACGCTTGCCGGTGAAGATCACGTCCGGCTTCAGCGTCAGCAGTGCTTCCTGGTTCTCAAGCTCGTTGGGATCGTCGATGGCCAGCGCCCCTTCGCCGCAGCGCGAGACGCCCTTCTCCATGTCGCCCTGATGACCGAACTTGGTGTAGACCGAGACGACCTTGACGCCCATCTCCTCCTGGATGGCGTGCGCCCAATGCCACAGCTTGGAGCCGCCCGGCCACAGACAGACCTTCTTTCCCTGAAGCCGTTCCTTGTACCAGTCGAGCTCCGGCTTCCAGCGGGCGGTCTCCTCGGCGATGATCGCTTCGGCGCGGTCCTCGATGCCGAAGAACAGGCCGATCTTGCGTAGGCTATCGCCGAGCGCCTTGTGGCCGAAACCGTCGATATCAAGGCGCGGGATGCCGTAGCGGGCGCGCAGCTCGTCGCAGATGTACTCGGCCGAGCGAGCGCATTCGAGCACGTTGAGATGGGCTCGGTGCATGCCGCGCAGGCTGTCATAGGTGCCGTTGCCGGTGAATGTGGACAGCACCTGGATGCCCATGCGCTTGAAGTAGTCGAGCATCACCTCCTGGTCGCCCTGAATGTTGTACTCGCCGACATAGTTGATGACGTAGTCGGAGGTGATTTCCGGCTCGACCGTGCCGACCTTCTGGTTAAGCCAGGCGATGTTGATCTTGTGGTGGCCGCCCGATTGCGAGGGTCCACCGAAGCCCGGCGAGTTACAGACGAAGATGTCGACCTCTGGACGCTCGGTCATCACCTCCTCGGCGATGGCGCCGATGTCGTCGCCGATCAATGCCGTGGCGCAGGTCTGGTAGATGGTCATGCGCTTGATGTCGGGGAACGCATCGAAGGCTTCGAGGATGTTCTGCTTCAGGAGCTTCTCGGCGCCGAAGACGATATGCTTTTCCTTCACGTCCGACGCGAAGGTGTATTTCAGCTGGAAATTGTTGTTGTCGGAGATGTAGCGCTTGGTCTGCCAAGTGTCGTAAGTGCAGCCGACCGGACCGTGACTGAGATGGATCACATCCTTCATCGGCGTGCCGATCACGTGCTTGGCGCCGCAATAGGCGCAGCCGCGTTCGGAAATGGTGCCGGGGATGGTGTTGAGGTAGCCCTTGGGCAGGGCGTCGGTCAGATCTTCACCGGGGCCTTTGACCACGGCGTGCATCTTGCGCTCTGGGATGCACTTGCTGACCTCGAATTCATGATACGGCATAGGAAAATCCTCTTCGGACGGGAGGGGGCCGCCGCGCGGCAGAGGAGCGCGCGACGGACGGCGAAGGGGAGGACCGGCGCTAGTTCAGCATGCCGTATTTGACGACCATCGCTTCCAACTGGTCCATGGTCAGCGGTCTGGGGATGACGAAATCCTCGTTCTCTATGATCTTGCGGCCGAGTTCGCGGTATTCGTTGGCCTGGTTCTGCTCGGCATCGAACTCGGTGACCGTCTTCTTGTTGAATTCGGCCTTCTGGACGATGTTGTCGCGCGGGACGAAGTGGATCATCTTTGTCCCGATGGCGGCTGTGAACTCCTCAAGGAACTCCTTCTCGCCATCGACATTGCGGCTGTTGCAGATGATGCCGCCGAGGCGCACGCCCGACTGCTTGGCATACTTGACGAGGCCCTTGCAGATGTTGTTGGCCGCATAGATAGCCATCATCTCGCCGGAGGCGACGATGTAGACTTCCTGCGCCTTGCCGTCGCGGATCGGCATGGCAAAGCCGCCGCAGACGACGTCGCCCAGCACGTCGAAGAAGATGAAGTCGAGGTCTTCGGTATAAGCCTCGTTCTCTTCCATCAGGTCGATGGCGGTGATGACGCCGCGACCGGCGCAGCCGACGCCCGGTTCCGGACCGCCGGACTCGACGCAGCGGATGTCGCCGAAGCCCTTCTTCATGACCTTGTCGAGCGTCACCTTCTCGGCGCCGTGGATGCGGAGCGTGTCCATCACCGTTTCCTGCGGCTTGCCGCCGAGGATCAGGCGGGTGGAGTCAGCCTTGGGATCGCAGCCGTGGATGAACACGTGCTTGCCGTGGAAGTAGGCGAGAGCCGCCGCCGTGTTCTGCGTGGTGGTGGACTTGCCGATGCCGCCCTTGCCGTAGATGGCTACCTTGCGCGTCGTCATGTTGGTGTCTCCTGGGAGGTCTTGGGAGGGCGGGGAAAGCCGCCGATGACGAAGACAGGATCGCAACTCGCGTGCCACGACTTTAGTATTATTGGCGCCTCGAATGGCTTCCATGCGTTTTCGGAACGCAACGTCGCAAATCGATGATTCGTATGGTCTTTATTTACTTGCGATGAGTTCGCAAAAGACTGTTATTTACGTTCGCGTGCAAAGGGGCTGCAAAAATACATTTCCGTAAATTCCGGCGAACCGCGAGGCGACTTGTCGAAAAGCCGGTTTTTACATTTTCGGAAATTTACATCGCCCTTTTTGCGCAAAACGTAAAATTGCGCTGAGGCATGGGGAGACGAATAAAAATCCCCGCCGGGGCGGCCCGGCAGGGATGAAATGGTCGCCGATCTAAATGGATTTAGCGTTGCGGCGGCGTCGCGGTGCGGAACGTCTTGTAGCTTATGCCGTAGCGTTCCATTCTGAGGCCGAGCATGCGGCGCGTCAGCCCCAGTTCGGTGGCGGCGATCCCGACATTCCCATTGGAATTCTTCAGCGCCTCGACGATCATTTCGTATTCGACGGCGTGTATCTTGTTTTCAAGGCTGACACCGAAAGTAGTGCCGGTCTCACCCGAGGTTTGCAGCGACGGCGGCAAATTGTAGCCGTGGATGACGTCGTCGTCGGACAGGATGATGGCCCGCTCGACGACGTTTTCCAGCTCGCGAACATTGCCGGGCCAGTGGTAGGCCATCAGCATGTTGAGCGCCGGTGTCGATATCCGCTTGATCGATTTCAGGTTAGCCTTGCTGGATTGGGCAACGAAATGGTCGGCAAGCAGGATCACGTCCGAGCCACGGTCGCGAAGCGGCGGCACGGTGATCGGCACGACATTCAGCCGATAATAGAGGTCTTCCCGGAATTCGCCGCGTTCCACCATTGCCACGAGATCCCGGTTGGTGGCGGCGATGATGCGGACATCGACCTTGAGCGGTCGTGAGCTGCCAACGCGCTCGATCACCCGCTCCTGAAGCACCCGCAGGAGTTTTGCCTGAACGGCGAGCGTGAGCTCGCCAACTTCGTCGAGAAAAATGGTGCCGCCATCGGCCTGCTCGAACGAGCCCTTGTGCGCGGCAACAGCGCCCGTGAAGGCACCTTTCTCATGGCCGAACAGGCCGCTTTCCGCGAGATTTTCCGGTATGGCGGCGCAGTTGAACTTGATGAACGGTCCTTCCGAAGCCAGGCTTGAATAGTGGATGGCGCTGGCCACCAGTTCCTTGCCGACGCCGCTTTCGCCAAGGATCAGCACGGTCGCCCGGCTCACCGACACCTTGTGAATCAGCTCGTAGACATCCTGCATCGCCTTGGAATTGCCGATGATGTTGGCTGGCTGGTAGCGCTCCTTGAGCTGGTTTTTGAGGCGGAGATTTTCGGTTTCCAGCGCCACCTTTTCAACGTTGGCGATCAAATAAAGTTCGGCGAGTGGCCCAATCATCAAAGCTATCGCCGCAATGAATTCGGCGTCCTGCTTGAGAAGGAGCTGACTGCGATAAACGCGCTCGCCTGCGATGGTGCCCAGCACTTTCTTTCCCAGCATGATCGGCACACATATGAATGCCGCCTTGCCGCGCCGTTCACTCTCTGGCGAGCCAGTGCGGTTCAGAAAGTCCGAGCTATCGGACAGGCGGGGCACGACGATGGCTTGCCCACTTTCGACAACCTTGCCCGTGATCCCCTCGCCGGAAGCATAGATGCCACGCTTCCTCTCGTCTTCCGTGAGGCCAAAGCTCTCGTGAATGAAGATGGTGTCGGAGCGCCGGTCGTAGAGTGTGATGATGCCCCGATCCATCCTGAGGCTAACGCGCATGATGTCCAGGATGATGTGGAGTGCGTCACTGAGGCCGGAACTCTCGGAGACCACCTGATTTAGGCGATAGAGAACCGGCAATGTGTTGACCCGACATTCGCCGGTCCCACAATGCGAATAGTCGTCGACCGGCGTTCCGAAGCCCAGCGCCGGATCGAGCAGTTCAGCAGAAAAACGAGCGTCGTTGGCCACTCTTTGGTGTCCCGTTGTTCCACCTCCCTGTGTTTCCTCAAAAGGCAAGGATGCAATCAGCGGACCAAGCAAGCCCGACTGCCGGGCTCAAATTTGAGGCAGCAAAAGATCTCGTGGATCGTCTGGCTAAGCCGCTGTAATGGAAAAGAAATTTGAATTTATAAGCACGGCTGCGGTTTTGAACGCCGGAAGCCGCCCGCTGACATCGGCTTCCAATCCCGCTGCTCGCTCCCCGAGTGCTGCCTGAAGGCTGGCGCGATAGGCGGGTATCGCGCGCCAATCGGGCACAGTTCGCGATGTTATCTCAACGTGATATTGGAAGCCGTAGGCGCGTCTGCCCCAGCGCATCGCCTGCACCGGAGCCGCTGCGTTCCCTGCCAGGATAACGGTTCCCTCCGGCAGGCTTTTCACTTCGGCTCCGTGCCATTGGAAGCATTCGATCTCATCCGGGAAGCCACTGAATATCGGATCGGCGCGACCTGCCTGGGTGAGTTGCACCCTTGCAAGGCCGACCTCCGGCGCTTTCATAAGTCCGACGGAGCCGCCGAGGGCATCGGCAAGCAACTGATGTCCGAGACAGATACCCAGGTACGGTTTTGCCATGTCGCGAACGAAGGTGCGGATGGCCTTCTTTTCTGCGACGAGCCATGGCAGTTGGGCTTCCTGCCAGACATCCATCGGACCTCCCATTGCCACAAGGAGGTCGAAGCCGTCGAGCAGCGGAACTGGCTCCCCCTCGTCCAGTTCAACTGTCTCGATGGAATGACCGGCTTCCTTCCAGAGCTCGGTAAAGGCGCCAGGATGCTCGACGCCCAAGTGCTGAAACACGAGAATACGCATCGCTTCATCCGATCCGGAAAGAGGCCAGCGACGCGGGGGGCTCGACGCCTTCGGCATTGCGCGGGTCCGGCACAGGCACACCGACCGTCAGGCCGATCGGAAGAACGCCAGCCCATACCTTGAAGGCGTAATCCTCCTCATTGTCCTCCGGCGGACCGACCCGCAGCTTGGCCGATGCCTCGGTCAGTGGCAGCGACAAGATAGCCGTGGCTGCGACTTCCTGCTCCGTCACCGGCCTCAGCCTGTCCCATTGTCCGGGTACGTAGCCATCGACGAAGCGCTTGAGAAGACGAACTTTTTCATCAGGTTCAACTACGGCTTCGGGCCGGCCGAACACCATAACCGAGCGATGGTTGATGTTGAAGTTGTAGGCGGCACGTGCAAGCACAAGCCCGTCGAGGATCGAAACTGTCAGGCAGACCTCTGCCTCGCCAGTGGCTTTCATCATTCTGCCGTGTGTGGCGCCATGCCAGTAGATGCGATCTCCCTCTCGCCATTGCAGCGTAGGCGTCACGATCGGTTGCCCTTCGTGGACGTATCCGACATTGGCCACCGGCATGGCGTCGAGAATGGCGTAGATGGTGTCCTTGTCGTAATGGGCGAGCCAACGATAACGATTGACGCGGGTTCGGGAACTGGGAGCCGCGAGGGCGGTCTGGTGCACGGTGGAACCTCTCATCTAGTGTGATCAGAGGTGCAAGGAGCACGAAGCGTGCCAGTAGTATGAATTAGGAGAACACGTTTAGGTTGCTAGCCACTTACCTTAGGAAGGCTCGGCGTTTTCGGCGAAGTTGACCAGTGACGTTGCCCCTTGCGCCTAATCCGGTTTGAAGTTCGTTCTGGCCATCGAGAGGACCAGAACCTAAGGCGCTGTCGTTGCCCACTGTTCACAGGCGATTTCCGCGGCGATCGCCTTGGCTCGGTCGGCGAGGTCCGGCCACGACACTGGGGTTCCCACGCTCCCCATCTCGAACGGAATAGATTGGGCTTCCAAGAACATCGTCGCCATCGAGGCTTTGAGAGCAAAGTTCACGTTCTGCGGGATGTCGTTGTTCGCGACAGTGGCGATGAGCGAGTTCAGCTTTGAATCAACGACCCCAACGACGTTGCCGTAGACGTCAATGAGCGGACCACCGCTATTGCCGGGTTGGACTGCCGCATCCGTTTGAAGATGGGCGATATCGTCGCGGAGCCCCGCCGTGGCGGTCACAGCCCCGCGTGTGAAGTTGCCGGAGCTGGCCAGCTCCCCAGATAACGGAAAGCCGAAAGCCGCAACATCTTCCCCAAGCCGCACTCCAGGGCGCATCTTTGCAATGTTGTCCGAGCGATAGTCGGTGGTCTCAACGATCGCCAGATCGTTAGTCGTGTCTCGGCCACGAACGGCTCCTTCTGTCGTTTTGCCGGCGACAACGACTCCTACCTTCTCGCAGCCTGCGACCACATGGGCATTGGTCAGGAGCCTGTCGGCAGTAACAAAAAAGCCGGTTCCGCTTGAGACAGCCCGTTCCTTTTCGGGGGCGGCCGTCTGCGGCGGTGACGGAGAAACTGCTGCTGGCATTGCCGGTACGGACGCGACGGTCACAATAGGCGCCGGAGGGGAACGAGGTATTCCAAGCTCGACCTCAGACCGAAACAGGTCCGACATCACGGTCGCTAGGCGGTCGCCGTGGAACTCCGCCATGGAAGGCCAAATGAGCGTGAACCCGACTACGCCAGTGCCGATGTCCTCAAAGCGCGTATACTGTGTAGCCGCCTCGGCATGGCTGTTGATGACGAAGAATTTCGATTTGATCGTTTGATAGTCGGTGACGTGGGATCGCACGGCCTCCTGCGTTATCCCATACAAGGCCTGAAGCGAGACGCCGGGGTAGTAATCAAGGTCCACAATGGCGCCTTCGCTGGCAGCGCCAAAACGGATCCCCGTGTTCGTCGTCAATGTCGACTTGGCCAAACCTCTGGGTATCCAAAAGGGCGTACCGGTCACTGGATGGGTGACGCGGGACAGGCCCCACGTACTCAGGATCGGTGAAGCGGCCCGCAGTAGCTCGTCATAATCACCGGCCGAGAGAACGCCGTTAGACACTTTTCCGTTTGCGTTCTGAAAGTCCTTGATGGCCTGCCAGAGGTTCTTCCCGAAACCATCTCCCGCCACAGCCGGCCAGTGTCCGAGAGACGCCAGAAGCAACTGGATGTCGCGGCGTCGCTCGACAGGCATCGCCATGAATGCCGCGCGGGCATCTTCAAGCGAAACTTGGGCTGTTGGGCTGGCTCCAGTATCCTCGGCATCCGGAGCGATCGAACCGTAGCCGTGCTCTTCCATATGCCGGCGCAGCCCATCGAGAAAGCTCAAGCGATATTGCTGATCGGAAGGGCACGTCTCGATCGGCTGAGGTTTACGGCAGGCGTAAACCCCAAAGTCGGAATTCCGATCGTAAAGGCCGTTCATGGCTGCCCATGCTGCCTGCCCCTCACCAATCCGGTTCTTGGCGGCAACCCATGCAGCGAGGAAGCCGTTAGAGTGCCAACGGTCTGGCTGAACCTTTGCGAGAAACTCCATGCCTCGAACCTCTTGAATGAGGCGGTGACGGAACTTCTCGTCTCCGGAGACATCGCGAACGGTCGCCTTTCCAAATTTACTGATGCGGATTGGCTGCGTGGAGCAGGCGTAACAGTCGAAAGTATAGAGGAAACTATCGTCCGGCAGGATCAGCTCGGCTTCGCCATCCTCATCCGCATCTTCGAGATCGATGCCGTCGCCGTCGCGGTTACCCAAGTCAACCGTGGTCCATTCGGTTGGGCTTGTAGCGTCGAGAACCACCGTCTCGGTGCAGCAATGGGCACCGCCAGAGTATGCGTCGATGAAGATCTCAGGCGTATCGTTCCCGCCGTCTACCTCCGCGACCATGACGCTGGACTCATAGTCCGGTTCCCCTTCTGCAAAGGTATGGCGGAGGTCCAGAACCTGCTTTCCAGCCCTTTGGGCCGTGACATGAGCCGTCCAGCCTTGTGCCGCCGGCTCACGCGTGACCGTTATCTCAAGCGCAGCGAAGCTAACGACGCCAGGCTTGTCACGCTTCACTTTGGCACTTGCTTGTTGCGCGACCGGTGCCTTCCATATGGTTTCAACGTAGTCACGGCCAGAAGAAAGCAGCGCGTCACTTGGTAGCGGCGGCCATGTGATGGTCTGGGCGATCTGTTGAAGGCTGCCTTTGCGCGGTTCCAGAGAAACCGCCAGCCATCCGGATTTGGAGCGGATCACACGAGCAGTTGGGCCAAAAAGGCGGGCAATTCCGATCGCCGTATCGACGTCCTGAGTGCTCGCAACGGCAATCCAATGGCTACCGGAAGGTGGGGCGAACGTTTCTGCCCTAAGTGGGTTCTCCGAGGCCCAAAGAAATGCACAGAGCAGAAGGCCGATCGGCCAAGACAATCGACGGTACCGAGAACTCGGAACGGGAGAATGTCGCGTCGGATGTCCGGTCAGCCCTAAAGGCACGCTCAAAAACACTGCCGCCCCCCACGCATTCTTCCAGCTTCGCCACCGTACAACCGAGCGTCGCCCGCTTCTAGCTGTGGTGGTTTGCACAAAGGGATTAATGACGAAGCTCCGTCACCCGGATGGACGGTTCGTTTTGGAGCAACGGGGGCGGCACGGACGAGACTCATCCAAACGAAGATCACCTCGCAGCCGGCGGTCATCCGACCGCGCCCCACGCAGTCGGGACTGGCATCACCGATCCCGTCCCCAATAGGGTGCTCGCCGTCCCGCCGAAACGGCCTCGGCCTCGTCGCAGAACCAGCGCTCGCCATGCTCAATGTTGACGTTGGTCTTCGCGTACCAGGGCGACCACGGCGCGTGGTAGATGCGCTCGCCCTTGTCGTTGATGTTGCCCTTGATTGGGCAACGACGGTCCGGAACCGACTGAATCGCGCTGTCCCATTTGTGCGCGCGAAAATCCCATGGGGTTTCAGTCTCGGCTTGCCACACGCCTTTTCCTCGAAAGCGTGCCTTCTCCTGGTCGACGTCATAGTCGTGAGAGTACTTCCTGAAGGACCAAGCAAGGCCGTCCTCAACAAGACGCTTCCCGATGTCTTGGCCATCGGCGTAGCACACCGAGAGCTGGGCGACCGTAGCCGTCCTTGCCGCGATCATCGCACTCAACCCGCGCAGATGACAGCACCAGCTTTTCCATTTCGGCAAGCGCGGCCTTCCCACAAGGCCACAGCTTGCCTGATGAGCCTTTGCGAGTTTGCCCGAACTCCAGGGCATCGATCCCGTGGATGCGATGCGTGATGCCGCCAACGACGATCGTGTCGCCATCAACCACCCGAACGGCCTCTGCCCCTGTAGCTGGCACTGTCGCCAACAAGGCGACCGCCAACAGCGTAACAACTGCATTCAGGGGATTCATGGAGCGCATTCCTTGACGCCGGCATTTCCCGCAGAAGTATAATGCGAGCGGGGATGCAGCAACGGGCCTGCTGGGGGGATCATGAAATTTGGCATACGCACTCCGAGCCTTAAGAAGCGGATAGCGGCCAGGACATCCGTAAAGCGGATGATCCGCCACAACTTGAGAGTTAAGGCACCCAAGGGGCTTGGATGGGTCACAGACCCCAAAAAGGCAGCCTACAACAGGGTCTATAATCGCACCACCAAAGGGGTCGGATGCTCCGTATGGATCGTCGCGCTGTTGGGACTGGGTATTCTGCTGACGAGCAGACTGATCGCTTAGCGCTGTCGTGACACCAATGAAGATGTCTGCCGCTTCACGACGGTATTCCTTGTTCCCTCGTTCATGGGCGATTGCACTCGCGGCCTGAAGGCAGCCCTCATTGCGATGCGGCGTCCGTTCGAAGGCGTATCCTAACGTCCGGAGACACTCAGGAAGTTTACCGATGCTTAGGGTTTTAACCTTATGCACTACGCCACTATGAAATTCGGCACTGCACTCATACGCTGATCGTTTGCTAGCCTGCTCCGCACCGGAGTGTCAGGCCTCGGCTTCGATCAGGTGCTCGCCACCCGATCTCCTTCTCATCATCCGCCCTGATCAGTCATTGCTTTCGCAATTGAACTCTTCTCGTGGCCGTTTTGCGCCGGAATCAAGCATTCCGGCAGGGAGACCCTATGTCCAATCCGTCTTGTTCGTTCATCGTCAAAGGTCCTGACGACATCGACGCACTTTCCAAAGTTGCCGACGACCTTCGATATCTCCTCTACGGAAACGGCGTTCCGCCGATGGTCCGCCTCAACGAAGCCCCGCTCCTTGAGGGGTGGTCCGAAACCCTTGTTCCCTTGCGAGGGATCATCAGCCTCTCGGGCATCGACAGACCGACCTCGCTAATTGGCCAGCCTGTTTTCGCGCTCTCCCGCAGTCGGGGTTGGGCGCGGACACTTCACGGTTGGGTTCGCCTCGGCCGCCACGTCGACGAGATGCAATGAGGAGGCCTTCATGTTTGTCTTCGACGCTCGCGATCAGTCCGTTCTCAATGAACTGGACTACACCAACTCACTGCTGCGGCCGCTGATCCACGACCTCGAACGCATCCGCGCCGAGGGATATCCCGACGCCCGCCTCCTCGGCGAAGCGCCCATCCTGCACCAATGGACACCGGCGGTTCGACCTGTCTCCTGCCTGACCGGGCTATCCTCCGGCCACCCTCTGCTTCCCGGTACCGCTCGTCCGATTGTCACATCTGAGGTCTGGCTGATCGCACCGCAGGAGGGTTGGGCTCGGACACTCAGCCGCTTCTACCGCCTCGGTAAGCCCGCCTCGGGAGGACCCGACCAATGAGCATACCGATACCCAGAACCGCCGCCACGCCTCCTTAGGCCATGCCGTCCGACGGCATGGCGATCTCCCGCTTTTGAGACTTCGACATGCCGAAAAGAGCTTTTAACCCGATCCTTCCGGATCTCGGGGACACCTCCTTCAAAACTGCCGTTCTGCGACCACCGACTGATAGTGTTTCCACCTTCTGCACTTGGGCGACGCTAGTGTCCGCGTTGCGGCACCAGTTCGGCTTTTCCCGCGGTTTACCGATGATGCTCGGCCTCGTCGTCCCCGAGGGTCATATCGATCCCGAACAATACCGCGATTGTTGCGAGTGGATTTGCAGACGGGTGGTGGAAAATGTCCCATGGATGGACCACAATGCGGAGTTCATCGCCTGCGTGTGGGACACCCCGAACTCCAGGAAACGACGAAACCCGGACGCCTGGCCCCTCGCGACAAACTATTGGCTTTTCGGGATTGCGACCTCCGAGGAGGCTTTTCCTGAAGATTTCACCAATCTTGCCGATGCCATTGTCCAAGTACGACCGGTCTCCACTCGTGACATCAGAGCTGCTGCACGCATGGTCGTCGGTCTTGAGTTGTCGGACGAAGACGCCGAGCTCGCCCTCAAGCTTCCCCTTGAAAAACTCGACGCCATTTTTCGCGTCGGTCGCTCATTGCGAAGAGTAAGGAGCATTCTATGGAAGCTCTCCGATGAGCAGCCGAAAGCATCGCCGCCGTCTCAGACTTCGAAGCAGCGTCTCACTCTTGAGACCCTGCCGGGCATGGGTGAAGCAACGGAATGGGGCCAGTGCCTGGCAACGGAACTGGCTGCCTGGCGTCGCGGGGAGCTGGAGTGGAAAGACATCGATCGGGGTGTCGTGCTCTCGGGACCGAGCGGGACTGGAAAGACAACGTACGCCAAGGCTCTAGCGGCATCGTGCGGTGTTCCACTGATCGCGACAAGCTATGCAAAATGGCAGGCGTGCGGGCACCTCGGGGACATGCTGAAAGCCATGCGGAAGTCGTTCGCAGACGCAATCAGAACAGCTCCGTCAATCTTGTTTATCGACGAAGTTGATGGCTTCGGAGATCGGGCTCGATTCTCCGGAGACAACGCTCACTATAGCTTTCAGGTGATGAGTGGGCTTCTCGAAGCGCTCGATGGGGTCGAAGATCGGCAGGGCGTGGTTGTTGTTGGAGCGTGCAACTACCCGGAGCTCCTTGACGAGGCCCTCATGCGACCGGGACGGTTGGATAGGCACATTCGAATTCCGCTGCCTGACTTCCAAGCTCGTCTCGGGATTCTTCGATTCCATGGGGTGGACCTACCGGACGAACAGCTTCTTCAGGTTGCTGAGAGGACAACCGGCAAGACGGGAGCGTATTTGGAACAACTCGTTCGCGGCGCACGCCGCCGGGCCAGGGCAGACAAGCGCCCCCTGTCGAACGATGATCTGGTTGCCGGGTTGCCGGAACTCATTCCTATGCCGGAAAACGATCGTTGGAGGGTGGCTCTCCATGAGACCGGGCATGCCGCTGTCACCACCATTCTCGGCACAGGATCGGTTCTGCACGTCACGATTCTGAATTGGATCGAGAAATCGGACGACGCGCGCACCGTCTCCACGGGAAGCACGGCGGTGCGGCGCGAGCAGATCAAGCTTCGAAAGCGAGAGGACTACATTGATGAGATCGCAGCCAGCATGGCTGGCATCGCCGCTGAGGAGGTATTTCTCGGAGAGGCATCTGACGGCGCTGGCGGCGGAGCGGGTTCCGACCTGGACAGGGCTACATCCCTCGCCATTGATTTGGCAGCATCGAGTGGCTTGGGTTCGTCACTGGTATTCCTAGCACCTAGCGGCACGGCCGACAGGCTTGTCAACTCGAACCCAGTAGTGCGCAACGAGGTCCACTCGATCCTGAATGAAGCCAAGAGCCGGGCAAGAACCGTAATTGCCTCCGAACGAGCAGTCATTTTATCGCTTGCCAACCAGCTTTCGGAGGCCAGCTATCTTGACGGAGACGCCTTCCGTAACGCGCTTCGTTCCCGAAGTATGAGCCACGCACAGCGATCGGTTACGCCGGGCTTCCCAATTTGACGCAATACTGCCACACGCTCCATAGCCGATCGGGGTGCAGGTACCTTCGGAAGTGTTTATCGGCAATATGGAGGTGGCTGGAATTGATCTATCAGAGATTGCGACGTAGAGGTTAAGCATCCTAGCTTTCTCAAGTGGGCAGGATGCCATCGGGGGTAATTCACGCTGACGCAAACCAAACGGCCTTTGGAGCATTGCTCCAAAGGGAGTTTCTCGGCGCGTGAAGTTATGGGGGCACACATGTCGGTTGTTCTGGAACCACAAAATCAAAATGCCGACACCTCCGTTTTCCAAAGCACCCTGCCCGTCGCGGACAAACTGGATCGGGCAAGAATGGACTTGCTCGATCTTTCGGCCCGCAATCGATTGCTGAATATGCCGCGCTCGTCGAAGAGTGCGCGATCAATCGACATCGTTGATGAAAAGAGTGCCGAGATTTTCCGCCTGCTTGTCCAGGAGGGAAAAGTCTTCACGTTCGTCGCTGGCAAGCCTGCCCGGCCTGGTGAAGAGAATCCCGATGCCGAGGTCGAGGAACTAACCGACCTAGCCCAGCCAGAGGACGACGTTACCGACGAGCGAGGCGTTTTCAGCCGTCATGCGGACACAAAACTGCAGACGCGCCTAACGCCTAAAGGACTTCAGAAACGGCTGTTGGAACTCTTCTTCGATGCACGCACCCTGGAAGAAGAACAAGGGGTCAACATCCTTTACCTGACCCTCGGCACGCTAAAGTGGGTCGATCCTACGAACGCGGCCAACACTCGTTTTGCTCCTTTGCTGTTGATTCCGGTTTTGCTGGAGCGAGGCAATGCAGGCGAGAAGTTCAAGCTCCGCTCCCGCCCGGAGGACTATGCCTCCAACTTATCGCTCGAAGCCTATCTCGACCGCGTTCATGGCATAAGGCTGCCGGAGTTCGAGGCCAGCGATAGCTTCGATCCAACTGCTTACATGGATGAGGTCGCGGATGCTGTCGCAGCGAAGACCGATTGGTCGGTGCAGTACGACGACGTTGCGCTCGGCTTTTTTTCCTTCTCCAAATTCCTGATGTACCGAGACCTTGATCCCGAGACGTGGCCCTCCCATGCTCGGATCAGCGAGCGCCCATTAATCCGAAACCTCTTGTCCGACGGGTTTGCCGACGCTGGCAATATGATCTCTGAGGACGCGAGGATCGACCCCTTCATCGCGCCAGCCGACATGCTGCACATCGTCGACAGCGATAGCAGTCAGACACTGGCGGTCCACGAGGTGCGCCGCGGACGAGATCTGGTTATCCAAGGACCGCCGGGGACGGGCAAGAGTCAGACCATCGCCAACGTGATCGCGTCCGCCGTCGCTGACGGAAAGACCGTACTCTTCGTGGCCGAGAAGATGGCGGCCTTGGAGGTCGTGAAGCGTCGTTTGGACGCTACCGGCGTCGGCGCTGCCTGCTTGGAGCTTCACAGCAACAAGGCGAACAAGCGCGCGCTTCTTGATGAACTTCGCCGCACCTGGGAACTCGGGGCGCCGAAGGTTCGTGATGCCGGATCTCTTTATGCTCGTTTGACCGAAGCTCGTGACGGTCTCAATGCGCATGTCGCACGAATGCATGCGCCTCATCCCAAGGCTGGGCTCACGCCGTATCAGGTCATCGGGCAGCTCGTCCGTCTGAGGCTCGCGGGACAGAAACCCAATGATATCATGCTGGCCGGCCCGCACGAATGGACGCCCGACGGCTTTGCCGAGCGGCACGCTGTTCTATCCGAGTTGGTCGATCGGGTAGAAGTCATAGGGAAACCCGCCGACCACATCTGGCACGGCGTTGGTCTTGCTGCCGTTACTCCGATGGACGTCGAGCGACTTACGGTTCGCATTGCGGCCTTGGCTGAGAGGCTATCCGGGCTCGATACCGAGCAGAGTGGATTGGCTGCGATTTTGGAGCGGGAAAGCGCTTCCACGCTAGATGCGATCACGCCCGTTCTGGAACTGGCCCGCCGTGTAGCAGGTGCGCCTTCGCTCTCCGGAAAAGCGTTCTCCTCACAAGACTGGGCCGACAACGGTCCGGCGATCCTTGCCCTAGTTGCTAAAGGAAATCGCCATGCTCGGCTTCAAGCGGAACTAGCCCAGGTATTCCTTGAGGCAGCCGGAACGACCGACGTCGAGGCAGACCGCGACACGCTTACTCGTTTGCCCTCTTCCTTTACGCTTGAGGCATTTGAGCGTTTGGCGGTTTTAGCGGACGGTCTGCCGCGCTTGATGGCTGAAGCTGACGCCCTGGCCAAGACCATGGCCCGCGCGGCGCCAACCACGCTGGCCGACATAGAACATCTTGTCAGGGTCGGGGAGCGAGTGGCCGTAGCTCCCGAGATCGACGCGGCAGCCTTTGCCGCCGATCTCTGGAACAACAACCTCGACCGTGCGGCCGATCTGGCCGATGCTGTTCGAGCCCTTGAACAAGCCCGAGCGGAGATTGGCGCGGTTCTGCAGGAAAGCGCGTGGACGATGGACCTGTCGGCGGCCCGCACGACACTGGCCTCCCACGGGAACGGCTTATTCAAGGTGTTCAGCAGTGATTGGCGAAAGGCGAACCGTCTCGTCCGGTCGATACTGGCAAACCCGAATCCGCCTTTGGCTGAAACGCTAACGCTGCTCGATGCGTTGGCCCGTGGGCAAAACGCCCGTCGCTTGCTCGATAACGAAGACGGCTTCGGACGTAGCGTCTTCGCTTCCCATTGGCGGGGCGATCGCTCGGCCTCTGAGCCGCTTATTGCCCTCGTGGCCTGGATGCAATCGCTCAAAGGACTAGGCGCCGAACCCAGACTTGTTGCGGCAAGCAGTCCGGACCGGCAGGCCATATCTGCCCGTATCGAGCGGACGCAAGTGCTGCTCGATAAGCTTCGGCCTGTCGCCGGGATCCTTTGGGGGGACCTGCCGGAAAAGGAACTGGTTTTCGGCGATGCACTTTCACTGGACCGTGCCGATCTGAACTTTGTCCATGACGTCTTAATCCGCTTCCATTCAGCCGATAGGGCGACGGCCGCGATCATGGCCGACGTTCCTGCATCACTGCCCGAACGACTCCGTCTCTTGGAAAGGCTCATCGAAGGGCAGAACTGCGCGCAGGCGTTGGTCGACGGCGACACGCTCGGCCGTTCCTCCTTCGACACCGTCTGGCTTGCACATGACTCTGATTGGGAGAAGTTGAAGCGCATCGCGGATTGGATCGGCGCGAACGGCGACATCCGTCTTCTGGCGAGTCGGATTGAGGATCGAGCAGGCCTTGCGGGACGGTCGGATGCCATCGAACGTGACCGAACCGATCTGACGTCGGACTTCGATCGCTTGTTGGCCGACCTTCGCTTCGATTGCCAGCGTGGCTTCAGTGTGTCGAACGTCGCCGCGGTTCCCCTTGCCCAATTGCATGCTCGGCTGCGGAAATGGATGAACGGGGGCGAGCATCTTTCGAAATGGGTAGCCTATCGAGATCGTGCGGACCGCGGACGCGCGCTTGGGTGTCATGAGGTTGTCGATCGACTTGAGGACGGCCGCCTATTGCCCGGCGAAGTCATCCCTTCCTTCGAAATCACGTACTTCGAGGCCGTGCACGCGGATCAGGTCGGCGTCGCTCCGGAACTGGGACGATTCGACGGCACGCTGCACGGGCGTATTGCAAGCGACTTCGCCGATCTCGACCGCCAGCGCATTGCCCTCGCCAGTATGGAAGTCGTCAGCGCTCACCATAAGCGTCTTCCGCCTCGGGACGGCGGCGCTATCGGACCAGTGGGCGTGTTGCGTGCCGAAATGCAGAAGAGGCGCGGACACATGCCGATCCGCAAGCTCATGGAGCGAGCAGGACCGGCCGTTCAGGCACTCAAACCCGTGTTCATGATGAGTCCGCTGTCGGTGGCGCAATTCCTCGCCCCAGGCGTTTTCGATTTCGACCTGTTGGTCATGGACGAAGCCAGTCAGATCCAGCCCGTCGATGCGCTGGGCGCGATCGCACGAGCCAAACAGGTCGTGGTCGTCGGTGATCCCAAGCAGCTGCCTCCGACCGCGTTCTTCGCCAAAATGATAGGTAACGCTGGTGACGACGAGAATGATGATGGAGGCCGTGTCGGCGACATCGAAAGCATTCTCGGACTATTCTCGGCGCGCGGGCTGCCGACTCGAATGCTCCGCTGGCACTATCGCAGTAGGCACCAGTCGCTGATCGCCGTCAGCAACCGGCAGTTCTATGAGAGCAAGCTTTTCATCGTTCCGAGCCCTTACACGGCCGAAGCCGGAATGGGCTTACGCTTTCATCACATCCCCAATGGGCTGTTTGATGCCGGCGGCACACGAACGAACCAGGTAGAGGCCAAGATCGTTGCGCAAGCGATCGTCGACCATGCGCGGCAATGTCCTGAGCTCTCCCTGGGCGTTGCCGCGTTCTCAGCCGCACAGCGCCGGGCCATCCTCGACCATTTGGAAGTGTTGCGCCGCGGTCTGCCTCCGGAAACGGAAGCGTTCTTCCAGGATCATCCGGCTGAGCCATTTTTCGTCAAGAACCTGGAAAACGTGCAGGGCGACGAGCGTGATGTAATCTTCATCTCAGTTGGCTACGGCCCGATTACGCCTGGCGGGCGGGTGCCGATGCGGTTTGGGCCGCTTGGATCGGAAGGCGGCGAGCGACGCCTTAACGTGCTTATCTCTCGCGCCAAGCAGAGATGCGAAGTTTTCGCTTCGATGACCGACGAGGACATCGAGCCCGACTTTGCCCAGACGCGCAAGGGCGTCTTTGCGTTCCGTCTGTTCTTGCATTTCGCCCGAACCGGTCAGTTGACCATGGCGGAGAGCACGGGACGGGATTTTGACAGCGTATTCGAGGAGCAGGTCGCGAAGGCGCTTCAGGCGTTGGGATATCAGGTCCACCGGCAGGTCGGCCTCGCCGGCTTCTTTATCGACCTTGCCGTTGCCGACGCCGAGCGGCCTGGGCGTTACCTCCTTGGAATCGAATGCGATGGGGCTTCCTATCATGATGCCCGTTCTGCTCGCGATCGTGATCGGCTTCGGCAGTCGGTCCTGGAAAGTCATGGATGGACTATTCATAGGGTCTGGAGCACCGACTGGTTCCAGCGACCGAAGGAGCAGCTCGATTTGATCGTCGCCAGGATTGAGGCGGCCAAGGCAGAACACGACGCGGAGGCAACCGCGCGCGCCTCCAGGGCCGTTCCGTTCGAGATCGTCACCATTGAACGTGAGGATGCGACCGAAATAGGACTCGCTCCTGCCGGCGAGGCCGCAGCGTCCTTGGGTGAGTTCTACGTGGAGGCCGAGCCTCGGCGTCCGCGTTATGGAGCGACCGAGTTGCATGAGACTCCCACCGGAACGCTGGCCAGTCTCGTCGAGGAGGTAACGCGGGTCGAAGGTCCGGTTCATATCGAGGAGGTGACAGCCAGGATCCGTAACGCGTGGGGGCTTAAGAGAGCCGGAAACCGTATTCAGCAAGCCATCGAAGCAGCTGCTGCGTTCGCGGTAACAACTGGTCGCGTCGAGCGTTCCGGCGATTTCCTCTCCATCCCTCAGGCGACGGTCCGGGTACGCGATAGAAGCGCCGCCGTCTCTCTCAGCTTGCGTCAGGCGGATATGTTGCCGCCATCGGAGATTCGGACAGCCGTTCTCGACATCGTTCGGCGAAACTTGGGCGCGACCTCAGATCAAGTGGTGCAGGCGGTCTCGCGGGCCTTCGGAATTAAGTCGACGAGCGCTACCGTTCGCGAGGCCATTGAAAAGCAGATTAGTGCGGCGGTTTCGTCAGGCGAATTGACCATGCAGGCAGATATGCTGGTCGCAACGACAACATCCGAATAATCTTGGAGTTTCCCGCTTCTTTGACCGTCGGCACTGCCAACGAACCACAATGTCCTTTTCAACGGGCTTCACGAGGAAACCTGTCGGCGGCTTGGAGACGCACTTAGTAATAGCAAATTGGCTCGCGTCCTCCTGGTCGGCTGTAACGTATCGGACCGACGCTTATGAGACTCCGAGTGGATGGGTTGCCGTCACGCTGGCAGGCAAGTTTACGGACGACGAGGCCAAGGCAGCGTTACAAACAAAAAAGAAGGACGCCAGGTTCCCGAACGACGCCTTTCGGACGTTCGGCAACACCTACAAGCGCAAGCTATGCTGTGAGTGAAGGCCAACAGCCAGTCTGCCGAACCGTTATCATCTTCGGTAGTTGCCGGCACTAGATCAACCGCCAAGATCCTCGTCGCCCTCAAGCGGACCGCCCTTCAGCAGGAAGTCGACATCCTGTTTCGACGCATCACCGACCCGCGATATCACGAATTGGCGTCCGCCACGTTCTATGGTCTGAGGCTCGACCATAGCTGCGTCCAATAACTCATCGAGACGCGTCGCCGCGTCGTCAGAAGTCCAAATTCTCAACGATTCCCACTCACTGGCTCGCGAGCTAGGATCGGAATTCGATCCCGCGATGCCCATTCTAGCCGGTATTCGGAAACGCGCCAACTCCGAAGCTGGTATGGTTAACGATTGGATAACAAATCCGGGTTAGCAAACGATGTCGGCAGTTCTTTCATTGGGATTTTTCGCATGCCCATCGGACTCGTTTTGGATACCTGCATCGTATCCGAGTTCGCAAAGAGAGCCGATCAACAGAATCCCAACCTCCGAGACTGGATACAGGAAATCGATCCGGCTGACATCGCCATTCCAGTTGCCGTCATTTTCGAAATTCAGTGCGGCATCCAAAAGATCGCAACTACTAATCCAGCCAAAAGCGAGGCTCTGGCCGAATGGTTGGAAGTGCTTTTGGCGTCCGATTTTCACATTCAGCCAATGACGGCAGAGATCGCACGGCTCCATGCACGAATGGTCATGACGTCGGCGCTGAAGAACCTTTGGCTGCCGGCACCTAAAGCCGGGCCGCAGGCACCTGGGCAGGATCTTCTGATAGCGGCCACCGCTATCGTCCTCGGGGCAACGATCGCCACAGCCAACCTTCGGGATTTCGAAATCATCGACGGGTACTTCGCCCTGCCTGGGTTGATGAACCCACTTGCAGGGCCTCATCCCCGGATGGTCGTCTAGACAATGGCCATGGCATCATAGGGCCTCCTTTCCGGTGTCCACCAGTATCCAGACGCGATGCAACCTGCCCGACCCTGTCAGCATGTGTCCGCCAGTAGACGATCTTACGGACCGCCGGAACTTGAGCTAAATTGCATTTGGAATGGAGGCGTGATGGCAACCGAAACGCGCGAGGTGACGCTGAACCCAAGTGAAGCTCTGGAGCCTCTGATGAAGCGGTTTGCCCCTGCCAATCGTCGTCGGCTCAGTGCACCTGGACTTAGGACTTTTCTTGCGATCGCGGATCTTTGGGCGATGACCGACGAGGAACGCTTGCTCGTTCTCGGGATGCCCGCTCGATCCATGTACCGCAACTGGGTGAAAGCAGTTCGGGAACATCGCGACATCACACTCGATGTCGACAGGCTTACGCGCATCTCGATCGTGCTCGGCATCCACCAAGCACTAGGCACCCTCTACCCAACGGAACAAGACGGCGTCGAATGGCTGAAGACGCCGCATGGCGCTCCCCTGTTCGGTGGTCGCCCTCCGGTCGCTTTGATCACGAGCGGAACTCAGGATGGCCTCTTGAGCGTCCGGCGGTTTCTCGATGCTGCCTGCGGTGGCTTTTACATGCCGCCGAACGAGATCGATCACGCATTCCGGCCCTATCAGGAGGCGGACATTGTGTTCATGTGATCGACGAATGTCGTCGCGTGTCCATAAAGGAGGGCGGCCCTCCTATCTTCCGGAGAAAGAGTAAAGTAGCCCTCAGGCAAAGTTCGCCTCCTGCGCCAACGCCGACGTCATCCAAGCCGGAAGCATTGCTTTTGCCTTCAAGACGGTGCGCCATTCCTCTTTTTCCACCTTGCTTCTGATGGAACTCGCAGCGGTCTTCGCTTCGCGGGCTCCCACAAAGGAAAGTGCGCGAATGATCTCACCCGCTGGCCTGCCGGGATAGAGGGTAAGCCATCTGGGGACCTTTCTCACCTCGACATCCACTTTTCCCAACCGAAGATGGCGGCTCGGTCCGGATGTGATGTAGACATGCCGGATCGGAACCTGGGTTGTCAGCCCAAACCGATTGGCCGCAATTGCCTCATTTTGAAGGATTTCCTGCCCTTTCGCGGCGGCGTAGTTCTCGATGACCAGCTCCACTTGGGGAGGTATCGTTCCGAACCTGGTGGCGATGTTGGCAGTGTAGACGCCTCGCGACACTCGGGTCAAAACGTCGGCTTTGACCAAGCGAGCCAATGCTTGATCCACCGACGCGCGAGTACCCAAGGAGAGAAACTCCTTTGGCACGAAAATCGTGCCTTCAGGCTGACCTTTGACATGCGAACGGATCGCTTCTTTGACGGAGCTCATGGCTTCTCTTCCTGTTTGTCAGAAACATAGTATCATATCTGACAACTGTCAGCGACGGATTGTCGATTGCAGGGAGGAAGCCCATTTTGATGACCTCGGTGGCAAGCTTGATGATCACATCGTAGCTCGCCTCCCCCGCCAAAGGGAGAGGTCCCAAATCACTCTTCCCGCAGTGCCTTCGCAAACTGATCCGTTAGCGGCTTCAGGAGATAATCGAGAGCGGTTCGCTCGCTTGTGGTGACATAGGCCTCGACGGGCATTCCAGGGAGCAGCGGCTCCTTGAGCTTGCCGAGCTCGTCTGCGGGAATTCGGATCCTGGCGAGATAATAGCTTTCCCGAGTTGCCGGATCGACAGTCGCGTCGGCAGCAACAACGCCGACCCTGGCATTTACTTCCGGTGTTCGGCGGCTGTTGAATGCCGTGAGGCGCAGACGCGCCGTCTGCCCCGGGGCGACCATGTCGACATCCGTGGGCTTAATCCTGGCGTTGACGATCAACTCGTCGGAGATTGGAACGATGATGGCGATGGTCTCGCCAGGCGGGATGACACCTCCCACCGTATGATAGGCCAGTTCATGGATGATACCGTCCTGCGGCGCCCGGATGTCGATGTGCTTCATCTGGTCACGGGCCGCGATCGCCTGCTGAATCAGTTCGGCCAACTTGCCGTCAGTTTCGCGAAGACCAGTTTCGGCCTCGGCACGGCGCTCCTCATCAAGATTGCCAGCCGCGATCTGCCGTTCGAGGATTTGTCCTTCGTTGCTGGCGATCTGAGAAATGATCTCGCCAATGGTGCCTGTGAGCTCTGCCTTGGAACGCCGAAGCTGCGAAAGGCGGTCGATCGACACCAAGCCCTTGTCCCAAAGGGGGAGAATTCCGTCGAGTTCATCGGTCGTGAGCTGAAGCTGATCACGCGTCGCGACCAGTCGCGCCTGCAAGCCGTCAATCGCCTTTCGGGACTGGGTAACCTGAGCGCCGAGCTGGCTTTTGCGGCTCTCGATCGAAACCAGTCGAGCCTTGAACAGGCGTCGCTCCGCCTCGATGGTATTCTGTAACTCCGCACCGACAACGCCGGGATAAAGGTCCGCTTTCAGCACAAGGTCGGGCAGATCATGGGCGCTCTCTCGCTCGGCAAGCAGCCGTTGGCGCCGAGCCAGAAGATCGACGATCTGGGCCTCAAGGATGGCGAGATTGGCCCTGATGGTAGTTGCGTCGAGGCGAATGACGACATCGCCTGCCTTCACATGGTCGCCGTCGGCAACATAGATTGCTTCGACGATGCCGCCTTCGCGATGCTGCACCCGCTTGACGTTGCCGCTGACGTCAACCTGGCCATGCGCAATTACCGCCCCAGAGAGCGGGGTCATCACCGCCCAGCCGCCGAGCCCGCCGATCAGTCCAGCACAGGCCAGAACGCCGGCGAGCAGATGCTTGCGGATCGATGACGAGACACCGACTTCTGTTTCCTTGCTCGTTGATGTCATTGCGCGGCCACCTGCCGAACCGGAGATACTGTCGCTCGCTTAAGGATCTCATCCTTGGGGCCGAACCCCGTTTGCCGCCCTTCCGAAATCACCAACACATGGTCGCAGTGAGCAATAGCGCTTGGGCGATGGGCGACCACAACAACGATCGAACCGCGCAATTTGAGATCCGAAACAGCTTGGGCAAGGGCTTCGTCTCCCTCGGAGTCAAGATTGGCGTTGGGCTCGTCAAGGACGACCAGAAACGGATTGCCATAGACCGCCCGTGCCAGACCGACCCGCTGTCGCTGCCCTGCCGAAAGGGTAACGCCGCCGAGACCGACGCGGGTGTCGTAGCCCTGTGGCAGCTTCAGGATCATGTCGTGAGCTCGCGCCAGCTTGGCGGCCTCCAGCACCGCGGCAAAATCCGGTGCGGTCGACAGTCGGGCGATATTCTCGGCAACGGTGCCATCAAGGAGTTCCACGCCTTGCGGCAGGTACCCGATATGGCGGCCGATAACGTCGGGCGACCAATGTCCGATCTCTGCACCATCAAGACGGATTTCACCGTTGGCGGGCATCCAGGCCCCGACCAAAGCCCTCGCCAACGAAGACTTACCAGCACCACTCGGACCGATGACACCAACCGCCTCGCCCGCCGCGACGACAAACGCGACATCACGGACCAGAGCCGACTTACCGCCAGGCGGCGGCACAGCCAGCCCGCGTACGCTCAAGGATTTCTCGGGACGGGGAAGCTCGGAGCGAGATACCTCGGCTTCGAGATGCTCCAGAGCGATCTTTAGCCGTCCCCAGCTCTGCCGCGCACCGACAAAGTTCCGCCACTGGGCTATTACCTGCTCGATCGGAGCCATGGCGCGCGATGTAATGATCGACGCGGCGATAATGGTGCCAGAGGAAATCTCGTTGCTGAGGGCCAGCCAAGCGCCGAGGGCGAGCGAACCAGATTGCAAGATAAGGCGTATGGTCTTGGTCAGCGCCGAGAAGAAGGAAGAGACGTCAGCCCCTTTGAAGCCAGTCGTACGGCGTCCGCGGTTAATGGTTTCAAAGCGTTCGAGAAATGCTGGTCGCATGCCGAGCGCGGCCAAAGTCTCGGCGTTGCGAATACCAGCCTCAACGAGGACCGCCCGATGTGCACCAACCTTGGCCAAGGCCAGGGCGGGCTCGCGCGATCGCCATTCGCTAAGAAGAGTCAAGACAACAAGGATGACGACGCCTGCGAGCGCCAAATAGCCGAGATAAGGGTGGAACAGATAAGCGACGGCGAGATAGAGCGGCACCCAGGGAAGATCGGCGAAGGCTGCCGGGCCTAGGCTGCCGATGAAGGCACGGACCCGCTCGAAGTCCTGCATCGGTCGGCTGGGTTCTCCACCAGCATTTACTCCTCGCCCCATTAGTGGGAGCCGCAGAGCCAAGCCAAGCGTAACGCCAGCCATTATCTCATCGAAGCGCTCGCTGATCCTGACGAGAAGTCGGGTTCGCACCGCCTCGATCAACCCAAGTGCCGCATAGACGAAGACCATCAGACCGACGAGAACAATCAAAGTCGGAATGCTGCCACTGGGCATGACGCGGTCATAGACCTGCAACATGAACAGCGAGCCGGACAGCATGAAGATGTTGAGCACGGCCGACAGAAGGATGACGCCGACGAAGGCGCCACGCACCGCCGCCTTGACCTGCCGTATGGAAACCGGGGAGCTTTGCCCCCCGGCCCGAGTGACCATGTCCGTTTGGCGCATCATGCAGCGAAACGGAATTCGTCGGCCGAGAGCGACGCCAGGGCGACGTTCTGCAGCGTGACCGAGTTGTCGCCATCGAAGGCGATAACCGTGCTGCCGTCGACTTCCGACGCCGCATCGAGCATGGCTCCGAAGTCTGCGAACACCGAACTTGCGAACTCGATGATGTCACCAACTGAAAAATCATCCACCGTGTCGTGGCCGAAGCTCGGATCGAAGTGGAACGTGTCGGAACCAACGCCGCCGTCGAGATGATCGTCACCGGCTCCGCCGTTCAGGACGTCGTTCCCCTCACTGGCATTGAGGTAGTCGTTGCCCGCAAGGCCCCACAGGACATCGTTACCAGCATCACCATAGAGCTGGTTGTCGCCTTCGTTGCCAGTCAGGGTATCATTGAAAGCCGAGCCGACGGCATTTTCAATGCCCGACAGGGTGTCGTCCCCATCGCCGTGAGCAACGCCCTCTGCAAGGCTGACTGTCACGCCAGTCGTGGACCACCAGTACTCGACAGTGTCGGTACCCTCACCACCTTCGATGGCGTCATTGCCATGACCACTGACGATGTCGTCATCTCCGGTACCACCATCCAACGTGTTATAGCCGGAGACTCCCCAAATGAAGTCGTTACCGTCGGCACCGAACAAACCGTTATCCTGACCGTTGCCCGTGAGAGAGTCATTCCCTGCCGAGCCCCAGACGCTTTCAATATTGGAAATGGTGTCCGTGCCTTGACCTGTAGCCGTGCCGTCGGTCAGGTTGACCGTGACGCCGTTGGCATCCCAATAGGTGACCCAATCGTCAGTTCCATCTCCTCCATCAAGGGCGTCATCGCCGTCACCGCCATAAAGGTGGTCCGCTCCCTCGCCACCCGAGAGGGTGTCATTGCCTGCCCCACCGTCAAGGTTGTCGTCGCCCGCACCACCCTGCAGATCATCGTCACCAACTGCGCCAAACAGGCCATTATTGTTGTTGTCGCCGATTATCTGATCGTTGAAATCCGAACCCCAGACATTCTCGATATTAAAAAGCCGATCGGCGCCTTCACCCTCGGCGACCCCATCAAGCAAAGAAACCTTTACGCCGTTCAGAGCATTCCAATACGTTACATAGTCTTGGGTGCCCTCTCCACCATCGATAAGGTCATTGCCCGTTCCCCCTCGAATGGTATCATTACCCTCTCCGCCAAATAGAACGTTATTCCCGCTCCCTCCTTCAATATAGTCATCCCCTGCTCGGCCGGACAGAAAGTCGTTCTCTATACCCCCCACTAAGGTATTATTCGTGTCATCTCCGCGGGTTGTGGTCTGTAACTCCTTGAACCAAACCGCATCCAGTCCGAGTGAGTAGGTCGCATAATCTGGGCCGAAGGACTCGAATCCGAACGCGAGCATTTCTACGTTCTCAAGTACGTCTGTTCCATCGGGAGAGCCGGCATCAGCACTTCGCGAGACAAGCGACGTTGTGCTTCTCGTGTCAGAGACAATCAACCTCCCGTCCGCAGCTACGCTGAACTCGTAATCGTCCAGGGCTCCAGTAAAGCCTGCCGTGTCGTATCCCCCCCCACCGTTAAGTGTGTCGTTTCCACCACCTCCCGCCATTGTGTTGTCCTGAGAGTTGCCCGTTATATGGTTTGCGCCCTCATTGCCCTCAAGTATTATATCTCCTGGGACTGAATTCACGTTCGTTCCATCGTCAGGAAGATAGAAATATCCAAGTATTGCATTATACAGTTCAATTACATTAATTCCCATTTTGGCTACAATCACATAACCGACATCTGCAACGTAACTATATGACATCCCGACTACATAATCATAGTCTGAGTCATTCAATTCACCGTACAAGAACTGCTCAGGATCAAAACTCATTTCCTCCTGGCCGCTCTGGACAAAGCTCTCCAACATTGCAGATGTAATCTCAACGCAACCAAAGTATTTCTCTGGACTAGTCTCGTACTGACCAGCTTTCGTATATATTTGATAGTAGGCACTGAAGTCCGCGTCATCTCCGTTGATGAAATCCGCCATGTCGGTGACATCTTGTTCGTACGGAACCGGCTCACCTCCGCCATAGTAACTATTGGCGAAATAGAACCCACTTAGGCAATAGAGATCGTTTCCCGTGCCCCCAGTCAGAAAATCTCTCTCCCCGTCATTCCAGTCTCTATGATATTGGGCGAATAGCGGACTGACATTACTCGCATCCCCACCGACCAAATCTTCGTCCTTGGCAGTTCCGCCAATAAGGACGTCGTCTCCAGCGTTTCCGAGTACGTAGTCCCGTCCGATTCCTCCAGACAACTTGTCGACGCCATATCCGCCAACAATTAAGTCTTTGCCTTGGCCGCCGTCCACATAGTCCGCGACATCGTTACCCCTATTGTTGGGATTAATGCCGCCTGTAAAAATAAGATCATCGTAATCGGACCCCTTGATCTGGTCCGCTTCCGAGGTCCCAAGAAACGCCGTACCGTCATGACCGGTTGGAACTGTTCCCTCAAATCCTGAAGCCGAGCACGCGACTATGAATGTCTTGATTGTACCTAAGGCCTCGCTCGATGAGGAGCCGTAGAACCATGACATTTCTTTCAGAATATCGATCTCCGTGTCGGGGGAGGTTGTGCTCAAGTCGCCCCAACCAAGTGATACAGCCGACCTAAGAAGCTCCGCTCGTCCCCACAACTCGGACGGAGCTGCGCCCCACGCGCTCCAGGTCTCGTCGGAGTAATCCGCGATAAGGACTTTGTTCCCGCTCTGATAACTCACAACTTCTGAAATGTTCTGAGCTGCAACGTCGTTCAACGCCAAGTAACCCGCGTACTGAGTGGAAAGCCCGGCCACCACATTCAGTATTTGCTGGTTATAATAGGAACCAACCGAGCTCGGAATCCCTGTATTAGCGCCCAATCCAGCTGAGTAAGCACTGCCTATGGCATTTGCCCCGGAATAGAATGAAGAGGCAGCAGATGAGCCATATATCGACGTGTTATCAGCGATCGTGGAGGTGGCGATTGCATCCCGAAGGTCAGACGCACTATGATAACCAAGAATGCCCGCTACATCTTCTTTATACAATGACTCAAATATGTAAGACGCAACGGTCTTCCAAGCTTCACTACCCGTTTGAGAGGCATCTTCTCCAAAAAGGCGAATCGCTAACAGAGACGCCGAATGCAACTGGAACGTACTCAACCCCACGCCGTCGCCAATTTCGAGCGACTCAACGTGGGTGGTCTGCAGGGAGCGAGCAGCCTCTAGCATTTCCCCTTTGACAGCGTACCCACCGATACGTGCACTAAAATTGTTATCCCAGACAGGTTCGCCCGACGACGTCAGCCCGTCATAAACCTCCTCCCAGACGCCATATAGCAGAGTGTATTGCTCCACGTTCGTAGCATAGGTTTCCTCATCATACGATGCTGTGCCCGGCCCGTTGTGTTCTATGTATTGATCCGCCTCCCAAAGATCGTGAATACTAGCAAAGGCATTCGCAGCCGCAGCCTCGAATGGTGCGTTGTCGAAAACTACAGCCGAGGAATGGGTAAGCGCGGATACATAACCGGCAAGTCCGCCCCCCAACGAATGGCCAACCAGTGTGATGGCTTGCCCCGGGTGCTGTTCGCTAATCTGCTGATAGAAAGCCAATGCCGCAATCGCTTGCGACGAGGCTCCTCCGCCCGTTCCCAAATATGCGTCCGTAGGCACGTCACCTAGATCGTCCGTCCCTCGATAGGCGATCACTATGTTCCCATCGATATTGTACGCGGTGGCGTAAAAACTCCCGATGGGCTCAGCCGCAATGACCTGGAACGGTTGCTTGACCTGATCTTCACCGGTGGCCTGCGTTAAGTAGGCAGCGAGTGAGGCCACTGCTGCTGATTGCGCGTTTAGCATCTAGAACCCCCTTATGGAAAGCGACGTGTCAGTAAGGCTGAACTCCGGGTAGCCTACCTGCTGAACATCAGGAAGGTATACCGTAGACGTTATGTTCTCCGGCGTCGTTTTTGGCACCCATGGAAACGTATTTCTCACGGCACTTCGCGTCACCATTTCACTGTTTTTCAGAATCTCTATATTCGCGCGCTTGAAAATTACATTGCAGCACACCGCATATTTATTCTCGTCAAATAGAACTGGTCTTACGGTCGACGGACTACGTTCATCCACGAAGGTAACAATTTGAGGCAGGTCGCAGACATCAATTTCGGATGTGGCCCCTGGGATAGGAAGGCTGAAAATTTGCCTTTGGCGGGACCAAGCTGGCTTAATTCCGAACGACCTGTTAACTATTCCAGCCGGACCGTTAGTGAAAGTATTTCCGCCCCTCTTCTTCCAGGGACAATTAACGCCACTAGACAACACCATCCAAAGCGCCGATCCTTCTCCAGTATCTATCCGTATAGCGTCTCCAGAGGATTTGGTCTGTATATCTGGCACATCCGGCAGAAAACTAAACGAGGTCGAATAATACACCGCCCACACCCCGCTCGCGGCTATCGTTTCTCCTCGGGAGGTTTCAAAGTAAGCGGTAAGTCTGTAATGGATCTCGGCAGTCGGAAGCCAGAAAAGCTTCACGATGACGGCCAACGCGCAAATACCGATTAACGCCAGAATTCCGCGCTTCCGTATGACCATAACGACGCCCATACAGCGAATGGTTGCAGCCAATTTGGGCTAGAATGACGAAAAGTAGCGTACGTCTAGTTGTATCCGGAGTCAACCTTAAGGTTGTACGCCTCTCATTATTGCGTCTTTTGGAATACCGAGGAACAGCCGGTTATGGCTTGCCTTTCAATTCCGCTCCCCTGGGAGACCGACCTCTTCGACCGATAGCGTCACGCTCCGGATCTTCCTATTGTGCTACGATCCGCAGCGTATCCAAGAGCTGAGGCGTGATCGTTCCCGTGACTTTCAGCCCGGCATCGCTCTGGTACCTTTCGATGGCCTGCCGCGTCTCTGCATCGACAACACCGTCCAATTGGCCCGAGTAATATCCGTAGGCCAACAATGCCGTCTGCACCTGCCTAACAATCGAAGTGAACTTGTCCGAGTTCCCCGGCAAAGGTGGTAGCACCATCGGCCCCTTTTTAGCCGGAGTCGGGGCTGTCGTGGTAGGATCCGCGGTCACGGGAGGCGAGTATACGGGCGTGCTATAGGTCGTCGATGGGGCGACGTACGTCGACGCTGGCGGCGAGTATGAATAGCCACCACCGCCTGAGGATCGGTGGCTGCTATGGGAACTGTGGCTGCTGTGGGAGCGGTGTCCTGCCAGTGTGTATTTGTGATCGAGCCTGAAGGTGTCGAACAAGGTCGTCGAGTGGTCGTTATCCACCGATGCCTTTCCTGGAATGGGCATGGCGTCCGATGTTTGAGGCGTCAGGAAACCCGCGGCAATCAGGCTGGAGATTGCGAACTTCGGTTTCATAATGGATGCACCCCAGAAAAACCCGTCTCTTCAGGATACCACTCGAAAAAGCCGCAGCATATCTGGGATGCTGCGCATAGGTTGCAGGCCTGAAGATAGCGGCGCTTCCAGTCGCTGATGGTGGATGGTGCCAGTTCCCGATAGGCGGAAGGCACAGTGCAAAGCGGAAAATTGTAAAGCAGCGTCGACATTCCGCGTGTCCGAGCCAGATCGACTGCTTCACTGAAGCCTGTCGAAATCTCGCGATGAATCCACGAAAAGCTCTGACCACCGCTGCTCTGCGTAGCCGATGTTCTCCAACTGCATGATCGCCCACCGCATCGCGAATGGGACATGCATTGTTATGAACTGGGCGAGGTCGCCAAGCCGATCGGCGTTCAATGCCATCAAAACCGTTCTGAGCTCGATGGCAGCCCCTGCACGGCACAGGACTTCGAGGCTGGCGCACAACCTATCGAAGGCGTCCCGCTTTCGAACGATGGCATCGTGGGTGTCTGGATCGGCCGAATAGATCGGAATCCCCCAGGTCACGGCACCTGTCGGAAGGGATCGCAGGACACCGAGATCGCTCTCTTCGAAATGCTGCCCGTTCGTCAGGATATGAAAGGCGATGTCTTTTCGTACGGCGAGCGTGCGATGGAGCAGATCGAAAAGGGCAGCCTTGTAAAGCGTCGGCTCGCCACCCAAGATACCGAGGGTCGCGCTCGGCGGCGCCAACAGGATGGCTTCCTCAAGAAACCCAGTGACATCATGGTGCGTTGGCTTCGGCGGCTGTGAACACATCACGCACCGCTGGTCACAGCGTTCAGTGAATACCAGCGTGTTGTCCGACGAGGCTGCTCGGATCAGTCGATGCCCAACCGCCCTTTCAGGCACGACGAGCAAGACGTCGCCATCGGCTGCAACCGGATCGAGATCGACCAAGGTCAAAGTAGTGCCGGATGACGTCTCATAAACGGAGCGATAGCCATCGCGATCGCTCAAGTACACATCGTGGGCGTCGTTGCGGCATCCATAGTCGGCATTCAGCCGAACGACGAACGGCTCCCTCCGGTCCTCTGTCACTGCCTGGATGCTGAGAAGGATCATGGAAGCGTCCTCGCAAGCCCGGCTGGCCATCCGGCTACGCCCGCCCAGTGGGCCAGAGAAGCCTTGGTTGCGGCATCGTCCCGGTAGATGAGTTCCATGACCTTATCGAAGACGGCCATCTGCCGCCGACAGAACCATGTGGTGTGCCGCGGAACATCAAGGCGGCCGTATCGCGAAAGATCGTCGACGACGTCGGTGCCGCAGAAGGGCTGATAGACGCAGTGGATGCAATCGGGGTCGAAGTTGTTCATCGACGCGGTATTGAGCTCGTCCCGCTTCGCCATATCGACGCCTGTCGAGGCATGGCCGATCGACAGATCGATGCGCCCGATGCGTGCCAGCATCCTGGCCTCGTCGGTTGGATAGATGGTGCCATCGTAGTCGATCAGGACATAGTTGGTGCCGAGCAGGTTCGGGTTGCGGATGTTGACATGCTGCTCCAAGCCCGAGGACAGCATCCGCCTCAGCGTATGGGTGAAATAGAACTCATCCACCCATCGCCCCGTTTCGGCATTCCTGCGGATGAGGTGCTCGATGAAATCCGAATGCAGCCTGTTCCAGACGTCGACCTCGTCCTCCCTCGCCGGCCGACGGCGTGCAAACCCCTGATAATTGACCGGGCGCAGGTAGATGGAGTTGAGACCCAACCGCTCGTAGGCCTCGATCAGGTCATCGAACGCCGGTGGCGCATAGGGATCGATGGTTGGTAGCGCCGAAAGCTTTCGGGATCCTAAGCGTTTTGCGGCCTCCTCGACATTCGCGAAGAACTGTCGGGCAAGCTCGGAATTCTTGGTCCGCTGACGATCGTGCGTGACGAAGTCGCCATCGATCGATGTGCTGGTGAAGGTGTCGTCGGCTTCGAGGAACTCCCACAAGGCGGGCGAAGTACGCTGCAGGTTCGTGCAGACGACGAACTCCGAACGAGTGAATCGAGACCGACAGTATTCTCGAACACGCTGGAGAAGGTCCAGCCTCAGAGTCGGCTCTCCCCCTTGGAACTCAATTTTGACCTCGTCGGTTCCCAGTCGGTCAAGGAAGCTCAGAACTGCGGTCAGCGTCTCTTCGGTCCAGTCAAAACCGGACGCATGTTCCGATGCTCTGGAGACCTGACAATAGCTGCAGTCGAGAACACACCTCAGTGTGGGCACGAGCATAAGGTAGGAGATCGTACCTGCCGTGGCCAGGCGGCTGGACCAGCGGCAGGCGAAGGCTGTATGGGCAAGGTCGCCATCGTGGTCGAAGGCATGCCCTCCTGCACGAAGGAACGCGACATCGTCGGCGTTGAGGCTTTCATGGACATAGCGTTCGAGGAAGGCGTCGTCAGACTTGAAGAAGTTGCCAGCGTCATCGGCGAACAGGAGATCGTCGCCAGATTCCCGAAATCAGAATGGCCAGACGGTCATGGCCTGGAGACCATGCGCAGGAGGCTACGGCGCATATCCATTGTTTCAGTCAGGATTTTCTCGCGATAGAGCGCGTAGCGTATCTCGCGGACGATGGTTTCCACGGACTCGGCGTCAGCGACATCCGCAATGATCGTGGAGGCCTCGATGCGCAGCCTCCAATTAGGATGGAGATAGCCCAGGCGGCTTAACGCGGTCGCTGCGAATGGCCGTAGGTCTTCGGCGACTTCCACTCGATGAGTTGATTGGGGCTGCATGATCACGCTCGTCACTCAGGACTTGCGCTCCATCCAGCCACGCAACCTCACTAAATGCAATCTGTGGTGAACACAAAGAGAGCTTGGGATGTTGACCTTCCGCGTAGCTAGGTCCGGCATGACTGCAGTACCATTCCGGCGCTTCGCCCATATTCCGTTGCATCATGTAGATCGGCTTCGCGCCAAATGAGGAGATAATGCGTGCCTCGGGATGATCCTCGTCGGCAACGTTGAGCTACGCGCTATAATGGTAGCATGAACCAGAATGCTTTCCTGCCAATCAATACGCCGCGACCCAGCGCACGGCTGATCACACTCAAAGAACTGGCGCCCCTCGAAGGTGGGACTCCCCGGACAGTCACGTTTGCCGATTTCGCAATTAAACCACTTTCTTACGAAGATCTCGCAACCGCCAAACTCCATCGTCCCGTTACGATTCCGCTCGAAATGTATAATGGGCGGATCGTCGAATCCGATGTGGAAGGCATCGACACCGGCAAATACGCCCATTTCACCACCACTCTTGAGAGCCCGTTCACGGCGCAGGCGATCGGTCTGGTACGCGGTGGGTGGCTTCCGTCAGCCCTTGCTGCGACGCGCGAAAAGGCCGTGCTGCTACCCGATCGCAACATCATATCCAAGATCGCGGGGCAGTTCGAAAACGGCATTAAGGTTGATAGCGAAGCCGACTTCCTCGATTTATTCGCTGATGAGCCTATTTGGATCAATCCACTCTTGTCCGCACTAGAGGGCAACAAGCGTGCAGTTCCCACTTCGGCGGCAGCGCGCACCCAGCTCGAAGAGGGGGTCGAAAAGCTCCGCAAGGCGTTGCCTAAGGCGACGATAATGGTCGGAACGCGATCGATCGAAGGGTTGCTCGGCTTGATAGACGACACACGGTTGGGACTCACGCGTAAACAGGACTTGTTGCGAAGGCTCGCCCCCCTGCTTGCCGCGCCGGTTGCCCGTCGCAACATGGATGCACGTTGGGCGGAGGCGCTCGCTGCGGCTGACGAAGCTGGCGTGCCGCGTAACTCATTGGTGATGCTTGCGGTGCTCAGCACGATCGTGAACCCGCAGGGGCATTGTGCGGCCAAGCGAGTACTCAAATTTCATGCGAGCTACAGCAATGCGGATGCTTATAATGCGCTGAGCGACCTACGATCACTGGAGGTTTTGCTCAGCTGCCTCGCCTTCTTCCCGGATTACAACATCCAGCTCTGCACCGCCGACCGGAATCTTGCATTGTTCTGGGTGGGCCTCGGAGCATCCGATATCGCGCATGACAGCGGTCGCATGCAGTATGAAGTCAGACCGCACGCAGCTTTGCTGCCGCCCGAATACTGCGATCGCTGGTTCGAGGACATCGGCCAAAATGGGGGCGATACGACTCTCAGTGCGGGTTAACGTATCCTTCGTCACGTTGGCCAAGTCGCTGACGCGTCATTGGCGTGTCAGCGGGGCGAGCGCGAAGTTGGCTGGATGAGAGCCCTTTATGATGAGCAGGCAACAACGGCGCAGAATTCCGCGTTCTAGTGCGCCATGTTAGCCAAGAGGGCGAGCAGTGGGTCGTCCTCACCGTCACTGTCCCTGGGTACGATCCCCGAAGAATCGGTCCTAGGCAAGTGGGCTGTCTGCGTTCGAGGGGATAGCCTGATTTTCCCGTGGGTGGCCACTTTGCAGCTTCGGACAGATCTATCAATATCCTGCGGGATGAATCTCAAGGTGCGCAATTGACTACCGAAACAACGCCTGCACCAAGGATGAACGTCGGTGGGCAGGCAACTGAAGCGGGTATGGCCTTTCAGGCCGACGTCGGCACTTGGCTTGCCGCTCATCTGCTGGCACGGGTGCCAGTCGGTGCGCGCTTCGGCCTCGCCAATACCGCCTTGCCAGTCTCAATCCAACTCGAAACCGGCGATGGTCTCGACGACATCCGCCTCCAACAGGACGACGCCAGCCGTATCGACCTGCAGTGCAAGACCAGTGCTGGACTGGATACCGGTCAACGGAGTCCACTCGGCAAGACCGTCAGCCAACTCGTTTCTCTAGTAATCGAAGCCCGCGCAGCCGGCGTTGCGGTTGATCCAGCGAAAGCGTCTGCCGTCTTAGCGGTCTCCACTAGGGCAGCGCGTACGCTTAACGTGTTGGAACGTGGGTGCCGTGCATTCGATCTTGGCGGCGGGTGGACAGCGACAAAGGCCGAGCGACCTTCGGCTGAGCGCGAGGCGCTCAAGGTCTTCGAGGTCCTTGCGCAGGCTGCATGCGCAACTCATTCGGTTGCTCCGCTTACCGACGACGAACTCACTACGATGGCTCGCCTGTTTCACATCGTCCGCTTTTCAATGAATGAGGGCGAGGACAATTGGCGCGAAGCTTCACACCTGCTCGGCACCCGGCTCTATGGCGCCGAAACCGCCGGCGACGCGCCATTACGCGAGTTGAAAGGCATCGTTCGTCGCATCATCGGCAGCGGCGCGCCCGCTGATCGCACAGGCCTGTTGCACGAGCTTCGCCGACTTGGCCACAATGACGTTGGCGCCGCCGACTATACCGTTGATCTGGAGCGCCTGTCGACCGCGACCGAGACAGAGCTTATCCGCCTCGCCAGGCACACCCGCCTGCCGATTGCCAAAGGCATTCCGATTACGCGGGCCAGCGACGGTCCGCTTGGCGCGGCGGTCGATTCAGGCTCACTGCTCGTCATCGGTGAACCCGGCGCAGGCAAGACGGGGGCGCTGGTCAAGCTGGCTCAGGCGCGCCGCGCGGCGGGCGACACGGTCGTGTTCCTTTCGGTCGATCGTTTCTCGGGAGTCGCCATCGCCGCCGATCTCCAGTCCGAGCTGAGTTTAGAGCAGTCGTTAACCGAGGTGCTTTCCGCCGCGCCCGGCTCAGGGCGCAAGCTGCTCATCATCGATGCGCTGGATGCTGCGCGTGGCGGTCCGGCAGAAGGCGTCTTCGCCCAGCTAATCGAGGCGCTCGATGCGGCGGCGCCGGACTGGACCGTCATCGCCTCGATCCGCACGTTCGACCTGCGCAACGGTCGGCGGTTCCGTAACGCTATGCCTGGCACTCCACCCGATCTGATTTATGCGGAGACGGGCTTGGATAATGTGCGGCATTTCAAGGTGCCGCGGCTCACGGACGATGATCTCCAAACAGCGGGCGCCGCCGCCGCCGATCTTGGCGCGCTGCTTGCCGCCGCGCCGGACAAGCTGCGCGACCTACTGCGCAACGTCTTCAACCTATCGCTCGCCGCGCAACTGCTCGCCGATGGCGCGAGCCCCGACAGCATCCGCACCGTCGCCACCCAGTCCGACCTGATCGATGCCTATGAGGATCGCCGGCTCGCCGGCACATTGGCGCATCGGGCCGTGGCCGCAACAGTGGGCGCGATGGTTTCACGGCGCCGCCTCGCGGTGCGCAAGGCGATCGTCGGACACGATCAGCTCGATGCGGTCATTCAGACCGGCGTGCTCGCGGAGTCCGGCGATCTCGTGAGCTTCCCTCATCATGTGCTGTTCGACCATGTCGCCGGCCGTTTCTTTCTCGAATGGGACGATCCCGCGCGGCTCATACCGCAGCTCAGCGGCGACAGCTCGATCGCACTCATGCTCGCGCCGGCGCTGCGCTTCGCGATCGAACGGCTTTGGCGCCAAGACGCCAAGAGCAAGGCACAGGTCTGGCGCCTAGTCGCCGACATCTACGCCGATCCGGCAGTCGATCCTGTGCTCGCCAATGTCGCACTGCGCACCGCTATCGAGCGTGCGGCGACGTCGGCCGATGTCGCGGGACTGGTCGAGCTGATCGCCACTCGCCCGAATGACGAGGCGCTGGCAACGATGCTCTCGCGGCTCGCCCGCTTCGTCGGCATGGCGGTCGATGCCGCCGGCAGCATTGCGCCGGAAGAAGCGCTTGGCTGGGCGATAGTCGCCGACGCCGCGATCAGGGCGGGCTCGCGCGACCTTTCCGACGCGACACGCTTCCTGCTCCACATTTTGTTCGACAGGGGCGACCTTGCCGAACCCACACTGCTCGACGCTTTTGGCCGTGCCGCGCGAGCGCTGCTCTCCTTTGCGTGGGCCGCCGATCCGCCGATGCACCTGACGGCGACCAACGCGATCCGCTTCGTCGGCAAGAGTTTCGCGGCCGATCCAGCGGCGTCGCGGACGCTGCTCGACCGGATACTCCGCGACCCGCATTTCTCGGCCCATGCCGACAAGGAAGCGGCTTGGCTTTCCGAGCAGATTCTTCCGATCGCGCGGGCCGACGCCGATTTCGCGATCGAGATCTACAGGGTGCTCTACTCGCGCGACATCACCGACAACAGCACTTCATTCATGGGTGGGCAACCCAGCCGGATCATGCCGCTATCATCCAACCGAAGCCAGGATTATCGTCACTGCCGCTACGAGCTGGGCCGACAGGTCACGGGCCTTCTCGATCTGTCGACGTCGCTCGGCACGCGCGCGATTGTCGAGGCATCGCTCGGAGACACCGATCGCGAGCCCCCTTTGGACGACGTTCGCAAACAGGTTGTCGTGCCGGGCCGTGCGCTGTTCGATCTGTTGGGCTATGCCAATGAGTATAAAGCCTGGGACGACATCAAAATACGCCACGGCACACAGGAGGACGATGTGCTCGCGCAGCTTGTCGTGCATCTGCGCGGCTGCTCGCCTGCCACCTTTGCCGAGACGATAGATGCCGCGGCCACCGGCTATGCCGGGCCGGCGGTGTGGACGCGGATCTTAGGCGTCGGCGCCGAGCGCATTGACGAGGTTGCCGACGTCTTGTGGCCGTTCGCTCGCAACATAACGATCCTGGCGCACGGCAACATTGTCCGCGACGCGGTCCGCTTTTTAGCTGCGGCCTATCCGTCACGGTCGATCGAGGAGCGGGCGGCGTTCGAGACCGAAGCATTGCTCCCTGACTTGTTTACAGGTGAAGCCGGGCAGCGCTGGTGGCGCCACGCTCTCAGCCGCTTCCTGTCGCAGGTCGACGTGAACGCTATTGCGACGGATCCGATGCGAACGCTGCGTGAAGATCTAGTCGCTGCGGGCGAATTGGCCGGCAATCCGTCGACGCGATCGGTGTCGATGCGCTGGCGATCGTCGCGCGGGATTGCACTCAGCCTGCTCGCCGACGAAGGCGTCGATGTCGAGGAAGGCGTCGACGCGCAGATGCTATCCTGGTCCGAGGCGCTCTACCAGAAAGTGGGCGCCACGCCCGTGGATAGCGGGGGCGCGGCACTCGCCGAGCTCTGGGCGGACCTGTTGGCGACGATCGCATTCTATGACGCCCATGCCGATGAGCTGCGCGAGAAGGTCGAGCAACCGGTCTGGGGCCATGTGAGCAATGCGGTCGAGCGTATCGCCAGTGCGACGGCCTATGAGCCCGGCGTCGATGGCATGCCGCCGGTTGTCGAACTGCTCGCTGTATTGCGGCGGCTTTGGGCGAGCCGTTTCCCGGAGGCTGCGGAGAAGGACGAAGGTTCCGGCCTGAGCTGGGGCAATTGGGAAGTTCGCGTCTATGCGGCCGGTGCCTATGTCTCGCTCGCTGACCGGTTCGGCAAAGATCATGGCGAGATCGTCGACATGTTCGACGCGATCCTCGCCGATCAGGCGCCGCAGGTCCGCCTGCAGGCGTCGCAAAGCCTGCAGGTACTGAGCCGCATCGCGATCGAGAAGATGTGGGTGCTGGCCGAGCGTGTCGCGCGCGACGAGCCACACACCGGGGTACTGAGTTCCTTCCTCTGCCATGTCATCCCGCGCTTCACCTGGGACGATGTCGAGAAGTGCAAGGCGATCATCGAGATCGTCCGCGCCCGCCGCGAGGCGGTCGAGCGTGACGACAGTGTCGGCCGTGACGGGGTTGCCGAACAGCTCGGCTGCATAACCGCGCAGCTCTGGTGCGGGCAGGGAGAGGCGTTCGCGCTAGAATGGCTCAAGGCCTGCGCCGGTGATCCCGCCGGGCATCGCAATTTTTTCACCGCCTTCCTGTCGACGCTGCGCGGCGCGTTCTTCGCCCGCTATTCCGATGGGCAGGAGCGCGATATCGGGCTTGCCGATCGCTCGCAACAAGCGGCGATGTTCATCTTGGAGGTGTGCTCGGCGGCGGCGGAAACCAGCCATGCCGCAGTGATAGGCGAGACGGTTGAGGGCGCCGACCGCGATGCCACCATCGCCACCTACAGGGCGGTGGAGGCGGTGATCGGCCACCTCATGAACCAGTTCTATTTCGGCTCGGGCGCGTATGTCGACAACCCGGAGAAGATGGTAGGACTTAGGTCCATCGACGCGATGCGCCGGTTCCTTGTGGATTATCGTCCGATGCTCGTGCTACTGGCTGCGTCGCACGAACCTTCGACGCACCACCACCTCGTCGAACTCTACGAGTTTCTAGTCCCCGGCGATCCGGCCTTCGTGTTTGACGCGCTCCACGAATTGCTTACAGGCCCGGCCGCGCGAGAAGGCTATCATCACGAAAGTCTTGCTGCGCCGATCATCGTGCGGATGATTACCCGCTACATCGCCGATCACCGCTCGATCTTTGAGGATGACAAGCGCCGATCTGCGCTCGTTGAGATCCTGCGCTTGTTCTCCGACGTGGGTTGGCCTGACGCGTTGAGGCTACTCTATGAGCTCCCTGACCTACTTCGCTGACGATCATTCGCTCCTCGGCATTCCCCTTACGACAGCGGTCCATGTCGACGCCCCCACCAGTTGCTCAACCTGCGGAAGGCCTCTTCGAGATCAATAGTTAATCCGTGAAAACTTAACTTAAATGTGAATAGCTTATTTTGTGGTGGCTTCGCTGGTGAAGCGTGCGGTGCCTGCGGTGCAGCCGCAGTCATGGCTGCTTTGTTTGCTCCCGGTAAGCTGATTCTGATGCTTGCAATCCGTGTCCCTTCGGCCACATCAACGCCCTGCGCAGTGATGGCCGCCTGTCCGATAATGAAGTCGGCCTCCTCGCGAGGACGCGGCCGCCATGAAATTAGGGCGGCATCGGCGATGCTGACGAGCAATGCCCGCGATTGTCGAGTCTGTGACAGCCTCGGTGCCGCCGAAAATCACACTCGTGACCAACCCACACCGATTTTTGGGATCCAGCGGTGACGGCTCCATCCTCGCTGTTCCCCTGCAAACACCCTCAATCGATTTTTTACGCTTAAGCGACTCGCCGATCAGGACTGTGCGCACAGAACTACAGGTTGAAAAGCTCTTAATATTTAGTTAACTCTTTATACGAGGGCTGACCTATGAAACTCATCAACGATTTCAAAGATTTCCTGAGAGGCTGATTCAAAAGTTCATGCGTAGACGCAATACCTTGCGATACGTCGTGTGAGCATTCGGATGCTGGCGAGCATGGTCCATGCTGTGGAACTCTCGATGGATTTTTCCCAGTCCTTGGCCAGC